>Ga0187882_1001289_pt1 | contig 25862 bp, 21 predicted proteins | sample June2016WEW_19_1_3_FD_132991 | JGI IMG/M metagenome (GOLD analysis project Ga0187882, IMG submission 132991) | Peatland microbial communities from SPRUCE experiment site at the Marcell Experimental Forest, Minnesota, USA - June2016WEW_19_150 | ecosystem: Environmental > Terrestrial > Soil >... | reverse complement strand
CGGAGCACTTCTACAGCTATGACCGCGAGCGATTCGACCTCGAGCAGAACAAGAGAGTCCCGATTGAGGAGCCGCTGCCGGAAGCGGCTTACCGGGCGGCAAACCGCGTGCGAGACAAGGTGGAGGCGTACGAAGAGTATGCGCGACGGATTCCGGGCCTTCAGAAAAAGCACCTGACCATCGCGATCGATGAGTGGGCGCTGACCCGCCTGCCTGCCAATTTGAAGCAGACACTGGCCAATGCCGTGGTGTTCCACGAGATGTTCCGCCACACAGACTTGATCCAGATGGCCGGCCACACAATGGGCACGTCCTCGATCGAGTTCAACGCCACGGAAGCCGCTCTGAATACCACGGGCCTGCTGTTCCAACTCTACCGCGATCATTTCGGAACCGTGCCCGTGGAAGTCGACGGCAACTCGCCTCCACCGCCGCCGAAGTACCCGGTTGGCGGCGATCAGCCGAAGGTGAACGCCAGCAGCCCCACATACCCGCTGGACGTGAGTGCCTCGCTGACGAGCGATGGGAAGTTCTTGACCGTCGCCGTGGTCAATCCGACCGAATCGGTTCAGAAACTCGATCTGACCATAAATGGGGTGGATCTCCGGGGCCAGGGGCGGTTCTGGCGTCTGACGGGTTCTGGAATCAACGCCGTAACGGGTTTGAGCCGGCACGAGGTTCAGGTAGTGGAGATGCCGTTGGGAGAGGTGCCCAAGAGGCTCGAAGTAGCGCCCATCAGTGTTGAGTTGTACGAGTTTGAGAGGAGATAGGAGAGAGACATGCGAGTACTGTTCTTAGTCATACTGGCGGCCGGCCTCTGTCCGGGGCAGCCCGCCGATGAAGGCAAACCCGCGACCACGAATGTGATGGGCGCGGAATACCCCAAGGTTCACGCTGACCTCAGCGTGACATTTCGCGTCAAAGCGCCGGATGCCAAGAAGGTCCAGGTGGATCTCGGCAAGTTGTGGGATATGGAGCGGGACAGCGAAGGGGTCTGGAGCGTCACCATCCCGCCCCAGGTCCCGGGCTTTCACTACTACTACTTGAATATCGACGGTGTGCGCGTGAGCGATCCGGCCAGCGAGAATTTCTACGGCGTGGGCCGGGAATCGAGCGGCATCGAGATTCCGGAAGTCGGTGCGGAGTACTACCAGATCAAGGATGTCCCACAGGGCCAGGTGCGCAATTTCCGCTATTACTCGAAAACGGTGGCCGCGTGGCGGCGAGCGTTCGTCTACACGCCCCCCGACTATGACACCAACCTGAAAGCCCGCTATCCCGTCTTCTACCTCCAGCACGGCGGTGGTGAGGACGAAACGGGCTGGCCGAAGCAAGGCCGGGTCGACATCATCCTCGACAATCTGATCGCGGAGAAGAAGGCCGTGCCCATGATAATTGTCATGGACAGAGGCTATGCGTTGAAACCGGGTGAGGCGCTTCCGCAGCCTCCGGCCGCCGGCCAGCCTCGGCGCCCGTTCTTCTCGCGCACCTTCGAAGAAGTGGTCATCAACGACTTGATTCCGGCGGTGGACAGCAGTTTCCGAACGCTGCCGGACCGGGACCATCGCGCGATGGCCGGCCTTTCGATGGGCGGCATGCAGGCATTCCAGATCACCATGAACAACCTGGATAAGTTCGCCTGGATCGGCGGCTTCAGCGGAAGCGGCGCCGGCATGGGCGGGCAATTCGACTCGAAGACCGCCTTCAACGGTGTTCTCGCCGACGCGGCGGCGTTCAACAAGCGGGTGAAACTGGTCTGGATCGGCATTGGGACGAAGGAGCCGGAACGCATGTACGCGAGCGTCCACAATTTCCACGAAGCGCTGACCCAAGCCGGCATCCAGCATGTCTACTACGAATCGCCCGGGACATCGCATGAATGGCTGACTTGGCGGCGGAGCCTGTACGAATTCGCGCCGAGGCTGTTCCGGTAACCGCAATCCGGAGACAGACACATGATCAAAGCAGCGACTCTCCTCGTTTCCCTTGCATGCGGGCTGGCCTGGACGCAGCCGACCGACGATTCGCAGCCCGCGGCATCGAACGTCATGAATGCGGAATATCCGCGCATTCATCCCGACCTGCGGGCCACGTTTCGTTTGGACGCGCCCGATGCCAACAAGGTGCAGGTGTTGATCGCCCACGGCAAGTACGACATGACCCGCGCCGCCGACGGCCTGTGGTATGTAACAACGCCGCCGCTCGTACCCGGATTCCACTACTACTCATTCAACGTGGATGGCGCGAATGTCTCGGATCCATCGAGCCACGCCTACTACGGCACCGGCCGCGATTCCAGCGGAATCGAAGTGCCGGAAAAAAGCGTCGATTTCTATGAACCCAAAGACGTGCCGCACGGCGAAGTCCGCATCCGTTGGTATCTCTCGAAGGTCACCGGCGCGTGGCGCCGCTGTTTTGTGTACACGCCGCCGGACTACGACGCAAACCCGCGCGCCCGCTATCCGGTGTTGTATCTGCAACACGGCATGGGCGAAGACGAAACCGGCTGGATCTTCCAGGGCCGCGCGAGTTTCATCCTCGACAACCTGATCGCTGCCGGCAAGGCGAAGCCGATGATCGTGGTTATGGAAAACGGCTACGCGAGGAAGGCCGGCGACCCGCAGCCGCCCAAGACCGGCGGGCCTCGGCCGGACATCGGCGGATTCGAAGAGCTGATGCTGAACGACGTGATCCCGATGATCGATGGCACCTGCCGCACCATCGCGGATCGCGAGCATCGCGCCATGGCCGGCCTGTCGATGGGAGGCAATCAGACCTGCCAGCTCACCGTGCGGCACCTGGACAAGTTCGCATGGATCGGCGCGTTCAGCGGCACCGGCAACGGTCTCAGCACCGCGCCCCTCGATCCGAAGACGTTCATGGGAGGTGTCTTCGCGGATGGAAGCGCCTTCAACGCGAAAGTGAAACTGCTGTGGATCGGGATGGGGACCGACGAACCCGATCCGTTCCCCGGCGCGATCGGCGCCTTCCGGAAGATGCTCGACCAGACCGGCGTGAAGTACGTCTATTTCGAATCGCCCGGTACGGCGCATGAGTGGCTGACGTGGCGCCGGGACCTGAACGACTTCGCACCGAGGTTGTTCCGCTAAGGGCGGACAGGAGAACACATTATGAAGATGCTCTGGCTCGCTGCCGCCGCCGTCTGCCTGGAGATGGCGATGGCGGCGCCCGTCAAGGTCGAAGGTGGTCTTGTCGAAGGAACGGTCGCAGACAATCTGACCGTGTACAAAGGCATTCCGTTCGCGGCGCCGCCGATCGGCGATCTGCGGTGGCGCGCGCCGCAGCCGGCCCCGAAATGGCAGGGGGTGCGCAAGGCCGATCAATTCGCGCCCGGATGCATGCAGTCGATGGGCGGTCCGCCTCCCAGCGGCGCGAGCGAGGACTGCCTGTACTTGAACGTCTGGACGCCGGCGAAATCTCCCAAGGAACGCGTGCCGGTCCTGGTCTGGATCTACGGCGGTGGTTTCAATGGAGGCGCCACCTCGATCCCGGTCCATAGCGGTGAAAAGCTGGCCAAACGCGGCGTCGTGCTGGTCAGCATCGCATATCGCGTGGGTGTTTTCGGGTTCTACGCGCATCCGGAACTGAGCGCCGAGTCCCCCCGCCATGTCTCCGGAAACTACGGCTTGCTCGACATGATCGCGGGCCTCCAGTGGATCCAGCGCAATATTGCCGCATTCGGAGGCGACCCGAAGCGGGTCACGATCTTCGGAGAATCCGCCGGCGGCATTGCGGTCAGCATGCTCTGCGCGTCTCCCCTTGCCAACGGACTTTTTCACGGCGCGATCTCGCAGAGCGGCGGCTCCTTCGGGCCCACCGGCCACACGCCGTCGCCTGGGGAGAACATGCGCCCTCTGGCGGACGCGGAAGCTTCAGGCGCCGAGTTCGCCAAGGCCGCGGGCGCCCCATCGCTGCGCGAGCTGCGTGCTCTGCCGCCCGAAAAGCTGCTGGAGGTCGGCCGGCGTCAGCGCGGCATGGCCTGGCCGATTGTGGATGGCTGGGTGATCCCGGACGATCAGTACAAGCTTTACGAAGCCGAGCGCTTCAACGACACGCCCATCCTCGTGGGATACAACTCGGACGAAGGCGCCAGTTTCTCACCGGGTCGCACTCCGGCCGACTACATCGCCGGTGTGCGAAAGCGCTATGGGCCGTTCGCCGATCGCCTGCTGCAGGCCTACCCCACCGCCACGGATACCGTTCCCAAAACCGCCCGCGACCTGGCGCGCGATTCGGCGTTTGGCTGGCACACCTGGGTGTGGTCGCGCCTGCAGTCCAAGCATGGCAAGGGGAAGGCTTACTACTACTACTTCGATCAGCACCCGGAACACCGGCCGGGATCTCCCCAGGCAGGATATGGCTCCCCGCACGGCGCCGATGTCGCCTATGTGTTCGAGCACCTGGACGACACGCACCATCCCGTGACTTCCGAAGACCAGCGGATTTCCGATGCGATGGCAGCGTATTGGACCAACTTCGCCAAGTACGGAGATCCCAATGGCAAGGGCGTTCCGTCATGGCCGGCGTTTAGCGACGAGAATACAGTGGTCATGTACTTAGCAGGTACGCCGCATACCGGGCCTGTTCCCAGCGCGGAGTCGCTGCGGGTGTTGGACAGCTACTTCGCCTGGAGGCGCAGTCCGGAAGGCGCAGCAGCGAAACCGCCTGAAGGCCAGGAAGAGCGGATTGACAGAGTAAAAAAGTAGTTCAGAAAGGAGTCGAAATGGCAATGAATCGCAGGCATTTCATAGCCTCCGGTCTCGCGTTGGTCGCCGCTAGGCCTTCGCGGGCCGCCACGAATCGGATCGAGATCGTTCCCGAGGACAAGAAAGGAGTCATTTCACCGAACATATGCGGCCATTTCACGGAGCATTTGGGCGGTTGCATCTATGACGGCATCTGGGTGGGCGAGAACTCGCCAGTGCCGAACGTCGGAGGCATCCGCAAGGCTCTGGTCGACGCGCTCAAGCCTCTCAAGCCGCCGGTCATCCGCTGGCCCGGCGGCTGCTTCGCCGACAGCTACAACTGGCTCGACGGCGTCGGTCCTATGGCGCAGCGGCCTCGCCGCACCAACTTCTGGGCAGCCAGCGAATACCTGGCAAAAGGACCGGACGGCCCGCAGAAGTACGACCCCAATCAGTTCGGCACGAACGAGTTCGTGCGCTTTTGCAGGTTGGTTGGAGCCCAGCCCTATCTCGCCGGCAACGTCCGGAGTGCGCCTGCGCGCGATTTCTACGAGTGGATCGAATACTGCAACTCCCCCGCGGGAACCACCACGCTGGCGGATGTGCGCGCCGCCGGCGGCGAGCGCGAACCGCTGAACGTTCAGTACTGGGGCGTCGGCAATGAAAGCTGGGGCTGTGGCGGAGCCTTCACCGGCGACGAGTATGCAATCGAGTACCGGCGATACGTCGAGTGGGTGCCGCGCTTCAAGACGCCGCTTTACTTCATTGCCTCCGGGCCTAATGTCGCCGATTATGCGTGGACCCGCAGCTTTCTGACCAAACTGACCGAGAAAGGCCCAGACGCGTTGCGGCATGTCTACGGCTTGGCGTTGCACTATTACGCGGGCACGACCGGCAAGGGCAGCGCCACCGATTTCACCGCCGAGGACTGGTACGCAATGATGGTCAAAGCCGTTCGCATGGAGCAGCTGATCAGCAGCCATTGGCAGGTGATGGGCGAGGTCGATCCGAGGCACCAGGTGAAGCTCATCGTGGACGAGTGGGGAGCTTGGCACCGGACCGCCGACGTAGCCGCGAATTTCCTGTTCGGTTACTTCCCCAGCATGCGTGACGCGCTGGTGTCGGGGCTGACTCTGGATATATTCAACAGGCACGCCGACAAGGTGGCAATGGCGAACGCGGCACAGTTGATCAACAACATTCATTCTTCGTTCCTGGCTTCCGGCGACAAGTTCGTGGCAACCCCGATCGCGCACGTCTTTCAGATGTATGCGGCGCATCAAGGGGGCACGGCGGTGCGCACCGAGATCTCCTCTCCCCGTTTGAAAGACGAAGCGGCCAAGGGCCTGCCCGCTCTCGCCGGCTCGTGCTCGCTACAAGGCGGCCGGGCCGTCCTGACCGTCACCAATGCGGATCACCGGGACCCAATCGAAGTGGAGATCTGGGTTCGCGGAGCACGCATAGCCGATGTCCGGGCGACGGTCCTCAAGTCCGCCGACATCCGCGCTCACAATACCTTTGAGGACTCCAAAGCCGTCGAACCGGTCGCGGCCCCCGTTGCCGGCGGCGGAAAGGAGTTGGTCTACGCGTTTGCTCCGGCTTCCGTAACGCGTCTGGAGCTTACGGTCGTCTGATCTGGGCGCAGGCGGCGGGGCCGCCGGCTCACCGTGCTTCGAACGGTCGCTGTCCGCGGGCTTCGGGATCACTGGCACCAGCGGTTCCAGGCAACAGAGCTCCCAGAGCGGTGATACCGATAGAGCACAGGAGGGTTCTGCGATTCGTCGTTTCAGTGTGCCGAGGTTCCCTCGATCTGCTCTCCAGCTGTGAGCGCGAGGCCCTGCAGCTCATGGCCGAGGGCAATATAGATAGGGAGATCGCGGCGGCGCTGAACGTGACGTGTACACGAAGGATGCGCAACTTGCACGATCCAAAAAGTGTGAAGCGTTCAACCCCGCAGCGCGCTATGGTTACCTGCCATGATTCTGCAAGCGTTGACAGTGGCAGAGCCTACCGGAGGCCTGCGGTAGGTCACAGCACAGGCCGCCACGGAGAGAGGTGCAAACCGATGTTCGGCAAGTATGTACTACCTGCGCTATGTCTGGCAGGATCGGCGTTACTCGCGCAACAAGGCGCTCGGGTAGACCTCGGGCGCTTGCAGACCGGCGCAACGGTCTCGTTCGCCCGCTCCGCGGCGGGCGAGTGGGGGATCGAGATCGCGGGTGCATCGGCTCCGCGCATCCTGCAGCTGAGACCCGCGAGACTTGAAGTCTATCGCACGGAAGATGACATACGCCGGCTTGCAGCCGGATACAAGACGGTCCAGAAGTCAGCGGCTGGAATTGATGCGCGCGCCGAAATCGCATACGGCGAAAACGTCGTCTTTCGCGTGCACGACCGGTGGAGCCTCAGCGGAGCGGTTGTCTCGGTGCGCAGGAAAGTGGAAGTAGGGGGGAACGCGCCGGGCGGCTTCGACTCGTCCATCGTTTTCACCGTCGATCCTTCCGTAGGCTGGCGCGATGTGAGCTACCTGGCTCCCGGGGCGTTGTACGGTGACCCCACCTACAATGGCGACCGCTCGCCCGGCGGCACGCTGAACTACACGGCCCGTCGCTTCCTCATGCGCGAGGATCTCCTCCCGGCGCCCTTGTTCGCGCTCTCCTTCGACAACGGCGCCTCCGTGGCTGTGCTGGATCCTTCGCCGCGCGGCGACACGACCGTGGAGGAGTCGAAGCTTTCAGAGGCTGTGATGACCGATGCGCGGTTTCAGTTCGGCGCGCTCGGGGCCTGGCAGGCGGACGACGGCCCCATCGAGTTCGGCTTTTGGCTTCCCGGTACGGCGAGCGCTTATCCGCGCGGCCCGGATGCAAAACCGAAATGGGCGCGGCGCTATCACCCGATCGCGCACGGCGTGGCCCACAGCTACCAGGTGAATTTTCGCTTCGGGCGGAACGAGTCGTTCAGAGACGTGACGCGAAACGCGTGGCGATGGGCATGGAAGACTCTGAACCCCGCCGTCACGTACATTGACGTCGAGCTTGTGCGCCGGGTTCTGACGGACCACCTCGCTGCTCAGGCCGCCACCATCGGCGGGCGTACCGCAATTCCCTTCGTCCTCTCCACCGTATCGGACCAGCTTCAATGGAATTGGACGATGGCGGCGATGGGCTTTGTGGGCAAGAACATCGAGTGCGCGGACCAGTTGTTGCGCGAAGGCGATCGCGACAATACCGAGCGTGGGCAAAAGATGCGCCGGATCGGCCTGGCCGTCATCTCGTCCATGATCCGGGCCCTTCCGACAGTGCCGCTCCAAACAACCGGCTACGACCTTGCAACCGGAAAGCCGTGGGACCACATCTGGCTCGCTCCCTGGCTGCGGAATGCCACCGAAGACATGCGCGTGTTGATGCGGGCATACCGGCGCGAGCGCGCCCTCGGACGCCAGCATCCGGAATGGTTCGACTGGGTGAAGTCCTACGTAGACTGGCTGATCCTGCAGCAGCGAGAGGATGGATCGTTCCCCCGGCGGTGGAAAGCCGGAAGCAACGAGGTCGCGGAGCCAACGGGGACGGCAAGCTACAATCCCGTGCCGCTGCTCATCATGATGACCGAAGAGACGGGCGACCCGAAGTATAAGCAGGCGGCAATCCGCGCGGCCGAATACGTTTGGGCGAACTGGGGAACCCGGGGCATCTTCATCGGAGGCGCAAGCGACAATCCGAATATCACCGATAAAGAGGCCGGGATGCTTAGCATGGAGGCATTCCTGAGTCTCTATGACTCGACCAAGGAACCCAAGTGGCTGGAACGAGCCAAAGCCGCCGCGGACTTCGCGGAAAGCTGGATCTGGATCTGGAACCTGCCGATGCCGCTGGATGCGGACGACGCGCAACTCCACTGGAAGAAAGGCGTGCCGACCGTCGGGCTTCAGGGCATAACGGCCCGCGTCGCCGGCAGCGTCGATGAGTACCTGGATTGGGCCGTGCCCTCCTACGCGAAGCTGTACAACTACACGAAGGACCCGCACTACCTCGATGTGGCGCGCATTCTGCTGCACGACACCAAGTCCATGGTCGCTTTTCCGGGACGCCAGTACGACCTAAAAGGCATTGGATGGCAGCAGGAGGGCTGGCGCATGGGTCCGGGCGGGTCCGGTCGCGGCGTCGGGGGTCACCGGTTCTGGCTGCCGTGGATTTCGGCGAACCACCTCTACGGAATAACGGGACTGGAGGAGTACGACCCCGCTCTGTTTAAGATGTTATGCGCCAGGCCAGCGGCGACGCCGGGAGCGGTGCCGAACTGACGACAACGCGGCGCCGTACGCGTTGCTAGCCTCGATTTCCACGCGTGATTCAGCCGTTCAGTGCTCCAGGGTTGTTCTTGGGTATGCTGCGCCATTCGCTTTGCCGGCATCGCGTTCCGTCAGCGGTTTCAGGTTCTGAAACATTCTTGATCGCTTTTCTTTGCTGTCGGCCGACGCCGCTCAGTCCGTGGCGGTTCCCAGCGCTTCGTGTTTTGATGGCACTCTTGACTCATGAGTTCCAGTTCTGAATCTGGACTGGCCCCAATACTGTTCACTTAACATTTCTGTGCCATTCCGTTTGGGGCCGGAGACCCCCGGAATGGCGCGTACGACTGCATCCCCGCCCGCCGGGAGCCGGATCACCGACTACATCAGCCTCGTCGTGATCACGAAGTTTTTCCCACTCCAGAGAGTGCGTGAAGTGCTGACCCAGGCAGAGCGCGCCAGTGTGCGTGAACGTGACCTCGCCGCCCACGTGGTGGTCTATTACGTGATCGCGCTGGCGTTGTACATCCGGTCATCCTATCGTGAAGTGCTGCGTTGTTTGCTGGAAGGAGTGTAATGGCTGCTGAATCCGTCAGCAACGCTGAAGGTGGCCGGCAAATCGGGGATCTCCCAAGCACGAAGCCGGGATGCTTTCGGAAGGCCTGGCGTCAGCCGCGGCGCCAGCGCTGTTCCCAAGATCCGCTTCGTGGCCTTGTTGGAGAATGGGACTCGTGTTCTCTGGAATGCACGCGTGGCTGGCTACGCCACCGACGAACTCACCCTGGCTCAGGATGTTGTGCCGGCGCTGCGGAAGCGCATGCTGTGCCTGGCGGGCCGTTTCTTTCCTGGCTACTCCCTTTTGCAGACGGCTGCGAAAACCGGGGCGGATCTGCTGTAGCGAGTATGCCAGAACGCGCGTCTGGAGCTTGACCAGCGGTTACCGGACGGCTCGTATCTCAGCCGCATCTACGGTTCCACGTCGGATCGCCGCAACCACCGCAAGGCGGTTGGGGTGCGCGTGATCGAATACCGATTGAAAGACGTGCCGGGTGCTGAACCCATCTACCGGCTGATCACCACGATCCTGGATCCTGCGCTGGCGCCAGCCAGGGAACTGGCGGCACTGTATCACGAACGATGGGAGATCGAGACCGCGCTGGATGAGTTGAAGACTCACCTGCGTGGTTCGCGGATTGTCCTTCGCAGCAAGACCCCGGACTTGGTTCGTCGGGAGTTCTACGGTCTGCTCATGGCCCATTTCGCCATTCGCGGGTTGATGCATGAAGCAGCGTTGCGCGTCGACGAAGATCCCGACCGGCTTTCCTTTCTGCACTCCGTGCGCGTGGTCCAACGGCCGATGGCCCGTTTCGCCGCTATCCCCCCTCGGCAGAGGGAAATCTCTCATAAGGCGGTGTTGGAAGAGATCCTTCAGTAGCGGGTCACTTCCAGCCGCAGCCGCATCAACCCGCGCGGAGTGAAACGCAAAATGGGCAACTATCCCTTGCGTCCACGGAGGCGGCAGCGCACATGTCGGATCGACATCCCCAGGCGGATCGAGATTGTTCAGCCAACGGTATTGCCGCTATGTCGACAAAGTACTGTGGAAATCGAGGCTAGTGCCGATGAGTCCATTGTGCGACTCGAAGCCAGAGTCCCGTGCGTGCGGTTCTGCGTGGTCGCATTGTCAATGATGCCGTTCGGGATCGCAGCCGCGCAGCCGCTACCGGACCGGCCACGCGTCATCACCAGCGCGCACCAAGCCCGCAGCCTTACAGTCGAGCAGTCGAAACGCGGTTTGCCCGTGCGCTTTCGCGCCACGGTCACCTACTACGATCCCTACATCACCCCCAGTGCTTCGGTGCCCGGCAAGAGTGATCCAGTAGCGCTCGGCTAAAGTGATCCATTCTGGGAACAGCGTTAAGAACAGACAAGCATCATCATCCACGCCGCAGGCGTGGCGGGCTCAGCGGCTGGTTGGGGTTTCGAGGAAGCGCTGGATCTTCTGGCGGAGATACTGGAAGTAATCCGGGCTGACGCGGAGTTGGAGCACTTCGTCGATCACCGGCGAGAAGTAGGCCAGCGAACGAATGGCGCCCAGCGGCGGAAGCTCGGCGGGGCGCAGCAGACGGCGCGACGCGGCCAGCACCAGGGCGTTTTCCACGGCCACGAGCGGCACGCCACGGGCAAACAGTTGCGCCGCCAGCAGGCGGTCCGGACGGCGGATCGCTGCTGTCGTCCCGGGCGTCTGGCGGTAAGCGCTCAGCACCCGGCGCACGTATTCTTCCTGGCCGATTTGAGCCTCGCCCATGTCGTTCAGCCCTGCGGATCGCGCAGCGACGGACCTTTCAGGTGCACGGTGTGGCAGTAGTGCCGCAGCCGGCTCAGCAACGCCTCCACCATGGGCCGATTGCCCAGGAAGTTCGGCCACTCGTCATAGACCAGGTTTGTGGTGATGATTGTGGAGTGGTGGCGGTAGCGCTCTTCCATCAACTTGAAGAAGATGTTGCTCTGCTCGGGTTTCAGGTTTAAGTACCCGAGCTCGTCGATCAGCAGGACGTCCAGGCGGGCCAGGCGCTTCAGCAGGTGGCGCGTGGAGCGGTCGGCCAGCGACGCATACATCTCATCGAACAGATCCTGGGCGCGGACGAACTGGCAGCGATAGCCGTTCTCCAACGCCTTCAGCAGCAGACCGCACGCCAGCCCGGTTTTCCCCCTCCCGGTTTCGCCGACCAGCACGATGTTCTCCGCCTTGGCGATGAACTCCAGCTCGGCGAAGCCGCGGATCTGTTTGCGGTTCACGCCCGGCTGCCGGGCATAGGGAAACGTCTCCAGCGTCCAACGCTCGGGAAGGTTGGCGCGCCGGATGCGCCACTCCAGCGCGCCCTCCTGCTTGGCCTGCCACTGCGCGCGCACCAGGCGCGTCACAAACTCCGAGTAACTGATATCGTCCTGATCGGCCGAGCGCAACTGTTCGTCATAGATCTCCAGGATGCGCCGCAGCTTGAGATTCTTCAGCAGTTGTTCGAGTTCTTCAGTCATCCGGTGGACCTTCCTCCAGCAGAAAGAATTCGCGCGCCACGCGGCGCAGGATCATGCGCTCCAGCCGGTCCAGGTCGTAGAGGCCGTAACGGGCGGCTTCCCGCACCGCGCCCAGCAGCGCTTCCCGCGGATACTCCCGCACCAGGCGCAGCAGTTGCCGCAGGACCAGCGTGACCAGCTTGCGGCTGCGTTGCTTCAGCCCCGCGACATAGTCGGCCAGCTCGGGCGCGGCCGTCACGATGGCCTGCTCTTCGGGATGGGGATCGGGGCGCGGCGCCCCCTGGCCGCGGGGCGGCCGGTGCCCGGCCAGCATGATCCGCTGGTGCTCGGCCTCGGCCACGCGGCGGTGCGTCACCAGACGGCGGGCGTCGAGCTGAATCTCGATCTTGTCCTTGGTCTCGCGCACTTCCACGCGGCGGCCGATCCAGTCCACCGGGACCGAGTAGCGGTTGGTGTGCAGGGCGATGTAACCTTCCACATCCACCAGCCGCTGATGGAGCCGGTAGACCTCGGGAATCCAGGCCGGCAGGGGCCTCAGTTGCAGCCGCTCCAGGGCGAATAACTCGCGCGGAACCGCGCGGAGATGTTTCTTGTAAGTCGAGTTGACCTTGTCGCACCACTGGCGCGCTTGCTGGTTCAAGTCCTCCCAACTGGAGAAGGTTCGTCCGGCCAGGAAGTTTCCCTCGATGAAGCTGAACGGCCGCTCGACCCGCCCCGAGCGGTTGGCGTCGCCCAGCTCGTGCGCCGCGAAACGGAAGCCGAAGCGCTCGGCGAAAGCGGCCATCTCGGGCACCGGAACCATCTCCCGCCCGGTGCCGCGCAGCACCACCACGTGCGTGTTGTCGATCATGACCCGGCCGGCGGCGCCCGAAAAGTAGCGCAGCGCGTCGGTCAGAAACACCTTGCAGTCGAAACGCTGGAACGTGGGGTAGCACTGAAAGAACAGCATCCGCGAGTAACACAGCACCGCCGAGGCCGTCTGCACCTTGCGTTTCCTGCCGCCCAGCTCGACCTCGTGCGGCGAGGTGTCGTGCTGCAGCTCCTCGCCCGGGGAGAACTCGTAGCGGCCGGCGGCCAGCACCGGCTCCTGTCCGATTCCGTGCCGGCGGCAGAAGGCCGTCAGCGCCTGGTAAGACAGTGCCGCTCCGCTTGCCGTCAGCTCTTCATGGACCCGGACCAGGTTGCCCTTGCACTCGTGCAAAAGCTCCAGGATCTGCTGGCGGTAGGGCTCGGCTTTCTCGGCCCGCTCCAGCTCCGGCACCTGGGCCGAGCTGGACCGCAGCACGCGGCGCACCGACAGCCGCGACACTCCCAGCACCCGCGCGATCTCGCGCCGGCTCACTCCCTGGCCGGCCAGTTCCAGAATCGTGGTTCGTTGACTGTGACTCAACATGCTCTTGCCCCCGCGGGATCTTCGCGGCCAGGCGGCGGAGTTGCTCCTCGGCGCGTTGAATGCTTCGCCGCGCGCTCTCGCATTCGCCGCGATCCATGACCGGAGCGGCGCCGGCCAGCCGCCGGCTGGCCCGGCTGGCGATCGCCGCCACCATCTCCAGGTCGCGCAGCAGCTCGGCGGAGACCGGCGGCGGCTGCCGTTCCGCCTGCCGCTGCGCTTTCAGAAACAACCGCGGCTCCGCCAGAATCCGCTGCCGCGCCGGCGGCGCCGCTCCGCGCCAGGCCGCGTATAACTGGCCGGCTTCGCGGCTCGTGAAACGCTGTGCCGCCAGCGCCGCCGCCATTCGCTGGCAGTCCTCCGCGTTGGCGCGCGCCATCGGCACCAGGTACTTCATCGCCACGTGCGCCGCGATGGCGCCCGCCCGAACCTGCTGTTGCACCGCCTCCGGCAGCAGTTCCACCAGCGCCAGCCGCCGCGACACCCAGCTCACGCTGCGATCAAACCGCCGCGCCAGCTCTTCCAGCCCGTAGCCGAAGCGCCGCTCCAACTCCGTCAGCAGCCACCCTTCTTCCAGCGCCGTCTCGCGCTCGCCCATCCGCAGCGACCGCGCCAGCACCAGCGCTTCGGCCTCGCTCAGCGGCCAGAGGACCGCTTCGACCGTGTCCCGGCCCAGTTGCTCCAGCGCCGCGACGCGTTGGTAGCCGTCGATGACCAAGTAGCGGTTGGGCTCGCCCGTGACCACCACGATGATCGGAGTCTGCTGGCCCGTGGCCGCCAGCGACGCCAACAGACGCCGCTCGCGGTCCGGATGCCGGACCCGCAGGTGCTCCCACCGCCGATCCAGTTGGTGAAACTCCAGTTGCACCGGGTTCTCCTGCCGCCCGGTTCAGTATGGGGCAGCGGGCCTCTGGTCTTTCGCGGCCGGAAGGGGAAGTAGGCTGGGAACCCTAGTCGGATCAATGAGATGTGCCCGGAACTGGTCTTTCGCCGTGCGCAACAGAAGTGTGCTCAGAACTCCAATGAAATCAGTGCCTTTGGCCCCGAACTGGTCTTTCGCCAGATCCCAGGGAAGTTGGTTGAGCGGGGCGGGCACCCGCACCGGCTCCGGCGGCGACTCGGCTGCGTTGCGCTTCTCGATCCGGTTGGCTCTCGCGTAGCCGCGGTTGGCCTCCGCCGTCCGCCACCGCGCCTGCGTCTGTTTCCGCCGCGCCGCCTGGCACTCCGGCCTCGAGCACGCGCGCTGTCGCGCCCCCACTCGCGGATCGGGTCGGAACCAACGGCGGCAGATCGAGCAGGGGCGCTTGCGGGCATCAGGCATGGGGATCGTTCCATGATTTCCGCACCGCACTGCAAGGCCCGAATGATGGTCAGCTACCGAACGGGTGGGTCACTTCTGGGGAGCAGGGGTGGGTCATTTCTGGCGAGCGCCGAAGCCCAGTGGGGGAGTGCTGTTCGTGTGCGATGCAACCGGCTGTGTTTTCGTCGCGCTGCCGGCGCGGCCGCTGCTTCCGATCCGCGCAGGATCGGAGATCGACATCGAGGGCGTCAGCGGTCCCGGAAGATTCGCGCCGATTGTCGACCGGCTTCTCGTCCGTCTGACCGGCTCGTATCTGAGGCTGCCCGAGGCCCGTCGCGTCGGTCCTTCTCAATTGCACACCGGGACCTACGACTGCGCGTGGGTGGAGATCGAGGGGCTGGTTCGCCGCGTGCGCAAGATCGGCCAAAACGTCACGCTCGACATCGATGCCGGTGGCAGCCTAGTGAGCGCGACCACCGTGCGAGAGCCAGGCGCCGACTACGGGCGCCTTCTGGACGCGCAGGTCCGCATCCGTGGCAACGCCGCGCCGCGGTATATCGGGAACCGCATGACCGTCGGAGGGCGTGTCTTCTTCCAGACCCTTGCCCAGGTGGGAATCGTGGAGGCCGGGCCGGCGGATCCGTTCGCATTGGCCACGGTTCCAACGGCTGGCGTGTTGCGGTTCACGCCCGGTCTCACATATCTTCACCGGGTCCACGTGCGCGGTCACGTTACGCTCTACTGGCCCGGCCAAACACTGTGCATCGAGGATCAGAGCGGTGGGTTATGCGTTCAGGCCGCTCAGTCGTCGAAGCTCGAAACGGGCGATGTGGTCGACGTGGTGGGGTTCCCGTTCGAATGGGGACTCGCTGTCGCTGTATGACGCGACTTTCCGGCGGGCGGGCCGCGGCCACCCGCCCGCACCTCGCAGTATCACTTCCGCGCAGGCATTCGGAGCGGAGCACGATAACACGCTCCTCCGGATCGACGGGCGTCTGATCGGGCAGGACCGTTCCGCCGACGATCAGGATCTGGTGCTGTCGTCGGCAAATTCCATTTTCGTGGCCGTTCTGCCTCGGGATTTCCCGAACGATGAGACCCCTTGGGAGCCGGGTTCGGTTCTCAGGGTCACAGGAATCTGCTCGGTGCAATTCGAGGCCCAGGAACAGACGGCGGGTACGGGCGGCGAGCGTCCGAAATCGTTCCGCATCCTGCTTCGGTCGCCCCAGGATGTGGTCTTGCTGAGGGCCCCCTCATGGTGGACCGCCGCTCATGCGCTGCTGGTGCTTGCGGTCGTGTCTACGGCGACGCTGGCCGCCCTGTGCTGGGTGGCCGTCCTGCGCGCACGCCTCAAGCGGCAGACACAGACTATCCGGCGGCAACTCGACGAAGCGGCGGCACTCAAAGAGGCGGCGGAAGCCGCGAACCGCGCGAAATCCGACTTCCTCGCCAACATGAGTCACGAGATTCCCACGCCCCTGCACGGAATTCTCGGCATGGCTGACCTGGCGATGGAAGCCGGACAGGAGCACGAGCGGCGCCACTATCTGGACCTGGTCAAGCAGTGCGGCTGGTCGCTGCTGACCGTGATCAACGATATCCTCGACCTTTCAAGAATCGAGGCCGGCCGCATGAAACTCGATCCGGCCCCCTTCCAACTCCGCGAGTTTCTGAACCGCGTCGCGGCCGTTCTCACGGTCACCGCCCGCAAGAAGGGTCTGGACTTCTCGATGAGTGTCGACTCATCGGTTCCGGACGGATTAGTGTGTGACAGCGGCCGCCTGAACCAGGTGCTGTTGAACCTGGCTGGAAACGCGATCAAGTTCACCGAGACCGGAAGCGTCGCCATTCATGTGGAGTGTCACAGGCCTGCGGAGGCAGCGCCGGGCGAGAGAGGCAGCGTCACGCTCTGCTTTTCAGTCCGCGACAAAGGCATCGGCATCGATCCCGACAGGCTGGCGGTCATTAAACGATTGTCCTCCGGAGTCCCGCCGGTCGCCATGCTCGAGTCCGGAGCCGTCCGGGAGGCTATGCACCATGTTAAGGGCAGGGCCTCCGAGATCGATCCGGCCGCACCGCCTGGCGGCAGGACGCCGTAGAGAAGACTCGGCGCGCCGCGAGAACGCATGAAGGGCGCGCAGATGCGTCGCGAGGGACACGTCCACTGCTCGCAGCGACCGGCTTACCACTGTGTCGCTCCGTGCTTACGCCGCGGCTTTCCAGGCATACCGATGATGGAGGCCGCCCGCTCGCGGCAGCGCACTCCACTCGGCGCCCGCCGGTCTCGTCAGGCGTAGCCGGCCTCGCGGCTGAGCCTGCGATTAGGCGCTGCCACCAGACGAGACAGCGCTCCCCGAGGACCGGTGCGGCAGAAGTGTCTAGCGCGCTGCCAACTATGCCCAATACTATGCCCACCCTGTGCATGGAGAGGGTGTGACGGCTTGCTACGTCTGCTGCCGAGATCGGCAGCAAGCGGCTAGCGAGAAAGAACGTGTCGCAACCGCTGACAACCGCTATGCCTACAGCTAAGTCATTCATTTTCTTCGTCATCCTGGTTCGGGACCAGGAGGTCGGTGGTTCGAATCCACTCGCCCCGGCCAACCTTTTCAATCACCTACGCGTTGTCGCCTTCGCGAGCCCGTTTACCTGGAGCAAGGGCTTCACCATGGTTGCGGACCAGTATCCCGGTGCCAGGCTCATGCAGTTGGATGCGCAACCGGCGCTCACCTTCAGCTTCAGTTGGGCCTACAGCCTTCCCTTCGGAAAGGGCAAGGCGCTCCTGAGCACGGACTCCCGTATCATCAACGGCATCGTCTCAGGTTGGAAGGTGAACGGTTTCGTCAAGTACAACTCCGGAGCTCCGCTCAGCCTCTCAGGCGTTGCGGGCGCCCTGGGGTCGGTAGGCTACAGCCAGCGGAACAACGCCGTCTCCGGCGTGTCACCCTACTTGACGACCAACCCTGACGCGTTTGACCCTGCGACCAGCAAGTACCTGAACGCCGCCGCATTCACGACGGCCACCGGATTCAATTTTGGCAATCTTGCGCCAACCCTCAGTTGGGTCCGTGGATTCTGGGGCAAGCAGGAGGCGCTGACTGTGGGCAGGGTCTTCAAGCTCAAAGAGCGCTTGGACTTCGATTTCAGCGTAGACGCCACGAATCCGTTCAACTTCGTGCGTTGGGGCGCGCCCAGTGCGAACCTGCTCTCACCCGCATTCGGCAAAGTGACGTCGGCCTCGGACGGCCGTACGATGCAGGTCAATGGCACGCTCAGGTTCTAACTGACCAGAAGACAATAGTAAGCTAGGCGATGTACGCCGGGCCGAGGGTCGATCGAGGCTGCCAAGACGACCCTCGTTCGGCAATTGAAGTAGGAGAGAATTGATGAGAGCGAATTTCACGATCTTCCTTACCATGCTGATAGCCGGGGCTTCGCACGTTGGGGCCGCGCAGGCCTCTCAGGGCGCTGCGCTGCGAGTAGGAGCCGCCAAGGTGGACGTGACGCCGGCAGCGGCGGATCTGCCGAAGAACAGCCTCGGCATCTTGGACCGGCTCTACGCGAGATCCATCGTCCTGGAAAGCGGGAACAGCAGTGCGGCGTTGATCACGGTGGATACCGGCGTCCTCCCCGACCCGGTCTGGCGCGCGGTTGCCGAGCAGCTCGAGCGCGACCTGGGAATACCCGCCTCGAACGTATTGCTGACAGCTACCCACACCCACAGCGCGATGCTGCGCGGTGGGCCGGATCTCACGCAGAAGATCGTCGAATCCGTCAAGACGGCGAAACAGCGGCTGGTGCCTGCCAGGATGGGCTACGGCGCGGGCGTTTCCTACATCAACGTAAACCGCAACATCATCGATCCCAAGACGAGGCGCTGGTGGGAAGGGCCCAACTACGAAGGGCCGTCCGACAAGACGGTCGCGGTCGTCAAATTCGAGACCCTTAGCGGCGAGCCCATCGCCGTGTACTACAACTATGCCATGCACGCCGTAACCGTCGGCCAACTGGATATGGTAAGCGCCGACGCCCCAGGGGCCGCCTCAAAATACATTGAGGACTCCTTGGACGACAAGGTGGTTGCGGTGTGGTCGACCGGAGCCTGCGGCGATCAGAACCCGGTCTATTTCCAGCAGACCTACGACCTTCGGGAAATCCGGATCAAGGAATACGCCAAGCGCGGGATCGACATCAGCAATTCGATGCCTCCCGGCGGACAAGGGCTGGATAGAAACAATCCCGCCGTGGCCAAGCTCATGAACCAGCAGAAGCAGATGATCTTGTCCATGGGCCAGCTCCTCGGTGAGGAAGTGCTTCACGTGATGCGAAGCATCGAACGCACCGAATCCAATGTGAAGGTATTCGGAGGCCAGAAGACGATCAGTTGTCCTGGACGCGAGCGCACGAATACGGGGCGAGCCGGATTCGTGGGCACCTACAAGGACGGCCCGCCGGTGGACATCCGGCTCAGTCTGCTGAAGGTGGGCGACGTCGCAATCGGCGGAGTCAACGGGGAAGTCTTCAATCTGATCGCCCAGCGGCTGAAGCAGGAGTCGCCTTACGCCATGACCATGATGGCTACGCTCACCAACGGATCGGCGCGTTCAGGATACATACCGAACGACGCTGCATATGGCATGTACACCTTCGAGGTGCTCTCTTCGAGACTACAGCCAGGATGCGCGGAGACGTCGATTGTCAACGGAATCCTGGATCTGATCGCGGAGCCCGCGAAGCCGTGAGTAGGCTTCGCGGTATAGTTGTTTCCTGAAGGCAGGAGGCCCCATGCTGCGACAACCGTTCTCTCTGATACTCGGTGCTCTGTTGACTGGCGGATACGCATGCGCCCAACTGGTGGATGAGTTCAATCCGCCGCGATCCAATTGCTGCCTGGCTTTGACTGCGCGGGGCCTCGCCGATCAACTGCGGGACTGGAACCAGCTTGGCCGGTACCACAAGGCCAACCAGGAGCTGAAGAAGCTACCGGCGGATCCGAAGCGGGTCGTCTTCATGGGCGACTCGATCACTGACCTCTGGAAGCTCGGCGAGTACTTCACAGACAAGCCTTATGTGAATCGCGGTATCGGCGGCCAGACCACTCCGCAGATGCTCGTTCGCATGTATCCCGACGTCATCGAGCTCAAGCCGGTCGCGATGATCCTATTGGCCGGCACTAACGACATCGCCGGCAACACGGGCCCGACGACCGCGGAGATGATCCAGCAGAACATCATGGCCATGACGGAATTGGCGCAACAGCATGGTATCAAGGTCATCCTGTGCTCGATCTTGCCGGTGAGCGACTACCCATTTCTGAGGCAGAGCGGACAAGGCGATCAGCCGCCGGCGCCCGTCCCGGGTCGCGGTCCGATGAGGGCGATGAAGATGACTGAGGGGCATCCACCGGGAGACATCCTCAAGCTGAACGCGTGGATGAGAGACTATGCGGGGCGGGTGAACGCGATCTACGTGGATTACTTCTCGGCCCTCGTTGACGAGAAGGGCTGGCTCAAGGATGCATACTCCAACGACGGTCTGCACCCTAACGCGGAAGGGTACAAAGTAATGGTCCCCATCGCCGCCGCTGCAATTCAGAAGGCGCTCCCGTAGCGGTCGTGCAAACGGTCCGCCGCCGGGCTCTACATCCTATTGATTCGTCCAATACGCTCGGAAGGAGGCCGTTTACCGATGAAGGCGATCTCGATTCCCGTTCTGATGCTGTCTGCGGCCGTTGCGTTCGCTGCGCCTGTCAAGACCGAAGGCGGCCTTGTTTCAGGGACCGTCGAAGAGGGGCTTACCGTCTACCGGGGCATCCCGTTCGCGGCTCCGCCAGTCGGCGATCTCCGCTGGCGCCCCCCAGGGCCGGCCCCGAAGTGGCAGGGGGTGCGGACCGCCGACAAGTTCGGGCCTGCCTGCATTCAATCGAATCCGGCGATCGTGAACCTGCCGGCGCCCAGCGAAGACTGCCTGTACCTCAACGTCTGGACGCCGGCCAAGACATCCAAAGAGCGGTCGGCGGTCCTCTTCTGGATCCATGGCGGCGGATTCACGGCGGGAGCGACTGCGGAGCGGTTCTACAGCGGCGAGCAACTGGCGAAGAAGGGAGTGGTCGTGGTGTCGACCGGCTACCGCCTTGGAACGCTCGGTTTCCTGGCGCACCCCGGTCTCAGCGCCGAGAACGCCACGCATGTATCGGGCAACTACGGACTGCTGGACGTGATTTCAGCCCTCCAGTGGGTTCAGAAGAACATCTCCGCGTTCGGCGGCGATCCCAAGCGGGTGACCATCTTCGGCGAGTCGGCCGGCGGTGTGGCGGTGAGCATGCTCTGCGCCTCGCCGCTTGCCAAGGGCCTGTTCCAAGGCGCCATTTCTCAGAGTGGCGGTTCTTTTGGACCGGTACGCAGCGGAGGCGGGGGGCCTGGTGAGAACATGGGGCTTCTCGCTGCTGCTGAGCGTGCGGGCGAAGCCTGGGCCGCGGCGGCAGGTGCCTCCACTGTCGCGGAGATGCGCCAACTGTCGGCCGACAAAGTGCTGGCCACGAGCCGGGCTCAGCGCGGCATGGCATGGCCCGTTGTCGACGGTTGGGTCATCGCGGGCGACCAATACAAGACCTATCAGGCGGGGCGTCAAAACGGTACGCCCATCCTGGTGGGTTACAACTCCGACGAGGGCGCCCTCTTCTCGCCTGCTCGCACGCCCGACGCCTATGTCAAGAGCGTGCGCGAGCGCTATGGCCCCTTTGCCGAAAAGCTTATCGCCCTCTACCCGGCTGGAGACGGAGTCATTGCCAAGACGGCGCGCGACCTGACGCGGGACGCTGCGTTCGGCTGGCACACCTGGACCTGGGCCCGTCTGCAAACAAAAACCGGCAAATCGAAAGCGTTCCTGTTCTACTTCGACCAGCACCCGGACTACCCTGCCGGTTCTCCTCGGGCTGGCTTCGGCGCGATGCACGGCGGGGAGCTCTCGTACGTCTTTCAGCACCTCGGGCAAGGACCTAACCAGCCGGCCCCGACAGCGGAGGATCGTGCGATTTCTGAGACAATGGCCACGTATTGGACCAACTTCGCCAAGCGTGGCGACCCAAACGGAAAGGGCTTGCCCAAGTGGCCGGCGTTCAGCGAGGCCAGGCCGCAAATGATGCACTTCAAGGGAACCGCACACGCTGGCCCCGTGGTGAGCGAGGACGGGCTGAAGGGTCTCGACGCCTACTTCGAGTGGAGACGCACGGCCAACGCCGCGCCGCGGCCCCAGTAACCGGACGAACAAAGGAGATCCTGGCGTGAAGGATGGGGACCAACGGAAGATGCATCGGCGCACGTTGTGCGCGGGCGTTCTCCTCGCGGCCATGCCGGCGAGTTACACGTGGCCGCAGCAGCAACCTCCGGCGGCGCCCCCGAAAGACTGCCCGGGAGCCCGCCAGTCCACAGCGGAACCGCTCAACCCCCAGGGACAACCCTGGGAGCGAGCCGAGTACGACGGCGGCCCTGGCTACTGCAACACGCCTTTGTTGCCCGGCCAGAAGTGGCGCGTCCACGACATTGCCCGTCCCGACCCGCGAGTTGTCACGCCGGGGACGGAAAGCCCGCCGGAGCGGATCGGTAAGGCGCCCTCCGACGCCCTGGTGCTTCTTGACGGAACGGAGGCCGCCTACCGTCAGAACTGGGTGAGCAGCCCGCGTGGATTCGGGCGCGCCGCCGCGGCCCCTTCACCGCCGGGTCCCCCGCAGTGGAAGTTCGAGAACGGCTATGTCACGGCGGTGCAGGGCGCCGGAGGAATTCAGAGCAAGGCCGTTTTCCGCGGGCCGCTCCAAACCCATATTGAATGGGCCAGCAACCCGGTCATCGTCAGCAAGAGCCAGATGCGAAGCAACAGCGGCATCTTCCTCATGGGGCGCTACGAGATTCAGGTTCTCGATTCCTATCAGAACCAGACGTACGCGGACGGCTCCGCCGGATCGATATACGGACAGTTCCCGCCGCTTGTGAACGCTTCGCGCCGGCCTGGAGAGTGGCAGACCTATGACATCATTTGGGAGCCGCCGGACTCTGACCGCTTGAGGCCTGCTTACGTCACGCTGATCCATAATGGTGTGATCGTGCAGAACCGTCAGGCCTTGATCGGCGTTCCGGTCCACGGGCGGGTCGCCGTCTACGCACCTCACGATGCGGAAGGCCCGCTCGCGCTCCAGAATCACGGGGAGCGCTTCAACCCGTTCTTCCGGAGCATTTGGGTCCGCAAGGTCACAGGGTACGATGAGCAATGAGTGCGACGGCGGCGGTTGACGCCCGCGCGGCACGACAGGAGAGAACCGCATGTCAATTCCATTTGCATTTCGAGCACTTGCGCTGGCTCCTCTGCTGATCCTGAATCTCGCGGCGCAGCCCGGCGGAACCCAAGGCTCCGCACCTATGGCCGCGGCTTGCGCTACGCTGAAGCAATTGCAAGTGCCCGGCGTGGCGCTCACAGTCACTGGGAGCGAGTGGATTCCCGCGGGCGCGGCGCCTCCGGCTTTTCCGGGGGCCGGCCCATCCGCGACGAAGTTGCCTGCCTACTGCCGTCTCGATGGAGTCATCGACCGGCGAACCGGCGCCGCGGGCGTGACGTACGGGATCGGGTTCGCTCTCGCGCTGCCCGAGAACTGGAATGGCCGTTTCCTGTTGCAGGGAGGCGGGGGACTCAACGGAGCTGTCCTGCCTCCCGTGGGCGCCTCCGCCGCAGGCGCCGAACCCGGGCTGGCCCGGGGATTTGCCGTGGGCAGCACCGACACCGGTCACCAGGGGCGCCGCGGTTTCGACGCGAGCTTCTTGCAGGACCAACAGGCGAGCCTCGACTTCGCGTATGCGGCCATCGGCCGCTTCACAGAGGTCGCCAAGCGCATCATCGCGCAGTACTACGGCAAGCCGCCGGACCATTCGTACTTCGCCGGGTGCTCGACCGGTGGACGCGAGGCAATGCTGATGGCCCAGCGCTACCCGACGTATTTCGACGGGATCGTGGCCGGAGCGCCGGCGATGCGCACCGCCTTCTCGGGCATCGGCGATCGCTGGGTTGCTGTCACCCTGAACGAGGCTGCGCCGAAGAACGAGCAGGGGCTTCCCATCACGCGTAGTGCGCTGTCGGATGGCGAAAAGCAGGCCGTCATCGACGGCCTGCTGAATGCATGTGACGCCGCTGACGGCCTGAAAGACGGTATGGTGTTTAACACGCAGTGCCAGTTCGATCCCAAGATGATCGTTTGCGCCGGATCCAAGGCCGAAGGCTGTCTCTCGATGAAGCAGGCGGAGGTTCTCAAGAAAGCCTTCGCGGGCCCCAAGGACTCGAAAGGGCGGCAGGTCTATCCGGGATTTCCCTTCGATACGGGCATCGCGGCGACGCAGGGGATTCCCGGGCTGCTTCTCGGCGGCATGAATCCCGTAGGCCGTCCGTTCACCGAGACTGGAATGGACGTGGATGCCGCCGTCGAGAGGGCGGAATCGGACCCGGCCCAGGCCCTCACGGGGACTTCGAAGTGGACCAACTTGAACACCTTCTCGGGCCATGGAGGGAAACTCATCTTCTGGCACGGCCTCAGCGACCCTTGGTTCTCGCCGCTAGACACTGTCGACTACTACGAGCGCATGACCAAGGCGAACGGGGGACCTGAGCAGGTCCGGAGTTGGAGCCGATTGTTTCTTTCGCCAGGGATGGGACACTGCGGTGGGGGCGCGGCGGCGCTCGATACTTTCGATGCGTTGTCGGCGATCGTAAGTTGGGTGGAACAGGGCGTCGCGCCCGAGCGGCTCGTGGCGACCGGGCGCGCACTTCCAGGACGCAGCCGGCCTTTGTGCGGGTATCCGCTCCACGCGCACTACAAGGGTGCGGGCGACCCCCAGGATGCGGCCAATTTCGAATGCCGCCCGTAGCTGCCGGCGTGTAGTGAGACGGAGGAACTACCAATGAGCTGGATCAGGACTTGCCTCTCGACATTTCTCGCCGCCGCGCTTTGTCTCTTGTCGTGGCCTGGGCTGGCCCAGAGTCGCGGCGGCGCCCGGGTGGTGAGCGTTGGGTGACCACTTGGGCCACCGCCCAGCAACTGATGCCAATGACATTCGGCCCGCGGGGCAGTGGTCGAGGAGGCCCGGCCCCGGCTGTGGCAGCCCCGAGCGCTCCAGCTCCGGAAGCCCAAGAGCCCAAGCCTGTGGCTGAGCGGAGAGACGCACGTCCGCCTCAGGGGGGGCGCGGCGGACCGATGGCATTCCCTGTGCCCCAGACATTCGCGGACCAGACAGTTCGAATGATCGCACGCGCGAGTCTCGGCGGCAGTCGAGTGCGGATCGCGTTGTCGAACATGCTCAACGCGCAGCCGCTGGAAATCGGGGCCGCTCACATCGCCGTCCACAAGGCAGGCGGCGCTATCGTGGATGGGACCGATCGTGTTCTGACTTTCGGCGGGAGGTCGTCCTTCACCATTCAGCCCGGCGTGTTGGCGGTGAGCGACCCGGCGGATTTGGATGTCGCTCCGCTCTCCGATCTGGCTGTTTCGCTGTACCTTCCCCGCGATACAGGAGCGCCTACGACCCATATGCTGGGACTGCGCACGGCCTATATCTCCAAAGGGGACGTGGCTGGTTCCGCCATCATGCCCGAACCCGCCATCATGGCCTCCTACGTTTGGCTTTCCAGCGTGGAGGTCGCCGCACCCGCGGATGCGTTCACAATAGTCGCCTTGGGCGACTCGATCACGGACGGATTTTCCACCACCCGCGACGCCGAGCGCGCCTGGCCTGCGCTGCTTGCGCGGCGGTTGCAGGCAACCGGGAAGACCCGGCGTGCCGCCGTCGTCAATCAAGGCATTTCCGGCAACCAGGTGCTGCGAGACGGCGCCGGGTTGAGCGCGCTGGCGCGCTTCGATCGCGATGTTTTGAGCCGTCCCGGCGTGAGGTGGGTGATTCTGCTCGAAGGAATCAACGACATCAATCTCCGCGGCCGGACGGATGGACCGAATGCGCTGACCGCGGACGAGCTGATTTGGGGATACCGGCAGATCATCGCGCGCTGCCACTTGCACGGCATCAAAGTAGTGGGCGCAACCATCATGCCGGAGGAGGGCGTGTTCCTCGCGTCGGAACGTGGGGAAGCGATCCGGCAGGCAGTGAACCAATG
>Ga0187882_1001283_pt1 | contig 25952 bp, 21 predicted proteins | sample June2016WEW_19_1_3_FD_132991 | JGI IMG/M metagenome (GOLD analysis project Ga0187882, IMG submission 132991) | Peatland microbial communities from SPRUCE experiment site at the Marcell Experimental Forest, Minnesota, USA - June2016WEW_19_150 | ecosystem: Environmental > Terrestrial > Soil >... | reverse complement strand
CGCCCTTTCCAGACGGTCCGCATCCAGGCTCTCCACTTGCGCCTGCTGCGGCAAGGGCGCCGGCTGGGGCGGAGCCGGACGGATCAGGATTGCCGCCAGCAGCACCACCGACGCCAGGGCCAGCGAGAGCGCGGGGCCGAGACTCAGCCCCCCCAACGGCCGGAACAGCCCGCCCCAGCGCCCCGGGCGCTCCTCTTGCTCAATCCGCTGATACAGCTTGCGGTCGAAATCCGAGGAAACCGGGGCCGCTTTCCAGCCATCCAGCGCCGCCCCGACCGCCTGCTGCGCCCGGATCCAGTCCTGGCAGGCTCCGCATTGCGCAACGTGCCGCTCCACGACGGCCGCGCTCTGCGGATCCAGCTTGCGGGCGCAGTAGTCCAGCAGGACCGCCGCCCCCTCCCGCTCTCGCGCCGGGCATTCCATCGCCCTCTCCTTTCCCTCAGGCCATGTGCGCCAGCCGCGCACGCAGCGTCTCATAAGCCCGGAACAGCAGCGACTTCACCGCCGGTTCCGAGCAATTCAGCACCCGGGCAATCTGAGAATACTCCATCTCTTGATATTTGTGCATGAGCACGGCGGCGCGCTGCTTGTCCGGCAGCGCGGCGATCGCGCGGCGCACTTCCTCCAGCCTGGCCCGGTCGAGCAGCGTCTGCTCGATGGTCAGCCGCCGGTCGGCTATCTCCCGGCTGGCCGCCTGTTCGCCCTCTTCGTCGAGGCTCTCGTGAAATCTTTGGAAGCGGCCATCCCGCAGGCTGTTCAGCGCCAGATGCGTGGCGATGCGGAACAGCCACGTGGTAAACTTCGCGGTCGGCTCATAGCTCGCCCGCGCCCGGTAGACCCGGAGGAAGGCCTCCTGCGCCAGTTCCTCGGCGACGGCCTGGTTCTGCACCATCCGGTAGAGGAAATGAATCACCGGAGCGCGGTGGCGTTCCAGCAGCAACGCGAAGCTGGCGGCGTCCCCTTCTTTGACGCGCAGCATCAACTGGGCGTCGGGCTCGAGCGCCGCCACGGCCACCATATCTTTGTTAACCCGCTCGCCCATCGAAGGTTGCGGAGAAACCGCGCCTTACTCCCCCTTGAGGGACCGTTCCATCAACTCGCGGACGGCCACCCGGGGCTCGCGCTCGCCGCGCAGGATGGCGCAGATCTCCACGGTGATTGGCAACTCGATCGAGTGCCGGCGCGCCAGATCCACAGCGGCGTAAGTGGTTTGGATGCCCTCGGCCACCATCTGCATCGAGCCGGTGATGTCGGCCAGCGTGCGCCCGCGGCCCAACTCGAATCCCACCTGGCGGTTGCGGCTCAACTGGCCGGTACAGGTCAGCACCAGGTCTCCCAGTCCAGCCAGGCCGGCCAGGGTTCCGGGCTGCCCTCCGGCGGCCACTGCCAGCCGCGTCATCTCCGCCAGCCCCCGCGTAATCACCGCGGCGGTGGTGTTGCTGCCCAGCCCCAGGCCCTGGCAGATGCCCGCCCCGATGGCAAAAATGTTCTTCAGCGAGGCCGCCAGTTCCACCCCCGCCGGATCTTCGTTCCGGTAGACCCGGAAGGTCGGTCCGGAGAGGGCCGCCTGGATGGCCTGGTTCAATTCATGGTCCTGGGAGGAGACCACCAACAGGGTCGGCTCGCCCGCCGCGACTTCGCGCGCGAAAGTGGGGCCGGAGAGCACTGCCACTCGCGGCGCGAACCGCGGGCCGACGACTTCCCGAATGACCTCGGACATCCGCAGCAGCGTTTCGCTCTCCAGGCCCTTGGTCGCGCTCGCGAATAGCATGGCGGGATCCAGCCACGGCAACATCCGCGTGTAGACCGCCCGAGTGGCCTGCGAAGGGGTGACGCTGAGTACCACTTCGGCGCCCTCGAGCGCCGGCTGCAAGTCGCTCAGGATCTGAACGTTGCCCGGGACGGAGAAACCCGGCAGGAAGACGTCGTTCTCCCGGCTGGCGCGCATGCGCTCCGCGAGGTCGGCTTCGTACACCCACAGGCGCACCTCGGGGAACCGGGGGGCGAGCACGATGGCCAGCGCCGTGCCCCAACTGCCTCCACCGATGATCGCCAGCCGCCTCACGGTTTGCCTCCAAATGCGAACACGTTTTCTGTGCCCGCCCGCAACCGCGCGATGTTCTCCCGGTGCCGCCAGATCACGAAAGCTCCGGCGACTGCCGCGGCTGCGATCACCTCCGGCGCCGCGCGCGAGATCAGCCAGGCGGCCGGCGGAAGCGCCGCGGCCGCGATGATCGAGCCCAGGGAGATGTAGCGCTTCCAGGCGACCACCGCGACCAGAATCCCCAGCGCCGCCGCCAGCGCCAGCGGGGTCAGGCACAGGAACGCTCCGACGAAACTGGCCACCGCTTTGCCACCCCGAAATTTCAGGAAAACCGGAAAAGCGTGCCCGGCCATGACCGCCAGCGCCGCGGCGCTCATCCACGCGGGCGAGCCGCCGCTCAGGCGCCCGGCCGCCCACACCGCGAGATACCCTTTGCCGATATCGAGCAACAAGGTGACAACGCCCAGCGTCCGGCTGGTCGTGCGCAGGACGTTGGTTGCCCCGATGTTTCCGCTGCCCGAGGCGCGCACGTCGCGTCCGGTCCTCAGGCGCACCAGCACGTAGCCGAACGGAATGCCGCCCAGCAGGTACGCACCGATGAGGATCAGGGCGCCGGTCATGGCAGGAACGCGAACTCCGCAAGCCGAGTATAGACCGAGCCGGAGGGGTTGAGCGTGCTCTGGTAGAGGTAGAAGCGGTCGGCCGTGAACGCGCCGAACTCCGTCGAAGCCAGAGCGGCGATGGCCTCATGCAGGAGGCCGAGCGGAACTGGTTCCTTGATCCGCGCCAGGGTCAGGTGCGGCGAGAAGGGGCGCGCCTCGAGCGGCACGCCCAGCCGGTGCATGGCGCGATCGGTCTGGCGTGCCAGCTCGGCCAGGCTGGCGGGCGCCTCGACGCCGGCCCAAAAAACGCGCGGGGCGCGCGCGTTCGGGAAGAAGCCGAGGCCGCGAACCGCGATCGGGATAGGCTCGATCGCGGCGAGGCCGCGCAATACCTCGGTGAGCTCCCCGAGCCGCTGGTCGGGCCACTCGCCGATGAACTTGGTGGTGATGTGCAGGTTCGTGGCCGGGCTCCACTTGATGCGCGCGCTGGGCTTCAGGCGGGCGATCAGCCCGTCCAGCAAGTGGATCACTTCCCGCGGAATATCGACGGCGGCAAACAGGCGCATGATCGAAGCTATAATTGTCGGACGGAAGTCATCGCGCGCGCAATGACCGAGTGGGCGGACCGGATTCCTCTGAGACAGCTCATAGCAGAGAGCCGCATCCTGCCGCGCGCGTTCTACGCGCGGGCGACCGTGGAAGTGGCGCGCGACCTCGTGGGCAAGATCCTGGTGCACGGCAGGGCGGCCGGCCGGATCGTCGAGACGGAAGCCTACCTGGGGCTGGACGACCGGGCGGCGCACGCCTGGCGCGGAATCACCCAGCGAACGCGGGTGCTGTTCGGGCCGCCGGGGCACGCCTACGTCTACTTCGTCTACGGCATGCACGAGTGCCTGAACCTGGTGACCGAGCCGGACGGCAGGCCAGGCTGCGTGCTGATTCGCGCGCTCGAGCCGCTGGCCGGGATCGCGCTGATGAAGCAGCGGCGGGCGGCGGCCCGCGCGGTCCAGGATCTGGCCTCCGGCCCCGGCAAACTGACGGCTGCGCTGGGCATCACCCGGCGTCTCTACGGCGCCGACGTCACGCGCGGCGCGCTCACGGTGCGGGGCTTGCTGCGCGAGCCGCCGCTCGAAATCGAGACCACGCCGCGCATCGGCATCCGGGAGTGCGCCGACTGGCCGCTGCGGTTTGTGGTCAAGAAGCTCGTAGCTCGTAGCTCATAGCTCGGCGTCTCCTTCAAGCAGGCCGTCAACCAGTTTCTCCGCCTGGGCTTGATGGCATCCGGACAGCGGATCCGGAAACCGTTCCGGGTGACTCCCCGCCAGTTGGGCCTTCCTCCAGGACTCAGTTACGACAACGTGAAGGAGTTGCTCGAGGCGCTGGAGGGCGCGGCGCACAAGTGATCGTCCTCGACGCCAACATCCTTCTTTACGCCTACGACACAACTTCGCCGCAACACACGAGGGCCCGCTGGTGGGTCGAGCGCGTGTTATCGAGCGGGACGCCTGTGGGGCTGCCGTGGCAAACTGCCGCGGCCTTTCTCCGGATTGCGACGAATCCCAGGCTCCCCGGCGAGCGGTTCACCCTCGCAGAGGCGGCGGGAGTAATCGATCGGTGGGTGGAACAACCCAACGTCCGGCTGCTGGGGCCCGGCGATGGCCACTGGCCCGTTCTCCGCCAGATGATGATCGACGGCCAGGCCCGCGATCCACTGGTCACCGACGCGCAACTGGCCGCGCTCACCATCGAGTACGGCGGCGTGCTCCACACCACCGATCGCGGCTTCGCCCGGTTTCCCGGACTGCGCTGGACGAACCCGCTCGCGTAGGCCGTATCTTCAAAGGCCAATGAGCTACGGAAGCCGGTTACAGATGAGCCGGCGGCGCGATCATCGAATCGCGGCGGGGGTTTCCTGGCCGGTCAACCGGGGCGCCAGCGAGTCCAGCACTTCCGTGAGTTCGGCCAGATCGATCGGCTTTGAAGCATAGGCATCCATACCTGCGGCCAGGCACCTTTCCCGATCGCCGGTCATGGCGTGAGCGGTCAGCGCGATAATCGGCGTCCGTCGGGCGCCGGTTTCCCGCTCTCTCGCGCGGATGATCTCTGTCGCCTGGAACCCGTCCATCTCGGGCATCTGTACGTCCATCAAGATCGCATCGAACGACCGGCGCGTGAACGTTTCGGCGGCTTCACGGCCGTTCTTGACCAGCGTGACCGAATAGCCCTGCTTCTGCAGCATGCGCGTCACGAGCCGCTGGTTTACCGGATTATCCTCCGCCACCAGGATAGAAAGAGATCTCTCTGGAACACTGGCCGGTCGTTCGTCTCGCTCAGGCACTTTCGCTGGAGCGAGGGCCGGCCCCAGCGCACGCCCCACCGCATCCATCAGATCCGGTGGGTCCAGGGGCTTGCTGAGCCAGGCGCAGATGCCCAGGTCGCCGAACGTCGCGCTGTCCTGCCGCTCTCGGGCCGAGGTCAGCAGCAGGAAAGGGGAGCCGGGCGCGAGATCCTCCTGGCAGATGCGCCGCGCCAACTGGATCCCGTCGATATCCGGCATCTCGCAATCCAGAATAATCAGGCCGAATGGAGTCGCATTCGCGCGTGCCCCGCGAAGCACGGACAGCGCGGCCTCGGCCCCACCGACGGCTTGCGGCCGCATGCCCCAGTGGCGGGTGATTCGCTCGATAATGCGACGGTCGGCTTCATTGTCATCAACGATCAGCACAGGCATGCCTTGGAGGTCCGCTCTCGACGGCGGACGTTCGGTGGCGTGCGAGAGGTCCCTTTTCAACTGGACCGTGAAGTGGAATGTGCTGCCCCGGCCGGCTTCGCTCTCCAGCCATACGCGCCCGCCCATCGTCTCCACCAGCCGGGAAGAGATCGAGAGTCCCAGACCCGTGCCGCCAAACTGCCGGGTGATGGATGCGTCTGCCTGCGTGAACGCATCGAAGATGGCCTGCTGCTTGTCGTTAGGGATGCCGATTCCGGTGTCGCGGACCGCGAGCTGGAGCGTGATGCGGTCGTCTGCTTCCGCCTGCCGTTCAATCTGAACCGACACTCCGCCCCGATGCGTGAACTTAATGGCGTTTCCGATGAGGTTCGTAAGCACCTGCCGAAGACGGACGGGATCGCCGACGACCCGCTCCGGCAGGCCTGGCTCAATGTCGTAGACGAATTCCAGCTTCTTCTCCGCGGCCTGGACTGCAAACACTCGCACAGTATCGGCGATGACTTCGTACAACGGGAACGGGACCGAATCGATCTTCAGCTTGCCGGCTTCGATCTTCGAGAAATCCAGGATCTCATTGATGACTGAAAGCAGCGAGTCGGCGGAAGACTTGGCCATCGAGAGATACTCCCGCTGTTCGGGTGTCAGCTCGGTATCCAGGGCGAGCCCGGTCATGCCCAGGATGCCATTCATGGGTGTGCGAATCTCGTGACTCATGTTCGCCAGAAACTCGCTCTTGGCCCGGTTCGCTTTCTCGGCAGCCTCTTTGGCCTGCTCCGCGGCTTCCTTGGCTTGACGCAGATCCTCTGTCTGCGCCCGCACCCGCCGGCGCAAGACGGCGACCCACGCTGAGGTCAGCAGGGCCGCTGCCGCCAATGCCGCGATCAGCGTGAACATCCGTGCGGCTGTCCACCATGGCGCCCCGCCGACCACCATCACGTCGGCGGGCGATCGGAGGAGCAGGGAGAAGCTTCGTGGCACCTTCTGGCCGAGGGCTGGCGGCTCGATGGACGCGATCCCCGTGACGCGGACGAGGCTGCCATTGGCGAACGACGGGAGCCGGCCGCCCCCGAGTTGGGCATTGAAAAGGAGGTTGCCGGCTTGGAGCACCAGCCTCTGATCGGCCCGGCCAACCACGTCGTCCACCAGGACCGCATCGATTCTGACGAGTTCGGATTCCCAGTTATCCTGCAGGACGTCGTAAACCGTTAGCGCCGGCGGCTCCGGCACGCTCGAGTGCCCTATTTTGCGCAATTCTGCGTCCCGCAGCACGGGCTTGAACAGCCCTTGTTCCTGGAATCCCGTGACCTCCACGATGTCGCCGACCTCGACGGAGGCTTCGTCATGATTCTGGACCATGACGCCGCCGGTCTCATCGGCCAGATATGTCGGTCCGCGAGGATGAGTGAGAACGATCATGGCGCGAACCCGCACGGGTTCGTCGCCGCGGGCTCCCGGCGCGTACTGCAGAAGCTGTCCGATGCTCCGTGTGGCCAGTACAACGGGTCCGCCTTCCTCATGGATGAATTCGGCGCCAGGTACGCGAATCTCGCTTCCCAATATCTGGCGGTTGAAGTTGAAGCGCGGGGCGGAAACGCCCAATACCCGGATGCGCGAATGCAGGAGCGAGGCCGGCAGCGTGGTCGTTCCCGCCACAGTCAGCTCAAGCTGGCGGCTGCCCGCTCTGAGGCCCAATCTCGCGTAGCCATTTGCCGAGCCGATCGAATAGACGAGGCCGCGAACCTCAACCCAGGCGCTATCCACTGCGCCCGCCAGCAACTGCTCGACGTCGACGCGCTGTGGATCCGGCAAGGCCCTCTCCCCGACGATGCGGACACGCGGATTCTGGATCACCGTCGCGAAGTCCCCTGGAGCAGTGACTCCCTCGACGTCGACGAGCTGCCCTACCCTCAATGGTGGAGCAGCTCTCGGATAACCCGATACGTAAACGCCATCGGTTTCGTCCTGCACCACCAGATTCGGACCAGCGGGATTGAAGAACGTCACCACGGCGCGGATATGCACGGGATAGGCCAAGCCGGCTTCGCGTTCGGGCAGAACATGCACCTGGCGAGCGGTGGTTAATACGGGCAATGGCGGAGGGGGGCGGCTCTCCGATCGTACGACCGCGCATTCTTCCAGCGCCGGGACGCCCGAATCATTCGACACAAAGCCGACGACCTCCACGTCGTCGCCTGCCTTGAGCGGCCGGGATTCGCGCGGGTGCAGGAGCGCCGATCCGGTAGAGTCCTTCAGAACGAAGCCGGCGCGTTCGCGCGTGACCGAGCCTCGCAGTCGTATTCGGTGCGGCGGCGGATCGGACGTGAACACCGCCTGGATGCGGCGCAGCGGGATGTCCTTCTCGGATGCGGCCGGACGCACAACCGAGATATCCCGAAGCGACGGCGTGAACATCTTCAGACCGGCGACGGCGTCGCCCGCACCGATGCCGGCTACCAGCACGCCGCGAACGTGTACGAGCGCATCGACATAGGCTGGGCCGGCGGCACGTGCTCGGCCTACGTCTCCGCCTGCGTCCCGGAGTCGTATGTGGAGATCGCGGCCTTGATCGTGCATGGTAAGTTCAAGCTTGCCGCGCCGGTCGATCGTCGCGGACCGGATGACTCCTTCGGTCTCCACGAGACGATATTGCAGCTCGGCCGAGACCAGCTCGCGCAGCCGCGCCTGGATGGGCGCTGCGCGCCCCTTCTTGCCGATGACGCGCATCGCATGACGCGCGACCACCGGACTGGAGCCGCCGGCCGCGACCGTGCCGGTGACCTCCACTTCATTACCTACCTCGAGGAGGGGGTCGAAAGGTACGTTCTCGACGCGGACACCGCCAGTCCGATCCTGAAGGAAGATCTCTTCGAAAGGGCCGTTCAAGTAGGTGATCGTGCCGCGAAGGCGGACGGCAGCCTCCGTCGATGGCCGGGCTGACAAGCGCCGCACCTGCGAGACCGTGGTCAGTCGCTTTCCTCCCGCGTTCGACGCGGGCCACCCGCCGGCGCCTATCCACAGCGAACCGAGCGCCACACACACCAATGCCGCCCTTGCAGCCAGTCCGGCGGAGGAGCCACTTCTCCCCACAACAATCGTATCGGCGCGAACCGGCCGCTATTGGTCTTTTCTTCCGACTAGGCAGCGGGTTTTGGCCGTGGCGAAACTGCCAGGATGCGGCGTTTTCGGAGATCGGTTCCGCCGGGGTGCACCGCACCGGCAGCAGTTCGCGCCGGAGCACCGAATGCAAGTGGAGTACCGCAACGGTGGCCAAGCCCCTGGGCTCAGCGACAGCAGACGGAGTTGGTCTGCGTTTCAACAGCGGTGCGACACGGAATGCCCGTGGCGCGGGCTGGCCGACATGCGTGACAGCCACGATCCAGGAGTCCCGATCCTGTACCGCGATGTATTTCCAGCAGTTTCGCTGGGCAGGCTCGGCAGGGCGAAAGCGAGTGAGATCCTCAACCAATTGGGCCACCTCAATCGCAGTCTGGGCGTCGCGGATGGAAATGTCGACTCCCGCCAAGAACCTGACGGAGTGGGCGGACCGGATTCCCCTGAGACGGCTCATAGCGGAGAGCCGCATCCTGCCGCGCGCTTTCTACGCGCGGCCCCCTGACGGTGCGAGCGCTCAGGCGCGAGCCGCTGCTCGAAATCCAGACCACGCCGCGCATCGGCATCGCGCACTCCGCCGACTGGCCGCTGCGGTTTGTGGTCAAGAAGGCTCTACCTTGTTTGACATCATGATGCCCGCCGGGTGGGCGATCCAGAACTTAGCCTACTCAATCAGCTAGCGGACCCCGGATGAGTTACAGTATGAGACGGCGTTCGTTCGAGACTCGAACCAAAGGTGAAGCCCGAGAAGTTGCGGAGGTTTCCATGACTCTACGAGGAATTCGCACCATTCCCTATTTCCTACTGGCGCTGTGCGCCTTGGCTTGCAGCCTGGCGTCTGCCCAGACGGCTCCCTGGACGACCCCCCTTCGCGGGTCGTGGGTTCAGACGGGGCCACCGGCCCAGGGTGACGTGATACTGGCGGGAAGAGATCGTGCCAGCGAAGTCGTCGTGAGCGACGACGAGAACTCCGCGGTGCACCAGGCCGCGGAGTTCCTGGCGGGCGACATCGAGAAGATCAGCGGGTACAGGCCTCGCGTCGTGAAGACGCCGGGCGGGGATCGGGTCAGCATCCGGCTCGTTACGCTGGGCCATGGGGAGGCGCCGGCCGCGATCCATTCCGGCGCCATGCGGGGCCAGTGGGAGAGCTACCGGATCGTTACCGCCGACCGCGCCGTGTGGCTCGTCGGGTCGAACCCGCGCGGCACCGCGTTCGCTGCCTACACCCTGTCCGAGCGGCTGGGTGTCGATCCGCTGTACATCTGGACCGGCTACGCGCCGGAGCATCGGGACCCGCTGGTGCTGAAGCGCACGGACTTCGCGCAGGGTCCACCGGCCTTCCGCTATCGCGGTTTTTTCCACGATGACGAGGACCTCCTGCCGCGGCCTTTCGACGCCGACGGGTACCCATTGCAGACCGGCGACGTCCCGCTGGACTGGTACAAGAGGTTCTTTGAGACCGCGCTGCGCCTGCGGATGAACATGGTGGCTCCCTACGTGCGCGTCCACCGGCGCTACGAGGTGCAGAAGCTGGCCAGCGACTGGGGACTCTACTACACCTCGCACCACTACGACATTCTGGTTTCCAATCCATTCGGCCTGGTGCGGTTCAACCTGGCTGCCGAGCGTGGCGTGCGGCCGGAGTGGAACTGGTTCACCAACCGCGAAGGGATGCTCAAATACTGGCGCGCCGGTGTGATGGAGAACCGGAACCTGGATGTGATCTGGCCCGTGGGCATGCGCGGCACCCAGGACCGCCCCTTCGTCTTCCCCCCGGGGACCACGGACGATGACAAGGCGAAAACCTTCCGGGAGGTGATCCAAGAACAGGCAAATATGGTCCGCGAGCTGCTCCCCAAGGACAAAACTCCGCTGTTTCACTTCACGATGTACTCGGAGATGCTGCCGCAGTACCAGCGCGATCCCGCGGCGTTCGACCTGCCCTCCGATGTCATCGTCGTGTGGCCGGACGACAACGACGGCCACATGCGCGGCTTGCCGTCGGGCTTGGGGCACTGGAAGCACGGCGTGTACTATCACCTGGCCTACCTGGGCGGCAGTTTGACGAAGCAGTTGACGCATACCGTGGCGCCCTCGACCGTCGCGGAGCAGTTCGACAAGATTGTGAAGTCGGGAGCCACGGAGTACATGCTGCTCAACGTGTCGGAGATGCGCGACTACGTCATGGGTGCGCGCATGATCGCGGACATCACCTGGGACGCTCCCGCGATCTATGCCGCCCCCGACCCCGCCGGGCGCTACACCGCGTGGTGGTCGCGCGAGTATTTCGGGGGCGCGGCCGAGGCCGCCGGGGATGCGTACAACCGGTACTTCGCCACGATCGGCACGCCGGACAGCCTTTGGGTGGCCTCCGATGCGATTGGGGAATTGCTGGACCGGCTCTATCGCAAGGTGGCGGGCGAAACGGTTCCGGCGGCCGACGCCGGCGCGATGGCCCTGATGCAGTCGCGCAACCGGCAGTTGGAAGAGGCGCTGGGGGCGGAGTCGCGTGCAGAGAACGGGATGCCGCTCTCCGCACAGCGGTTCTTCTCCGTGGACGCAGCGCTCGGTCTCGAGGTGGCCCAGCGGCAGACGCGGGCGGCGCTCAAGTTGGAAGAGGCGCTGCGCGCGCCGGACGCGGCACGGATGTGGCAGCTCGTTCGGGAGGCGCGTGCGTCGCTGGACCAGTTGGAGACGGAATTGGCCCGGGCCGAGTATCCGCCGTTCGACCGCTGGTACCAGGAGAGCTGGATCCGCACTACGCTGAGCCGGTCCAACCCACACCGTCCTTACATCCAACTCCGCGCTTTTATCTCGAGTGAGGGCCGTGGGCGCCTCATTCGCGCACCCCGGCCCTGAAATACCCGCAGGGAGGGCGGGCCCCGGCATGTGCGCACATTCTGCCGAACGGCGCTTGCGGAGAGTCCAGCCAGAGTCACTGCCAGCAGCCCAGCTCCCGGTTGGCGGCCTATCCGGACACGACCTGAGTGTGGAAGGGTGGCCGACCGTCTGTCCACTGAGCTGAAACCTAAACAATAGGGCGGTTATCGCTCCCGATCCCGGGGGACTGCACGGAGATCCGCCGCTCTGGCGTCTCCTTAAAGGAGGCTGTCAAGTGCGGCTCGCGTCAGCCGCTCACCGGCCAGTTACAATCGGAGTATATGTTGACCCCCACCATCTTCCGTGAATACGATATTCGCGGCGTCGCGGACAGGGAGCTGCTGGATGCCGACATCGAAATCCTGGGGCGGGCGATCGGGACCTATTTGCAGCGCCACACGGGCAAGAAGGTCACGCTGGGGCGCGATACGCGGCTGAGCTCGGAGCGGCTGCGCGACGCCCTGGCAAGAGGGCTGGCCGCCACCGGCTGCGAGGTCGTCGACGTAGGCTGCGTGCCCACGCCGGTGCTGTACTACTCGGTGTTCCATCTGAATGCGACCGGCGCGGTGATGATCACCGGGAGCCACAACCCTCCCGAGTACAACGGCTTCAAGGTGGTGTCGGGCGCCTCGACCATTCACGGCGATCAGATTCGGGAGATCCGCGAGTTGATCGAGCGGGGCGATTTCGAGCGCGGCGAGGGCAGGCTCGAATCGGCGGAGGTTGTGACGCCATACGTGGAGGAGGTGGCCGCGCAATTCCACTTCGAGCGGCGCGTGAAGGTGGTGGCCGACGCGGGCAATGGAACCGCCGGTCCGGCGATGCACCGTATTTTCGAGAAGCTCAACGTGGATGCCACTGAACTGTTTTTCGAGATGGACGGCAACTTCCCGAACCACCATCCCGACCCGACCGTCCCGGCTTATCTCCGCACGCTGATCGAGACGGTGCGTGAGAGCGGCGCCGCGTTGGGGGTCGCCTTCGACGGGGACGCCGACCGGCTCGGAGCGGTGGACGAGAAGGGCAACGTGCTGTGGGGCGACCAGTTGATGCTGATCTACGCGCGCGAGATCTTGAGCCGGAAGCCGGGCGCAACTTTCATGGGCGAGGTGAAGTGCTCGCAGGTGATGTACGACGAGATAGGGCGGCTGGGCGGCAAGGCCATCATGTATCGCACCGGGCACTCGCTCATCAAGGCCAAGATGAAGGAGGTCGGCGCGGAGCTGGCCGGCGAGATGAGCGGGCACATGTTCTTCGCCGACCGTTACTATGGCTTCGACGACGCGCTCTATGCGGCCCTGCGGCTGATCGAGATCGTGGCCCGGTCGGGCAAACCGCTCTCGGCGCAGCTCGAGGGACTGCCGCAGATGGTGTCGACGCCGGAGATCCGCGTGGATTGCTCGGACGAGCTCAAGTTCGAGGTGGTGCAGCGCGTGGCGGAGCACTTCCGCGAGACGCGTGAAGTGGTGGACATCGACGGCGCGCGGGTACTGTTCCCGCAGGGCTGGGGCCTGGTGCGCGCCTCCAACACCCAGCCGGTGCTGGTGCTGCGCTTCGAGGCGGCGAACCTGGATCTGCTGGCGCAGTACCGGAAGGAAGTGGAAGACGCGTTGGCGGTGGCGGTCGCGAAGGTGGATGCCGCGCACTGAGGCGGCCCAGATCGTCCCGGTCGAGAGCGCCGAACCTCTGCGGCGGGCGCGGGAGCTGTTCGAGGGGTACTGGCGCTCGTTCGGATTCACCCCCTGTTTCCGGAACTTCGGCGCTGGCGGCCAAGCCCGAGGCTTATCCTAGTTCTTCTCGGTGAGGTCCAGGTAGATCACCTCGACGAAGCTCGGCCAGCGCCGGCCGGGCTGGCCGGGAGCCTCCGCGATGCCGAAAGCGGCTTTGACTTCGTCCAGGGACTTGCCTTGCTGGACCAGGGCCTTCACCTTGGCCTGCTTCTCTTGAATCGAGGCCAGCAGGGCTTGGATGTCGGCTTTGGTCAGCGGGTCGCTGTGGCCGGAGATGAAGGTGTCGGCGTCCAGGGCCAGGATCTTCTTCAGGGTCTCGGCCAGACCGAAGGAGTTGCCGCCCTTCTGGCGGTGGACGAGCGGGTCGCGGCCGACGAAGGCCAGGTCGCCGACGAAGGCGATCTTCTGGTCCGGGAGGAAGACGACCAGATCTCCGCTGGTGTGCGCGGGGCCGAAGTGGAGCAGGCTGACGCGCGCGCCATCGATATTGAGCGGCCGGTCGCTCGAGAGCGTCTCGCTGGGGAGATAGGGGACCAGAGCGCTGAACTTGGGATCCTGGAAGGCGGCCTCCATGTCCTTCCTGGTGTTGGCTTGGGCGACGACGGTCACCCCTTTGGGAAACGCGGAGAGGCCGTTGACGTGGTCGCCGTCGCTGTGCGTGAGCACGACGTATTTCACGGGATTCGGGGTCAGCTTCCGGATCTCGGCGAGCATGGCTTGGGCCGATTCTTCGGTCATCTTGGCGTCGATGACGATTACCGCTTTCCGGCCAATGATGAAGCCGGTGTTGGCGCCGCTTCCGCCCTTGACCCAATAGACGCCGTCCTTGAGCTGGGCGGCAGCCAGGGGCACAGGCTGAGGCTGGGCAGCCGAAAAGCCGCCCAGAGAGGCGATAGCGAGGAACCCGGCGATTAGCGTGGCTGGACTGGTCATGGCGGGACCAGTATAACGCCTGGGGTCAGGCCGCGCTGGCCTCTGTCGCAGTTGGGTAGTGTCCTAAATTTGGGTTGAGGGGGTTCTGGGGAGTGGTTCTGGCGCTTCTCGCGCCGCACTCTCAGGCGGAGACCCTTGCTGGCTTTGAGGACCGTGTATACTGCAAGGCTGTGGAGGAGTCGATGCGCTTTGCTGACTGTCCACACTGCCAAGGCCGAGTCCAAGTCCGAGAGGTGGCGTGCTACGAGCGTGAGGGGGACGAGGATGACTCCTGGCCACCCTATCGGATGAAAACATACGCATGTACGGTTTGTGAACACGCGCTCGTGTACCTGGAGGTGGAGACAATCGGAGACGGGCCGGAATGGGATGATGAGGGCCGTCCTTTCTGGCCCCGGCGAGTCTATCCCCCTGATGAGCCTTCGCAGCGCCGCTGGGCTGATGCGATCCCCGAGACTGTGCGGCATTCTTTAGAGGAAGCCACTAAATCCATCGAGGGTGGCGCATACGAGGCGTGCGCGGTAATGACAGGCCGTGCGATTGAGGCGATCTGCCGCCATTTCCAGACACAGCAGGTTACGCTTGGGCCGGGGCTGCGGGAATTGCGTGATAGAGGCATTATTGACAGCCGCCTCTGCGAGTGGGCTCACGAACTTCACCAAAGGCGAAATGCAGCCGCCCACCCAAGCGGAGAGCAGGTTGACGCCGAGACTGCCCAAGACCTCCTTGACTTCACCTGCGCCATTTGCGAGTACGTCTTTGTACTCCAGGAGAAGTGGGACCGCTTCTTAGAGCGCAAACGACCGAACAATGTAGTTGACAACGGTACGGTCCAGTAGGAAAGTGAAGTCCAAGGGAACCGAAAGGCCCGGCGGCAACCGGGCCTCGGAAAGCATCTACGCGCACCTAGACCATAGCAGGAGGTGTGCCGAAATGCAATCCTACACAGGCCCCGGCCCAAACGAGACTGGCTTCCCAGTCACCGCACAAATAACCGGGCCAGACGTAATCATGACCGCCACGGAGCCGGGACGGTTTGCTGCTGGCACTGGGGCGGAGATCACGGATTCTTCCGCCTCAAAGGTAAACGTCAACTGCCAGAACCCCATCCCGAAATCCATACCGCCGTCATCGAACCCTTGCAAGTGCCCGCGGCCTTCGAATACGACCGACATCGAACCGGCTGAGTTTGCGGTCAACCGGATGTTTAACGGACTTCGTTCGGCCAGCCAATTATTGAGAACGGTTAAGGATGCGTCATCTGCTGAGATCATGGTGTTTCTCTTGGCGAGAGATTTTGATCTTGCCTCCGCTGAGCGGTGGGCCACGGCATTTCACTTGAACTGCCGTCCCGGTTGGCTTCGCTACCTTGCCAGCAATTCTTGGATATCCCAAACGTGATCCGCGATCCCCGCTTGCATTGCGGGGGTGACACGGAGCGTGCGGTGGACCCGGCAGAAATTGTACCAACCGAAGTGCAGGCACAGGGCAGCCCACAGGTTCTCCCACTTCTTCGAGAACGCATTCGTCAACCTGGTGAGCCTGCGAATCTGCATCCGCATGGTGAGGTTCTGGCGCTCGACGTGGGAAGTGCAGATGCGCTTCCGGTCGGGAGTCCCTAGGATGGGTTTCGGGATCGCATCCACCACGTCTGGTGGCGAGTAGCGGGCTTCCCCTTCGCGCGGGCTGGCGTAAACCTTGATGAGCATCCCGTAGTCCACCCGGTCTGACAGCGTGGCGTCGATGGCCGGGATATACGGGGCGAAGCCGTCCGTGGTGATCTGGAACCATTGGGGCGCGGTCGCCAGGCGCAAGCCCTCGATGAAGGCGTCCGTGGTTGCCTGGTTGCGCCGGCCCAAAGCGAAGTTCAGCACGAGCTTGGAATGCCTCTCAATGGCGACAAAGCAGTAGGCGTCCCCGATGCTTTCATCCCTGGCTTCCTCGGGCCACTTGTGGCCTTCCTTCTTCTGGACGAAGCCCCATATCTCATCACACTGAACATCCTTCACCGGGACGTTGCGGATCACCCGCCCCATGAGCACTTCGCAGCGTTGTCCGGCCAGCACAAGCAACCGTAGAACCGTGTCCCGATGCAGCCCCGTCATGCGCTCAGTTGATCGCACACTGTTGCCTTCAAGAAGCATCTGGAGAGCGAGCAGCCCGCGATCTGCGCGGGTGTACATAGTATCGAAAGGCCGCTCGTGCGGTTCGGTGAACAGCTTCCGGCACTGGCGGCACTGATACCGCTGAAGTCCGTTACGCTTCCCGAATCGGCGGCATTCCGTTCGGCAATTGTGGCAAACCATCTTAGCCCTTGCCTTTCTTCGGGCATGGGCCGATAATGGCAGTGGGTCTAAGCAGCCCTGCCTTTGGCCGCAAGGCCCGAGGTTAGCCCCGCCGGGTAGCTCGCAACTGCCCAGTGGGGCGAGTTTCAGTGGGTGGAGGTGGCGGGAGTCGGACCCGCGCCGGACTGGTTTTAGGGACCCCCGGCAACCTTATCACCCCCACGGTTCGTGAAGAGGCCAGCCGCAACGCTGGCCTCTTCCGCATTCAGGCTTCACCGCGTGGTGGCCCTCGAATCCTCTACAGCATGTCGCTTCCTCTTTGTTGTTTTGGTTTTTCCCCATGCATCAGGCCAGTTCTGCTCCGCGCCCGCATAGAGGAAGAAGTCATCAAGTATGAAGCGCCGCGTTTTTGTCTTGCCGCTCCATTTCACTTCGATCACGAGAACGTGCTTGAGTTCTATCCCTAGCTGCTTAAGCTGCTTTGACAGCCCACTGATGACGCCAGCCAGCGCAACCTCCGAACTGATCCCAAGTTCCCGAACCAGTTCCGTACTGGTGATCCTCGGCTTGTGGCGAACGGCCACCAACAGCTTCTGCTGCAATTCCCCTATGCCGCCAACCACATCCATGAACCTATCGGGCGTCCAGAAGTCGTTCAACTGATCCATTGCCTCGAACTCCGGGTTGAAGACCTTATCAGACTTCTCCAGTTCGTTTCTGAGCGCTACCGCTTCCTGTGCGGTGTCCGCCCGCCAGGTTGTCCCCTTGTATTTGAATTCGATCGCCACAAGCTCTCCTCCAACCTTCCTTAAGGTAGTATACAGATACCTTAAGGTATTGTCAAGAGCCTTGTCGCTCGCGGTTTGGGTTTCCGTGGATCGTGGGGGGAAAGGAGAGTTCATCGGGTCACCCTCCTCCCAACGTCAACCCAGAATTAGGACACCACCCGCAGTTGCTTCGGCGCCGCCGGGTGGAGTATCAATTGAGAATAGGGGGGCGAGTTCCGCGATGAGCGTCCGTCGCCATTTGTGCCGTTCCGTTGCCGCCGCTCTCTGTGTCATGCCTGCCCTCGCCCAGGTCTGGGAGACTGGCGCGACGGGCGGCTTCGGCTTCTACCGAGATGCCGCGTTGAGCGGCACAACGGGCACGGGCCGCGCCGGTTTCGGGGCGCGCTTCGCGCTCGGCGCTGTGGCGGGCAGGAGTCTCGGAGAGCACTTCGGCATCGAGGGACGCTATACGTTCCAGGATGGCGACCTCGAAATTACCTCGCATGGCGCCGAGGCAAATCTGGACGGTGATGCCTCGGCGTTTCTGGGCGAGCTTGTCTTTTCGCCTCTCAGCCGAGACGCATTCCTGCGTCCCTTCGTCGCGGCCGGCGCCGGCGTCAAAATCTATCGCGGCACTCAAGAGGTTCCGCCTGACGAGCCGCTGATGAGCCTGGCGCTGCTTCATCACGCCACGCAGGCCGTGAGCCTCCTCACTTACGGCGGCGGCGTGAAACTCCATTTCGCGCCGCACTGGTGGCTGCGTCTCGATCTGCGGGACTATGTCACGCCGTTTCCGACCCGAGTGATTTCCGCGGCGCCCGGCGCCCGCCTGCAGGGCTGGCTCCACGATTTCGTTCCCGCCGTCGGAATCTCCTGGGGCCGATGAGTCTTGTCCCTACCGTTTGAACCAGGCCGGCCCGACGTTGAGGTGGTGACTTATGGAATCCGGAACCACCAGGAAGAGCAGAAAACCCACCGTGGCGTGGGCCATCCCCAGGAAATAGAGATTCGGGTACCGCCGGTAGATGCGCGCGGAGCAATAACCGAACAGGAACGCGACACCCATCAGGAACCAGTTCGGAGCGTGGGCGCAAGAGAAAGCCGCTGCCGTTACCAGTGGAGCCGCGCGCCGCGACACCAGCGCGTCGAAGCGGTTCAGGAAGTAGCCGTTCAATGCGTATTGCTGCGCCAACCCCCATGGCAAATAGGCAGCCAACGACAGAACCGCCCGGTCCGACCCGATCTGCCGGACGGTGCGCAGAAGGATGCCTCCGGCCAGCAGCACCAGCGCGAGCAAGGTCAATGCGGGCAGCAGTTCCCGCACGCAGTCCCGCAGGTTGCGAAGTCCGAATCCCAGTGCAGCGGGGGTCTCGCGATGCAGCACGTGCGAAAGCAGCATCAAAGCCAGGATCACGATCCACAAGTTGCGGTTCACGTAACGCAGTTCCCAGATGTAGGCGATGATCAGGGCGAAGACCACGACCGGTTCCAGGATGGCGAGCTTGCGAGCCACGGTTGCTCAAAAGAAGAAATGCTTGGTCCAATCCACCAGCATGTGCAGCCCGGCCGATGAAAGAACTGTCGATGCATTTTGAAACACTTTGCCGTATGCCAAGCCGGCGATAGTCGCCAAGATCATGTAGCGCCAGTTCGGCAAAGGCTGCGGGCCGTTATCGAGATGCGCGCAGCCAAAGATCAAGCTGGCGGCCAGCAGTGTGCCGGCGCGGCTGCCGAAGCGTTGCATCAGCAGGTTCTGGATGAGCGAGCGGAACAGGATCTCCTCCGGCAGCGCGGTGCCAACGAAGATCAGGCCGGCCGCTCCGGCCATCCGCCCCGCGGTCTGGACCGGGAGATGCGGAGGCGGGATGAATCCGAGCGCAATGCCCACCACCGCCAGCGCCGGGGCCACGATGGCAAACCCGGCCAGCGGCAGCCAGAGATCGCGCTTCCGCCGAGGCAGGTTGAATTTCAACCCCGGGAAGGACCGCAAGCCGATGAACAGCGCCAGGCCGAGGACGATGGCGATGCCATAGGTCACGCTATGCAGAAATCCCTGCGCCGCGCGAGGCACGAGGTTTGCCCCGGCGGCAAATTCGATGGGCAGCCAAAGCAGCAGGATGGTGAGGAAATCGAGCGCCGTGGGACGTTGCACGGGGCCGGGCCCTTGGAGGAACGCGCACAGCACGGGCGCGGCCGTGTAAGCCAATACCAGAAGCGTCAGCGGCACGGTGAAGGCTCCGGCCAGCAGCGCAGCGCCGGCGAAGGCGGCGGTGAGAAGCGGTGGGGCGGCCCAGATCCAGGCAGCGCGGCGATGCAGGAGGGATTGTAGGCGTCCTTGCAGAGCCGGCGCGAAAAACGCAAAGACCACTGCGAGCCATAGAGCGAGAACCGTGGCTTGCCCCATAAGCTCAGTGCGGCGCACGACCGAAAAAGCGGACCCGAAACACGATATGCCGGCCTTCGTCGCCGAAGAACTGCAGGTACTGCGGAGCGCCGATCACGCTGTTGACCGCGGTGGGGTTGCGGTGACCAGTGAGGTTGTTGACACCGGCGCGAATGGCCAGGCGATAACCGTGAAATGTGAACCTGCGTTCCAGATGCACGTTCAGATCGAAGTCGGAAGGATAGCGGTGCGAGTCCACTCGTCCCACTACCGTGCCGGAGGCGTCGGTTACCGCGAAGGGAAAACCGCTGCGGTAATCCGCCAGAAACGCGATGGCCCAGTGCTTGCCAAGCAGCGGGAAATAGCCCCAACCCAGAAGGCGGTTCGGCGCGTCCCAGGGCATGCGGCCGAAGTTGTTCAGCACCTGGAGCGGTTGGTCCACGCTCACGTCCAGCACGGCATTGGAAGTGGCGCGTGAACGGACGTAGCTGGCCATCCAGCCGTACTGATCGCCGAACGATTGGCGGGCGGTAAACGCGACCTCATCGTAAGCGTCGCGCCGCTGGTTGGCCAGCGCATAGGTCCCGCCGAAACCGTAGCTCAAGAAGATCGGTTGAATGCTCGCCGGGGCGGAGCCGCCCGCGGGCGAATAGACGAAACCGTCGCGGCCGCGTTTCCGCAGCCACTCGGCACTGCCCGAAATGCGATGGCCGAAATCGTGTTCCACGCCGGCGCTCCACTTGTCGTAGCGCGGCAACTTCAGGTTGCGTCCCGCGACGAACGTCGTCACCAAGGGCGTTCCCGGCACCCCGGCGGTGGAATAGGGCACTGTGACGGCCTGCTGGTCCAGCGGCCGGCTGAAGAGAGAGAGGTTGGTAGCATCGTGCACGATAGCGTATCCCACGGTGATCTTGCTGCGGGCATCGGAGAAGGGCGCGTAGGAAGCGGACAGACGGGGCGAGAGCGCCCACTGCCGCACCAGTTCATCCCAGTCCTCTCGCAGGCCGGCATCCATGGTCAGGCGGGCGAAGGGTTGCCAGTGGTCGTTGAGGTAAGAGGCCAGGGTCGCGTTCGGACGCTCGAAGTTGCCGCTACCCCGGAAAGTGGTCTCGAATATCGGAAGCCCGGATAGACCGACAACCTCGTAAGCGGTGCGGCTGAACGCGCCGGTGTAAGCGAGGCGCTGGGCGTCGGCGCCCACTTGAAACTGATGTCGTCCCGCGAAGTGCAGGATGCGGGGGAAGTAGTTCGTAAAGAACTGCTCGCGCCCGCCCACTTCGTGCGACCGGACGAAGTAGTTCCCGCTGCGGCCTTCCGGCGCCACGACGTAGGGCGCATCGCCCTCGGGAGTCCGGCTGTGGCTGGTGCGCTGCCATGCAAGCCCGGCCTCCAAAAGCGCCCCGCCGCTCCAGGAGTGCGAAACCTTAATGGCGGCGAGCCACCGGTTGTCGCTCAGCGCCGTGGTGGTGGAAACCGGGTCGAGCACACCCAGACCATAATGCGCCTGGTGATCGAAGCCCGTGAGCAGATCGGCATAGAGAATGTTGGCCGGGGTGAGGTTCGCTTGAGCGTGGAAGAGATTGGTTACAGCCCATGAGGCGTTGCTATTCTGCCCGTTCGGGAGGCCGGAAACATAGCCGCTGTTGTACTCCGCGTCGACACTGTCGGAGAACCAGGCGCGGCCTTTGACGAGGGGCCCCGAAACGCCGGCGCGCGGCGTCCAGTCTCCAACGCGCACACCGCTGTGGGTGTCCACGCCGGGGATGAAGTTGGTGGCGGTCGAATGGAACTGGTCGGTGCCGGACTCCGTTTGGATCTGGAGCGTGCCGGCGGAAGCCTCTCCGAACTGGGAAGATTCGCGCGAGGAGACCAGATCGAGCGAGCGAACGCCCTCCACCGCAAGACGCGTGGAGTAGCGGCCGTCGATGGGATCGGTAATGTCGAAGCCGTCCAGCAGGTAGCGCGTCTGGTATTCGGCGCCACCCTGAAAATGCAGGCCGCCAGCCGGGTCTTGGATGACTCCGGGGATCAGCTTCATGGCGTTGCGCAGGCTGTGGCTGGCCGGGTAGGGAATGTCGTTTACTTCGGTCCCGCTCAGGTGCTGCTGGCGCTCGGCCTGCGCGGGCTCGACGGGGGTGGGCAAACCGCCCACCGTGACGCTCTGAAATACCTCGCGCTGCGGGTTGAGCACGACCGTCACTTCCGCCTGGCCGCTTTCCACTGAAACCGGGCGGTCATGCAACTGGAAATAGCCGGTTCGGTCGACGTTCAGCAAGTAGCCGCCAGGGCCCGGGAGCGATACTTGAAACGCGCCGGTAGGCCCCGTGTAGGTCTCGATGGCGGCTTCCTGGCCTCGACGCAGCGAAACGCGAGCACCGGCGACGGGCGCCTCGTGTTCGTCCACGACGCGGCCCGTCAATACCACTTGAGCACAGGTGATCGCCGTCGCCGCAATCCCAGCCAGCAAGAGCTCCGCGCCCCGGTACAGCATCTGAGGCCTATTATACTCACCGCTTCACGGCGGCGTTTCACCCGATGGCCAAACGTGGCGTCAGGCGGCGCCGGCCTCGCGAATCCAGCGCAGGTAACGATCGCGGGAGGGCGGATCCGACATCCAGGAGGTGTCCGGCAGGGGAAGCGCGCCGGCCTCTATCACCGTGAGCCAGCCGCTTCTGAGCGGCATCTGCTTGAGGCTGCCGCGCTGGGTGACCCAGGCCAACTGGCGAGCGCGTTCGCAGGCCTGGGCGAGCTGAAGAGTAAGACGAACATCCTGCTGGCAGTATTCGAGAACTTCTTCATGCTTGCCGGCCGCCCACATCGCCGGGGCGACCGCTCCCGAGACGCCGGCCTTCTTCCCGGCGAGATGCATTCCCTCGGCGGCCTTCTGGAGGCTGATGCGGTGGCCCAGCCAGCACACCGCATGGAACAGCATGTCGACGTGGCCGGCAGCCAGCCGCGCGCACGCCTTGCTCTCGCCCGACTCCTCCGCGAGCACGTCGAGATCGAATCCGAGGCCGTTCCAAGTGAGGAGCGTGTAGCCGCTCGACGCGAGGCCGGTGAGATCGGCGACGAGCTGGGCCGCCTCCTGGCGGGTCATCCGGCTGGAGGGACGCCCGGATTCATCTCGTCCGTGCCAGACCAGGGGCTGTGGAAGATCGTCCGCGCTGGCCGCGGCGCAGGCGATCCCGAGGGGGCGATGAGCCAGGATGTCGTCCGCGTTCTCGGGCAGGATCTTGGCGGTTTCGATGTCGAATGCGAGGAAGCGCCTCATGAGTACATTCTCCGCCTACTTGGATGATAGCGGCAGGCCGTCTTTGCCGATGGATTGCCACCGGCCGTTCAGCTTGACCCTGGCCCGGCCATTGCGGAATGGCGTGACTTCCTCGAAGCGGGCGGGGATGACCAGCGCGCCGGTGCGATCGATGAAGCCCCAGGCGCCGCCTTGGACGACGCGGTGTTCGCCATGAGCGACTTCTTTGCAGCCCTCGCACACGGCCGCTAGGCCACCGGAAAACGGCGCGGCGAAATCGAACCGGGGGGGGATCGCGACCCGGCCGCGGCGGTCGAAGAAGCCGAACTTGCCGGCCTCGGTGAAGCGCGCCAGGTTTCCCCGAAAGTAGTCGGGGCCGTTGTCGAAAACGTAGGGCCTGAGGACCAGCTTGCCGGCGGCGTCAATGTAGGCCCAGCCTTGGTCATCGACCACCGCCGCGAGGCCCTCACGGGAGAACGGTCTCGCGAGCTCAAAGCGAGGTGGAATGACGATGACGCCACGGATGTCCCGATAGCCCCACTTGCCGCCCTGTTCAAACGGGACCGGCGGCCGGGGCGGAGCGTCTTGAGCCGCGAGCGACAGCAGAGCGAGAAGCGCAACGGAGGCGGTCATTTCAGCACCCGCGCGGGAGGTTCCATCTTAGCAGCCCGAAAACCCGTGACAGTACACTCTCGTTCGCCCTCACCGTGTCACATGAATCGTCTTTTGCAGTCTCGCGTTGGCCGAGGAACCTCCCACCACGATGCGAACCGGCTCTTGCTCCACTTCGAACCGGCCTTCCTTCGCGTTCCACCAGCCCAGCCACTCCGCTTGCAACGGGATCTGGACGGTCCGTTTCTCGTTGGGCTCGAGCGTGATGCGCTGGAATCCCTTCAGTTCCTTGCGGGGCCGTTCCACCTGGGACTGCGGGTGCTGGACGTAGAGTTGAACCACTTCGTCCCCACGCCGCCGGCCCGTGTTCTTCACGTCCACGCTGACCGTCACGGCGCCCTTGACCGGAAGCCGCGCCGAACTGAACCGCAGGCGGGAGTATTCGAACGTCGTGTAGCTCAAGCCGTAGCCGAACGGATAGAGCGGCTCGCCCTGGAAGTACATGTAAGTCCGGCCGTGGCGGAGGTCGTAATCCATCATCGGCGGCAATTGCTCCAGCGACTTCGGCCAGGTCTGGTTCAGACGGCCGCCCGGGTTGTAGTCCCCGAACAGAACCTCCCCCAGAGCCGTCCCCTGCTCCTGGGCCGCGTGCGCCATGTGAAGAATGGCTGGAACGTTCTGCTGCGACCAGTTGATGGCGTACGGGAAGCTCGACACGAGCACTACGATGGTCTTGGGATTCGCCGCGTACACCTGCTTGATGAGCTCTTCCTGGGAGAGATCGAGCGACTCCCGGTCGCGCCCTTCCCGGCCCTCACCCTGATCGGCGCACGGCCTGCTCGATACGTCCAGGTTGAATATCGCCGCCAGGTTCGTGTCGCCGCAGGTGGGGTGATTGCCCACCACGACTACGGCCACGTCGGAGGACTTCGCAGCCTTGGCGGCAGCGCCGTTCTCGTTATTGGCGACGTAGTTCACCGTGGTTCCGGGCGCGGCCTTCTCCCGGATGCCCTGAAGCGGCGTGATGGCGTAGGGAAAACGCCCGCCGTACAAGTCCATCAGGACCTCGCCCGCGCGGGGGCCGATCACCGCGATGGACCTGATCGCTCCCCTATCGAGCGGCAGCAGCCCGTCCGCGTTCTTCAGCAGTACAACCGACTCCCGCGCCACCTCCCTGGCGACGCTCTTGTGTTTCTCGGTGGTCCAGGGTTCCGGTTCACCCGCGCGGCCAATGCTGGAATAGGGCACCATCTCGGGAGGATCCAGCAGGCCCAGGCGGATGACCGTCCTGAATTTGCCTCGAAGCGCCGCGTCAATGTCGCCTTCCGTGAGCAGCTTCTCCTCGAGCCCCTGCTGGATCGCTTTCGGGGCGTTGATGATGAGTATCAGCAGTTGGCCGATGCCCGCCTTCACCGTCTCCGCCGTCGCTTGCTGTTGAGTCTTGTAGTATTTGCGATAGTTGACCAGCAACTCCACCGCCAGCGCGTCCGAAGAGATGATCCCGTCAGTTCCCCACTCCTTCACCGCAACGTTCTTCAGGACCGGATGCACCGTCATCGGGACGCGGTTCCAGGCGTTATAGGCCGCCATGAACGACTTGGCGCCGCCTTCCACGAATCCCATGCGGAACGGCACTGAGTAATACTCCCGGAACAGCCGCTCGTCGAAATCGGAAGAAGATGTCCCCCGAGTCGTTTCATTGCTGTTCGCCAGGAAGTGCTTGAGCAGGGCGGCCGCCTGCCAGTAGTTCGGGTTGTCCCCCTGCATTCCTTTGATGAAGGCCACCGACATGGTTCCGGTGAGGAACGGGTCCTCGCCGTAACTCTCGTCGTTTCTGCCCCAGCGGGGATCGCGGGCCAGGTCTGCGTTCGGTCCCCAGACCACCAGCACGTGGCTGCCGTACTTTGCGGTTTGGTGAATGTACCGGGCTTCGTAGCCCTGCACCGCGCCCGCCCGGCGGATCAGCTCCGGATCCCAGGTTGCCGCCATCCCGATCACCTCGGCGAAGGTGGTCGTAGGAACGGCCTTGGCGCCCCAGTCTCCCTTACGAACCAGGCCGTGCAGCCCTTCCGACCATCCCGCGTTAGGAATGTGCAGCCTGGGGACGGCGGTATCCGTCAGCAGGCACGCGATCTTCTCTTCCAGCGTCATCAACGAGAGAATGTTGTCCACCCGCTGCTCCAACGGCAGCTTGGCGTTCTGAAACGGATATTGAGTCTGAGCGCGTACCGAAGCGATCCCGCAAACCACAATGAGCGGAAGGGCCGCCGCCAGATGCCATCGTCTGCCCATACTTCCTCCTCGGCGGAACACTCGCAGGATACTACTTCCGCCGCCGGACCGCGCTGCCGCGGACTGCGGTTTCTCCGGCCTTTTCAGTAACCGTCAGGATCTGGTCGGCCGGAACCTCGTGCAGGGTCTGATGGACGCCGCTGGGCCAGACGACGTCGATCTCTTTCACGACCTTGGCGCTGCCCAGGTGCGCGCTGTCGGTGACGTCCGTCTGATCTTCCCCCTGGGCGTTTGAGGTAACGCCTTCACCCGTCAGCAATTGGCAGCGCGGCGGACGTTTTTGTGTAAGCATGTAATAGTCTATATTGTGCTTGCGCTATATAGATAGGTGT
>Ga0187882_1001265_pt1 | contig 26188 bp, 23 predicted proteins | sample June2016WEW_19_1_3_FD_132991 | JGI IMG/M metagenome (GOLD analysis project Ga0187882, IMG submission 132991) | Peatland microbial communities from SPRUCE experiment site at the Marcell Experimental Forest, Minnesota, USA - June2016WEW_19_150 | ecosystem: Environmental > Terrestrial > Soil >... | reverse complement strand
ACGCCCATCATCCGTGAGCCACGAGTCATCAAAGTCGGCATTGGAGTCCCGAAAGGTAGAAGCGTTCTTGTCTGGATCGACGCCAAGGGCAACTGGTGCGTCCAGCACGAGAAGGACAAGATCGCACGCTTTGCCACCAAGGAAGAAGCCAGGGCGTTCTACAAGACTGCCAAGGACAAGGCGCCCGAGCGCCGGTATCCGCAAAAGCTTCCATACTTCATTTTTACCAAGGTCAGCCCGCAAGGGATGTTCGAGCCCGACTTCGACGCGATCGAAGCGCACGGGCCAACGCCGACGGAAATCGACATCGTCTTCTTCCGGGAAGAGCCGTTTGAATACGCCTATGAAATGTGGACGGCAGGCGAACGCAAGTGCTATGGCGACGGCATGAACGGCATGCGGGTTCTCTCGATGGCCCGGACGGACGAAGAGAAGCGGCTGGCGGAAGATGCGAAGAAGGCTGGCGAGCGGCACTTCCCGATCATCAATCGGTGCCGTGTGATGGGTTGTCCATATGCACAGACTAACGGTGACGAGGCGCCGCCGTGCAAGCCGCATGGCCGCCTGTTGTTCCAACTGCTTTCCAGGGTGAGCTTCGGCGGCAGCGCGTATTTCGATACGACGGGCTTCAGGTCGGTTTCCCAGCTTCACTCGAACCTCGAAATGTTCCGGGGGCTGACTGACGGCCACATCGCCGGAATCCCGCTCAAGATGATCGTCAGGCCGTACCGGACGTCGCACAACGGCAAGCCGGCCACCCAGTACGGCGTTCACCTTGAATTCCCGGATAAGGATGCTGCCTCACTCCGCAAGAACCTGTTGGAGCATGTTCGGAACTTCCGCGGCGAGCTGCCGGTCAGACCCGCGCCAAGGGAACTGCCGCCACCAATTGAAGTGATCGATCCACATGCGGACGACATCGAGCTGCCACCCGTGATCGCGGCTGCAATGGACGCTGAGTTTAGTGGTAGGTCAGATTTAGTGGTGATCGACGACGAAGACTTTGAATCACACGATGTGCCGCAGGATGCTCCACTGATGATGCCACGGCGCAACGGCGAAGCTCCGAAAGCGGACTCAGTGGTGCATGCAGGCCCGGCACCCCGTCCAGGGTTTGACCAATAAGGACGCACATGGACGAAGAGTTGAAGCGGTATATAGCGGAAAACCCGGAGCGTTGGGACAAGTACTTTGCGGAAGCCCGAAACGCGGTCGTGCTTGCAATGAACGGCGGAGGCAGTGCGAACTTGCTCGGCGCATCCTCGCTCGCCGAGTACATTTTCGAACTCACGTGCGAAATGATGGATCAGCACCGACGCAAGATTTCGACCCCCGCAGAAGTAATTCGGTTCCCAAGGAAGAGTGGCAGATGAAGCCCTTTACGCTGTTTTGCAGGTCAACAGCAGATTTCAGCAAGGACAGGATCTACCGATATACGCTCACGCGGCAGTGGGGCGAGACGGGTCGGACCGTGAATTTCGTGATGCTGAATCCAAGCACCGCGGATGAATTTGCAAACGATCCGACCGTTGAGCGCTGCCAGAGGCGTACGGCCGTGTGGGGCTTTGATCGCCTGATCGTCACAAATCTCTTTGCGCTGAGATCAACTGATCCGCGCGCCCTCAGGACTGTCGATGATCCTGTTGGACCGCGAAATGATGAGTTCCTGGTCAGGTCTGCGCTTGATGCGGATCTGATCATCTGTGCCTGGGGCAATCATGGCTCACAGACCGGCAGGTCAAGTTTTGTGGCCACAATGCTTCGGGGCGTTGGCAAGCCACTGCACGTTTTGAGGCTGGCGAAAGGCGGCGAGCCGTCTCACCCGCTGTATCTGCCGTACAGCGCAAAACCACGTACATGGATGGAATACCAAATCTAACCGAAGGGAGACGCATGGTAGTAAATGCATTGGATCTCGAACGATTGCTCAAACTTCCACTGGAAACGGTTCCGGCACTCATGGCTCAGATGGCAGCCGCGCAGTCAACGCTGGCTGCCAGACTCCTCAGCTCTGAGCAGAAAGCGGAACCCGAAGACAAGTTGTTGGACCTTGAGGAGGCGTCGCGGATGCTTGGCGTGAAGAAGGACTGGATCTACAGCAGAACTCGATCACTTCCTTTCATCGTCAGGCTGGGACGCAAGCTCCGCTACTCGCGATGCGGGATCGAGAAGTACATCAAAACGCAAATTGCCGGAGGGCAGTAACCGTGAAGGTAATCAAAGTCGGTGAGCGAGGCGACGGCATCGTATACCAGCGGCCTGGAACGCGGTTTTGGTGGTGTGCCTATATGCTGCACGGCGAACAGCAGCGCGAGTCGACGCATGAGATGGAGGAGAACAAGGCGAAGAAGTATCTGCGCGACCGGCTCAAGCAGGTGCACGCCGACGAGATCGGCGCCAGGAAGTTCGTCGGGCCTTCTGCCGAGAAGGTTACGGTTAACGAGTTGCTCGACGACCTGGAGGCAAACTACCGAATCCGGGAAAAGTTCAGACCGCAGGTAGAGTCTCGTTTCAAGATAATCCGTGCCAGCATAGGAAAGCTCCAGGCAAAGAGCCTCACAGAACGGGAAATCGACAAGTGGATTGAGCGGCTGAAGAATACGTGCAACCGGCTCAATCACATCCCTGAAGGGGAGAGGCCGCTTCATCAGTGCAATGAGATGTGCAAGAGACTCGCGCCCGCCACGATCAACCACTACACGCAGCTTCTCGGCCAGGCACTGACGCATGGTCTCAGAAAGATCGGAGAGGTGCCGAAGATCACCAAGCTGAAGGTGGAAAACGCACGGCAGGGTTTCTTCGAGTACGGCGAGTTCCTCGATGTGCTCCAGTTCTTACCTGAGGATCTCAGAGACTACACGCACTTCGACTACTTATGCGGCTGGCGCAAAGGCGAGGTCAGCAATCTTCAGTGGACGATGATCGACTACGATGCGAGGTTATTGAAACTGCCGGGACTCTTTTCAAAGAACGGCAAGCCAAGGAAGATTCCGTTGCAGGGTGAACTGTGGGAAATCATCAAACGGCGGTGGCAGCAGCGCAAGCTCCAGATGCCGAGCGGAGAAACATTCCTTGTACCGTACGTCTTTTACCGGAAGCACGGTCGTGGCATTCCAGGCGCGTGGTACAAGATCGGAGAGTTCAGAAAAACATGGAAGCGCGCCTGCGAGGACGCGAAAGTTCCCGACAAAATCTTTCACGATTTCAGGCGGACTGCAGCGCGGAATCTGGTGCGTGCCGGCGTCAGCGAGAAGGTAGCAATGCTGATCACCGGGCATCGGTCGCGTTCGGTTTTTGATCGATACAATATCACATCCGACGAAGACCTGATCGACGCCGTCGAGAAGGTTGAAGCGCACGTAACGAAACTGGCGGCGAAGGATGCAAAGCGGCGTGAAGAGGCCGCCAGATTCCCGGGTGTGAACTCCGAATCTTATTCTCCAGTGGTCAAATAAGATGGATTTTCATCGATTCTTATTTTACAATTGGCAAGATTTGTAAAACACGTTTTTAGTCCTGGCATCCATGCTAATCAAGAATTGAATAACCGCCTCGAAAACCGGTTCTTATTATGAGATCAGGTCTTTTTGTAAAACAAGCTAGTGGCTACCAAGCCTTTGTTCCAAAGCCATTGCCTCCGGATCCACCGATCCAGATCGACGCCGAGATGGTGCATCTCCTGTCTGAAGCCGACCGTGCCCTGGGCCGCCTGGATGGGATCACTTCCATACTTCCAAATCCGGATCTCTTTGTTGGAATGTACGTTAGGCAGGAGGCTGTCCTCAGCTCTCAAATCGAGGGGACCCAGAGTACGCTGGAGGATGTTCTTCAGTTTGAGATAGATGCAGGTGGCGATGACGCGCTGAAGGATGTCTCGGAGGTCGTCAACTACGTTCGAGCCATGAACTATGGGTTGGACCGGCTCGACAAGTTGCCGCTCAGTCTCCGCCTGATCCGTGAGATACATGACGAACTGCTTCGTGGCGCTCGAGGGAGTAACCGGCAGCCTGGTGAGTTTCGAACGACCCAAAACTGGATTGGGCCGGCAGGCTGCACTTTGATGACCGCCACTTTTGTCCCGCCTCCGGTCCCGGAAATGCGTGAAGCGCTCGGGGATCTGGAGAAATTCCTGCATTTCGAAGGCACGATGCCAGCGCTCATTCACTGCGGACTTGCTCATGCCCAATTTGAAACGATTCACCCCTTTCTCGACGGCAACGGCAGAGTCGGGCGCCTGCTGATTACGTTTCTCCTGTGCCAGCGCCAGATCCTGTCCCGCCCGTTGCTTTACCTGAGCCTGTACTTGAAGCGGCATCGCTCGCAGTACTACGACCGACTCATGGCCGTGCGCACCGACGGGGACTGGGAGGGGTGGCTGAAGTTCTTTCTTCGCGGGGTTGCGGAGGTCAGTGTGTCCGCTGCGCAGACGGCGCGTAAGATTCTCAGCCTGCGTGAAGATGGCCGGAAGATCTTCCTAAAGCACTTCCGCAATTCTACCCTCGCACAGCGCTTCTTTGACTTTCTGTTCGAACAACCGATGTTCAACGTCCGCATGGTTGAGAAGCATTTAGACTGCTCCTTTGCCAAGGCGAATCAACTTGTTGTCCAGGTCGAGGCCAACGGGCTGCTAAAGGAAACCACCGGCTGGCAGCGGAACCGAAGATATAAGTTCTGGCCTTACCTTGCATTGTTCGAAGAAAATTCAGCTGTTCCAGATCAACCCTCACCGAATGGTGAGAAGGCCGACCAAACAGATAATGAAAGTGCACAAGGATAAGGTCTCAGCGATGCAGGATCTGGTGCAGAAAAGAATCGGTTCTATTCATCGGAAAGTGAGAAGCATGGGGTTACGAGCCTGTGCTAAAACTGTGCTAAAACCGTCAGAAAAACGCGTCAACTCAACCGTACAGAATGACACTCGGAGCCGCATTTTTATTGGGTTTCCTCGGGTCGCGCAACCATCGAAAAACCCAGGGATACCATTCATAACCCCAAGGTCGTTGGTTCGATTCCAACCGTCGCTACCAGTTCTCCTCCTTCCGCATTGCACGCCAAAAAGGCAGCCACGTCGTCCTCCGCGCGAAGACGAAAGCGGACACAGCCATCGGACCAAGGCTGTCAGGGGATGTGAACTCTCGATTTCCGAGCCAAGATTATAGGTGTGACCCCCGCATTAATCGGCGGGGGGTATCAGTACGCGGGCGCCTTTTAGGGGTTCCGGATGTCCCAGATACTCCTGGCGATAGACCTGGAGCAGCAGCAGGAAAAAGGCCAGCAGAAACGGCCCCACTACGATGCCGAGGATGCCGAAGAATTCCAATCCTCCAAAGGCTCCCAGCACCATCACGATGGGATTGATATTGCCCAGCTTCTTTCCCAGCCGGGGGCGCACGATGGTATCGATATGACTGACGACGATCGCACCCCACAGAAGAATGCCGACGCCCGAATAGTAATTCCCGTGAGCCAGCAGGTAAACGCCCGCGGGCAGCCATACCAGGGAAGTGCCGAGCACCGGGACGAGCGACAGAACGGCCATCACGATGCCCCATAAAATGGCGTCGTGCAAGCCGAACATCAAAAACCCTATTCCTCCCAGGACACCCTGGAGGCCTGAAACCAGAAGCTGGCCCAGAAGGATCGCTTTGCTCGTGTGCTCGAACTGGTTCACAAGCCATATGGCATTGGATTGTTTGAACGGAAGAAACTCGGCGGAGCGAATGAAGACGTAGTGAATGTTCAAAAAAATATAGTATAAGACGAAAAACATCACGAACAACGACACCAGCAGATTGGAAACAGCCGCAAACATCGAAGGCAGCGCTGCCGTCAGCTTGGAGGAGAATTCCTGGATGGAGCGCTGAAGAACCTGGTCAACCGTAGCCCTCACTTTTGGATTGAAATGCGCGAAGAGAAGGGAAAAATCCTGTGGAGTAATCTTGTCTTCCAGCGTCAATGCCTGATTGAACGCCGTGTAACAGATCATCATCAGCGGGACGAGAGCGACGACCAGAATGAGGAATATCGTCAGCAGCGCCGCCACTTCATCCTTGCCGATTTTCTTCTTGAGCCAGATATAAACAGGGGCGAACAGGAACGAGAATATGTAGGCCCCGAAGGTCGCCAGAAAGAAGATCCGCAGCAGATACACGAGGAACAGGCCGAGCACGAGCAACAGCCCGGTGGCAATATGTTTCTTGTACTCTCCTTCCTGCGAGGGCATATCGAGGCTCCATGTTTGCCGGCTGACCGGCAGATGCAGGCATCCAGGGCGCTCCGGAAAACGGCGCGATCGTCCCCGATGCGCTACTTGTCCTTCCCAACTTCCTGTCGCATGGAAACGAGGAGCTTGGAAGCGGTCTCATCCAGGCACGCATAAATCCCGCGCACCACCCCGGCTATGTCCCGGGTCGGCAGCGGACGCGTGCACTCGGCTTCGCCGCGCCACAGCGACGCGCGCGTCGCCGTGTCCAACAATTCGAGCTCGAGCGCAACCGAGGCAAAGACTTCCTTGCCCCGATCCACCTCCTCGAAATTGTGGAGGCGGCCCTGCAATGTAAAGTCGGCATGCGCCGCATCGTAATAGGCGGACACGCGCGCATAGGTCCCGCTGTCCTTCAGACGGTGAAGGAAATAGTCGGTCGCAAGGTCCACCGGAGGGCTGACCCAGCGGTGATACTCGTAGAAGTTGACCTCATTGGGCCCTTCTCTGTAGAGGATGCGATCATCCATCAACATCTGGTCCGCACGAAATCTCTGGACCGAAATATGGCGCGCGATGACTTTGCCGCCTTCCGGCGTGGCGTGCGGCAGCTCCATCGTGTAGTAGTGCGTCTTGGGCATCGAGCAGGAGGCGCCTGCAATAACAAGCGCCATCCACCACAGATATCCGGGAACTCGACTCATATCGCGCTTTCCTCCGGAAGACCGGTTTGTCGCCAAAGCATCGAGGAACCGCCGCCGCATCTACTTCGACACCTTGCGGTCCGGCAATGGTTTGATGCGCACGAGGCTGAACGGCCGCTGTTTGATCATATTGGTAAACTCCTGCAGGCTCTCGGAGCTCCGCCGGAAGTTTTCCATCATCGTATTGATGTCGTTACGATTCGTTTCCAGAGTCGACGCGAAATCGCCGATCAATTGGCGCGCCTCCGCGAGGGTTGATTCCACGGTCTCGAGGTCCTTCTTCACCTGCGAACGATTTTCCGCCACCGTGTCGTCCAAGTGCTGGAACAACGTATTCATCCTGGATGTCGCCTCATCGATGCGTTGCATCAGAGGGGGGATTTTCTCTGTCGCCGAATCGAGGTTGGTTGCAATTGCGTCGATTTTGGGCGAGCTGCGCGCAAGCAGATCGTTGGCGTTGAAGATCACGCCGCTTGCGCCGTCCAGAATCGACGCGAGCGCTTCCCGGTTCTTCGCGCCGGTTGCGGCGTTCAGGTTGGCGAGGAGCGAATCGGCGCCATCGGAGATCCGATTGAGGTTCTTGTCGAGATCGCCGATCAGTCTCTTGGCATCCGTCGACAGGCCGTCGAGTTGGGCAAGTACCTCCGTGAACTCGGGAGTTTCTTCCGATCGAATCGTCTGACCCGGCTTGAGCAGCATCGCGTCTTCGCGGCCGGGGGTGATCTCGATATAATTCTCTCCCAGAGCGTTGAGGGCGGCGAGGCGGGCGATGCTGCTCTCCCTTATCGGGGTTCCCCGCTGCACACTGAGAGCGATTTCGACGGTCGAGGCGTTGCCGGGCGCCAGCTGCACGGAAACGACTTTCCCTCTTCTCATGCCGCCGAAACGCACGACACTGTCCTTTTCCAGGCCGCCGGCATACTTCAAACTGATCTTGTACGCGTCGTACGACGGCTGGAACGGGTTGTAATACATCACCAGCAATATAGTGACGGTGAGAATTGCACCAGCTCCAAGCACCATCACGCCCACTTTTACTTCATCGCCCCGTCTTGCCATGGCCAGGTAGCCTTTTCATAATTTGACTCACGCAATGACACGCCCCATCGCTCAGCGGCAGCCGTCGTTCGACCCCGCCGATGTGGCCTCACTTGGTCCGCCCCCTGGATTTACGCCCCACGGTCTGCCCGCGAGGGGACTTGTCTTTCCGGGTGAGCTCCCGCAGATACTGCTCGACATCCTGCGGCTCCCTATCCGCCTCCCGCTCCAGGAACTGGCGGACGCGCGGGATACCGGATTCACGGATTTCCTCGGGCGTTCCCACAAACAGAATGCGGCCTTGATCGAGCATGGCCATTCGGTCGGCAAGCAGAAACGCGCTTGCAAGTTCGTGCGTTACCAGAACGATGGTCATGCGAAAGGCCTGTTTCAACTTAAGGATCAGGTTGTCGATGCCGGCGGCGATGATCGGATCGAGCCCGGCGGAAGGCTCATCGAAGAGCAGGATCTCCGGGTCCATTGCCAGCGCACGGGCGATTCCCGCACGCTTACGCATGCCGCCGCTCAATTGAGACGGCAGGAAAGACTCAAAGCCGGAAAGTCCCACCTGATCCAGCTTGATGCGTGTCATGATCTGGATGGTGGATTCTGCCAGGCGGGTATGCTCCTGAAGCGGCAGTGCGACATTCTCTCCCACGGTCATTGAATTGAACAGCGCCGAGTTCTGAAAGGCCATTCCCATCTTTTTGCGCAACTCGTTGAACTCGTCTTCGCTCAGCCGGCTGATGTCCTTGCCCTGGATCCGGATCTGTCCTTCCGTGGGTTGCTCCAGTCCGACAATATTTCGCAGAAGCGTGGATTTGCCGCAACCGCTGCCTCCAAGGATTACGAAGGTTTCCCCTCGAGCTATATCCAGACTGATATCCTTCAGAATCTCTCGCGCATCGAATCGCATAACGAGGTTTCTGATGGCAATGGCCGGGCTGTCTGCAGCAGTGTCCGCCATAGTTCCCGCATCGCTCAGAACGATATCCAAATGGCGAAATTGGGAACAGTAACCTTTTTTCGCCATCCCTTCTCAAATATGCCGAGAACCTCACAGCGAAAAAAGGTTACTGTTCCCAATTTCGCCATCACGTCTCGACCTCAATGCTCGCTTCCATAATAGAAAATCGCGGTGAAAACCATGTCGGCCGCAATGACGCTGAAGATCGATTTGACGACCGATGAGGTCGTCGATCGCCCGACTCCCTCGGCGCCTCCCTTGACCATGAACCCCTCGTAGCACCCGATCTTGGTAATGATCACCGCAAATACCATGCTCTTGAACAAGCCCGAAACAATGTCACGCAAAAGGAGTGCGTCGACAGTTTTCAGCAGGTAGCTTTGCAGGCTCCAGCCCATGGTCAGAATCGCAAACAGCCCGCCCCCCATGACTCCCGCGGTATCCGCCACAGTTGTCAAGCAGGGCAGCATGATGAGCATGGCGAGATACCGGGGAACCACGAGGAACCGAATCGGGTTGAGACCCATCGTTTGCAGGGCATCTACCTCTTCACTGACTTTCATGGTCCCGATCTCAGCGGCGAATGAAGACCCCGATCGGCCAATGACGATGATCGCGGTCAGTAACGGTCCCAGCTCGCGCGTAATAGTGACCGCCACCATATTCACCACGTAGTTCAAAGCGCCGAACTTGCGCAAAGCGTAAGCGCCCTGCATCGCGATGATGACGCCGATAAAAATGGAGATCAAGGAAACGATGGGAACGGCATCGAAGCCCACGACGACCATCTGCCTCAAAGCCGCGCGCCAGCGGAGCTTTTTGCCGCGCAATGGGCCGATGACGATCCAGTAGGTCGACGTGTAAAATAATTTCGATATCCCGCCCAGGAACTCGAGCAGGGCGATCGATCTTCGGCCGATCAGTGCGAGCAGGGAAACCATGGCACACCCACGCGGCGCTCGAGGATCATCCTTCGCTCAGCGCATCTTCCTCGGTGACACGAATCTCGAAAATCTTGTCGAGACGTGCCAGCTCGAGCACTTCCTTCGCTCCCCGTTGCAGGCCAAACAGCACGAAGCGGCATTTCCGGGATCGCGCTTGCTGGAGCCCTTCGACGAGCGTTGCGACTCCTGAGCTGTCGATGTAGCCCACCCCGCTCATGTTGACTGCAATGAGAGGAATCTCCTGCCTGTTGATCCCATCCAGGATCGCCGAACGCATCTTTCGCGAAGAGTAGAGGTCGACGTCGCCCCGGATGTCGATGACCAGATTCCTCTGAACTTCGCGAGTTTGCACTTCTAAAGAGATCTTTGCCAAGGATCAGCTCCTGTTCAGATGCTTGACCAACCGCAACACGTTGCCGCAGCCTTCCTCGTAGCCGTAATCCACCTCATCCATAATCGAGCGGATAAAATGCGTGCCCAGCCCGCCGGGCCGGATATCATGGATGTCTCGCGGCCGGATGCTTTCGGGATCGCACCGCGGGCCGCAATCCCGCAGGACAAATTCCAATCTCTCCCTGTTACCTTCGCAAGAGATGTAGATCGTCCGGCTCTGATCGCCATGATAGGTATGCTTCATGATATTCGTGCAGGCTTCATCCACCGCAAGCACAACCTTGCGTCGCTCCTCTTGCGGGCAGTCCATCAGCTCGCACACCTCGCTTACTGTCGCACGCACGACAGTGAGAAGTTTGGGGTCGGAGGAAATCCTGATTTCGATCACTATAATAACTGCTCAAAATGTCCTGTGGAGAGCCTTGCCGTATGATCTCATGCAAGCTCAATAGCGATCTGTCATCCGTGCGTGCCTGGCTACATGAAGAGTGCGCTCGTGCACCGCATGAAAAACTTATAGGACATTCCATCCTGGCGTACAAGTCAAAAGCATGGGCAACAGCACGGCGATCAAGGTGAGAGGAAGGCGACTCGCATCGCTTTTCGATTTCCCGCGGTAGTCAAGATCTCCGAGCGAGTCCCGTCAGGGACACGACGAGAGTAGCCCGGCACTTCAGTGCCGGGACTGTCGGAACTCCCCGTGGCCAGTCCCGTAGGGACGGCTGAATCATCCCCAGACCTGCCTCTCGTCGTATTGAAATAGCAGTTCACCACTCGTGTTCTCCATATCAATCGTCCCTATGGGACTCGTCCTTAACCTGATGCATAATCCCGGCACTGAAGTGCCGGGCTATTTTCCCAGCGTCCCTATGGGACGCAAAATGGCCAAACTCCGGACCCCGAGCAGGCAAAGTGCAACCTGGGGCTACTGTCTAGCGGGCCCTCCCACCCGTGGAGATTGATTTTCGTCTTCTCGTTCCTGTGTGCCTCGATCCGCACGCTTTGGGTTTAGCGGCCGAGGAGCTTGAGGATCCCCAGCGACATCGCCGGCAGATAGGTAATCAGCAAGACGCCGAGACCCAGAATGAGCAGAAACGGTACGACGTGGCGATAGAGCTGCGGCAAAGGCTTGCCGAAACGCGAGGAAGACAGAAACAGGTTGAGCCCCATTGGCGGGAACAGAAAGCCGAGCTCCAGGTTTGCCAGAAAAATCACGCCAAGATGAATCGGGTTGATCCCAAACGCCACGCCCAGGGGGGCGATCAGAGGCGCCAGGATAATGATCGCCGAATAAATCTCCAGCACGCTGCCGAGAACGAGCAGGATCACATTCAGCACGAGCAGGAACATGAGGTACGAATGAATATGCGCCGTCACCCAGGTCATGAGGAAGGCAGGGATCTGCGCGTCGACGAGGTAGCTGGTCAGACCCATCGCGATGCTCAACAGAATCAGCACGGCGCCCATCAGCGATCCGGACCGCAGCAGAACGCCTGGAAGGCCACGGAAGAAAGGGATGTCGCGCATGACCCAACACTCGATCACAACCGCATAGACTAACGCGGCCGCGGCAGTCTCTACCATGGAAGTCAGTCCGCAGGCGAACAGGCCTATGACCAGCACGGGCAGCGCCAGTTCCCACTTTGCCTGCCAGGTGGCGGCGGCAGCCTCCTTCCACGCGAACTTCTGCCGGTCTGCCTTGACATGGCCTCCGATATAGATTCCATAGATAGCAGCGAGAACGACCAGCAGCAGGCCCGGAACGAGGCCCGCGAGGTACAGCGAATCCGCCGGCACGCTCATCGCTCGGCCGCTGGCCACGACGCTGTAAAGGATCACCGGAAGGCTGGGGGGGAACAAGAGCCCCAGGCTACCCGAGGCGGTGACGAGTCCCAGCGAAAAACCCTCGGAGTACCCATCCTTACGCAGAATGGGATACACGAGGCCGCCGAGCGCGATGATGGTTACCCCCGAGCCGCCCGTGAACGTGGTGAACAGCGCGCACACCGCGGCTACCATGACCGCAATTCCTCCAGGCATCCAGCCGACCAGCGCCCGGAAGAAACGCACCAGCCGCGTTGACGCCTGGCTCTCCGCGAGCACGTATCCGCAAGCGGCCAGAAGCGGAATCGCCGGAATCGTGGGCGAGTTCATGAGGCGATAGACTTCGGCGGGCACCGCCGCGACCGGCGTGGATTCCCGGAAAAACAGCACCAGCGCCACGCCGCCCATGGCGACAAAGACCGGCGCGCCCAGCAGCGCACCCGCAACTACGACGAGGGCCAGCGGCCAGATGTGCGGTAATGCATTCTCGGGAAGAAAGCCCAGCACGAAGATCGAGCACGCCGCGGCGACTGCGATCGCCTTGCCTCGCCATCGCGGAGATGCCTGCCAGGCAAACCGTGCCGCCATCAGGCCAAGCGCAATGGGCATGACGCACTCGCTCACCCACTCGGGCAACCCGATCGGGAGGAGTTTTCCGTCCTGCCGGTTGACCGCAACAACGGCGAAGCTTCCGTAGGCAAGAACGGCGACCGTCGCAGCCGCGACGGAATAGGCGAAAATCCGCGCCACGCGGCGGGCAACGCCTTCCCCGAACAGCTCGGAAGTGGACAGGGTGAGGTGCTTTCCTTCGCGCGTCGCGGCGAGTCCGCCAATGAACGCCAGCCAGAGGGTCAGTTGTTGAACGTATGCCGACGACCCGATAATGTGGAAACCGCCAAAGGCGCGGCCGACGGCGTCAATGAGCGGCAATAATGCGGCCAAGGCGAGCGCCGCCACGAGCGGAACCTGCTCAAACCGAAGGGCGATCGCCCCGAGGGTAAGCTTACTTTGCCGTTCCTGCGCGCTTACGATACTCGTCACGGTATTTCATCGCCTCGTCAAAGGCTTCGGCCGGCACGATCCGGCCGCGGATCATCGGATATACGCTCTCGACCAACCTGGTCCAGGCTTCGCGCGCTTTGGCGTCGACCGGAACAACATTCAGACCTCGCACCTTCATCGCCGCGACATCCCGTTCGCCTCCCCTGCGCATGTCGTCCTGGAGCTTCTTGCCGGCGTCCTGCATTGCCTGGAGAAGCTGAGCGTGCAGGTCGGCGGGAATCCGATCCCACACCGATTTGTGAATGACGGTGGCGCCCAACAGAAGCTCCCAGTTCATGTCGGTCATGTTCTTAGCATAGTTGAAGTACTGGGCGATGACCGCCACCTGCGGAGATACTGGCACGGCAGTGACGAGGCCGGTTTGCAGCGCGGTGGCAATCTCGGTCGATGGCAGCGGCCTCACGTTGAAACCGATGGCCTTCAGGATCTCGATGGAATCCGTGTCGTTGGCCCACGTGAAGAGTGCCAGCTTCTTGAGATCGTCTGGCGTCGTCACCGGCTTTTGGGTGAAATAGTGAACCCATCCCGCGTCGGCCCAATTGAGCACGACGAATCCCTGTTTCTCGATATTGGATTCCAGCCTGGGACGCATTTTCTCGAGGACGGCGTACACCTCATCATACGAGGAGTACATCATCGGGACGCCGAGTGCATATACCGATTTGTCGATCTCGGCCACACCTACCGCGGTGAGCACTCCTGCTTGGAGCGTGCCCAGCTTTATCTTGCGAACGACGTCCGGATCGTCGCCGGCGACTCCGCCGGGGTAAATGATCACGGAAACGCGCCCGTTGGAGATTTTCTTCCATTGGTCGGCTGCCTCTTTCAAGATCAAATGCCACGACGACCCTTCCGGCGCCAGGGTGGCCATCTTGATCGTTACCTGAGCAACAGCCGGCGTAACCCACAGTGCGGTGGTCACCAGGAAAAAGATGGTTGCGATGGTGAATCCCGCGGACAATCTGCAGGACAGGCGCGAGCTGCGTCCAAGTCTAGCTTTCATGACAGACATACCCATTTTTCAAGTTCCAAATGGGCGCACCGCCATGCGCTCGCAATGCGGGCTACGTCCGGCGGATACAACCCACCTCGGCATCATATTTTCAATCGATAAACAACTCGCTCATCCGGCTCAACAACCACTTTGCGCGCCGTTGCGCGATCAGGTTTTCCATGCGCGTCTCGGCCGCCTTATTCGCATCGAAAGCCAGAGCCTCTTCCAGTAGGCTCTGGAACTCCTTTTTATTCTGCGTCGAAACGCAGACTGTTTCCGCAAAGCTTACCAAGGGCGAAATGCGCTTGCCTTGCGAGAGCTGCCTCGCGCGCTCAAGGTGCTCGCGAGCTTTAGCCAGCGACCCTCCGACGGAAGCTCGTCCCCCCTCATAAGCGATGAAAAAATCGTGAATCGAGCCGAGTTCCCAAGCCTCGTCAAGCGCGAGCGCTCGCCGCATCAGCGCTTCCGTCAGATTCTGATCCGCCGTAAGTTCCGCATCGTCCTTGGAGATTGCAATCGCAGCGCCCCAGGAGCTTGCGGTCCAGTACATGAGTGGTACGTGCTTCGCGCGCAGCTTCTTGACGGCGCCCTGCGGATCCTTGCGCAGCTGGGCCTGAAAGCCGGGGGAATCGACCTCGAGCCCGCGGAGCCCGTAATCTCGCGCCCGCAGGTACATTTTCCGCGCACGGGCGCGCAGCGCGGTGGCGGCGGCAAGATCGCTGCCCTCGACGAAATCCGCGTCCTGCTGGAGATGGCCATAGGCGTATTGCGTAAACCCACTTGCGGCCGCAAGCAACAGATCCTTGTTTTTCGGCGCCTCCTGGAGCAGCCCTTCGATGGTTTTCAGCCCGAAAGGCACTGCGTCCCAAACGAGGTCCGGATCATCGTCGGTGGCATAAACGGAACCGCCGCCGGCGAGGGCTTTTCCCACCTTGCTGATCATGATCGAACAACCGGTCGACGGAAAGGCGAGCAGGGCGAGAGACAGGACGATCAAAGGCACAAGGGCAGACGGATGCCACGGGAATATGCCTAAAAGCAGAGGTCTCCCAGAGCTGGCTGGCCTATTGGAAACCGGCGCTGGGTTGGTAGACATAAGGCACAGTGCTTTCATCAGTTACAGTTCTACCTATCGCGAACAGGACCGCCACGCTCCCCCGGCCGGCCCGCATGTTGCCGGCCGTTCAACCATGGATCGGGCAGACATGCTGCACTACTGTACCATATAGCGTTTTGCCAATAGAAAAACTACAGATTGGAAATTGGTGAAATAGTTGCCTGACACCGATTTCCCGGTTTCAGGGCCTGTCTCCCGGGTTCGAAAAATAGCGCACCAGCACCCCGGCAATTATCGCGGCTACCAGCAAGACAATAAACACAGGATAATGCTGTTTGATCACGCCGGCCGCCTCATTGCCGAAATGAGCGCCCAGGTACGCCAGAATCGCATAGCGCAGCAGCCGGCCCGCCAGAACGCCGTTGGCGAATCGAATCTGGTTTACCTGAAAGGCGCCGGCGGCGAGGATCACAAGCTTGGTAGGAAACGGAGGAGGCGCGGCAACCGCTGCCGCCACGGCCGTAAAGGCATTGTGGTCGAGTTTCTGCTTTACCCATTTTCTCTTATCCGGGCTGAAACGCGACAGCGCCATTTCGCCGCCGGCGCGCGCTATCCGGTAAAGAATCAGGGAGCCCAATGTCGATCCTACGGAAGCAGCCAAAATGATCAGGAAAATATCCAGAGGGCGCTGCCAGGCAAGCAATAACACCACCGCATCGGGACCTCCGACAAGCGGCACCGCTGCCGAATCGAAAAAAGCTATTCCCAGAAGGCCGGGAATGCCCCAAAGCAATAGAACTCCGTTCAGGCGGCGTAACAAGCCAAAACCAACCTTTCTAATCCGCAGACATAGGAGCCCGTCCGAGAATTAGGAGGGGCCGCGTTCCGAGCGCCGCGGGGGCAGAGGCAAGGCGGCGCGACGCAGGCGATGTCGGTGCACATCGTCGAGGAGCGCCAACGCCGCAGATGCCCCCCGCGCCGCCGGAACCCGAAGGGCGCACGGGGGTTGCGGGGCGATCTCCGCGTTGCTCGTCGTCAACGATGTGCATCGACATCGCCTCCTCCTCGCGCCTTGAGCTCGCCCCGCAAGCCCCATGCGCGCGACCCCTCCTAATTCTCGGACGGGCTCCTAGTGCAATGACCCTATACTCTAGCTTATCTCTTGCCTGGAGCTGAGGGTTTTGTTGGTGTGGGGATGAAAATGTTGTCTCACAGCTGCCAGATCGCAACGCCCGTTTAATTGACACCTTTGCTCATTGGGACTATGTTAGACATCGGGGGACGACGCTATGATCTCCCGGCGCCAATTGTTGGCTACCGCCGCGAAGTTTGGATCTCTTGCGGGCGCGGGTCTCGTGTGGCCGGCGCGCTCCTGGCAATCGCTTTTGTTCGGAAGCGAAGCTTCCTCTGCCTTCGGGAACATTCAGGATCTTGCGCGCGTCGCCCCGAAAGCCCGCTACTGGATTTCCGCCTCTGCCCCGGGCATTGACTGCCTGAACTGCCACGGTCCGGGGGACGATCTTTCGGACCCGCAGCATCACCTAACGGACAAACAGGCTCCGGTCAAATGCCTTCTTTGTGCGCGGACCTGCATGATCAAGCCTGGAGAAAGGGGCTTGTGCCGCGCGCGAATGAACGTCGGAGGCGAGTTGCGCAGCCTGGTCTACGGCCGGCCGATGGTGCGGCAGATCGAACCGATCGAGAAGAAGCCCTTTTATCATTTCCTGCCCGGCACGCAGGCATATTCCCTGGCGACTTCAGGCTGCCCGCTGCGCTGCAAATTCTGCCAGAACTGGCAGATTTCGCAGGCGAGCCCCGAGGACTACTCGACTCCGATCGTAAGTCCGGCAGAAATCGTGAGTGCCGCCGTTCAGCGTGAGACGCCGGTAATCGCGTTCACGTACAACGAACCGACGGTATTCACCGAGTACCTCGTTGACATTGCCAAGGCGGCCCGCAAACAGAAGCGGCGCTCCGTGCTGGTCAGCTGCGGCTTCATGAATTCGGAGCCGCTGGCGGAGATGTGCAGAGTCCTTGACGCCATCAAGATCGATCTCAAGGGCTTCGATGAATCTTTTTATCGCAATGTGTGCAACGTGGAGCTGAGCCCGGTGCTGCGCAGCATCAAACAGGTTGCCAAGAGCGGCGTTCATCTCGAGATCGTCAACCTTGTCGTCCCCACGCTGAACGATTCTGACAACATGCTGCACGCGCTCGTGGACTGGGTTATGGGCGAACTCGGCCCGGACGTCCCGATACACTTCACAGCCTTTCATCCCGATTACCAGCTGCTCAACCTGCCGCCGACTCCGGTTGCGACCCTCGAACGCGCGCGCGCGTTGGCACTCAGCAAGGGAATCCACTACCCCTTCGTCGGAAACGTTCCTGATCATCCCGGAAACAATACGTACTGCCCGGCCTGTGGAAAGATCGTGATTAAGAGGCAGGGATTCTTCGTTCTGGAGATCAACCTCAAGGATGGCCATTGCAAGTTCTGCGGCAGGGCAATTGCCGGAGTTTGGTCTTGAGCGCACGTGGGCCCTGTCGGGCGGTAGGAGCCCGATTGCTTATATGATTTTTGTTATCCAGGGGAATGCATCGTCATGAAAACCATGCGAATCGAGTTCAGCCTGCTGCTGCTGTTATTCGTCTGCTGCATTGGTGCCGGCACCCAGGCGCAAAAAGCCGCGAATGTGCGGCCCCCGGCGGTTGCGGGACAGTTTTATCCTTCCGATCCGGCGCACCTGAAGCTCGCCGTGCAGCAATTTCTCGAAGACGCCGTGCCTGCGACTGTCGAAAAGCCGGTCGCCCTTGTGGTCCCCCATGCCGGCTACATTTATGCCGGGCAGATCATCGCCGACGCCTTTCGCCAAGTAAAAGGGCAGAGTTACGACACGGTGGTCATTCTCGGCACCAATCACGGCCGCAATGCCGCCAGCCAGAGCATGAGCGGCGTTTCCGTGTATGCGCGTGGCGCCTACAGGACTCCTCTCGGCGATGCACTTGTGGATGAAGCCATCGCAAGCGCCCTGCTCGCGGAAGACCGCGATTGTTCCGCCGACACGGCGCCACAGGCGGCGGAGCACTCGATTGAGGTTCAGGTTCCGTTCGTACAGACTTTGTTCCCGTCTGCCAGGATCGTGCCGGTCATGATCGGCATGCCGGACCCGCCCATGTGTGCGCGGCTCGGCAAAGCGATCGCCAGGGTGGCCAAAGACAAGCGCGTCTTGATCGTGGCCAGCTCGGATCTCTCGCATTATCCAACCTATAAAGATGCAACCAACGTGGATCGCCAGACTCTGGAAGCCATCGCCTCTCTTGATCCTTCCCAGTTCAGCTCGAGAGTGGGCTCCCTGATGTCGTACGGCACCCCCAACCTGGAGACTTGCGCCTGTGGCGAGGGACCGATACTGGCGGCCATGAATGCCGCGAAAGCGCTCGGAGCTACCCACGGCGTCGTTGTGAGTCACGCCAACAGCGGCGATGTCGTGGCAGAAGACAGGTCGCGCGTCGTGGGGTACGGGGCTGTCGTTTTTGCCGCCGGCGAAGGAGGCGCGGATACCAAAGAGTTAAACCGGCCGGCCGCCCCTCCGCCTGCTGGTCCGCTGCAATCGGCAGACAAAAGGACGCTGCTTAAACTTGCGCGGCAGAGCCTGCAACGCTTTCTGCTTACCGAGACCGTCCCGCTTGCCCGCAATCTGTCCCCGCGCCTGCAGCTGACGCAAGGTGTCTTCGTCACCCTCAAGGATCGCGGCGAATTGCGCGGCTGCATCGGGCATCTCATCGACGATTTCCCCGTGGGCTTGGCCACCGTTTGGATGTCAGTCCAGGCGGGGGAGAACGATCCACGATTTCCGCCTGTTACCCTGAAGGAGCTGGCCGGACTCGAAATCGAAATCTCAGTAATGACGCCGCTGAAACCTATATCCAAACCCACCGATATCGTCGTCGGGCGCGATGGCGTGGTGATCCGGAAGGCCGGGCTTGCTGCTGTGTTTCTGCCTCAGGTTGCCACGGAACAACATTGGGGCCTGGGTGAAATGCTGGATAATCTCTGCCTCAAGGCCGGCTTGCCGCGCGAAGCCTGGAAGAGCGGGGCGCAGTTCCAGGTGTTCCAGGCCGACGTCTTCAGTGAGAGCCAATACAGGTGAGTGGTGGCGACGCGACCCACCCGAGCGCGGATGGCTCGAACGCGCAACCAGCGCGCAGGTCGAGTCCGAAAGCAGCGGTGTCTGATCCATCGCATCTGGACTGACCCCAATGCTGTTAACTTAAGCACAATTTGAAAAACTTGCCACAGATTACACGGATTTCACTGATTTTTCTTTCCCACCACCTGGGCTTTTTCTCTTTTGAATCTGTGTAATTTGTGAAATCTGTGGCAAGCTTTTTCGCCCGTGTGCACGACGTCGGCCTTGAGTGAACGGTATTGAGGCTAAAGGCCATGCTTTATCTCCTGGTAATCGGGCTCGTTTCGATCCTAGGTCAGGCCGCGCTTCTCCGCGAGCTGACCGTCGCCTTCTACGGCATTGATCTGATCTACACGCTCGCTCTTGGCGTCTGGCTGGTCTGGACCGCGCTCGGCGCCATGATCGGCAGAAGAAAGCTCAATCCTTCTCTGGGCGTGCTGCGCGGTCTCTTCTTCCTTTTCGCATTTTTTCTCTCCACGGAGGTGGTGTTCATCCGCGCCATCCGGACGCTGTTTTTCGAAACGCCCGGCGCTTATCTGCCTTTCGGGACCCAGATGCTGGCGATGTCCATCGCACTGCTGCCGGTCGGTCTGCTGTCGGGCTTGATCTTCCAATGGGCCGCAAAGTCCTACATCGCCGGCGGGCGGACGCTGGCCTCTGCCTATGCCGTCGAGAGTGCAGGCGGGTTGGCCGGAGGACTGTGCGCAACTCTGTTTCTCAAGTTTGGCGTTCAGAATCTTACCATCGCGTTTCTGTGCTCGCTTTTTGCGCTCGTGGCGGTCGGGCACCGTCGAGGAGAAGCCGGACGCTGGCTTCGCGCCGTGACATGGGCTGGGACTCTGCTGACGATCGCCCTCATTTGGCAAGCAAGCTCCATCGATCGAGCAATGACCGCGTGGACGCATCCCGACCTCATCGTCAGCCGCGACACGCCGTACGGTCGCGTCACGGTCACACAGCGAGGGGGACAGGTTGCGGTTTACGAAAACGACGCGCTGTCATTTGAAACCGAAGGAACCGAGGCGGAGGAGTTTGTCGACATGGCCGCGCTTCTTCACCCTCGGCCAGCGCGCGTTTTGATTCTGGGCGGCGGCATCGAAGGCGCCGTGAGGGAGATCCTCAAGCATGCGCCTGCGCGAGTTGATTATGTGGAGTTGAACCCGGCCCTGCTCCCTTTGGTTGTGCCCCATCTTCCCGCGGACCAGCAGGCTCCTCTTCACGCGGCTTCCGTGCGGATTACGATCGCCGATGCAAGGCGCTTCCTTGCGAGTGCGGGCAACTATGACCTCATCCTGATCGGCATGCCGGAGCCGGCGTCGGGACAGGCGAACCGCTTTTACACGCTTGAATTCTTCCAGCAATGCGCCGATCACCTCAACGTCGATGGCATACTCGCTTTCCGCCTGAAATCCGCCGAGAATCTCTGGACTGCCCAGCAGACGGACAGAGCGGTCAGCATCTATCGGGCATTAAAGGCGGTCCTGCCGCAAGTCCAGGTGCTGCCCGGCGCAACCAATGTTTTCGCAGCCTCGCGCCGTCCTCTTCCCCGGGACCCCTCCGTTCTAATAGCCCGGCTGGAAGCACGTGCCATCGAGGCGAGGCTGGTCTGCGCCCCATACATCCGCTACATCTACACGAATGACAGATTTGCCCGCACGGCTCAGATTCTCGAGACGGAAGAAGCGCCGCTGAATTCCGATCTTCACCCGATATGCTATCAATACACTCTGATGATATGGCTGTCCAAGTTTTATCCGCGGCTGGCGGTGCTGAAGCTTTCCTCTCTCGCCTCAGCAGGCTGGTATCGCGGGCCATTCGCATGGATCGTTGCCCTGGCCGGGATCGCCTTGTTTCTATTTGCCCGTGGCCGCCCTTCGCTGCGACGCGGTTTATGGGTGGGATCGGCGGGTTTTGTCGGGATGTGTCTTGAAACCCTTCTCATGCTGCGCTATCAGATGAAGAGTGGCATCCTGTTTCAGGACATCGGCATTCTGCTCATGAGTTTCATGGCCGGTCTCACTGCCGGCGCCTGGTTCACAAGCAGGCTCATCGTCAGCAGCCGGCGCATGGGGCGCTGGCTTGGGCCAATACTGATGAGTGGATTCGCTTCGTTCAGTCTGTTGATCGCTGCATGGATCCGGGTCGGCGCGCTCGACGGTCTCGCGGGAACCGCGGGTCTGCTCTTCATGGCCGGAGTCCTGGTTGCCGCGGCCTTTGCCTATGCAAGCTTCGACGGGGTGCAGGATCAGAAGGAGGCGGTGGCGCCGCTTTACGCAGCCGATCTTCTTGGGGGCTGCCTGGGCTCTTTGGCTGCAAGTCTGCTGCTGATTCCAATGGCCGGAATGGTTGCAACCGCGGCATTCATGGCGCCGTTGAGCCTACTGTGCCTCTTGCTGATAAGAATGCGGCACCCGGCGACGAGGGATGCATGACGAGGGATCCACGCAACGATCGCAGATCCTCGGGAGGCAGCATGATTGCGGTGCATCTGGAGAATGGCCGGGTTTCCCTTCGGTGCCGGCCGCGTCCGCGCCGGCCAGCCGGATTTGCTCTGATTCGCCTTTTGTGCGCCGGGATCTGTGACACCGACCTCGAGCTGCGACGCGGCTATTATAGCTTCCGGGGCACGCCGGGGCACGAGTTTGTTGGCGAGGTGGTCACAGCAGACAATTCGAAACTGCCGGGCAGGCGCGTGGTGGGAGAAATCAACCTCTCCTGCGGCGCCTGCGAATGGTGCCGCCGCGGACTGGGCCGGCATTGTTCCAGGCGGAAAGTACTGGGGATCGTCGGGCAGCCCGGCGTTTTTGCGGAATATTTCGTGCTGCCGGAAAAAAACCTCCACGTCGTGCCCGAGTCGATTCCGACAGAACATGGCGTCTTCATTGAGCCGTTAGCAGCCGCCTGCGAGATCCTCGAGCAGGTTCGGATCCCGCGTGGCGCCTCCGTAGCGGTGCTCGGCGACGGCAAGCTCGGCCTTCTGGCCGCGCAGGTACTTCAACTACATGGCGCTGATGTCTGCCTTTTCGGGCATCACAAGAAGAAACTGCAGATCGCGAAGAGCGTGGGCGTGAAAGTTCAAATCTCCTTTGGAGAAACACCGGCCGCAGCCTATGACTGGGTTGTTGAGGCGACCGGCTCCGCACAGGGGCTGAAAGAAGCCATCACCATGACGCGGCCGCGCGGCACCGTTGTTATGAAGTCGACCGTTCATGGCCTTGTCCCGGTTGACACGGCACAGGCGGTCGTTCATGAAATCTCTCTCGTCGGATCCCGGTGCGGCCGTTTCGAGCCGGCATTGCGCCTTCTGCGCACCGGAGCGGTTCAAGTCGCGGAAATGATCCATGCCCGCGTGCCGCTTGCCGAGGCTCCGCGCGCCTTCGAACTGGCCGCTGCTAACGGTGCGCTCAAGGTCCTGATCGTGCGGTAGCGATCGAACTGCACTGCGGATTTCTATTTCATTACGGATGCCAGAAGCGCCAGCCCAAGAAGCGCACCCACGAAGCAGACTATCAACGCAACGGCCTTCCAATTGCCTAAGTTGATGGTGTATCCGAATCCAAATCGCCGTTCCACAAATATCGAAGGATCATCCCGGTTGATATAAAACATGCCGAGCACCCATCGGCTGTTGTCCGCGAGGCCGTCGGTGAGAGGGGCGTTGCTCGCGGCACGCTCGAGGCGCGCTCCGCCCTGGCCGTAGCGGAACGCAAGATAAACTATGCCGCAAAACACACCGACCCCCAGACAAAGGGCCAGAATCGTCACGATCGGGGAGAGCGACGTCGCCCAACCAAGCCCGACGCGGATCGAACCGATCGACATCAGCGAAAGCATCGCAGTCACGCTGACTGCCAATCCACAGAAAAAGCGTGTGACCGCCACCCGGAAACGCTGCTGGGCATCGATCGAGGTCCGCGTCGGCACGAACCGAACCGCCCGTTTCGCACGCGCAATGAAGAACGTCAGGATACTCAACCCCACGCCCATGACTAGAGTCATGATCGGCTCCAGCATGACGGTCCAAAATGATTTAGGATGCCACACATCGGGCCTGCCGCTCGGGCCAAAGTGGGTAGGCACGCGGGCCGGCAAATCCGCATAATGGCCCGCCGCATAACTCACGGCGACGGCACCGCCGATCACGCAGAGAACCAGCGTAAAGAACGGCCACAAGGAGGGGGCCTCAGGCTCGGTCAGTACCGCAACCGCCGGGGGCCGGCCGGCGACGCCAAGAGCGCGCGCCTGGAAGTACGCACGCAGGTACAGCACCATGCAGCCGGCCGAGAGCAGAAGCGGCAAGATCGGCAATATGGCCTGACTGCGAAATTCGAAAAACGACGTCAGAGTGATTGCGAAGCTCAGGAGGGTCCAGAGAACGATCCCACGCTCCCAATTTCTGACAATTCGCTGCGCCTCGTCTTTGTCCCAACGCTCTTCACCGACATATACGCCGAAAAGAAGCCCGCGCCGCGCGATGCGCGGGTAAATAAAAAACAGCCCGCTGATGCCCGCTCCGATGATCAAGTTGAAAACAATGAAATGAGTTGTGGTCAAGGTAACCCCCGCTTGGGAAATTCGAGGCATTCGATGAAGGTTTCTTGAAATCCCGGTTCGAAGGCGAGACTTACGTGCCGGATGCGATCTGGCAGGTGGGGATTCGAGGAAAGCAGGATCGCCTTCGCCCCGCGCAAAGCGGTATTGCCCGCTGATTTGATCCTGCAAGGAGCCACTTCGAGCAAGCCGGTGCGGACCGCGCTCGCGACGCGCACGTAGTTGCCAAACGCGCCTGCGAGGTGGACGATCTTCAGTTCGTTGTGTGTGACGTCCAGATTGCGAAGCAGCAGACGCATTCCGGCCGCGATCGCCGCCTTTGCCAGCTGCAGTTCGCGAATGTCGGACTGTGCGAGCGCCACGGGGCCGAGGAGCGGAAGCTCCCGCGCTCCATTGGCAAGCCGCCCGCTGGTCAGGATGGCGCCGGTATCGAGGCCTGCCGCGACGGCATCCACGAGGCCGCTGCCGCAAATCCCGCGCGGCGGGACATTTCCGATTACCCGACATTCGAATTCGCCGTCGCGGAGAAAAACGTGGCAGATAGCCCCGGTCGCGGCACGCATGCCCATGCGGATGGAGGCGGCTTCAAACGCCGGCCCCGCGGCCGTCGAGGCGCACAGAATTCCGTCGCGATTTCCCACCGCGATTTCGCCGTTGGTGCCGAGATCAATGACCGCACCGAGCCGGTCCGAATCCGCGATGCCGACCGCCACGATTCCCGCAAGAACATCGGAGCCGACGAACCCTCCCAGGCACGGCAGAAACCGCACCAGACATGCGGATGGAAGCGGCCAGCCGAGTTGTTCGGGCGTGAAACGTTGCTCTCCTCCATCCCTGGGAACGAACGGCGCGTGGGAGAGCGGCTCTACATCGAGGCCGGAAAACAGGTGGTGCATCACCGTGTTGCCGACCAGCACGATCTCCCGCAGTTCGGCGCCGCGCGCGCCCGCCATTTCGACAGCCATACCACCGATTGCATTTCGTATGAGAGGCGTCAATCCCGGATTAGACAAGGCATAGAGCACACGGCTCATCACGTCGGCGCCATGCGCAGCCTGCGGATTCAAGCCCGTGCGCAGACCGAGGACTTCACCTGAACTCAGGTCGAGCATTTGCGCGGCGATGGTGGTTGTGCCTACGTCAACCGCAATGCCCATGCCCGAGCGGCCGCTTCCTTCCATCGGAGTTGAATCGACAAGGATCGGGGTGGTCCATTGTCCGACCTCCAGTTTGAGAGGTCCTTCGGCACGCGCGCGACAGGCGAGGCGCCAGCCCTGTGCCAATTCCTCATCGGTGAAGACGCATTGGTCACCGATCCGGGCGGGAAGAGTGCCTCCCAGGACGCGGACCCGGCAGCCGCCGCAGAGGTCGGAGCCCCCGCACGGGAACTCGACGCCGAACGCAGCCAGGATCTCCGCGAGGGAGGCGCCGCGCTGTGCTTCGATACGCGCGCCGAGAGGAACTAATTCGATGGTGATGGTTTCGCTCACCAGACCATTCTGCCACAGGAGCGGCGCCGCTCTACGGGCAAAGTGGGAGAAAAAGGCTAGCCGCGCCGTAAATGCCGACATTCTCCCGGAGCTTCGCGGGCAAAATGGGAAGCGTCGGGGCGACGGAGCGATTGACGGTGTACTTTGGCAGAGTCTCGCGGATCTTGTCGAAAAGGGGTTTCCCAATCCGGGAAACACCCCCTCCGATTACGATTGCTTCCGGATCCAGGAGCGAGACCATTCCGGCGAGCCACACTCCGAGGAAAAACCCGGTTTCATCGAGTATCGACCTGGCAACGGGGTCTTTGCGCCGCGCGGCATCCGCGATCATTTTGGGCGTGATGCGGCTGAGATCGCCCCGGGTCAGGGTGCGCAACAGGCTGGGCTTTCCGTGTTCCTGAACGAGCAGAACGCGGGTCCGGCGCACCATGCCAGGCCCAGCCGCAAGCGCCTCGATGCAGCCCCGCGTGCCGCAGCCACAGACATAAGGGCTATGGTAATCGATGGAGACATGCCCTCCTTCGCCGGCCACCCCGTTCTTGCCATGATAGATCTTTCTGTCGATGATCACGCCCGTGCCGATGCCGGTGCTCACAGTCACATAGAATATGTCCCTATAGCCGGCCGCTGCGCCGAAAAGGACCTCGGCAAGACCGGCGGCATTCGCATCATTCTCCACCATGGTGGGCAGATCGAACCGCTTCTGGACCAGATCCGCGAGCGGCAGATTGCGCCAGGCAGGCAGATTGGGAGGAGTGAGGATCACACCGGT
>Ga0187882_1001257_pt1 | contig 26263 bp, 27 predicted proteins | sample June2016WEW_19_1_3_FD_132991 | JGI IMG/M metagenome (GOLD analysis project Ga0187882, IMG submission 132991) | Peatland microbial communities from SPRUCE experiment site at the Marcell Experimental Forest, Minnesota, USA - June2016WEW_19_150 | ecosystem: Environmental > Terrestrial > Soil >... | reverse complement strand
TTGCTCACGTCGGTTGCTATTAAGTGATGACTGATTGATGATGACAAAAACTCGAACCAGAAAAGCGATATCTGCGTCAGCACAATGCCCTTTTTCGGGATGGGGTTGGCCATCACAACGTCAAACGCGCTTATGCGGTCCGTTGCGACGATTAACAGCTTATCGCCCAAATCATAAACATCCCGCACTTTCCCTCTTTTCGGCTCTACGCTCCCGATTTTCGTCTGCAATACCGCTTCCATCGTCTTCCCTTCATTCTGTCATTCCCGCGCAATGGCGTTTGCCCTCCCTAACGGGAGCGGGAATCCATAGTTATGAAATTGCGTCTATCTTACGGACGGCGCAGTATACTAATCCCCAAACCCCTTTTCGTCAAGTCCAGACACCTTCCGCTTTCTGTTTAGCCCCCCGTAGCGAAGCGAAGGCCCCAGAGTGTCGTTATCTGGGGTCCAGTTCCTTATCCATTCAACTGCTCCACTTTCCCGCCTACCCCACCGTAAAATTACTTCGCATTGGTTTTTGTGAGATGACCAAGTTTACTCCCCCCGGCGGAGAAACCTTGCCTTTTAGGTCTTGAAAACCGGTCAGTTTAGGGTAGAATTGGTAAACAAAGTAAAGTAGAATTATGTTGCGATGGAAAATGGTGAGTGGTCCTAGTTTTATTAGATTTAATTTTCCTCGGGAACCATTATGATACAAACCGAAGTTAGTTTAAGGGATATCTTGCTATGACTGCAGAAGTTGCGGTTCTAAACAGTAGTGGGATTGCGTTAGCTGCTGACAGCGCAGTAACAATTGGCCATGAAGGCGGGAAAATCTACACTTCGGCGGATAAATTATTCCAACTTTCTGAGTATGCACCCGTGGGAATAATGGTTTATGGTAGTGCCACGTTTTTGGGTGTTCCGTGGGAAACCATAATCAAATGTTATCGTGCCCGGCCGGGAGCAAAAAAGTTCCCGAAACTGGTAGATTACTCAAAAGACTTCATCTCATTCCTGAAGACATCCGTTATGTTCCCTACAAAGAAGCAGAAAGACGATGTGAACGATATATTAATAGGGTTCTTTTTTCATCTTCGGAATCGGTTCGAGGAGGCAGTTAAAGCCAAGTACGATAACAATCCAGGCATTAAATTGAGCGTGTCAGATATCAAGCAAATGTTTATTACTTTAATACAGACGGAACTCGATAAAACTAAAAGACGAGGAAAACTTGCGGGGATATCTAAGCGTATCAAAGACAGGATAAGGCGAAAATACGCAGACGATATTACAAAAGTTCGAAAAAAAGTTTTCGAGAATCTACCATTGTCTAGAATTTCCGAAGATTTGATTACAGATATTGCAGTTCAATTGCTAACTTGTGAACGTCTAAGAGAGCGGGGACAGGTTTCTGGTATTGTAGTGGCAGGTTTTGGCGAAAAGGAGCATTTCCCTAGCTTAGTCGAAAACATGGTTTATGGAATGGCTGCTGGCCACTTATTGCGTTTAGAACCGCACTATGTATCAATCACCAATAGCGGGCAAGCGATTGTTGTTCCACTTGCGCAAAGAGAAATGGTATATACTTTTATGAATGGTATTGATCCAGACTTTAAATCTCAGATAGAGAAGACAACTAAGGATCTTTTTGATCAAATGGCGGATATTATACTACAGCAGGTGAAAAGCAAATATGTTGTTTTTGGAAAGGCACTTCAGGTTAAAGTGCGAACTGCCCTTGATAAACTCATACCAAAACTGTATGATGAATGGAATAAAACACTGATTGAGAAATATAGCGATCCGGTGATGGAAAATGTGGCATCTTTGCCTAAAGATGAATTGGGTGCGATGGCTGAATCTTTAGTGAACCTAACTAAGTTCAAACGTCGTATAAGTAGAGAACGAGAAACAGTAGGCGGTCCGATTGATGTTGCAGTAATAACTAAAGGTGATGGATTTGTGTGGATGAAGCGTAAGCATTATTTCGATGCTGAGCTAAATCCGAGGTTTATTGCTCGTATTAATAAAGGAAGAAGTGTATGAATTCAAGAAAGCCAAAAACATTTTCATCTCCCAAAGAGGTTTTCAAGAGCTACTTCCCTAACACCATGGACGATAAAAAGAGTGCTTCTGAAGATCGCTACGGGCACATAGATTGTGATTTTCCCAAAAGACTGGCTAATAACTTTCGTTCATCCCTAGAAGGAAAACGAGGACGATAACCGGGAAGATAGAAAGTTTCTTTGCTGACCTTTATTGCTACGTGGGTTAATATTTGTGGAAACTCTTTTTCCTCGTCACGGCCGTTAAATCGCAAATCGGAAATAAATAATCTCTGTGTTCTCTGTGAGCTCTCGGTTCGACAGGCTCACCGTCCTGAGCAGTAGTCGAAGGAGTGGCTAAAATACGAGGCCTCGCGCTCATCTGATATATGGATAAATTTCGTCTGCAATCCAGTAGCACTCAAGCACGACCGCGAAAATTGTGCCTGCAAGCCATAGACACCACTTTTGACGCTGCCACAGGTCACGAAGAGGTGAAAATTGCAACAGGATTTCTGCGAGGTATGCAGCGGAATAACAAACATTAGCTATGGCTGCAAGAACCAGAAGCGGCAGCAACGATTGCAGAGTCAATGCCGAGTGGAAGTGGGGCCATGTCAATACGAGCCAGGTAACTGCGACAGCGGCAAGAACAAGATTGTAGATAATGCGGCGAGGCTCCCAATATCGTGTGGCAGCCCTGAGACTTGCTCTAAATGTTTCCGGCGGTCCGCCCAACTTTGTTTTCATTTGGAGTTTAACCATAAACAGGTCGCCCTAACTTTCCCTCAATTCTATCCATCCCCTGCCTTTTTACAATGGCGCAAGCCATCCCCAATGGCTTGGCCATCCCTTGCGGGAGGGACGGCAAAATTCTGTGAGTTTTAAGCCGATAAATCATAAATCAGCGTTCAGCGGGTAGCGTATAGCGGACCCACGCCTAAAGAACTGCGAGGGCATGCAGGTAGGCGGGTAAACTAAAAAAGAGGGCTGCCGGCTCAAACGCAAGGCCAGTCAGCCCGGACAAGTCATTGCTCGTCCTTATTGATATATACGAGGCCTAACGGAATTACGTGCTTCAAAAAACCAAAATTAGATTTGCTTTTGCAGGCGACAGCTAAGTGATAAAACCTGAAATAAAACAGAGCTGCCAGCATTCGTTGAAGAAGATACGCACCGACAGCTCGGACGAGTACTACTACTCGTCTCATATTTCTATACGTGTCCAGCTGGCATTCTGTGCTTAAAGAAAACGTTAAATCGCACACCGTGCTGACAACAGACCGCAGACGACCGAAGTTAATTAATTGTCCTGTTCGTTAATCTTCTTCGCTTTTGCCAGCAAATCAGGAGGTATAGGCGTCGGATTTCCACTTGAGTCCATAGTCGCGAACAAAATCACGTATCGCCTGGCAGGGGCTCCATGTTCGGCGCTCTTAAAATTCCAATAAATTGGGCTATTTATACCTACCCAATAGACCTTTCCCGGCTCCAGCCTGACCGGCAAACGGCATATTGTTCTATTTGGGTCATAGCTCGGCTGACCGGTAGTTTGCGGGTACGTCTCGCCTCCGCCCGTCCACGACCATGAATTGTCCTTCATCACATCGTCAAATGTAACCGTTATTTTATCAAGTGAAGGCGTTACATCATTGGCATACGCCTTAGGATTCGTGCCTGTAACGGCCGGTGCTACCAGTTGTAAGGCAAGCCGCCACACCCTCGTTATCGCCGGCATCATCATACCCATCAGCAGGGATATGATTGTTATCACAACCAGCAACTCTACTAATGTAAACCCTTTTTTCCTCATTGCCTTTTGCCTCCAGCCAAAGCAGTTTTACTATACCTTTTTGCATGTAGTCGTCAAGAGGAAGGGCTGAATCCGTGATAATCCGTGTAATCTGCCTTGCGTAGCTCTCCGAGCGAAAAATGGTGCTTTTTGCGGCCGATAAAATTCTCTGCGATCTCCGCGTTCTCTCCCGGAAAGGATGGCCAAGCCATGCGGTAAAATATTGCGTGCCTTAGTGGCACCGTGAATCTACGTAAGCAAAGATTTTCTCGCGGACTTTGCGGGTATCAGGGGTATCGGGCAAAAATTCAAAAATCGTTTCGAGGTGTCGCCTCTCTTTCAATCGGCTAAGCGTCGGAACAAAATTAACATCATAAACCCACCCGAGTATGCACAGCTTCATATCGTTCAAGGTTCGCAGCATCTTATAATCAATCCGCCCGCCTGTCATAATCGCGTCAAGCACCTCAGGCGTGCACCTCGGCTCATCGGGCACCTCTATTTCCAGCTTGAAATTATCCGGGTCGTCTCTTTGCTGAATATACGCCTTTATAACCACGTTAAAAATATCTAACTTGTCCGCGTCGCGTATCATTTTCGATAGCAGCAGCGTATCGCCTGCTAGATTATTTGGCAGCCCCTTTTCGCCGTGATAGCGAATCGCCGTCTCGATTGTTTCCCTTTCGTCATCCGTCAACTGCGCCAGGACATTTTCCTTTTGCAGGACCTCTAAGCCGAGAAGACAGTGGTTAACGCTCTTCGGGTCGCTGTATGTCTTGTATTTGGCGAATTGCGGGAATCGCCCCACGTCGTGAAATAGCGCAATCGTCTCAGCCAGCAATCGTTGATTGCCTTCAAGGTGCAGTTGGTCCGCAAGGTAAAGCATCTCCGCGCACACCCGCCCGCTGTGCTCTTCCTTTAGTTTTATATTAGCGTTGATATATTCGTCATTACCATAAAACCCCGCGACGAATTTATCAAACCACGCCTTAAATTTTGTCAGTTGTTCGCTGTTCATAGTTCATTGCTCAGTGCGTAGATTTAGAAAGCGAATAATGTAAAGCAAAGCAGCCCATTTTGCCATAACGATTAAACAAAATTCGCCGGCGTATTTGCAAAAGACAAAAGACGGGATATAATATCCCCAGCGAAACCGAGATAAATTACAAAGGAGCGAAATATGCCGACGATAAAAGACGTTGTGGTGCGAAAGCCCACCAAAGAAGAAGAAAAAACCTGCAAAACCTGGCCGATTTGGACCTGCAAGCCGAGCGAATTCGACTGGGCATACACCGAAAAGGAAACCTGCCTGATACTTGAGGGTGACGTAACCGTAACCGACGGCAAAGAGTCCGTCAGCTTCGGCCCCGGTGATTTCGTCATCTTCCCCGTTGACCTCGAATGCAAATGGCAGGTCAAGAAGGCCGTCAAAAAACATTACAATTTCGGGTAACCTGAACGCACTTTTATCAAGAGCACAGGTAAAGAGATTAGGAGGTCAAATTATGATGATAGATTACCTGACGCTGATGCTGATAAATATGGCTGCGGGGTTGTTCCTGCTCGGCTGCTTCGTCTGGCGTGATTTGGATACGCCGGAAGATATCGGCCGATGGGTCCCCGCGTTCGCAATCTGCGGCCTTGTTGCCGCGATAGGCGGATTTGCGATTACGTTCACCTGGCCGCTTCCTAAACCGTATAGTTCGACATACGGCGAGATGTCGGTGTTATTTGGCGTGCTTTTACTTGGCCTGGCTTTGGCATTAGCCAAAAGATGGGAACTTTTGCCTTTGTCGATATACGCCGTTTTCGCAGGTGCGGCAGCGGCGCTGCTTGGCGTTCGCATAATCGACCTCGGCCTGACAACGCATCCGATTCTGTCGGGCATCGGTTTTATATTGAGTGGCGCATGTGGTATTTTCTCGCCGCTCGCGGTTTGGCAGAACGACAAAAAGGAATTGCGTATTCTTGGTGCGCTTATGTTGTTCGCCGCCTCGGCTATTTGGGCCTGGACTGGTTATCTCGCTTACTGGATGCACATGTTGGTGCAAAAATAGAATCGCAAACAGTTTTGTTGCGGTTACCGGCTTTGCAGTTTCTCGATTTCCGACCTGCACATCAATAACTGGGCGGTGTCGACAATCTTCTTCTCAGCGGTACGCAGGTGATTCAGCGCAAGGTCAGGCTTCTCAAGATACCGCGAATATATTATCCCCAGCATCAGCTCAACCTGCTCAATATGCTCATAATTGGCGTAGTGAGTGAGAAACTTTTCGTAAACCGACGCGGCCGGCTTATATTCACCCTCGCTGGCAAGCTGGTTGGCGATATCGAGCAAATGCTGGCGAGGCAGGACCTGCTCGCTATCGAGGGACATAAGATTAAGATACTGTTGCGCGGCCGTCTGGAGGTCATGCTGATAAATGCTGTTGGCAATATCCTCGCGCAACTGCCTAATCTGCGGCTCATCAGGCCCCGGCTTCGCTATCTCTCTGGCTGTAATCCGTTTTGTGCCCGCGTATGGGTCATAGCCGGTGGCAATCGCGTCGCGATATACGCGCCTGCGGTTCCACTGCTTGAGCATCGCCCAAAGGTCGAATTGCGAACTGCTAAGCAACCCCGTCGCCAGCAGAAACAGCGACGAAGCGATGCCGAACGCGTACCCCGCAAGATGCGCGTCGTAAGCAACATTCGTATTCGCCGTATATCGGATAATAACATTATCAAGGATAATCATTTTGAATGCGATAAAGTAAATGGCCGGAACATCAACCGTGCCGATGAAGATGAGCCAGTAAGCGATAGTTATAAGGGTCTGCGGAAACAGCACAAGATACGCGCCTGTCACCGCTGCTACCGCGCCGCTTGCGCCCATAACCGGATTGCTGTTTATCAGCGTATGGCCCACCGCGCTGAATACTGCGCCCGCTAAGTAAAAGCACATGTAGCCGAAATGCCCGAGCTTATCGTTTACGTTATTGCCGAATATGTACAAAAAGAACATGTTGCCGAAGATATGAAGGAAACCGCTGTGCAGAAAAGCGTAAGTGATAAACTGCCACAAAAACGGGTGAGCAGGCGTGAAAACAAACCGGTCCGCCCATGGACGCAGAATTTCTCTTGTCCGCTCATCGGGCCAGTAGCTCAACAGAAACACAATCACATTTACGGCTATGATGGCGTAATTGGCATAAGGTGTTCTGCGGCACCCGACATTTGTTCGTATAGGCAGCAGCATAATGGATTCCGTTTACCTTTGAAAAAGCAGGACAATTCAAAGGGCAGCATTGTAATGGCTTTCCGCCGGGCGGGCAAGACATAAAAAAAACAGGACGACTTCCGCCGTCCTGTTTCACGTGAAATATGTTAAATTCTCCCGCGTGACTAAAACGGGATGTCAGCTTATCCGTAAGCTATCCTAAAATCTCCAGCAATAGCTTACTACCACAATCTGGCTTCTGCCTGTATCATACGTGGATATGGTCCAGGCGAACGCCGATATGAGCAGCACAACAGCAACTAATGCTATACGTTTCATTGTGTTTCCTCCTACTTTACTCGTTAAGGTTATTATTGTGAGGCGATATGCTCTATTTTTGACCGGCTTTCCTCATCCATCCGGCTCAATCCAATTAACCAAATTATAGTAAAAGAATTCCCCGCTTCCAAATCGATGCGGAAAAAATCTTTATTTTTCCCGCCCTTGCTGTTAATAATGGCATCAGGTTTTTGACTGGAGAATTTTTACGAATGGATAAGCACGCATATAAAACCCGCCTTAAGGGCATCCGGGCCGCGATTACCCGGGCCGGCGCAGATTGTCTCATCGCCGCAAAACCCGTCAATGTTACCTATCTCACCGGCTTTACCGGCAAAGATAGTTGGGCGATTGTTCTGCCTCGCGCAGTCGTGCTTGTAACCGACAGCAGATACACCGAGCAGGCCGTTGCCCAGTGCCCATTCTGCAAAATCGTCGAACGCACCGCAGCGATGGGTAACACCATAGCCGAACTGCTGCGAAAGCAACGCGGAATCAAAACCGCTGCCGTCAAAAAATCAATATCGCTCGCCAATTTCCAGTCGCTGAAGAAAAACCTGTCCTGCCGACTGAAGGTCGCCGAAGATATTGTCGAATCAGCACGCCGAAAAAAAGACCCCGTCGAGGTTGCCTCCGTTCGCGCCGCTGCAAAAATCGCCGCACGGGCATTCAAGCGCGTCCTCCGGCAGGTTAAACCTGGACTTACGGAAAACGTTCTGGCGGGAATTGTCGATTTTGAAATCAGAAAAGCCGGGGGCGCAAACAGCTTTGAAACAATTGTCGCCTTTGGCCCCAATGCCTCAAGACCTCATCATCAGCCCGCCTCGCGCAGATTAAGAAAAAATGACACCGTCCTCATCGACTTCGGCGTACGCCTCGATGGCTACTGCTGTGATTTGACCAGATGCTTTTCGGTTGGCACACCCCGCGGGATTTATGACAAAGTTTACGCCGTCGTAAAACAGGCACAGGCCGCCGCCATAAAAATGGTCAAAGCCGGAGTTGAAATCAGCCATGTCGATACAACCGCGAGGGAAATCATAAAAAAAGCAAATCTCCCTGTTTACGGCCACGGAACCGGGCATGGACTTGGCCTGGAGGTACACGAGCCGCCCGCAGTGTCAGGCAAAGTAAAAGGAAAATTACAGGCAGGCGACCTGATTACAATTGAACCGGGCGTTTATATCCCCGGACGCCTCGGCGTCAGAATCGAAGACGATTGTCTCGTCACAAAAGACGGCTGCGTTGTCCTTACAGCTAATTGCCCAAAGGACTAATACCCTTGATTTTACCGCATCGGCCCTCTGCTTGGCTCCTGCTGCTGCATCTCGCCGCTCCGGTCCATTGGTCCTCTGCCTCTGCGGTCCACGCCGCCGGGCGTAGGCGCATTACGCTGCATTATTTCAATGCCGGAGGATGTCCAGTCACGCAATGGCTCTTTGGGCCTTTTCTCCAGCGACTTTAATTCGCCATACTTCAAACGTAAATCCTCGGGCCAGTTCATCAGTTTCGCAGGCAACCTCTCCACTCTCGTCCCGTCAAAACTGAACAATATGTCAAAATACTGCCGCGACTGAAGAGTTTTGTCTCCGAACCAGTCATTCATTGGCACCACGTCCACCACAATCGCTCCCGTTGTGTAATCTATCGTCTCAGGAAGCTTCACGTCCCTCACGTCCCTAATGTCCCTCATGTCCCTCATGTCCCTCACGTCCTTTAAGTCCGTGGTCTTGTTTTTCTCGCTTGCCTCAACCTTCACTGTCTTGCCTATGACGTCTCCCTGTTTGACCATAAACGGCGAGCTGTACCAATAACCCATAACGTATTTGCAAACCTGAACCTCGACTTGCTTCGCCGCTTCCTGAACGTTTATCGGGAAGAAATACAGCCGTTTGGGAATATCCACTATGTCCGTCACTTCCGAAAAATCACTCCATAATATTACTTTGTTGTTGCTTGCTGCGTCTTCCGCCTGCACCTGGCCGGTTCCGGCCACGGGATTGAATACCCCGATACGAATTTGATAACGATAGCTTGCTCCTGGCTCCACGGTATCATCATGTGCCCAGAATGTTATCGTCTCATGCAAACTGCTTATATCCTTGCCCATCAGTCGCATCTTTCTTAGCTCATCGTTTATCGTCGCCTCAGTTATCGTTGTCTTGACGTTCTTCTTCTGCTCGGTTGTTGTTTCGGTACGCGTATCTGTCCGGCTCGTATTCCTCGAAGCGTTGCGAGTATTGACGCTGCGGTCAGGTTCTGCTGCCGTCGGACGGCCACCGCCCGCACCTCTGGTGCTGGCGGCGCCACCGCCCGCACCTCTGGCGCTGGCTGCGCCGCCGCCCGCGGCTCTGGTGACTGTGCCGCCGCCTGCGCCAACGCCCGCGCCTCTGCCGCCGCCTGCGCCTCTGCCGCCCATTGGTTGCACTGTTGTTGTGCTGCGACTGCCGCCGGATACTCCGGTTCCACGTTCCTCACGGGTCGAACGTGTTGTTGTCATCTTTTCACGTTCTTCTGCCGTTTTGGTTTCACGCTCCGTCGCCGCCTCACGGCGCTCCTGTGCCTCTTTCTCTCGACGAACTGCTAAAAACTTCTCGTGTAATACAGGCGGCAGCCAGTTATCCTCCGCAGACGCTATCCTGTACGATTCCGGCTGAAGCATACTCGTCTGCGTCCGCTGGTCGCCCAGTTGCGCAATCTGAACCATAACCCCGCCCATCGGAAGTTCGTTCACATCATCTATTATCTTGTATATGTTTCGCTTGGGGTCTATCCGCAAACGTGGAATGTCTTCCCACTGGCTCCACTCGCCATTTTCATCAAGATGCTGCCTTTGAAGCTGAACACCCGCAAACACCGGCCTGGCCAGACCTTTATCACGCCAGCCCTCAGGAACTCCTTTGCCCGTAAAACATTCCTGAAAACTGTCTATCAGTGAACCAAGGTCAAAACTCCCCTGAACCGTAACTAAATCAAGGTCGTTTGGCTCATACGAATCTTCGGACTCGACATTCTCCGGAGTAATCGCAACCTTCGGAAGGTACGCGGCAGCTCTTATGTACCCCACTAATACATCGTTTACTTCACCCATCACTGGAATACGATACCTCTTGTCCACCGTAATCTCTACGGAACTCGGCACAGGCCAGAACACATTCAAATCTTTGTCCAGCACCGAGCTTATCTTTGCCAGAAAAACTTCGCTTTGAGGTATATATGCCGGCTTGAGAACCGGCTCCCTCTCCAGCCGAGATTTAAGCTTGTCTGATTGTTCCGCTATGTATATATCAAGCTGGCCGGGATTAAAACTCTGGCCGTTGAATGGGACCTTTTCCACGTTACTCAGAACAAACGCATACACAATGTACAGCGCGCCAAGAACGCCTATTAACAACGCTGCCTTTTCTATATGCGATTCTATGAAATTGCCTTGTTTTTTTATCATAATTCCAAAATCCTTATGCTCTCCGAAGCCCTGATTCGTCGCAACTCTGCTCCGGCAAACTCAATCAGACGCCGCTTCTATTCGCCCGTTTTGACCACGGGGCCCTTTATCGACTCCGGCTTTATTGCGCTATAACCCTGCTTGTTGAATATATATTCGCAAACCATTTCAACTTCGGCCACTGATTCGGCCCCATATCTGTAATACTGATTGTCCACGGATAGCGAAACCACCGGTTTAACACGGCTCTCCAAAATCGTTATCTGGTTATGCTTGAAAGCTTTCGCCGGTTCCTGACCCGTGAATCCGCGGAAACTGTGCTCCTTGACGCTGCACAACTCTCGCATAAAAGGCACTATCGCCTTGGTGCTCAACACTACAACCATACTAAAATGCACCACATCCATACTTTCGTTGCTTATGCGGCCGGTAAACGATTCTGTCGTCTGCTCCTCTGGCTTGGTCACGTATTTAGGCCTGTCCTGCGCCACTCTCAAACCCCCGCCGACTCCGGCGCCAACGCCCAAAAGAGCGTCCGGCGCCAAAAAACCGACCCGTTCCACTCGCTTTACAGGAGAACTGAATATGCAGCTCGAGCCGGCGTTCATTTTCTCCACCGTGGTAAACACATCCTCTATTATCCAGTAACCAATCTGCCAGAACCAGCAGTCCTTGATGCTGTCATCTACATTCGAATACTTGTACGTCTTCCAAAAATCATATCCGCTCACGATATCAGGGCTCGCATATACCGACGACGACTTCGCCCTGGCCCGACAAATCTCTTCAATAATCCTTGCCGTTGTGTCACTGCTCCCGCTCAACCCCGAAGACCCGGAGCTTTTACCCGTCTCCGTGCAACCTTTATCTCATCTGCACTGGGACAATCGTGACCATTGACCTTCCTTATCATTGCCTCGATTCCCTGACGATAATTCTCCCCGAACCGGGTGAATAACAAGGTCGATGTGTCCTTGGGCTGAGGAAATATGTCGTAACTCAGAAGCTCACGCTCCGAACTCTGCACCGACAATTGTTGTATAAAATTGGCGTCATGCTGGTATGCATCCTGATACCGCTTTTCCACCTCGGCTTGCTTCGCCGCTGGCGAACTCTTCAACTGACTGAGCACCTTATTGCCTATCGGCACACTTTCATTGCTGACCTTTTGCTTTAAGCCCCTGCCAAGCAATACTGTTGCCGTAAGAACGGCCCCGCATGCCAAAAGTATTATCGCGGGCCAAATCAATACAGAATATGCCCGAAATCCGCCAAACACCTTCAGCAAATCTTTTAATTTCGATATGTCAATGTTAATCTTGGCCATTCACCATCACCATCAGTAAAACATTATGCTAAAAACAGAATTTCTTCGTCGCAAGTTATTCCGCTTCCCCGCCGCCTTTAGGTTTAGGAGATTGTGACTTGCGACCGCTGCTTGGAGGCGGCGCCGGCTGGCCGCCTGGAGGTGGCGCCGGCTGGCCTGCACCTAAGGGCGAGACCGCTTCGCTCGGTGGCTCGTTTGTGTCCTTCCACTTAAGTTTAAAGTTCAGCACAAACCAGGAGTCGTTTACCTTCGCGGTTTTATCAGCATTCGTGATTTTGCTTATTATCTCATTGGTCATCGGGTCAATTAACACGTCGTCCTTGCCCTCTATTTTCTTCACGACTCCTATGCCGGGGGGTATCTCCGCTGCCAAATCCACTTCCCCCGTCTGAAGGTCAAAATGCTGCTTGTCCGTCTTCTTGTAAAGCTCAAAAGGACTGTTGCCGTCAAACATACTGTTCAAATGCATCAGCCGGGTAACTAATCCCCACTGGTTCTGGTCGTTCTTGACGCCGACAGGGTCCAGCAGCTCGCTTATATTCTTATAAGGACTGTACCCGGTTATCGTTATGACAAAACCTCGCGGTATTGACTCGCCGCCGGGCGCCTGCACTACTGCCCCCCCTCTGCCTCGCGCCTCTGGCGCTCCTCTGCCGCCGCGACCGCCAGCATTGCCTCTCATCATCCCGCTCCTGTCGGGCATTGCGTTCCTGCCGCCCATCGCGCCTCCCGAACCTGGCTCTCGCGTATCAAGACCTTTCTCGAAACCCATTACCCCGAACTGACCGCTCCCGACATCCAGCGTGTAATAAATAACCATACCAGTTACGAAAATCTGCTTGCGCTCCCTGCGGTCAGGATATTTCTCCTTTATCGTCTCAGCGTCACCGCCGGCAAAAGCTCGGTATAGTTCTGCCTGCGCTGGATTGTTCTTGGCGTTAGGTAGTGTCGCTATCAGCTTCTGATAAAGCAAAGGAACCATATCTCTATATTTGAACTGCTCGAATTCCTTCTTTATTATCGCCTCTGACTCGCTGGACTTGGCCTCTTCGGCCTTTAGATCGCTCTCCGCCTTCTGCGCCGTATTCAGCACTGCCTTGACTTTCTCCCTCTGCGATATCTTGCTGGCGTAGCTGGCGCGGTCTACAAGCGTCTTGGCGAACGCCAGAACAGACGCCACTAATATCAGGCATGCCGCCAGCACAAAATATTTCGTCTTGCTCGCCCAGATCATTGATTTGGCTATACTCTTCGGCAGCAGGTTACTTTCTATCTGCCCAAGACCGAGCGCCTGCACCCCAAGCCCGTAAACTACGCCAAAATCGCATACGCTTTCGTGAAACTTCGCAGCCGAAACCAACGGGTTAATTGTAACTCGCTTGAACGCGTCCGGACGCTCTATGGGCATCTGCAAACTTTGCTGAAGGTATTGCAGCAATCCTCGCATTTTTGTGCCGCCGCCCATTGCGATAACTCTCGTTAGCTTCACATTCGAATGAGAGCTGGTATAAAATCCAAGTGAACGCTGAATTTCCGACGCCAAATCCGTAAACACCGGCTTCATCGCCTGCAATATCTGCCTGGCGTATTTGCTCATCGGCGCTGTCCGTTTTAGCTTCTCCGCCTTCTCAAAATTCAGCTTGAACGTATCCGCTATCGCCTTGGTAAACGCGTTGCCGCCCATCGCTATCGCTCGCTGCCACACGTCCGATTTCGTGCATACCACAAGGTCCGTTGTTTCAGCGCCAATATTCAGCACCACCGTCGCCTGAGTATCGGATTTCATCAGGTCGGGCCTGTCATAAAAAACATAGTTATATAACGCCATTGGCACTATCTGAACGTATGTTACCTCTAAATCCTCTCTGCTGAAGTGCTCAAGCTCTGCCGTCACAACGTCGTTTTTTATCGCGAATATCCCCACCTTCGCTTCCGCCGCCCCCTCTTCCGTCATCATCTGCCAATCCCATGCAACCTCGTTGATATCGAAGGGAATCTGCTGGCTGGCTTCGAACTTGACGATTTCGGGGATGCGTTTTTTCTCGACGGGCGGGAGATTGACAAAGCGGGCGAAACTGTTTGCGCTGGGGACAGCAATGATGATTTCATCTTTTCCGAGGTCGTTTTGCTGAACAAACTGGCGAAGTGAAATGGCGACAAGCTCCTGCTTTTCCTGGTCTTTGATGCCTGAGCCGGCAAGGACTTTCTGGTGCAGGATATGGTCGAAGCCGATGACCTCAAGCGAGCCGGATTCGTTGTTAAGTCGAAGGGCCTTAAGCGAGGTGTTGCCGATATCGATTGCCCAGACCGACCCTGTTTTTTCCGCCATAAACAATGCCTCCTGTCCCAGCCGGAAATGGGCGGGACTTGTTTTTCACTGCCAACGCAAATAGTATAACACAAAGAATTATATTATTATAGGAGCTATGAGAACTTTTTCCATATATACGCTTGGCTGTAAGGTGAATCAGTACGAATCGCAGCAGATAGCCCAGTTTCTTGAGGAACTGGGTCTTTCGGCAGCGGTATCGGGTGAGAAGCCCGATTTAGCGGTGATAAATACCTGTTGCGTAACAGGTACCGCGTCAGCCAAGAGCAGGCAATATATACAAAGAGCGTTAAAGGTCAATCCTGCCGGCGTAAGGGTGGTTTGCGGGTGTCTTCCGGCGATGAACAGCCAGGAAAATCCCCCTTGCGACGGCGATAACGTTCATATCATCAGCAGCCGGGACGATTTGGCGCAAAGTATCGCCCAAATTATCATCGGCCACAATAATCCCCTTATTAAAGCAAAAAACGGGTTAAAAATCAAGGATGGAATGGCCAAATTCGCTAAATATCCCAAATTGCCAAAATTGTCCAGTTTCAAGGGGCATACGAGGGCGTTTCTCAAGGTCCAGGACGGTTGTGACGGCCTTTGCGCTTATTGTATTGTGCCGAAAGTCAGGCCTGATGTTCAAAGTAAGCCGATGGAAGAGGTGATTGAGGAGGCAAAGGCACTCGTGGCGGCTGGGCATAAGGAGATTGTAGTTACGGGAGTCAATCTGGGAGCGTACGGGAGGGATACCACAAGAAGAGCACCTGAAATTTTCAATTTTCAATTTTCAATTTTCAATTTATTAACGGCGCTGGCGCAAGTGGAAGGGCCCTTCGACTCGGTTCGACTTCGCTCACCGCAGGCCGCTCAGGGCAGGTTACCGAGGATTCGGGTGAGTTCACTTGAGCCGGGGGATATTAGCGAGGAATTGCTGGACGTTTTCTGTGCGCATTCGAATATTATGCCGCATATTCATTTGTCGGTGCAGTCAGGGGCAAGTGCGACGCTGAAAAGAATGTGTCGGCAATATGATGCTGAGGAGCTGCGGGCAAAAATTGAGCTGATAAAACGGCGATTAGACAGGCCCGCGATTACGGCGGATATTATCGTGGGATTTCCGGGCGAGACGGATGAAGATTTTCAACAGACGGTGGAGTTAGCGAAGTGGGCGGGGTTTTCGAAGATACACGTATTCCCATTCTCTTCGAGAATGGGGACCCCTGCTTCAAGAATGAAAAACAAGGTAGAGTCAAAAATTATAAAAAAACGGGCACAGATTCTGCGAAAATTGAGTGATGAATTGGCCTTTAAGTTCAGAGAACAGTTTGTGGGAGAGACGTGCGAAGTATTGATTGAGGATACCGAGCCGATGAGCGGAAGATGCGAGAGATACTTCATGGTACAGATTCAGAAGACAGAAGGGCCCGGCTTCGCCCAATCCGGCTACGTTAAGAACTATGCCGTGACGAAGGTGGTTACGCCGAGGTCTTCGCCCGCCACACAAACGGCGGGTAAACTACGCTACGAGAAGAATGACATTGTTCGGGTTAAAATCACGGCGGTGACGGAGGAAGGAGCCGAAGGGGAAATACTAAATCTGCCGGAAGGGAATAAAAAATAGACACAACGGCGGTTGAATAATAGAATAAGGACTTAAAGACAGACAAAATTAAGGATAGAAGAGTATGGATTATCAGCAGAAATGGATAATTATTGCAGATCATGATGGTGGAGGACAAGGTAAGGTATACCGTGTATGTAAGAAAAATGAATATCTCGAGGTTCAAGGAGGTGTTCGTAATGCCTTAGAGCGTTTCTCGAGAAGCGTTACCTACGGGGCGCAACAAAATTCTGAAGATCATAAGGAATTGCGCAAATGGTTACCAAAGATGTTGCAGATGGAAGACCCGGCGAATCAGTTTGCACTAAAGGTCTTACATAAGACGCAAGACGCGAGAGACCCCAAATTGGCTAAGGAACGGATAAAACACGAAATTGCAGCGATGAGGCAAAATCTACACCCAAACCTTATCGAACTGGTGGACTCGGACCCAGATAGCGAATGGTTTATCTCAAAGTTTTATCCAGGTGGCACATTAACCAAAAAACTGGATACATTCAAAGGCGATTTTTTATCTGTCCTGAAAGCGTTCAGGCCTGTTGTTGAGGGAGTCGCAAAATTACACAAAGAAGGATACGTTCACAGAGATATAAAGCCTGAAAACATATTCATAGGGGCGAAGAATGAGTTGATATTAGGCGATTTTGGACTTGTATTTTTCGATGACCCGCAGCATACGAGAATTTCTGAAACATATCAAAACGTCGGGAGTCGAGATTGGATGCCTGCATGGGCTATGGGCATGCGTATCGAGGGAATAAAACCAACCTTTGACGTGTTTTGTCTGGGTAAGATTTTATGGGCAATGACAAGCGGACGACCTGTTCTGAGATTGTGGTATTTCAGAGACGATGAATTCGATGTCGAGCAGATATTCCCACAATCTTCAACCATAAAGTTTGCGAACCCGTTGTTTGAAAGGTGCATAGTTGAAAGAGAAAAAAGCTGTCTACCCGATGCAGGGGCGTTACTCAACGAAATCGACAAGACAATATCTGTGATTGAACATGGTGCTGAACATCTCGACCTTGCAGTGAATAGAAAATGCAAAGTGTGTGGAAGGGGAGATTACGCCCTCATAGCTGATGAGGATTTTACGCAAACCCATAATTTCGGACTCAACCCGGCAGGAAATCGTGTAATGAAGATATTTACTTGTACACAATGTGGTAACGTGCAACTATTTTCTTATAATGGGCCATTACAGCCGCCAGCGTGGCGAAAATAGGGACAGCCAGTCGTAATAGCAATTCGCTTATGGCACTCTGCCCTTGTGAAGCAACCAGCCCAAGACAGCACCAAGGGTGACCTTGCAGAAATCGGCGGCGTAGTCTATAACTTTATTAAGTAACTGCGGATAAACGAGAGCAATCAGTATTGACGCTATAAGGAAAGTAAAAAAGGAAAACGAAAGAATAATTATTATAACTCGCTGGCAATTAATTATTTTGTTTGAATTCCTACGGTTCATATAAATTTCCTAAAAGTAAAGTATTCTTTCGTCCGCTTTGTTAGCGGCATATCTTCTATTATAACCCGGTTTTTAAATCTCAATAAAATCGCTATGCTAGCTACTCCCTATACCTACCTCTACCTAGGAGGGGAAATATTTTTTGTTTTTCGGAGGTATTTTGCTTGACAGACTATTATTGCGGATAAGGATTTGTACTGAGAATCGAAAGTATGGTGGTTAAATACGAACGTCCGAAACGGGCGTTCAAAAGGGTAACCCCGTCACACGCCAAGGGCGATGCTGACGGGGCTAAATACAGATAGGGAGGAACGCCGTCATTGTTTCGATGAAGAACCCTGTCATTCGTCCTGCCCTGATGTGCAAGCCGGAAGTGACAGGGCTAAATACGCCGCCGACAAGGTCGGCGGTATGGTGGTTAAATAAACGCCCGATGCGGGCGTTCAAGAAGGTAACCCCGTCACACGCCAGGGGCGATGGTGACGGGGCTAAATACGGATAGGGAGGAACGCCGTCATTGTTTCGATACACGACGAATTAACCCTGCCACTCGCCAAGAGCGAAGATGGCAGGGCTAAATATGCCGCCGATGAGGTCGGCGGTAGGGTGGTTAAATACAAATGCCCGAAGCGGGCGTTCAAAAGGGCAACCCCGTCACACAATTAATTAACCCCGCCATTGTCCCGACACAAGGCGTCGAGACGAAGTGGTGGGGCTAAATATTATATGGATGAGGAAAATAAAGAAAATATTGTTAAAATAAGAAACGTGATATAAAATTCCCGGTATGGCGAAGACAATCGGATATATGGTGACGTGGACAACCTACGGAAGCTGGCTGCAAGGGGACAAACGCAAATACGTCAAAGACGGAGAAATCCTGCCTCCAAACGAAGATTTGGCGGACGCAAATTCAAAGGCGCTTACGAAAGACGCAGTGCAGTTGTCTTTTAATCAGCGACGGATTGCGGAAGAAGCCATTCGGCAAAAGGCGATTCAGTTGGGCCAGCGAATTTACGCACTGAAGGTTTGCGCAAAACACGTTCACCTTGTGGCGGAATATATCCCGAGGCCAATCGGGATTGTTGTGCAACGATACAAGAGTTGTGCCGTGCGTGCGCTTCGTAGAAATGGGATGCAAGGCCGGGTATGGACGGCCGGATTTAACAAACGATATTGTTTCGACACGAACACCCTTCAAATAAAAATCAATTATGTAAATAAAAATCATCCCAAGAATAATTAGCCCCGTCATCTATGCCCCCGGCGAGTGACGGGGTTCAAGTATTTTCACGCAAAATTCAAACATGCATATTCTCCGAAGAACTTCCTCGCGGCGTTATCATACGCGAGGGCGGCGTCGAGTTCGTCGGTGAAAGAGCCGAGGAAGAGTCGTTTGCCGGCGACGGAGATTCGAGCACGCCATTTGCCGGTGGGTTTGACGAAGTCAACGCCTTTGAAACGGGAGGTGGTTTTGCTGTTTCTTTTGCGGGCGTTTTGCTGGTTGGTGGAATCGGTGGCGAGGCGGAGATTGGAACGGCGGTTGTCGAGGCCATTGTGGTTATGATGGTCAACGAGAAGGTCGTCGGGCGGATTCATAATGAAACGGTGCATCCAGATTACGCGGGGCTTGAGGAGCGGGCCGCGAGAGACGGTGCGGAAGGCATAGTATGTGCGATTGGAGCGGTTCAGCCGCCATTTATGTTTGTGAAGGAGGTCGTAATCGGCGGGGTCAACGATGGCGAAGCGGAATTTCTGGATGTGGATAAATGCGGCGGAATAGCCATAACGAAGACGGTAAAAAGTGAGAACAAACCAGAGAGGCAGGCGAGAGAAGCAGTTTGGAACCGTTACTGTAAATTTAGCAGACATAAATCTTTCCTCTCTGGATTTAAGATTTAAAATTTGAAATCTGAGAGTAACCCGGCAATAAAGTTGCCGGGCTAAACACCTCAAGAAGAACCACAAGGTCCCTCTATCCTATGGCGCGAACTTGCGCGGTTTTGACGAAAACTAAGGGATTTCCGGTAGTGGGTCAGTTAATACAAGTTGAAATCTTTTTGGAAAGTTTTGTGTTCTTTGAAAAAGCGGAATTAAAAAGAGGGAAGCGCGCCCCGGAGTGTCCCAAGATACTGTCATAACTCAGGGTCCCGGGTACTTTAACGCCCTTCCCCGCAAAGACCTATCGGTCCGTCTCGTATTGACAGAATACGAGCTTATAGGAGTGTCGATAGCTTTACGGTTCTAAGCCGCGCCGCCCTATCATCAGGTAAGCTAAAAGCTTACGCATATCGAAACTCCTTAAAAAGGGGTTATGATGATAGGGAAGCCCAACGCTTCCCTTTTCTATGGATTATAACTGTTTTTACGCTTTTTGACAAGTAAAGATGGGTGCTTAAAAAATTAAACTTGACTTAGGCATACCGCCGATGGTAATATAGCGGTATGCCTAAGCGGTCAAGCAAAAACAAGTTCGATGTAAACCTTTTAGCCAAGTCAATCGTGGATGATTCCACGTCTGAAAAACTGCTTGACAAAGCGATTGAAGAAGGTAAAAATCCTGCTGCTGTATTATTGGGACGGCTTGGAGGCCTCAAAGGTGGTAAAGCAAGGGCGGCGAAATTATCGGTAGAAAAGCGTGTCGAAATCGCTCAAAAAGCAGCAAAAGTTAGGTGGGATAGACATGGCGAATAGCGAAGAAGCTGCTGTAAAAAAGAAATACAGAGCTTGTTTTTATTCAAGTCCAAGTAATATTGACTCAGCTTTTGCCGAAAAAGTGCTTGAACTCGAAAAAGAAATTGGCATGCAAGTCGTGTTGTTGTGGCATAATGGTCAAGTCCGTGATGCGAATGCCGATTTGAATAATCAAAATTCCAATGTGTTTGCGCAAAACATACGTAAACTCGAAGAAAAAAAGAAGGTTTCAGTCGTTGTGCATTCTCCAGGCGGCGATGCGGGGGCGGCGTTCAAGATAGCGTCTTTGCTACGTAAACATTGTGGCGGCTATGATGTAATTGTCCCATGTCACGCCAAAAGCGCGGCGACCCTATTTACTTTGGGGGCCGATAAAATAATAATGAGCAGATTCGCTGAACTTGGCCCATTGGATGCTCAAGTATTTGATGCAGAAGAAGAAAAACGATTTTCGGCTTTGGAGGTAGTGCAAGCGATAGAGAGGCTCAATAGTGAAGCTATTCACGCTGCGGACGAACAAATGGTGTTTTGGTTAAGTAGGTCACGCAAAAAAGTTGAAACTCTTTTGCCCATAGCTACTCATTTTGTGTCTGAGATGATAAAACCTTTATTTGATAAAATTGATACTGTCAATTTTACTGGGATGGCAAGGATTCTTAAGGTCGCCCAAGATTACGCCGAACGGTTACTCGAAAGGAATAAAGCTTTAAATTCAAGAGATGCCGCTTATATTGCCGATAAACTTACAAACACGTATTCAGAACACGAATATATTATTGATTGTGATGAATTAAACCGTCTTGGTATTAAAAACGCGGAAGAAGCAAAGGGAAAAATTAGGGAAATTATAGAAGACATGGCCTTCATGGGTTCCAATAGCATCATGTTAGGCCCGTTGGAGGAAATAAAAAATGGAAAAACATAAAGAAGAAAATAGGCTTGTTTTTACTGTTGAGCAGGCCATCAATGTTGCTAAACAAGACCGCCGCTCTTCATGGGATATATTGCTTGCTAAAAACCAATGCAAAAACACGGAGGACGCACGTAGCAGTTCGGCATCAGCGTCAAGAGCTAAAAAATAATTAAAAAAATTGAAAAATGTTCTTGACTTTACTTGACCGCTCAAGCATAATGGTCAGTATGAATATATTGACCAAAGAAAAGCGGATTCAGGTTTTAAGGGCATTAGTAGAAGGCAATTCCATTCGGGCCACCGTTAGAATCACGGGAGTAGCTAAGAATACAGTGGTCAAGCTATTAAGAGACGCAGGCAGGGCTTGTGAGCGATTCCACAACAAGGTTATGGTGGACTTGCCCTGTCAGCGTATCCAAGTCGATGAGATATGGTCTTTCTGCTATGCAAAACAAAAGAACGTCCCGGCTAAATATAAAGGCACGTTTGGCTATGGTGATGTTTGGACTTGGGTAGCGATAGACCCCGACACAAAGCTTGTTCCCTCTTGGCTTATTGGTGGTCGTGATGCTGGCTGGGGCAGCGAGTTTATGCAGGACTTAGCCAAGCGATTAAAACATAGGATTCAGCTTACCAGCGATGGGCACAAAGCATATTTAACAGCCGTCCCCTCAGCGTTTGGCAACAACATAGATTATGCAACACTGGTTAAGCTATACGGCGATGAAAAGGACAGAATAGAGCATCGGTATAGTCCACAGGGTAACGTAATCGGCACTATGTTAGCGGTAATCAAAGGCAATCCAGACCCCCGATATATCTCAACCTCATTTATTGAACGCCAAAACCTCACTATGAGAATGCAAATGAGGCGGTTTACACGGCTAACAAACGGATTCAGTAAGAAGATTGAGAATTTACACTGGGCTGTGGCGTTACACTTTGTTCACTATAACTTTTGCCGGATTCACCAAGCATTAAGAATGACCCCTGCTATGAAAGCAGGCATAAGCACCCGTCTTTGGGAAATAGACGATATTGTTGAACTTATTGAAAATTACTCAAACTGACCCACTACCGGATTTCCTGATGGGGTCAAAAACGATAAGTCCTTATTGCGTAAGGAGTAAAAAAAATTTAAAATTTTTGCATCTAAGGGTTTTCGACCTGCGCGAAAATGGGTAACAGTTGTATCATACAACTGTTTGATACAAGTGTTTTATACGACTGTTCGTATCCAGAATTTAACGCCTTGTAAAGGCGTGGGTTATAGCAAAAACAACACTTAAAAAACATGCTGAAAATGGCCACAAAAATGCACAAAAAACAAGGTCTTAACCACAGATTTCACAGAGGACACTGATTTATAACTGTTTAAAAATAATGGGTTTGCGTCATTTTTAAATGTACCCATAGCCGGCGTTTTTTAAGGCGAATCGAGCTGATAATTATAGCTGAGTCCAGAGGCAGACGGTTCCGAGGAACTGTCGCTGGTGGATGATGGGTTCGGAGACCACTATGAAGCCGTCGCGAGATATGAATTTTGCCTTTGTAGGGGGCACCAGCTTGAACTCCCTGTTCCTGACGTCATCGCGATAATATGAGGAGAAGAGTTTGCCATTGCAATCGTAAATGCCCGCGAAGGCGATACAATTCTGGATTTTGAGGGTCTCGAGAATAGCATTGGCGTCTTTGGCGTCACTGAAAGACATTGCGCATTTGACGTTTGTGGAAATCAACTTTGCCTGTGTGGAGGTGAAATACATAAGGGTTTTTTGGCTGTCTTTGCGCTGTGAGTTTATAAATGACAGGGAAGCGAAGAGCAGGCCCATAGACATACCTGCCGCGAAGGTGATTGTAATGAACTTTCTCCTGGAACTATCGACCATACACTTCCTGCTCACCAGGTAATCATTTTGCTTTAAGTCCCTCTTTTCCGCTGGAGATTCCGGGTGTATCACAATGGTACATTCTTGTTTTCGGCGTTTTTGGGACGTGACTTAACCACTGCCCAGCGTCATATAAGCTGAAAAGCCGGAATCGGCGGCAATACGCCATAAAAAGCGTGGCCAGACCAAACTGGGGCGTTATTTGGAAGGTTTGGTTTGATTAACCGAAAGCCCGAAAAACCGCCGATAAATGAGATTATAGAACATATAACAACGATTATTTAACGCCTGACAGTGAGATATGCTTATGAAGAAATGCCCGTTTTGCGCGGAAGAGATTCAGGATGAGGCGGTGAAGTGCAAGCACTGCGGCGAGTTCTTAATCGACGCGGAATTGAAGGGAATAAAAAAGCCAGGCAGCGTTCAATGGTATTACAAAACATCGATGGTGATTCTTTGGATATTTCTTTTACAACCACTTGCGTTGCCGTTTATATGGAAAAATCCGCAATATAACACTGCCAACAAAATATTCTGGACGATAGTTACAATCGCCTTTACTGTGGGAACTTATGTATTACTGATGGCGCTTTACTCCTGGGCCTTGGGACAAGTAGCCCAATTTGGAGTCTTGTTAAAATGAATTTGTCGAAGATATTCAAGTATTGTCCGGGCTGCGGGGCCAAAGGGCCGAAGGCGTATTCGAAGAACAAGCACATAACGTGCGGCAAATGCGGATTTGAGTATTATCACAACGTGGCATCATCGGCGGCGGCCATTATCGAGTGCGGTTCAAAGGTGCTTGTGATAACTCGTGCCAATAAGCCGAAGGCGGGAATGCTTGATTTTCCAGGCGGGTTTGCAGATTACGGGGAGTCGATTGAAGAAACGGTTGCGAGAGAGGTTCGGGAAGAGTTAGGCATAAAAGTCAAAAACCCGCGGTATCTAATATCTGCGCCGAATATTTACGTTTATAAAGGTGTAACCTATACGACCACAGATTTGTTCTTTACGTGCATGATTGATAATCCGAAAAAAATAAAGCCAAACAGGAAGGAAATCGCCGGCATAGAGTTTTTTGAGCCGGGGCGGATTCCCGTGAACAGGTTAGCGTTTGACTCGGGTAAAACAGCAATCAGATACTACATCAAACTTCGCCGCCAAAGCCGTTCTTAGCCACGAAAAGGCGCAAAAGAAACAAAAATTGAGCCACAGATTGCGCAGATTACACGGATTTTTTAGACACAGACTTGTCCGCCGTAGCATTAGCGAAGGAGGATTAACATAGATTTACATTGATTTTATTGATTAAAATCGCAAAAAATAAATCTATACAGATTTAATAAGCAAGATCACAAAGAGCATAAGCAGCGGTACAATTACAGTTATGACAATTTTGCTAATTAGCCGATAACAAGGATTAAACCACACTAGAAGAAAAGCAAAAGGCCCTACACACAAAAACGCAATTGCAAAACAATAAGCGGAAAAATACCATTTCGTCTTCAGTCGGGGATATTGGGACGACGATCTTTCAAAAATCTTTTCTAAATAAGTAATGCCACTGCATAAAGTAACTATGCTGATAGCTAAGATCAAAATAGATAGACCTATTAATATATCTCGTTGGTCCATGCTATTATGACTCAATAGAAGATAAAATATTATAGTAATAGCCGCAGTTGTCATCCCAAATACTAAAGTTAATATTTTATCTATATAGATATCCGGCCTTAGTTTGCCACAATAAGGACATGTCTTTGCTAATATTGGCATTTCCTTTGTACACCATTTACAAACTATCGTATTCTGTTGACTCAATTCTAACTCTTGGGACATCGTACTTATTTCCTTTCCAATCTCAAAATCATGACCTTCCGACCTTACGAAACATTATATTATTAAAAAACAAAAGAAGACAAACAATTTTGTAGCAAAAAACCGTGTCAATCGGTGTAAATCCGGTGTCAAATAATTTTGTCCATAAAACCTTGCCATAATAATCTTTACCGTTGGACCACTATATAAGTATATGCGTATATACTCATATACTCTTGCCTTCGGCGTAATTTGCACAATCCGCGTCTAAAATAAATCTGCGAAGCCTCGCATAGCCCCCCGCGTCTCGTTTTGCGAAGTCCCGCCTTGCGAAGTGCAACGGAGTCCCATCTTGTGGGGCGGGAAGAAGCAAAACGGCGGGGGGTGCAAATCCTTGGTTCCAGAACTTCGTGTTACTTCGTGTCCTTTGTAGTGAAAAAACAGTGTCTAAAATTTCTCTGCGGCCTCTGTGTTCTCAGTTGCTAAGAAATGGCAAAATAGGCAATCTGTTCACCTCGCTAAAAGCGGGTGCTCTCTGCGGTAAAGTATAGTTCCAAAAAACCGTATCAAAAACAGCTCCATTTTCCAAAAAATTCAAATAATTTCAAAAATATTCAAAAAATTTAGAAAAAATTAGAAAGCTTTACTGCACTTTTTTCTAACGGCCATTGTAAAGACAGGTCTTTTTTCCATCAGGTATTTTCGTTCGAAGTTTGAGCCGACCCATTCGCCGATTTGAGCGCCGGCGTTGGGTAGGAAATCAACCTGCTCAAGAAAGTCAGATTTGGAGGCAAACACCGATTTTATCTGCTCGAAGTACTCCGCGAAGTCGGTGGCGACGCGGATAGAGCCGGCGGGCTTGAGGCAGCGTATGAGCTGGTTGGTGTTGGCGGAGTTGATAAAACGCCTTTTGTTGTGGCGTTTTTTGGGCCAGGGGTCGGGGTAATAGATGTGAAAGCAATCGACGGAGGAATCGGGGACACATTCGGCGATATAGGGGATGGCATCGGTGCGAATTATCCGGACGTTGGCCAGATTCCACCGGCCAATCCGGTCAACGGCGAAACGGTAAAATTTGCCTGCCCATTCAATCCCGATAAAGTTGGCGTCGGGCTGAGATTTTGCCTGGTTTACCAAAAATGTTCCCTTGCCTGAGCCAATCTCGATATGGATAGGGGCCGAACGTCCGAAAATATCACCAAAATTAAGCTTAACAGGCGGATTTGGGTGCTCCAGGACGAATTGTGGATAGTTATTTAATTTTCTTGACATTTTGAAAACCAATCAGTATAAGGCCAGCTTTTGTAACATTTTGGGCAGTTGGCGGACTATTATAATAGACGGACGCGGTTTTGCCAAACTTTAGTGTCTGGCGGGGTTAAAAACGACGAAATAAGGGTTTAAAGTCG
>Ga0187882_1001240_pt1 | contig 26437 bp, 35 predicted proteins | sample June2016WEW_19_1_3_FD_132991 | JGI IMG/M metagenome (GOLD analysis project Ga0187882, IMG submission 132991) | Peatland microbial communities from SPRUCE experiment site at the Marcell Experimental Forest, Minnesota, USA - June2016WEW_19_150 | ecosystem: Environmental > Terrestrial > Soil >... | reverse complement strand
GCGTCGTGCCGAGGCGCTGCGCGATCTGGCTCGGCGGGACCCCCTGCGCGGCCCAGAGCACGATCCGCGCGCGGAGGTGCACCCGCCGGGGGGTGGTCCGCGCGCGCACCCACCCCTCCACGATCTTTCGGTCGGCGTCGCTGATCGCCAATGCTGCCGCTCGCTTCGCCATGGCCTCCTCCCTCCTGTCCAGAGGCAAGATACCATGGCGGGATGAGGATGTAAAGGTATTTATGTAACACTACACTAGCTCACTTTCAAGCCTTTAGCCACCCACGCTGGAAGGCGTACCAGAGGATGAGCCCGGTCAAGTAACCGGCGCCCATGTTCCACATGGACACGCCGGTGGTGAGAAGCATGGCGTATCGGTCTTCCTTCTGAAGATTGTTCGCCTTCACCCCGGAGGCCAACTCAAGCCCTCCGAAGAGGAGGATCACTCCAAGGAGAGACCGGGGAAAGAGTCTGAAGAGTGTCCCGACTGAGTCCCCAAGGAAGAGGCCAACAAACAGCACGAGGGCACCAAGGATCACCAGCGCCCCGCCGGTCCGGGCGCCGAATCGGACGTGCCCCGCCATTCCCCCGGCCCCATGGCACATGGGCACGCCCCCGAGACTGGTTCCCACGAGATTCATGACCCCGTGGTCGATGGCAACCGTCCTGACAGTAATTGGCCGATCCGGGAACAAAGAGTTATTCTCCTCCACGGTGGCAATGATGGCATTGCCCAGCGTCAGTGCCACCTGGGGAAGACCGAGGACCAGCACGCCGGTCGCGAGATCCTCCCAGCCGATCTTGGTCAAGGCGAATTCGGGGAGCCGCAGGCGGAAGGACATCCGTCCGAGTTCGCCGAGGAGAGACGGCCCCCGGATCACCTCCACCGCCACGCCGAAGCCGAGGAGGACCAACATCGCGGGGACTCTTTCGTAAGAGAGCAGGACGAATGTCCCGGCGACGGCGATTACCGCGAGGAGCCAGTCCCCTTGCATCATTCTGACCCCTTCCAGGATGAACCCCAGCCCCAAGCCGAGGATGAGGCCGTGGACAATGGGCCGGCTGGTGATCTTGGCGATCCAGGTTATGGCGCCGGTGACACCCATCACCAACCAGAAGATGCCGGTGAACAGTCCGGAGGCCCAGATGGATCCTTGGGCGATCGTGCCGGGGTGGGTGATCGCGGCCGTGCCGATGGCCTTCATCGGCTGGATCGGTACCGGCGTCCTGAAGTAGAGGCCGGCGAAGATCTTGAAGAGTCCGAAGGCCACCAGGACCCCGACCGGGTCCATCTTGCTGATGGTGATGTATCCCACCAGGAACGGGATGAGGGTCCCGAGGTCGCCGAAGGCCCCGGCCAATTCCTGCAGGTCATACGCATTCCCGCCGATCCTCATCGGCCGTTTCTCCCTCTGACCTTTCGCCTCTCAATGCTCTTTGCAGCATAGTAAATCACAAAACAATTTCCTGGACTACTTCTTCTTGTTCTTGAACGACTTCGCGAACTGACGCTTGATCGCCCCCTCCGCCCCCCGGCTGAAGCGCCAATACCGATCCAGGAAATGCCTGCCCGCCTTGGTGAGTCTCGTCCCGCCCAGCGGCCCTCCTCCGGGCGTTCGTGTCAGCATCTTGAATCCAGCGGCCCTCTCCAACTCTTTGAGGTAGCCCCACGCGCTCCGATAGGACATCCCAAACCGGGCGACCGCCTTCTTGATCGAACCGAGCTCGTCGATCAGCTCGAGAAGTCGGGCACGGCCATCCCCCAGCTTGACTTGCTCTCCGAAAACGACCCACACTTTGGACTTGGGCTTCATGTTTCTCTCATGTCACACACTGAAATCATTCGAGGCAAGGTGTATGCAACAAATGCAGGATAGCGCAGACATCGGCGCCGAAGAAGGGAAATCCCCGAATTGTCTTTATCCTGAGACAGAATGGATGCGGAAGGCCACGGCGGATTCGGCCCGGCGACCCGTACCAGGGGTAGTGGGTCAATTTGATTTCCGGTCCAGCAGACCTACGATTTCCTCGACGGTCCAGACGTGATCCGCAACACCAGCCTCCATCGCAGGGGTAACGCGAAGGGTCTGGTGTATTCTCCCAAAGTTGTACCACATGAAGTGCAGGGCCACCGCAGCTTCGAGGTTTTCGACCTTTTTCGAGAAGGCGTTGGTGAGTCGGGTAAATCGTCGCATGCTCATGCGCATGGTGAGGTTCTGGCGTTCCACGAACGATGTAGAGACGTGGCGGGGATCGGGATTGCCCTCTACTCGCTTGCGTTCGCACCCAATGCACTGAGCGGGACTGTAGCGCTTCTCTGCCTCGGGCGCTTCCCCGTAGAGCTTCACAAGTTGGGCATAGTCAATGGCCGCCCCAAAAGCACCCTCTACAGCTTCCAGGTAGGCCCTCAGTCCATCCGTAGTCAACTGGATGCGTGTTGCTACCCGACTCGCCACGTCGTTGATAAACTCCGTGGCGTAACCAGCGTCCCTCTCTCCGACGAGCCACGAGACGATCAACTTTGAATCTGCATCCAGCGCCGTCCAGGTTCACACGTCGCCATACCCGTACTGGCCACGCTTCTCTTCAGGAAGATTCTTTTCCTTGGCGTAGCAGAATGCCCAAATCTCGTCACACTGAATTCGCTTCGACGGGATGTTGACGACCGTTCTCTGGTGAAAGTCCTCGCAGGCCCGCCCCAGATCAACGAGGAGTTTCAGGACGGTGCCCTTGGCTACGCCAGTCATGCAGACGGTGGACCGGATCGAGTTTCCTTCGACCAGGGCCGCGACAACCTGCACTCGCCGCTCTTTCTTCAATGTGTTCATGCTTACAATATAGCTTGAGCGCTCAAGCATGTCAAGAGGAAAAAAGATGAACGCAACTTAAAGGTTGAATTTCAAGACGAACGCAACTATCCTAACGACAGTTCTTGCGACTGAGGGATGGAGTTTTGCGGTCCCGACAGCCTCAAGACGGGCTGAGATCTTGCCTATTGACAGTTGGAGGCGACTAGGAGTAAATTAGGGGTGTGACGGCACTGGGCTCTGGTTTCGTGCCCAACCCAGTGCCGCCACATAGAATGGAGATGGCCATGTTAATGGCCAGGCCCTAGAGGTGGTGTCAGCCGCCTTATAGGGCCGACGGGGCGGGGTGACCCGACAGACAGTGCCGGGGGGCGTATCAGCGCCCCTCGGCATTCCCACCCGTTTTTCAGTATACCACAAATCGGTACGAAGTGGAGGAAAAAATGGCTGGAGAGTGGAAAAGGGTAGATGACAAAACCGTGTTGGCGTATCTCAAATCGAAGCGGTCCGCTTTAGATCAGGCCATTGCCGCCTTGGAAGGAAAGGCCGGTAACATATCCGAGACTTTTGACAGGGGTGGTTCCAATGAGGAGATCCAGTCAGATAGTTTCGTTGGAATGAATATCGCCACCGCCAGTGCGAAGTATCTGAAAATGGTTGGGCGTCCAGCGCGGACCACTGAAGACGTTCATAGCGCCTTGACCAAGGGCGGGCTTCCAGACTTCACACGGGAGAGCGTAGCGACGATCCTCCAGCGCGTACACAATCAGGGCGGCGATGTCTTCAAGGTGAGTAAGGGCCTTTGGGGTCTTTCAGAGTGGTATCCGAATCGGCCAAGGCTGGGGAAGAAGAAATCGCAAGAAGGGGTACAGGTGAAAAAGTCCGACACGGGAAAGAAAAAGAAAAAGCAGCCTAAGTCTAGACAAAAGAAGGAAACGAATCTGGCCCACACGAAGACAACTGCCAAGATAGGCGATTTCGATGCCACTGCCGCCAACTGGCTTCGACTGTTGCGAGATGCGGGGAAGGATGGTCTGCCAACAGCAAAGTTCGCTGCTGGGCTTGGCTACAGTTCTGGAAGGCCTCTGTCTTTCCTTGCAGGGCGAATAAACAAAAGGTTGAGTGGAGCTAGAATGGATCCCAAGACAGTCTACGAAGGAAGGCGAGTAGGGGGAGAGAAACGCTGGTTCGCAAAGGAAAAACTTGAAGAGGCGTTGAGGGCGATCCAGAGCGGACCAAAGGGGACTATCTGAATGGAGTCACATGGAAAGCGTGGCTTCCGACAGAGGATACAGGAGTACCTCACTCCTGCAATTCTACAAATTCTACGTAACGAGGAGATTCCAGTTGAGGAGAGAGTAGACGGAGTGATCCTGCTTATGCGCGCCCACGGGCTGCCATTGGAACCCGATCGCGAGAAAACGATCCGGAAGCGGTTCGCCGAGTGCGTGGCCGAGCAGCAGAAGCAGAAGAAGAAGAAGCGGCGTCGCAAAAAGACTTGACCCTTCCCTCCTGCTCCTCTTCGGGTAGATCCTTGATCCCGTCAAGAGCTGCGTTTGCCAATTCCTTGGCGATCTCTTCGAGGCAGGGCTTTTTAGGGGTGATCCTGCTTCGACCATTTTTGGTCGCCTTCATTACACCCTCCTGACCGTCTGGTCAGTGCCACCCATCCCGGGGTGAATTCTCAAAACCAAGGCTGGCCCTAAGTACCACAGGCCTAGCGATAGAGTCAACAGGGGAATTGAGTGTAGTGCCCTAAGCGTACGATTGGTATAAATTATTCAGACAGATTCAGTCTTTCTTTCCCACCGCGCCTTCGCTGCTTTTTGAGCGATGGATTTGCGTTTTTTGGCTGAAAGCTTTGTGGCCCGAGCCGGACCACCCTTGAGGCCGCCTAAGTGCCCCAGGGCGACGGCGGCAGGATTCTTCTCTGGCAGGTTCTCGGCAGAATTATCGGTTGCCTTTTGAACGATAGACGCGGCTAACGTATTTACATCGGGCAAAGGATTTACATTATGTAAATTGCTTGAGCGCTTACGCATACCGAGAATATAGGTGACCGTTCTTTCCCTGTCAATCCTTCTTTAGATTCAAACTGACCCACTACCGTACCAGGACTGGCGTTCACCTTTCGGGTTGGGATAAGATAGCGTGACCCTGTCTTCAGCATTCTGGCCACCCGGCCAAGTGGCATTCCTCCATCACATGGCTTTTCTTCAGGCCTCATGGAGAGCCTTCCTATGTCTGAGCCTTCTCCTTGGAAACTGTTCTTCGCCTTCCTCCGCCTCGGGGCCACGGCCTACGGCGGCCCGGCCATGATGGCCTACCTTAAGAGCGATCTGGTCGGCAAGCGAGGGTGGCTCTCGGATCAGGAGTTCAAGGAAGGCATGGCCCTCTGCCAGGTCATTCCCGGAGCCACCATGGTGCAGATGTGCACCTACACCGGATATCGCCTCCGGGGCATCCAGGGAGCGCTGGCGGCGGCGCTCGGCTTCGTCCTGCCGGCCTTCCTCACGATGACCCTGCTGTCGGCGCTGTACTTCCATGCGGGGTCCCTCCCTGTAGTCCGCGCCCTCTTCCGGGGGTTGGGCGCCGTCGTGGTGGCGATCGTCCTGAACGCCTGCCTCACGCTGGGCCGGACGACGCTCCAGGGCTGGCAGGGCATCCTGCTGGCAGCGCTCGCTTTACTGGCCATGTTGCTCAAGGTGAACTTCCTGGTGGTCCTCTTGGGGGCCGCCGTTCTGGCGATTCCCCTGTATCGCTTTGCTGGGGCCAGTCCCGCAACGGGCGCAGAGGCGAAGCGATGAGGGCGCGGGGATGGGCGATTTCCGCACTGGTCGGGATAAGCCTCGTCTTCGGCCCCTATTTTTGGGACCCCGTGCTAGCGCAGCTCAACTTGCTCTTGATGAAGCTGGGCGCCCTCGCCTTCGGTGGCGGCTTCACCCTGATCCCGCTGATCCAGCAAGAGGTGGTGGAACGCCTGGGCTGGCTCAGCACCCGGGAGTTCATTGACGGCATTGCCCTCGGGCAAGTGACGCCGGGTCCCATTATGATCACCGCCACCTTCGTGGGGTACCGGATCGCCGGCGTGTTGGGCGCGATCGCCTCCACCCTCGCCGTCTTTTTCCCCTCGTTCCTGGTGTTAGTCGGCACGGCCCCTCACTTCGAGCGGATCAAGCGGCTGCAGACCGTCCAATGGATGATCCGGGGAATCCTGGCCGGATTCATCGGGCTGCTCGTGTTCGTGCTGGTGCAGTTCGGCCAGGCGTCGCTGGTGGACTGGAAGACCTGGGCGCTTGCAGCCGCCGCCTTCATCGCCCTCCGATGGAAAGTTGACCTCCTGGTGATTGTCGGCGCCGCGGCCCTCATTTCGATCTTGGTCTTTTGACGGGCTCAGGCAATGCACCTCCTGAAAGGCTCCCGCATCGCGCTCAAGGCAGTGACCGCCCACAAGCTCCGGGCGCTCCTGGCGATCCTCGGCATTGTGGTGGGGGTGGCGGCGGTCATTGTCATGCTCGCTGTGGGCGAGGGGGCAAAGCAGGATATCTTGGGGAAGATCGAAGGCTTGGGGACTAACATCCTCATTGTGAGCGCGGGCCAACTCAAGAACGTTGCAGGACGACCGCAACTCGTCGGCAATGTCACAACGCTGGATCTCCGGGATGCCAAGGCAATAACAGAGGAGTGTCCGGCGGTGGCCCCCGTGGCCCCCATCCAGAGCCGGAAGCTCGCCGTGAAATACGGCACGGGTACGACCAATACCAGCGTCGTCGGCACCTCGGCGGACTTCCCGACCGTGCGAGAGTTCCGCACGATGGCCGGCCGCTTCTTCGACGCGGACGAGGTACAGGGCGCCCAGCGGGTGGCCGTGGTCGGGCAGACGGTCCTCACCAATCTGGGAGTGGGGCGGAGCCTGTTGGGCGAAACCATTCGCATCGGCAACGTGCCGTTCGAGGTGATCGGAATTCTGGAGCCCAAGGGGGTGAACTACGCGGGGATCGACGAGGACGACCAGATCCTCATCCCGATCTCTGCGGCTCTGCGCCGGCTATTCAACCTGACCTACCTGAGCAGTCTGTACATCCAGGCGCGGGACGAGCGGACGATGGACGCCGCGGCGCGGCAGGTGACGGACCTGCTCCGGGAGCGGCACCGGATTCGAGGCGGCCAGGCCGATGACTTCACCCTCCAGACTCAGGCAGAGATCCTGGAAGCGGCCCAGGAGACCAGCCAGACCTTCAGTCTCCTCCTCGGGAGCATCGCCGGTATCTCTCTGTTTGTCGGCGGCATCGGGATCCTGGCGATGATGGTCATCTCGGTCCGTGAGCGGACGCAAGAGATCGGGGTCCGGCGCGCTGTCGGCGCTCGGAGGCGGGACATTCTGCTCCAGTTCATCCTCGAGGCCACGAGTCTGAGCCTGGTCGGCGGACTGATTGGAAGCCTGTTCGGGGTCGCCGGTGGCTTCATCCTCGGGCGCGTCACGAGCTGGCCCACAGCCATCTCACCCCTGGCGATCTTCCTCGCCTTCGGCGTCGCAGCCGCCGTCGGTGTCTTCTTTGGCGCCTACCCCGCGCGTCGCGCCTCCTGGCTGGATCCGATCGTCGCGTTGCGGGTCGACTAGGGGCCGGGCGAGGAGTAGCCAGGAGGGGGGTAACGAAGGAGACGAGTGGTCCGGCGTGCCGCCGCAGGCTTTGCGAGGATCCGGCGGTCATCCTGCCCAACGGATCTCGCATTGCCCGTGTATGCCCTTATATGGGCGATTGACTCTCGGGCATAACGTGGTAGATGTACTGCGACCCTCACTGGGGAAACGCATGCGGCGGGGCGAACGCCCTGCATCGGAGAGGAAGGCTCGCCTCGCGGTCGCCACCAAGGTCCCCGGGCGAGCCATCTCACCTTGGAGGTCTCCAATGAAGCAGTCGAAGGCGCTCTTTCACGGCGCGATCGTGTTGTACTTCATCATCGCGCTGGAGTTCCTGATCATGATCAGCCCTTTTGCCGGGCTCTTCTACTCGGTTTTCAATCCGCTGCTCGTCGCCGCTGGGAGGTATCCAGCGACCCGCTGGCTCAGTGCGTTCTTCCTGCCGCATATGGTGGTACCACCCGATGCGTTGCTGCAGTTGATCCGCATCTTGGGATCGGTCCTCTTCATCGTGGGCATGGTTGTCTTTCTCGGCTGTGCGGTTCAGGTGTATGCCCACAAGCTGCTGAAGAAGGGCGCAGCCCTGAAGGGCTTGTACGCCATCCTCCGGCATCCGCAGTACCTGGGCCTGGGGATGGCGGGCCTCGGCCTGTCCATCCTGTGGCCGAGATTCCTCGTCCTCGTCCTCTGGCTGGTGATGATGCTTCTCTACTACCTGCTTGCCACAGACGAGGAGCGGCGCATGCTGAAGGCCTATCCGGACACGTACGCGCCGTACATGGAGAAGACCGGGATGTTCCTGCCGAAGCGGATCGAGCAGCTCGTGATGACGAGACGCGTCTGGGGAAAGGCGGCGAGCTTCGCTCTGATCTGCGCGTTGGTCCTCGGCGGGGCCTTTGCCCTCCGGGCCTATACGGTCGCACATCTCCCCGTCTGGACCGATGGCAACGTCGTGGCCCTTGCCCTCAACCCGGATGACGGCCTGATGATGGATCACCGGTTGCCGGATATTCTGCTCCTGCCCGAGGTCAGAGCACGGGTGAAAGACGGCCAGCGGTACCTTGTCTACTTCCTACCGACCGATTACATTATGCAGGGTCTGATTGCCGATACGGGAGGCGAGTGGCGGCTCTACAAGCAGCATCACACGGCGCAGATGGTCACCGACTGGATCCTCCACCCGTTCGGCCATCTAACCGAAGGCGGGCATGCGATGCATTCGGCCTCCAGTTCCGCGATGGCGTCCGGGGAGGAGCGGCGGCTGGTGTTCGTGGCGATCTCGGGGGCGCCAGATCAACAACCGCTGGACGTATTCGCAATCAGGGCGGAGCGATCCCCGCAGTTCATGCTGGATGTGGACGTGCACACCTTGACCATTCGGGATGTGAAGGACCTTTCCAAGGATACCGCCTGGGCGGACGTGCCCACGCCTGTGTTCTAGTCCGCCCGTGGGGCGGAGTCCGCATGAGTAATCGCGCCGACGCTCGGCATTCGATCGTCACCATGGCTTGCTGTCCCGGAAGCCGGCAATCTCGCCGGATGGAGGGCTTCCCGACGAACCGCTACCTTTGCATTCGAGAGAGGGCAATGCGAAAGGAGGGCCAACATGTCCTGCTGTTGCGGTCATCACCACCACTGTTCGTGCCACGGCCATCACCATGGGCATGATCACTGCGGCTGCCAGGAGCGCCGCCATGAGTGCTCGTGCCACTCGGAACGCGAGGACTCGCCGCGCGGCGGCCGCCGGCAGTTCTTGACCCGGGAGGAGTACATCGCGGGGTTGGACGAAGAGCGCGAGATCCTCGAGCGGCGACTGCGGTACCTGAAGGAGGAACTGGAAGAGGTGCGGAAGGGCCACGCGTCTGAGTAAGGGCGGGGACGAGAGCAAGCCCGAGGAGCCCGCGACACCAGTTAGCTATCACCATGGATCGAGCCAAGAAGGGGTGCCATGTTCAAGGGGCGAAACAGAAGAGGGAGCAATCCAGGAGGCGGTTGACCAGTTGCACGAGGCCGCGACAGCCAAGAAGTGCTGGCCGTGCGGGTGCCTGCACAGTGGGCTGACGGCCATCGAGCGCGCCTTCCCAGACGGCGCGCGGCCCGGGGAACTCGATGCGGTCCTGCGTGTTGCGCACGAGCATCTGGACGAGGTCCGCTCCGACTGCCTGGGCTGCGAGATCTGCTACCCGGCGGCCGCGATCAACGCCCTGGGGCGGGTCGGTGGCGCGCACCAGATCGAGGTGGAAACCTGCCCCACGGCGAAGGTGGAGGCGCGGGCAGGCTGGCCGCCGCTCCCGGGCGCCTATACTGTGCTCCGGTACGGCGCGCCCGTCGCTGTGTGCACCCTGACAGATGAGTCGCTCATGGCTGAGCAGGCCGAGCCCTTCCTCGCCATCGTCGGGACCCTGCAAACAGAGAATCTCGGCATCGAGCGGCTGATCCAGAACGTGCTCGCCAACCCGAACATCCGTTTCCTCGTCGTGTGCGGGGCGGACTCCCGCCAGGCCATTGGGCACCAGCCCGGCCAGTCTCTCGTGGCCCTGGTCCGATCAGGGATTGACGAGCGCTCGTGCATCGTGGGCGCGGCCGGCAAGCGCCCGGTCCTCCGGAACCTCACGCGGGAGGCCATCGCGCACTTTCGCCGGACCGTAGAGGTCGTGGACCTCGTAGGTCAGGACGACGTCTCTCGTATTCTGGAGGTGGCGAGAGGCTGCGCCGCACGGAACCCGGGCGCGGCCCCGGTCTTTGCTGCAGCAACCGTGGTGACACCCACTCAGGGCTACTTGCCCGACCGGATGGTCTCCGACCCGGCGGGCCATTTCATGATCTACGTGGACCGGTCTCGGCAGCTCCTGTCCCTGGAGCACTACAGCAACGGTGGCGTGCTCGACGCGGTGATCGAGGGGAGAACGGCGCCCGGGCTGTACACCCCCGCCGTAGAGAAGAGTCTCGTCTCGCGCTTGGACCACACGGTGTATCTCGGGCGAGAACTCGCGCGGGCCGAGCACGCTCTCGCCTCGGGTGACCTCTTCGTGCAGGACGCCGCGCCCGAAGGCCCTCCCCCGCAGCCAGCCGCCGTCCCCCCTGCCTGCGGCTGCGAATCCCACGCCAAGGAAGGTGCCACCTGGAGCACCTGAGCACGCCCGGCTGGCGCCTCGCCGTGGCGTTCCTCCCCAACAAATCGTGAAAGACGATCTCGCCTGCCAGATGATATCCCGACGTAGAATCATCGCGCAGTGAGGGCCTCGACTGCCGCCCCCGACATTGAGAAGGGGCAGCGGGGCATGGAAAGCTAGCATGTAGCCGGGATGTCGGCGTTGTCGTGCTCCGGGACCTCCCACATGCGGCCACAGTGCGGCCACCGGTCATTCGAGGACCGGCTGCCGGGAGGGGGGCGACGCCGACATCTTGCGGGCTGCGAGAGGTCAAGAGCCTGAACGAAGGGCGAGGCCGAGAGCTGGTCCGTGGGTTGACGAAGGCTAAACCGTCGGCCAGCCGGCGATTGACCGAGCACGCGGAGGAATGCGCACGAGGATCTTGACAGACAACGGCTGTTGTCATAATATTTAACCATCTGATTTAATGTTTATACATGGAGACCCCCATGTCGAGTTTTGTGCTGGGCCCCTGGAGGACAGTCATCTTGAGGAGCTTACTTTGCCCCTTGGAGGACACGATGCCTAGGACAATGGATGCCACCGCACTCAAGGCAAAGCTCTTCCGCGGTTTTGCCGATCCCACCCGCCTGGCCATCCTGGAAGCCCTGCTGGATGGGGAGAAGAGCGTCGGGGAGATCGCCGTCGAGACGGAGACGTCATCGGCGAACGTCTCCGCCCACCTCGCCTGTCTTACGGGGTGCGGGCTTGTCCAGAGCGAGAAGCGGGGGAAGTACGTGTACTACCGGGTGCAGGAGCGCCGGGTGCGGGACCTCATCAAGACCGCGGAGCAGATCCTGGCCCACGTATCCCAGCAGATCTACGAGTGCACCCGCTACGAACGGTAGGCGTCGTTCCGCAGCGCACACAGGAGACGCATTCATGGCCACCGCCACCGCCCCGGCGGACTCGTCCACTCGCACGTTCCGACTGACGGGGCTTACCTGAACAAACTGCGCCGCACAGCTTGAGCGAGCTGTGGCGGCCCTCCCGGGGGTCACCCGGGCCGTGCTGAATTTCGGCGCGGCAAAGCTCACGGTTGAGGGAACCTTCGACCCGAAGGCAGTCATCCGCGAGGCCCTGCAGCACGATGGAGCCAACGCTCGACTGGCGGGCACCCCAGTCGTGCAGGCTACAGGATGGACCCGTCGCCTGCCCCAACTGCGCATGGCGATTGCGGGCCTCCTGATCCTCACCGGATGGCTCATCGAGTTGCTTGGCCATCCCCTACGCACGGCCATCCCGTTGTTCGCTGCGGCCATGCTGGTCGGGGGATATGCCACGTTCCGGCAAGGCGTTCGCGCCCTCGCTCGGCTCCGGTTCGACATGAACGGGATGATGACCGGGGCTGTCACCGGCGCCGCCCTCATCGGGCAATGGGAGGAAGGCGCAGTGGTCGCCTTCCTCTATGCCGTTTCCAACTGGCTCGAAGGCTACACGATGGACCGGGCCCGCCGCTCCATCCGGGCCCTGATGGACCTGGCCCCCAAAGAGGCGCGCGTTCGACGGGACGGCGTGGAGAGCGTCATCTCCGTCGAGGACGGCAGAGTGGGCGATCTGCTCCTCGTCCGGCCGGGGGAAAAGCTCCCCATGGATGGCATCGTCCGAGCCGGGACGTCCGCCGTGAATCAGGCCCCCATCACCGGCGAGTCGGTCCCCGTGGACAAGGCGCCGGGGGATCCCGTGTATGCGGGGACCTTGAACGGCCACGCGGCGCTGGAGGTGGAGGTGACCCGCCAGGTCGAGGACACGACACTCGCCCGGATCATTCACCTCGTCGAGGAGGCGCAGACCCAGCGAGCCCCTTCCCAGCAATTCGTGGAGCGCTTCGCCCGAATCTATACCCCGGCCGTCTTCGCATTGGCCCTTGGCCTCATGGTCGTCCCATCGCTCTTCTTCGGCCAGCCGTGGGGGCCCTGGATTTACCGGGGCTTGGCCCTCCTGATCGTCTCTTGCCCTTGCGCCCTGGTGGTCTCCACCCCCGTGACCATCGTCTCGGCCATCGCCAACGCCGCCCGCCACGGGATCCTGATCAAGGGCGGAGCTTACCTGGAGGAACTCGGTCGCCTCAAAGCCGTTGCCCTGGACAAGACCGGCACCCTCACCCGGGGCGCGCCCGAGGTGACCGACGTGATCCCCTTGGATGGGGGCACGCCTGAGGCCTTGCTGGCCTTGGCGGCCGCGGTCGAGGCAGAGTCGGAGCATCCGTTGGCCCGGGCAGTCGTACGGGCGGCCGAGCGTTGCGGCCTCGCGGTGCCAAAGGCCAGCGGGTTCACGGCCATCCCGGGGAGAGGAGGCCAAGCCCTGGTCTTTGGGCAAGCGGTCTTTGTGGGGAGTCCCCGCCTTTTTACCGAGTTGGGGGATGGTGCATGGGATAGAGAGCACGTGCACACCCTGGAGACTCAGGGGAGGACCGTGATGCTGGTGGGCACCAGCCAGGGTCGTCGGGGGATCTTGGCCTTGGCCGATCAGCTTCGGCCTGAGAGCCAGCAGGCGGTGGCAGACCTCCGGGCCGCCGGTATCCAGCATGTCGCTCTCTTGACTGGAGATAATCGCGCCACCGCCGAGACGATTGCGAGAGAGATCGGTGCCGACGCTGTGCGATCCGATGTGCTCCCGGACCAGAAGCTGGGGGCGGTCCGGGCCCTGCGGGCCGAGTTCGGGAGCCTCGCCATGGTGGGTGACGGGGTGAACGATGCGCCAGCCCTCGCGGGCGCCAGTGTGGGCATCGCCATGGGCGTGGCGGGGAGTGATGTTGCCCTGGAGACGGCCGATGTGGCGCTTATGGCCGACGATCTGTCGAAGCTCCCATTCCTCATGCGGTTGGGACGGGCGACTGCTCGGGTCATCCACCAGAACATCGCCTTCGCTCTCCTCATCAAGATCGTGGCCATCCTGGCGGTCTTCCCCGGCTGGCTCACGCTCTGGCTGGCGGTGCTCGGAGACATGGGCGCCTCCGTGCTCGTCACGCTGAACGGCATGCGGATGCTGGCATTGAAGCCCGCCGGTCATTCGCATCACGGGGAGAAGGGAGCCGGCTGTTCGATGCTGGAGGAGAATCATTCGGGGCGGAAATGAGGCAAGGGTGCAACCATGATCCATCGCGTCTCCCTTCGGGGCGCATGCCCCACCCCAGCGAAAGGAGAAAATCAATGCTCTACGTGACCGAAACGGAGAAGGATGTCGAGACCGCAGCGCGGGATCTGGAGGCGGCGGTAAAACGCAACAAGTTCGGCGTCCTGCATGTGCATGACCTCCAGAAGACGCTCAAGGAGAAAGGCGTCGATTTTCCGAACGCCTGCAGGATCCTGGAGGTGTGCAACCCGCAACGCGCGAACCAGGTGCTCACGGCCAACATGGCGCTGAACATGGTGCTCCCCTGCCGCATCTCCGTTTACCAGGAGAGAGGGAAGACAAAGATTGGCATGATCCGACCCACGGCTCTCCTCAGCATGTTCCCAGATGCTCCCGCGCTGAAGACCCTCGCCGAGGAGGTGGAGCGGGAGACCATGCGGATGATTGACGAGTCGAAATAGGTCTCAGGAAGAGACGCCCGGAGGAGGCGAGAAAGGGTACGGGACGAATGATGCCAGGAAGCGGGATGGTGGGGTGGGGATGGTACGGGGGATATGGGATGGGACCTGTGGGGTGGCTCTTCATGTTCCTCTTCTGGGGGCTGATTATCGTGGGGCTTGTGCTCCTGATCCGGTGGCTTTGGGACCACGGGCGACCCGGGATGGGGAGTGCTGAGGCCCCCCTGGACATCCTCAAGCGCCGCTACGCCCGCGGCGAGATCACCAAAGAGGAATTCGAGCGGATGAAGCAGGATCTGCTGTAAGAAATCTCGAGGGGGAATGCGATGAGACGATGGCTCTGGATTCTCGGGGGAGCGCTGATCCTCGTGGGCGTTGGGGGGCTCGCCTGGGTCTCCTCGGTTCAGGGGGATCCGTGGCGGGTTGCGCAGATGTGGGAACCCGGTGGTGGGATGATGGGCCCTGGGATGGGCCAGGGCATGGGGCCCGGCATGATGAGCGGCTGGTCCGCCCAGTGGTACGGAAAGAAGAAATTCGCGTCGAATGGCGAGCAGATCTACTACACAGGTGTAAACGCCAAGACCGGACCGATCCCGAGGGTGGGCGGGCCCATGTGGGTCCAGATGGGCGGAACCGGATGTGTCGCCTGTCATGGGATCCAGGGGCGCGGCGGCGTCCCGGTGATGATGGGGACGGCCATCCCTGCGGACATCCGGTACGAGGCCCTGATCAAGGGTGAATACGAGCACGGGAAGAAGGAAACCCCGTACACAGACTCCCTCATCAAGCGCGCCATCACGGAAGGACTCGACCCGGACGGCCATGCGTTGGATTGGACGATGCCTCGCTGGCAGGTGAGCGACGCCGATTTTGCCGATCTCCTGGCGTACCTGAAGACTCTTCAATAGCTCAGAAATAGCGGCTCGAAGCACTGACAGGGGGACACCGTGCCCTCCACGCTTCGCCGAAACGCTGCCACCTGACCGATATCATTGCCGAATTGTTGGGATGGCAATGTCGGCCCCGACGAACGCGTCGGAGCTGACCTTGCGTCGTCCCTCACTGAGAGCCAACGGAAAGAGGTGTCACGAGAAAGGAAGGGATCACTTCGGTCGGCGCCGTCGTGCTGGCGTTTCTGGCCAGCCAGCATCATACGCTGCACATGATGTTGTTCACGCTTGGGCTAGGCGGTGCCGGGATGAGCTTCATGACAATGTTCCCCATGGTTCGGCGAGTCGTGCTGCTCATGTCCTTGGCGATGGTCGGTGTTATTGTCTACCAGGCGCGCGACCCGAAACGACCCATCCCCATGCGCGTCATGGGCGGCGTGTCGATTCTCCTGACTCTCGGGCTCCTGATCTGGTCCGTGATGCAGTTCGGGATATAGGGGGGCGTCGTGACGGAGCCATACCGGAAAGACCTGAGCCACATTACCTGGGACGAGGTGTTTGCCCGCCAGGTCCGTCGCGCCGGCTTGGTCGAGGACTGGATGGACGTGTTACAGCTTCAGCCGGGTGCCTGGGCGCTGGACATCGGGGCCGGCCCAGGTTACGTCAGCTTGGTTCTGGCAGATCGTGTAGGCCCCGAGGGGCTGGTGTACGCTGTGGACCGGTCAGCCGACGCCTTGGCCTATCTGGAGCGTCTACAGCGGGAACGGGGGGTCTCGCAAATCCAACGGGTCGTCGCGGATGCAACGACGCTGGAGCCTGGAGCCCTTCGCCCCGATTTGGCTCTGGTCACGATGGTCTTGCATCACACGGACGATCCGCCGGGCATCCTCAGCAGCGTCGCGCGTCTTCTCCCTCCCGGCGCCCTGGCCATCGTGGCAGAGTTTCACCCCGAGGGCCCGTGCGAGCAGGGGCCGCCTCAGTCAGAACGTGTCTCCCCGAAGCAGGTGCAGGCGTGGTGTGAAGCCGCAGGCTTCGAGGCCCTCACCTACCGGCGGCAAACACCAGAACACTACATGTGGATCGTTCAGCGGCGTCCGTAGGAATCTGCGCCGTCACTCACCAGCCTCCTATCCGGCTTGGTCGGGACGGGGAAGGCCCCGGGCCTCCATGTACCGCAGGAGCCGTGCCACCTGCGCCAGTGTCCGACAGGTCGCCTCCGGAAGGGGCGATCCGGGAAAACTGCTCTCCGGAAACCCGATGGTCATCCGGTAGCCGTGGCGGCCAAGGCGGACCGGGATGATCTCCCCTCGCTCACGCGGGTTATCGTGCGGCTGCAGAACCTGGACCTCTATTTCCGGATCCGCGTCCACTGCCCACGCTTTAACCCACTGCTGCACCTGTTCGACGGAGAATCCCATCAGGACGATTGCCTCCCTGGAACGCGACGATGACTCTACCTTCCAAAGACCGCGGCCTTCCCCAGCTCCGCCTCGATCTCGAGCAACCGGTTGTACTTTGCAATACGCTCGCTCCGGCAGGCCGACCCGGTCTTGATCTGGCCGCCGCCCATGGCCACCGCGAAGTCGGCCAGGAAATCGTCCTCCGTCTCGCCGGACCGGTGCGAGATCACGTAGCCCCAGCCGGCCTTCCGGCACATCTCGATCGCCTCGATCGTCTCGCTGACCGTGCCGATCTGGTTGAGCTTGATCAGCACGGCGTTCGTGGTCCGCTCTTGAATCCCGCGGGCGATGAACTGGGTGTTGGTGACATAGATGTCATCGCCCACGATCTGGACCCCGGCCCCCAGGACAGCGGTATGCTCTCGGAAGCCCGCCCAATCGTTCTCGGCCAGACCGTCCTCGATGGAGACGATGGGGTACTTGTCCACCCAGGATTTGTACATCGCCGTCATCTCGGCGCTCGCCTTCCTCCCCTGGCCGGACTTGGCCAGGTTGTACGCGCCATTCTCGTAAAACGAGCTGGCCGCCGGGTCCAGGGCGATGGCGACATCTTTGCCAGCCCGGTAGCCGGCCGCCTCGATCGCCTCCAGAATCACCTCGCAGGCCTCGTCGTTGCTCTTGAGGTTGGGGGCGAACCCGCCCTCGTCGCCGACGCTGGTGGCGTATCCCTTCTTTTTCAGGATGCCCTTCAGGGCATGGAAGGTCTCAGCTCCGTAGCGCAGAGCCTCGGCGAAGCTGGGCGCGCCGATGGGCATCACCATGAATTCCTGAAAGTCCACGCTGTTGTCGGCGTGCTTGCCGCCGTTGAGGATGTTCATCATCGGCACCGGAAGCCGCACGGCCCTTGGGCCACCCAGATACGCATAGAGCGGAAGACCCGCACTCATGGCAGCCGCCCTCGCAACCGCCATCGAGACGCCCAGGATGGCGTTCGCCCCCAGTTTGCCCTTGTTGGGCGTCCCATCCAGTTCGATCATAAGGCGATCAATCTCCGCCTGCCGTGCCGGGTCCATCCCCAGGAGCTTCGGCGCTATGGTCTGGTTCACATTGGCCACGGCTTTGAGCACGCCCTTGCCCCCGTAGCGCTTCTTGTCGCCGTCGCGCAACTCCAGGGCCTCATTCTCCCCCGTCGAGGCACCGGACGGCACGGAAGCCGAAGCTGTCATCCCGTTCTCCAGCCTCACCTGAACCCTGATGGTTGGATTGCCTCGGGAATCCAGGATTTCCAGGGCGCGAATCGCTGCGATCTTTCTTGCCATGGGGAACTCCTTCTCAGTTTCTGCGAGGTGGAGAATCTCGGCTCCTGCATTCGCAAGCGCGAGCGCTGTGCGGCGCTATCCGAGGGCAACCCCTCCGCATGAAAAGCGCTGTGCCGCACAGTCATTGGTTAAATATAGTCGGGGTCTCATTCCTTGCGCAAGCTCAGCCGGTCCTCCGCCCGAATCGGCGAACAACCCAAGAAGCAGCAAGGAGCCAACCGACCTCACCCCCGCTGCTCCCCCGATGCCAGGCCCCGGGCCAGCTTTCCCAGCACGATCTCTTGAAAGGCCGCCTCGTCATCGCACAGAGGGCACGTGCGGTCACCGATGAGATCACGAAGGACGCGAGCAGCGCCCTGTCCGGTCATGGTGGCCAAGTCTCCCTTGAGCAGCTCGCCGATCCGAACCTCGAGATGGGCGCAGAGTTCCCGATGCAGGCGCCCCCGGGTTCGCGGGCTGGCCACTTCTTTGAAGAACCAGACGTGCCGGTTGCACCAGGTCTGACTCTCGACGAGCCGTCCCCGTCCCCCCGGATCTTCGGCGAGGACATACTGCCAGCGCGAGGCCAGATCGAAGGCCCGTTGCCAGAGGAGGTTGCACACGACGCAGGTCCGCCACTTCCCCAGCGCCTGCGCCAGGATCTCTTCGACCGGCATATCCTCGCGCGCGTCCAGCCGCGCACCTGCCAGCCGGCGCCAGAATCCGTCGAAGCGTCCGAAGTCCATCTATCGCGACCTCTCGGGCGCCAACCCGTCAGCCTGCGCGCGGCGCCGGGCGGAGCCCTCGCGCGGGGTCGGCGTCAGGCGCTCGACGGCTTCCCGCGCCTTAGCCACGCCGCGCAACGTGTCCGGATGGTGGGAGGGCAAGTCGGCGTACAGTTGGATGAACTCCCGATAGGCCGCCTTCGCCGCATCCAGGTCAACGCACTCCAGCGTGAGGGCCCGCATGAGGAAGGCCTCCTGATACAGGTGCAGGAAATGCCGGACCGCATCCATCCGACGGGCAACCCGGATGGCCTCCTCGAACGCGGCCACCGCCCCCTGGTGCTCACCCGCCTTGAATGCCTCCGCGCCGCGATCTATGAGGGGCCGGATCGGCGCCAGAACCTCCCGGGCCGTCTCCGTCTCGAAGGTACCCGCTTCGAGCCGCGCCACGAGCGCCTCGTGTCGGGCCAACGCCTCGGCCTCCGTCTCACTGAAGGCCGCGTAGCGCGGGGCGCAAGCGAGACCGACACGGACTTCGGGGTCCGACTCGTGGACCCGCGTCTCCCAGAGGGCGTGCGGGCCCTGCCCCATCAGGCGCGCCGCCTTGAGAGGCGCCAGGGTGAGGACAACGAAATGGCCGGCGTCTGTCTCCACCAACGTGGAGGCCAGGGGTTTGCGAGGCTCTCGGAGCCCTTGGAGCTTGAGGCGGATGTTCGGCACCGGATATCGCATGGTTCTGACCTACGAGGAGGAATTGCTGCGCCAATTCCCTTTGCACCACTCCGGCATGACACTGTCAAGCGACAAGGCGCAAGATTCCGATCAAGGTCGTCGAGATCTCGTCGAGCACCTCATCCACCACCCTGCCTCCGTCGGACGACAGCGGTCCGTAGCCACGGAGAGCCGGGCTTTTGGTGTCCTCCATCAGAGCCCATAACGTCGAGACTTCTCCTCGGATCGCCCCCCGGCGGGAACGCTACGGAATCTCAACCTTCAGTCGGTCGCGGGCTTGGATCAGCGCCGCTCGCACGCCGCGTGAATCGTCCGGCGCTCCTCGGCATCCAAGTCGTCGGCGAGGCGGAAGGTGATCCGCGTGACCGGATCGATCAGCAACCGCTCGATTCGATCAACGGCTTCCTCGACCAACCGGAGCGTGGCACTTACGGCCCGAATGTGCGAGGAATTCAGCGCTGCGGCCGTGGTCTCAGAATCCATACTGCTGCTCCATGGCGATGCCGGCGATGCGCGTGCTGGCCCGCAGCCATGCTTCCCCCTCAGCACCCGCAGGCCCCGTCTTCGGAACGATCTCCGGCTTTGACGGCGCGGCCGGTTCTGCTATCGTTTGCGCGCGGGACACCGTAGTCATGACGCACCCATATGGGAGCCAGCGTCCCCGTTGGCCTGCAACATGAGGCCGATGGCGTAAATCTCCTCCTGGGCAGATCGGGCCTCCCGGGTGCCGGGGGAATGCCGGCGGACCCATTTGAATTCTTCCAGCGCCTCATCGAGACGCCCCAACCTCTCCAAGCAGAGCCCCCGGAACCAGTGAGACCGCGCATGGTCCGGGTCGAGTTCCAGGGCCAGGTGGAACTCCCGTTCAGCGTCAGCCACGCGGCCTCTCCCATGGTACGCCCCACCGAGGTTGAAGTGGATGCCAGCCAGCTCCGGCGCCAGGCTCACCGCCTTCTCCAGTTGGAAAATGGCCAGGTCGTAGGCCCCCACGCTGTAGAAGTGGACGCCCAGGCTGTTCCAATCGTGGATCGTTGGCCGCTTGCGCCTCATAACTTACATCTCATGGTCAACCGACGCTTCCGGCGCCAGTGTCTCCCGGGGAACCGCCCAGGGGTTTCCCGGTCAGAAGGATCGTGATCAAGGCTCGCGTCACATCGTCCCCAAGTCCCATCTCGCGGATTCCGGCAACCGTGACCTCGATGTCGTACGCAACCCTCCGGATCTCCGCCACGCCGTCCTTGATCACGGCGTAACTCGCCCGGGGGTTTCCGTCCAGGGGCTGCCCCACGCTCCCCGGGTTGAGGATCACCTTGGTCCAGGCCCCACGAATCATGGGCAGGTGCGTGTGGCCCACCAGGATGAAATCCGCCTGTACCCCTTCCGGGTTTCTCTTGAGCGACTCGTCGTCCAGGTCCGGCGTGAGATGGTAGCTGTAGAGCGGGTCCCTGGGCGAGGCGTGCACGGCATGGAAGCTGTACTCGTCGAAGCGGAAGCGGACCTCCTTGCGAAGCCGCCGGAGCCACCCGACCTCACCCGGCGAGAGGAGCCGCCGGTGATGCGCCAGCGTGGCCCTGGCCAGCTCTCGCTTGAAGTCGGCGGCCCTCGGATCCACCCGGTAGGCCAGGGCCGTGTCGTGGTTTCCGCGGACGATGTGCGTCGCACGCTCGCGCACCCAGGCTACGCACTCTCGCGGGAATGGACCGTAGGAGACAATATCCCCAAGACACACAACCGCGTCTGCCTCTTCCCGGATCGCCTGAAGCGCCGGCCAGTTCGCATGGATGTCGGATACGACAAGAAGCTTCATCGCCCGCGCCTCGACCTCGGCTAAGGCAGACCCCACCAGCCCGACAAGAGACTCACCAGAGGGCGCAGTAGCCGCTTCCAGCGGGGGACGGTGGCGACCAGGGGCCCAACCAGAAGCTGAATGGGGAGGGCGGAAGGCGTCCTGCCCACGCATCCTGGTGATACCGGATCATTCTCTGCGTGACCTGCTCCAGATCCTTGAGGAGGTGAACAGGCGGTCGCGGGAACCAGTAGGGGCAGGCCCCGCACATCCAGTCGGTGGTCGTCGCCGGCTCTTCGGGCTTCAGCCTATAGAACCAGCGGCAGATGAAGTAATCGCGGAGCTTTTGGTCCCGCTCCGTCTTGATCGGAACGAGGTACAGGCAGGGCCGGTACGCCGACTCCCTGGGGATCGTGCACGGTCGGCAGGTGGTCAGCATTTCGCCCTCATCTCCACCCTTCATCGCCAGGCGCTTTCCCCCGGCGGCTATGCATACGATCTTGACTCCGCCGCTGCCGTCCCTCTCGACGGGGCGCTCCCTGCGAAGCTCGCAGGGTTGTAGCTCCGGCTGGACGAGTGAGAGCAACGTCGGATCCTCCCGAGGCTTCGTCTCGGCCCACGACGGTGCTGCTCGCGATTCCCGAGGATCTTCCAGCATCACAATGATCCGACTGGACCTCCGACCCTATTTCACGATCAGCACGCTGCACGGCGATAGCCGGCTGATATTCTGCGTCGTGCTCCCCATGACCCGACCGAAGACGTTGGAGTGCCCCACAAACCCTAGGAGGTCGAAATTCCCCTCTTTCGCAGCGGTGAGAACGGTCTCGACCTCGTGGCCCGGGAGCCTCGGCGGCGCTCCATCGCCGTCAGTTTGTTTCGGCGCGCTCACCTCCTTCGGAGGACGGCTGGCCACCTGAATCGTCGGCCCCAGGCGTTGCCCCCGGGGAAGCCGGCTTCCCTTGGGCGGCGGCCAGGTCCACGGCCATCGCCTTCATATCCGCGGTCAGCTTCAGAACCTGGAACTCCAGCGTCAAGCGTGTCCGATGATTGTCTGACTGCTGGGCCAGCAGTTCCTCGATGCGCCGGCGGAGCTTCTCGTTCTCAAAGCGGACACTCTCCATCTCCGCGCGCTGTTCCGCATCCACCGCTCGTACGGGTTCGCCTTCGGCCGGCGCGGGTCCCGGCGTAAGGCTCTGTGGGGCCTTGTACGCTCGTGGCTCACCCCGTTCGGGCCCGAAGACGCTGACGCGACCGACAAAGGCGTCCAGGGCGCGATGCCAGCTACTGCTCTCCCGGCCCCTGGCCTCGTCCGCGTACCGGTAGTCGAACTTCCGCGCGAACTCCTCCAGCTCCCACAGGAGTGCCTGCCATCGCTTCTCTTGCATCGTCAGCAGCATGGGGAGGTTCGGATGATCGCGTCCGACCGCCATCGCTGCGTACAGGTGGGGCAGACACAGACCGGCCGACCGGGTGAAGGCCTCGGCGAACTGCTGCTCTCCGAGAAAGTCCAGGATCGTCTTGAGGTCATCCTGCTCCGACCGCCGGGCGAACGTGCACAAGTAGCAGCGGGTCTTCTTGCTTCGCCACGCCAGGATCGGCAGCGGCTCCTCACGCGAGCCGGTCACTCGTTCCCACAGGCGCTGCCAGCGCCCCCGGGGCTGGACCTCCCGGCTAGCGGCCTCAAGGTGCTCGAGCGTCTCCTGGAGGAGGTGCTTGTAGATCAGCGCCACGCCCAACGCGCTGTTGTGGATACTGGGCAGCATCCAGGCGTGCCAGTTGCAGAAGCCGTGGGACTCGACCAGGCGGTCACGCGTGAAGGGGTCATTCACCTGCTCGTACATCAGGCCGTCCAGGGCCTTCAGCGCCCCCTGTTCCAGCCGGGTGCAGACCGGGCAGTCCGGCTCCTTGAAGGCGTCCAGAAGCTGGAAGTAGGTGATGAACTTCGACGACGGGTTCGCCACCGACTGAAGAATCATCCGCACGTCCTGGACCAGTGTGCCCAACCGACCCATCCGCTCCTCTCCCAAAACAAAAAACCCCTACCGGCATTGCCAGTAGGAGTTATCACCCCGCCAGAGGCGGGGACCCGCGAACTCCATCGCTATTGGCTTGGCTCTCTTATGCCACACCATGCCGGCATGGTCAAGGGCCAAGTGCTTCATGAGCCAGGGCTGCTCACTGGCTATCCGGCAATTCCCGGATGGGTCTGCCATCTCCGGATGAACAGGGAAAGGCGCCCGGAGGCGACACGGCTGGTGGCGACAGTACAATGCATTGCATTTGCTTGACTTTCCTTCAGGGTCGGAGATAGCATCCAGTCCGCCAGGCGCCATATCGTGATCCCGGCACCCATCGCGTGGTCAGCGCCATGCTGATTTCGCACGCTGGCCCGTTTGATCCTACCTACAAAGGAGGTGATGAAGATCAACCGGCTGGCCTCGTGCCGTTGAGAGGCGAGAGGGGGATCACCTCACGTGCAACCTGTGAACCGTAAGGTTCTTGGGAGGATGCAAACATGGGAAGTGTGGTGATAGTAGTGGCGATCGTGGCGGTCTGGCTGGGGTACAAGTTCTATGCCTCGAGCATTGACCGGTCCGTGATTCAGGCCGATCCGAATAAAGCCACCCCTGCCAAGCTTTACAACGACGGCGTGGACTTCATGCCGGCCAGCTCCAGCGTGCTGTTCGGTTACCAGTTCAAGTCCATTGCCGCCCTGGGCCCGATCGTCGGGCCCATCGTCGCCGTGCAGTGGGGGTATCTGCCGGCCCTCATCTGGCTGATCCTGGGCGTGTTCTTCATCGGCTGGGTCCAGGACTACGCGTCAGCGATGCTGGCTATGCGGAACGACGGGCTGACCATGGGGGGCCTGAGCTACAAACTCATTTCCCCCCGGGCCCGCACCATCCTCTTGTCGTTCCTCTACTTCTACCTGCTGCTGATCATGGGAGCCTTTGGGTCTATCGTGGCCGGGCTCTTCGCGAACCCGAAGCTGCCGTTCGGGTTCATCATCCTCACCCTGGCCGGCGTCCTGGCGGGCCAGATGACCTACAAGTGGCGGAAGGACCTGGTGATGACCACCGTGGTCACGGTGGCCATCGCCATCATTGGCATCTGGCTGGGAACCACCGGGCCCTTCCAGGCCATCGTGGAGTTCATTAATCGCGGGAAAGCCTCCCCCATTTTTTACAACACGCCTTACGGCCCCATGCTGTGGTCAGTTTGGTTCTGGGGGATCGTGGTCCTGGGATTCTGCTACCTGGGCTCGGTGCTGCCCATCTGGCGGTTTGCCCAGCCGGTAAACTACGTGGCATTCTGGCTGGTCCTGATGGGGATCGTGGGATCCATCATCGGGATCTTCCTCCGGATGCCAGGGTTCGGTGGTTTCCCGGCCTACACGGGTTTCATGGCCAAAGGGATCATCTCACCGGGGTTCGACACGCCCCTCTGGCCGATTCTATTCGTGACTATTGCCTGCGGCGCCATCTCGGGATGGCATAGCCTGGTGTCCACCTCGGGAACCGCCCGCCAGCTCGAGAAAGAAACCGACGCCCTGCCCGTCGGTGCCGGCGCCATGTTCACCGAGGGCGTCCTGGCGGTGCTCGCGGTGACCTTCGCCGTGACCGCCTTCGGGGGCTTCGCCGGGTACATGGAGGTCCTAACCAAGGGTGGTGGGCCCGCGGCCGTTTTCTCCCGGGGCATGGCCGAGTACTTGAATGTCCTCGGGGTCCCCAAGGACTTCGGCAACGCCTTTGGCGCGGCGTTCCTGGTGATCATGGCCCTCACGGTCATGCAACTGGTCCTCCGGTTCATGCGGGTGGCTAGCGCCGAGCTGGTCGGCGATGCCATTCCGGCGTTCAAGAACATCCATTTCGGCACCATCGTCGGGATCATCTTGACCCTCGTGCTCATGTGGACCGGCTTCTGGTCCAGGATCTGGCTCCTCTTCGGCGGCTCCAACCAGCTCTTCGCCAGCCTGGCCCTGGTCCTGATCACGATCTGGCTGGTCCAATCGGGCAAGTCCTACCAGTGGGCCATGTGGCCGGCGGTCTTCATGTACGTAACGACGGTCGCGGCCCTGATCGTGACCGCATGGGTGTCCTTGCAGGCCGCCTTCACCCCGGGCCTCAAGGCGGCGTTCATCTTCGGCAACCTGGTGGCGGCCGCCATCGGGTTCGTCCTGGTGATCCTGGCGCTGTTCCTCGCGTGGGACGCGTTTCAGGCCTTCGGCCGGGCCAAGAAAGCCCCGCTGAGGCCGGCCGCGGCACGTGCCTAGTTCCGGCAATCAGCGGATCATTACCACGGGCGGGGGCAACCCCGCCCGTGGTGCCTTAAGGGAGGGGGTCGTGCCTACCATCGACATCGAAGTGATCGCGCCCCTGATCTCCGGGGCGAAACATTGCAGCCACTGCCAGAACTTCTTCGACGACGCCGGGATCTCCCAGCCGGTCCTGGACGAGGAGTTGAACTCGTATCCCGAAGAGATATGGCAGGACTACGCCCGCCTGTCCCAGATGGTTCGGGACCTGTCCCGGCGGTATGGAGACCAACTACGGATCGTCCTGATTGACCCCCACAGTCCCATGGGGCTGTGGAAGTCCGTGCGGCACTGGGTCAGGACGTATCCGACGTTCATCGTGAACGGCCAGGCAAAGTGTACGGGGTGGGACCAGGGTGTCCTGGACTCTCTCCTGCGGGCGGGAGGGGCAACAGCGCTCGTCGCTTCGTAAGACTTGCCTGGCCTCAGGCCATCTCGGGAGGGGAGGCCATGCGGCAACTGATCATCGAGGTCGTGGCGCCGGTCCTTTCCGGTTTCTACCACTGACCCCACTGCGAGACGTTCCTGGAGGGAGCGGGGGTGGGGCAGCAGGTGCACACGCAAGAGATCAACGAGTACCCGGAGGACCTCAAGGCGGAGTATCTTCGCCTCTCGGAGTGGATCCGGAACACGCGAAAGACGTACGGCCAGCGGGTGGTCGTGCGGCTCGTGGATCCCCAGTCCCTGGGTGGCATGTGGAAGGTTGTGCGGCACCGGGTCCGCCGCTTTCCCACGTTCTTCGTGGATGGAGGGGAAAAGATCGTGGGGTGGGAGGGGGATCCGGATGGAGCCGTGCGACGCGCGCTCTCCGCGGGGGAGGCGATCCCCGAGGAAGCAAGAGCCTAGTCCCCGACGGTTGTCCACGTCCAGGAGATCTGTGGCCGCCGAACCCGGCGGCCATTTTCTTGTCCCCGGCCGCCCACCGTTCGATCCCGCCGGGCCGCCGCAATGCGCTTCGCACCTCGCCGGGCAAATGTCCGGCTCCCAGCCGACGACGACCGACCTGAAAGAAAATATTTGCCTGAACTCGCCATCCCCGATTAGCCCAACTTACGCATACAGCTCAGGAGACTTCGGCAAGTGCTTGAGTCTCCAGGGGGGCGATTGCCGAGTCTCCACTACATTCGATGTCCACCCCGAGGCGGTCGGGGAGGGTGAGGCCG
>Ga0187882_1001209_pt1 | contig 26822 bp, 22 predicted proteins | sample June2016WEW_19_1_3_FD_132991 | JGI IMG/M metagenome (GOLD analysis project Ga0187882, IMG submission 132991) | Peatland microbial communities from SPRUCE experiment site at the Marcell Experimental Forest, Minnesota, USA - June2016WEW_19_150 | ecosystem: Environmental > Terrestrial > Soil >... | reverse complement strand
TCTTCGACCGGCGAGGCCTCGTTCAGCCACACCTCGCGCACCAACAATATCAGTGTGAGTTATTCACTCCGCTCGGGGTATCAGCTGGGCCTTGCGGGATTGAACCGCAACGATTCGGTCACGGGCTCGTTCGATCAGAAACTCGGCAGATACGTCACATTCCATCTCCAGTCGACGTACTTCAGAACCATCGGGCTGGCGTACTATGGACACCTGTCGACGATGGCGAGCAGCGGTGGTTTTGAGTTCAGCGTCCATCCCAGTGTGGTGCTCACATTGTCCGGAAACTACATGGACCAGAGGCAGGGCACCACCACAAACAATGCAGCAACTCTGAATGCCTCCAGGACCATGCTGATGGCGGGCGTCAGCTATCTTTTCCCGCCCGTCAAGCCTAAGCGCGGCGCAGCTCCGGTGGCACGCTGAGGCAACGGAACAGATCATAAGACTCGCAGTGGCCAAGGCGGCTTAGCCGGCCTCCCCGAAGGCACGCGAACAAGCGCTTCTGATTCCGAGAGAACATTGCAGCAACGAATAGCAACAGATCTGAAGACCAATCACAGTCTGCTATCGGCATCAGTTTCGTAGACTCGACTACGACTTCCAGTGTCTGAACCACATCTCTCTCTTAAGGAACACTAATATGAAGAGCTACAATATGCTCCTGCTCAGGCCCGATGAAATCGAGCGGGCGCCAGATGTAATGGACACCTGGAATGCGCTGGTCCAAGCGAGTGCCAACATAGGCGTCCTGTATCAATCGCCGGTCTGGTGGGAGTGTAATCGGGACTTGGAAGGCGACAATCGGATGCTGGCAGTTATGAAAAGCGGCGACGGGACAATCGAGGCGATCTGTCCGCTCTTAAGGAACGAATACTCGTTCTCCTTTGGACTTCTTGGGCGTGGCCTCCGGCCGGTTCGCGTTCCTATAGCAGAAATCCTCGGAGGTGAGCCGCTTCTGCGCGGGCATCATTGCGTCGATCCGCAGTTCTTTCGATTGCTGCTGGAGGGCTGCCCCGCAGTCGCGGGCATTTACCTGAAGAGTATCCGCTCCGACAGCAGCTATTGGAATCTCCTGCATGCATCGCGCGCTCTTCGTGCCGGAACTCTGGTGTACCTGCCGGACGGCGATCGGCCTTATCACTCCATCACGCTTGCGCCGACGTTTTCTGAGTACCTTGCGAAATTCAGATCAAAAACTCGCAGCGGATTGCAGAGAAACGTGAAACTCCTCAGGAGCAAGGGAAATGGAAACTTGGAGCTTGTGCGCATCGAAACGGAGAAGGACGTCGATCTCCTGATCGAGGCTGAGAATCAAATCTCGGCGCGCAGCTGGCAAGGGCGCATTTTCGGAATACAGATCCCTGACAAGCCGGCATATCGGGCCTTTCTCATGTGCTGTGCGAGGAGCGGCATCCTCAGATCCTACTTGTTACGATGCGGCGGAGAATATTGTTCGTTCGTGCAGGGCTATCAGTTTCAGGGCATATATTATTATAAGAAGACGGCATTCGATGAAAGCTACGGCAAATTATCCCCCGGAACAGCTCTGACCCACCTTTTGCTGGAGGACCTCACAAACGAGCGGCCAGCACGGAAAGTTAACTACGCGCACGGCGATTGGGCCTATAAACGGCTGTTTGGTACGGATCACCTCAGCGACACCTCTGCGCTGTTTTTGAGAAAGAGATTGAAATACCGGCTCCTCATCATGAGTCATGGCGCTTACAGCGGACTGCTCAGGAAAGTAAAACGCATCATGGGCCGCAATCGGGACTACGTCCGAGGGGAATAATGCAGTGTTTGGGGGGGAGGCGGATGATGCAGAGTTTTTTTTCGGTGAATCCCGAGAGCACACATAGGCTACGGCCATGACATCACGTCAATTAGAACAACGAATCGAGCAACTTAAGCAAGAACTGGCCGACATCGGGCCGATGCATCCGGGGAGCTTGAGCGAACAGTTTAACGTTTGCGGGACGCCCGGATGCCGGTGCAAAGATCCAATCAATCCTCGCAGGCATGGGCCGTACTATCAGCTCAGCTTTACATGGCGGGGCAGGAGCGGCAGCCGTTTCGTACGGTTCGAGCGCCTCGCGGAAATCCGCAACAAGGTGGCGAACTATAAACGCTTCCGCGAGCTGGTCCGCGAATGGATTGATCTTGAAGTGGAGCGGGAACGCCAGGACCGCTTGGAATCCATGGACCAAAACCCGGCCAAAGATTAAGGGTCGATGGGTAGGTAGGTCTTACATGTGATGGTGCCTGCAATTACGCCGAGTGAGCGGCGCGGAGCGCCGCAGGGGGCGGAACAGGAAAGTCCGGCCTGTAAACCCCATGAACACTAACTTAAGGTACCTCCTCCCCGTGGATCCGGACCTAGACTTGGACGATCTTGTTCTCGACACATTTTCGAGAGCATCAAATGAAAGCTCACGTTGGGCAACATAGTCCAAGTCTAGGTCCACGTGCGGTAGCGGATCACATAAGAACGTTGACCATGATGGGGTGCGGTTCTATAATGAATCTACCCCTTGCCCGGTCGCTCACGCGTGAGAGGGGATGGCTCGCGCGAGCCGACTGATGGAATTGCCTCATCAGATCCTACTGATAGTTAATTTGTTTTTGTGCTCGCGCCGATAACGTTACATGAGGACCTGCCGGAAGTGAGTCCTCGAATGACTATGCCGTTGCCGCGTGGTTCTAGCGAAGAGGAAAATGAATGAGTCAAATATTTAGCTGGCTTAAGCGGGCAGAAAGCGAACGACGGAAAAGCCCTCCAGACATGGAGACCGAGCGGCTGGAGATTCTTGTGCAGGACGATTCTCCGGCGCCTGAAACACCCCTGGAAATGCCGTTGCCCGTGATCACGCCGACCGAGATCGATGTCATCCCTGAAGGAGGATTCGATCTGGCGCGCGCCGACTTCCGTGTCAGAACGGTTCTCGATCCGCACACTGTGGCCGGCGAGCAGTACCGGGTACTACGCTCGAAGCTCGCGCAAATGCAAAAGGAACGCGGCATCAAGTCCTTGCTGGTTACAAGCAGCGTCCCTTATGAGGGCAAGACATTCACTGCCTGCTGCCTGGCGGGCGTTTTCGCTCAGGAGCCAGGCAAGCGCGTGGTGCTTATCGATGCCGATTTGCGCAAACCAAGAGTCGGGCACGCCCTGGGCATGAACGGCAATACGCCGCCGGGGGGCCTCGTTCAAGTCTTGCGCGGCCAACAGAAGGCGGAAGATGCGCTCGTGAAGACTCGCGGGGCACCCTTGTTCTTATTGCCTGCCGGGCCGGTGCCTCAAGATCCGGCGGAGTTGCTGAGTTCTCCAAATATGGAACTTGCGATTCGCACGCTGTCCGCGAGTTTTGACTGGGTGATCATAGATTCGCCGCCCGTGGCTGCCATGGCGGATGCGGCTATTCTTGCTCCTTTGGTCGATGGTGTGCTTCTCGTGGTTTATCAGGACCGGACCTCTGCAAAAATCATCAAGGAGACGATCAAGCTGCTCGGACAGAAACGAATCTGCGGCGTGGTGCTGAATCGTGGGAGGCATCTGAAGAGTTCCAAGTATTACTATCGCTATTACCAAAAGCGTTCGGATGAGGTGCTGACGAGTTGAGCCGGCGGCAACGGTGGGCTACGGGGGTGCCCTCGACGCGCTGGGTCGCGGGATCATCCGGCATGGTGAGTTTGCGCGATCAGATCCATGTGAGTCGTTGCCTTTCGCTCCATTTGAGCCGGCTTGGTTGATCGCTGACAGCTTTCATTCAAGTGCTGTGTAGCGGGCTGAAGAGTTATGTGGCGAGTGTTTTTGCGCTATCTGGCGTTCCGTCGATTCGGCGCCGTCATCCTCGAAAACGTCCTGCTCGTGTTCTGCGTCCTCGACGCGGCACACATCCGCCTGGGACGCGAGGGTGGCTACCGGCAGTACCTTTGGCGCGCCCTGCTGATGGCGATCGTCTTCCAGATTTTTCTTCATCTGCGCGACGTCTATGATTTCAGGAACACCCGTTCCTTCATGAAGTTCTTCCTCCGCCTTGCTGAGGCCCTGCTGTTTGCGTCCGGCACGCTCGCATGCCTCTATTATGCCTTTCCGCAATTACTCCTCGGACGGGGAGTGTTTGCGATCAGCCTGGTCCTGATCTCGGTTTTCCTGATTCTCTGGCATACGCTTTTGCGGCTTTACTTCGGCATTAGGACGCCGCGTTCCAATGTCCTCGTTCTTGGGACAGGACGGCTCGCGCGCGAGCTGGTCAGCGAGATCCTGCGCCATCCTGAGTTGGGAATGGGTATCTGCGGCTTCGTCGACGACAATCCGGATCTCCTGGGCAAATCGATTGTGAACCCCCGCGTCATCGGATTGTGCGCGGATCTGGCGTCCGTGGTCGCGAAGAACAAGGTGGACCGCGTCGTCGTCGAGTTGCAGGACCGGCGTGGCCGGCTGCCGATCGAACATCTCCTTCAATTGAAAACCCGGGGCGTGGCGATCGAGGAGGCAACCAGTCTTTACGAGCGTATCTCGGGGAAAATTGCGATCGAAAACCTCAAGCCGAGCTGGATGATTTTTAATGCCGGTTTCCAGGTGTCGCGAACCGCCCTGTTCCAGAAGCGCTTTCTGTCCATCGCCGTTTCCGTGGTCCTTTTGATCCTGTTGTTTCCGCTGGCGCTGTTGATCATGGCTCTGATCAAACTGGATTCGGCCGGACCCGTCTTTTTTCGCCAGGATCGCGTGGGACAGAATGGCAAGATCTTCACGCTCTGGAAATTCCGCTCGATGCGCGCGGACGCCGAAAAGGAAACGGGGCCGGTGTGGGCGACGCCGGGCACCGACAGCCGCGTGACAAGGATCGGAAAAATCCTGCGTCGGACGCGGCTTGATGAGGTGCCGCAGCTGATCAATGTTTTGCGAGGGGATATGAGCATGGTAGGGCCGCGCCCGGAGCGCCCGCACTTCGTCAAGGAACTCGCCTCGATGATCCCGTTCTACCAGATTCGCCACGCTGTCAAGCCAGGCGTCACCGGATGGGCACAGATCAACTATGAATACGGCAGCTCCGTGCGCGATGCCGTGGAGAAACTTCAGTACGACCTGTTCTACATCAAACACATGTCCTGGCTCCTGGACACGGTGATCGTGTTTGAAACCATCAAGACGGTCCTGGTCAGGCGCGGATCCTAGGCGTTAGATTCGAAATTCGAAATTCGAAATTCGAGATTATCAATCTCGAATCTCGAATCTCGAATCTCGAATCTCGAATCTCCAATCTCCAATCTCGAATCTCGAATCTCGAATTCATGCGTAACGTTTTGAGCGTCGATGTTGAGGATTATTTCCAGGTGGAGGCGTTCGCTTCGCGTGTTTCCCGCCAGGATTGGCCGGGGTTCGAATCGCGCGTGGATCGAAACATCCGGCGCATCCTGGAGATTTTTGCGCAACACCAGGCAAAGGCCACATTTTTCGTTCTGGGCTGGGTGGCGGAAAAATATCCGCACCTGGTGCGGCAAATCACGGAGGCGGGGCACGAAATCGGCTCCCACGGCTTCGGCCATCAGCGCTTGCATTGCCTGACTCCCACGCAGTTCAAGGAGGACATTTATCGAACACGCCGGCTTCTCGAAGATCTATCCGGACAACGGGTGACCTGCTATCGCGCGCCGAGCTTCTCCATCGTCAAGAGCACGCTGTGGGCCTTGGACGTACTGGTGGAAGAGGGTTTCACCTGTGATTCCTCTGTTTTTCCCACACGGCACGATTTCTACGGTATTCCGGATGCTCCCCGTTTCCCCTACTGTCGCAGGACGACTCGCGGGCACTCCATCCTGGAGTTCCCCCCCTCGACAATGCGAATTTTCGGGAACAACATCGGGGTTGCCGGCGGCGGCTATCTGCGATTGACGCCCTACCTGTTCACCAGAAGGGCCATGCGGCGGATCATCGAAAAAGAAAAGCAGCCCGTGATGGTTTACTTTCATCCCTGGGAAATCGATCCGGGGCAGCCCAGGATCAGCGCATCGCTCCGATCGCGCCTGCGTCACTACACCAATCTTGCCGGTATGGCACGGAAGATTGAATGGCTCCTGAGGGATTTCCGCTTTACTACGCTCTCCGAAGTCTGCAAAGATCTGGCAATTCGAGATTCGAGATTCGAGATTCGAGATTAGATGTTAGGTTTTGGCTCAGACGGGAGTGCCCAACGAACCGAGACCCAATCTCGAATTTCGAATCTCGAATCTCGAATTGAGGGATGACATGAAGACAATCGTGGTGACCGGAGGCGCCGGTTTCATCGGATGCAATTTCGTACGCCAGTGGCTCGCCGAGGAAAAATCGGCGGTTGTGAATCTCGACAAGCTTACCTACGCGGGCAACCTGGATTCCCTTGAGGATTTGCGCGATGATTCCCGGCACGTCTTCGTGCACGGCGACATCGGGGACGGCGCATTGACCGCGCGGCTTTTGAGCGAGCATCGTCCCGCGGCGGTGGTCAATTTCGCGGCCGAATCGCATGTCGACCGCTCCATCGACGGCCCGGCCGAATTCGTGCAAACCAACGTTGTGGGGACGTTTTGCCTGCTCGAGGCCGCCCGGATGTATTGGACTCAACTTGCCGAGCCGGAAAAGTCGGCCTTCCGATTCGTCCATGTATCCACCGATGAAGTGTATGGCTCCTTGGGGCCCGCCGGGAAGTTCACCGAATGCACGCCCTATGCGCCCAATTCGCCGTATTCCGCGTCGAAGGCGGCCAGCGACCACTTTGTGCGCGCGTACTGCCATACTTACGGGCTGCCTGTGCTGATCACCAACTGCTCGAACAACTATGGGCCGTACCAGTTTCCCGAGAAGCTCATTCCCCTCATGATTCTGAACGCGCTGGAAGGCAAGCCGCTGCCGGTTTACGGCGACGGGCAGCAGATTCGCGACTGGCTGTTCGTCGAGGACCACTGCCGTGCGATTCGCGCGGTGCTTGCAGGAGGAACGCCGGGCGAAGTCTACAACATCGGGGGCGATTCTGAACGAGCCAATCTGGACGTCGTGCGCACGATCTGCGCGATTGTAGATGAATTGCGACCGAATCTGCGGCACCGGCCCTGCTCCTCGCTGATTACCTACGTGAAAGACAGGCCAGGGCACGACCGCCGGTACGCCATCGATGCGGGCAAGATACGCTCGGCGCTCGGCTGGACGCCCCGTGAGAACTTTGATTCCGGGCTGCGCAGAACGATTCAGTGGTACCTGGACCACCCGGAGTGGGTCGATCGGATTACCTCCGGAAAATATCGCCGCGAGCGCCTCGGACTTGGAGGTTAGCTTTTAATCAGTCCGGTAATCGTAGGAGCGAGGTGAGAATGTCGCACTTCAATAAGGGAATCATACTGGCGGGCGGCGCCGGTACGCGGCTGCATCCGATCACGCGGGGAATCAGCAAGCAGCTTCTGCCCGTCTACGATAAGCCCATGGTCTATTATCCGCTCTCAACCTTGATGCTGGCAGGCATTCGCCGGATCCTTCTGATCTCCACCCCCGAGGACATCGATGCGTACCGGCGCCTGCTGGGCGACGGCAGCCAGGTAGGAATCACGATCGAGTACGCTGTGCAGCAGCGTCCGGAAGGGTTGGCACACGCGTTCATCCTGGGACGCGACTTCGTCGGCCGTGACAACGTCGCTCTCGTGTTGGGAGACAACATTTTCTATGGCCAGGGATTTCAGGGAATGCTTGCCGCGGCCGCGGCCCATCCGCAGGGCGCGACCGTGTTTGCTTACCTGGTCAAGGACCCGCAGCGCTATGGCGTCGTTGAACTGGACGCACGCGGGCTCCCTCATGCGATTGTCGAAAAGCCGCGCGAACCCAAATCGAATCTGGCGGTGACCGGGCTTTACTTTTACGACAACGAGGTGCTGCGGATTGCCGCGTCCCTCGAACCATCGGCGCGCGGCGAGCTCGAGATCACGGATGTCAATCGCGAGTACATGAACCGCGGGCGGCTGCGCGTCACGGTCCTCGGCCGCGGATTTGCCTGGCTGGATACCGGCACGCACGAATCGTTACTCCTGGCATCGAATTTTGTACAGACGATAGAGGAACGTCAGGGGCTCAAGATCGCTTGTATTGAAGAAATCGCGCTCCGCAAACGATTCATCGATCGGCAGCAATACGAGAAGCTCGCCCGGCTGCAGAACAACTCTTACGGGAGCTACATGCTGGATCTGCTCTCGCGGCCCGGGGAACTCGAGTTCGAGGAATAAAACAGCAATTAGCTGCTCGCTCTTCGCTTTGGGTTCGTCGTCCTGCCGCGCTCAAGCCAAAAGCCAATCTCGAATCTCGAATCTCGAATCTCTAATCCCCAATTTGTGTCTCTCCCTTCCCACCCCTTTCGAACCGCAGCATCCACTCTCGCAGTGCATCACTATCCCTGGCAGCAGTGGCCGCGCCGGCAAACAACACCGCCGCGAGAACCAGCGCCAAGGCGGGCAGCGCAAACATGGCATGGTAAAGGCCCGTGGCGCGGAAGCTCTCGGGTACGGGCGAGCTCACGACTCCGGCGGCGAGGGCCGCCCTGTGCGCCATAAAATCGCTGAGCCATCCTGTTGTGACCGGGCCCGCCGAGGCGCCCAGCATGTACATCGCGAAGAAGTAAATCGCCATGGCCCGGCCGCGGATCGAGGGTTCAATAAGGTCGTGAATCGTGGCATAGACGGCAGGGTAATAGACGTACATCGGCAGGACGGCGGCTCCTTGTATCAGGATGAACGGGAGCAGCGACCCGCGCGGCAGCAGCAGAGCAAGAAACCATACGGGTACAGCCGCGAGAACGGCCGTGCCTGCCACCAGCATCCGGCCGTTTTGCCGGCGCTCATGCGCCGCATCTCCTAACCAGCCTCCTGAAAGCATGCCCAAAGCCCCCGCGGCCGCGACCACCAAAGCCGAAGCCAACCCCGCTGTCTGCACCGTCGTTCCATGGTGGCGCACCAGGAACGACACGAGAAAAAACGTAAACCCATACATGATGAAATTGTGCAGCATTCCGGAAACGATGATCCAGCGCATCGTTGGAATGCCAAGCACGAGCCTGCCTGAATTCTCCCGGCGTTGAGCCGACCCCACATTCCCCGCCTCCGACCGCCCGCGGCAGGGTTCCGCAAGGAATAGCGCCCCCGCCGCCAGAAGCATGCCCGGAAAGCCCGCCAGGTAGAATACCGCCCGCCATCCGAAATGCTGAGCGATGGCCCCTCCCACGAGATAACTCGCTCCCACACCCGCAGGCAAGCCCAGCATAAAAACGGACATGGCCCGTGAGCGCCAGGACTGCGGAAAGAGGTCGCCGATCAGCGAGCTGGCAGCCGGCGCGCAGGAGGCTTCGCCGACGCCGACACCCAATCGTGCGGCGAACAGAGACCAGAAGTGCCGGCAGATGCCCGACAGGCCGGTGAGCCCACTCCAGAATGCCAGACCGATTGCGAGGACAAATTTGCGCTGCCATAAATCCGCCAGTCGCCCGAGCGGCAATCCCATAGCCGCATAAAGCAAGGTGAACGCGGTTACCAGCCAGCCTAACTGGGTGTCGGTCAACCCCCATTCCAGGCGAATCGGCTCGGTTACGGCCGCCAGAATTTGCCGGTCAAAAAAATTGATGAAATTGATCCCGAACAACAACCACAGCGCGAACGTGCGCGAGGAGCTGACAGACATGACATGCAACCTATTCGAGATTCGAGATTCGAGATTCGAAATTCTCAATCTCGAATCTCGAATCGGGAATCAGGTGACCTACCTTCTTAAATGTCAGCTCCTGGCCTCGTATGCAGAGATTTTGTCGGAGAGGTTCAGAAGATAGCCAAGCTCGTCGATGTTTTCGAGAAGACATTTCTTGGCGAAAGGATCCACCGGGAAGATGACCGATTCGCCGTCTTGAAGCGTCAGAGTCTGAAGCGCTAAATCCACGCCTACTTCTCCATTGGGATTTTCGTCGGACAGCCGGAACAGTTTTTGGTGGGTTTCCTTTGCGACTACAATGGGCAGGAGGCCGTTCTTGAGACAGTTACTGCGGAAAATATCGGCAAAGGAGGTGCTGATGATCGCACGGAAACCGAAGTCTGCAAGGGCCCACGGCGCGTGTTCGCGCGAGCTGCCACAACCGAAGTTGTTCCCGGCGAGCAAAATCGTTGCACCTTTCGTCTGGGGCCGGTTCAGAACAAAATCCGGTCGGGGATTGCCGTTCGCGTCGTAACGCCAGTCGCAAAGCAGGATCTTTCCCAGCCCCTCCTTGCCTGTCGTTTTCAGGAAACGGGCGGGAGCGATCTGGTCTGTGTCGACATTCTCGTTAGGCAAGGGAACCACACGACTGCTGAACTTCATGTCCACCTCCTGATTCGAGATTCGAGATTCGAAATTCGAGATTGAGGAATCCCAATCGCGAATCTCGAATCGCCAATCTCGAATCTCGAATTTTGAATCTCGAATTCTGTGGCCTACATCAGCTCGCGCACATCGGCGACTGTGCCTCGGATGGCCGAGGCCGCGGCTGTCAGAGGACTCGCCAGGAACGTCCGGCCGCCTCTGCCCTGGCGGCCTTCGAAATTGCGATTGCTGGTGCTGACGCAGTATTCACCTGCCGCCAGCTCATCGCCGTTCATGGCGATGCACATGCTGCATCCAGGCTCGCGCCATTCGGCGCCGGCGGCCTTAAAAATCTTGTCCAGTCCCTCGCTCTCGGCGGCGGCCTTAACCTGGCTGGATCCCGGCACCACGAGGGTGCGCACCTTCGGGCTGACCTTGCGTCCCGAGAGAATGCGGGCTGCCGCGCGCAGATCCGAGACCCTGGAGTTTGTGCAGCTGCCGATGAAGACCACGTTCACGGGGTGACCCAGAAGAGGCTTGCCGGGATCGAGGCCCATGTAAGCGAGTGCCTTGCCCAGAGTATTTTTCTGGGACGGATCGGATAAGGCATCCGGGCTGGGCACGAGGCCCGAGATCGGCATCGACATTCCCGGATTTGTTCCGAAGGAAATCATAGGCTCCAGCGACTGCCCCCGCATTTCGAACGACCGGTCGAAGACCGCCTCGTCGTCAGTGCGCAAGCGGCGCCATTTGGCAATCGCGGCGTCCCAGTCAGCGCCCGCCGGCGCGAATGTCTTTCCGTGCAAGTACTCAAAAATCTTGTCGTCGGGTGCGATCATGCCGGCGCGCGCGCCGGCTTCAATCGACATGTTGCATACCGTCAGGCGATCGTCGATGTCGAGGCCGCGGATCGTACTGCCCGTAAACTCGAACACATGGCCGGTGCCGCCTGCCACGCCGATTTCGGCGATCAGTGCCAGGATCAGGTCCTTGGCGGTGACCCCGCGAGGAAGGCTCCCCTCGACGCGCACCGCGAATGTCTTCGGCCGGTGCTGCAGAAGACACTGACTGGCCAGAACATGCTCGACTTCGCTGGTACCGATACCGAACGCGAGGGCGCCAAAAGCGCCATGGGTCGAAGTGTGGCTGTCTCCGCAAACGATCGTCTTGCCCGGCTGGGTCAGGCCCAATTCCGGCCCGATCACATGCACGATTCCCTGGCGCGGGTCGCCAGTGCCGAAAAGCCTGATGCCAAATTCGCGGCAATTTGCCTGGAGCTCGGCGACGAGCCGCGCAGCCTGAGGATCATCGATGGGACCTCGCTGGTTGACCGTCGGGATGATATGATCCATAGTGGCAATGGTGCGATCCGGGCGGCGCACGCGCAGCCCGCGGCTGCGCAGACCTTGGAATGCCTGGGGACTGGTGACTTCATGAATCAGGTGGAGATCGATGTACAGGACGCTCGGGCAGCCCGGTTCGGCACTCACCACATGACCGTCCCAGATTTTGTCAAAAAGGGTTCGAGCTTTCATATCCTAACAATACCAGAACCAGGGTTGCGAGGAGCAGCAATTGGTTCGAGATTCGAGATTCGAGATTCGAGATTGAAAATGTTGAATTTCGAATCGTGAATTTCAAGTGTTGAATCTCGAATCTCGAATTTGAGAAGGAGGGAACGCATGCTCGGACTGAGGCATCTGGCGTTGAAAGTCCGCGACATACGGCGCTCCGTGGAGTTTTATACAGAGATTCTGGGAATGCGCATGGACTGGCAGCCGGACGAGCGCAATGCCTATCTCACCAGTGGTGCCGACAACCTGGCGCTTCACCAATGGGAGGCGCCTGAAGCAGACTTGACCGGCGCGGGTTCAAGCCTCGACCACTTCGGTTTCCTGGTTTCCCGGCCCGAAGAGGTGGATGAATGGGCAGTGCATCTGGCCGCGAAAGGAGTGCCTTTGATCCAGGCACCGCGGACGCATCGGGATGGATCGCGCTCCCTCTACTTTCGAGATCCAGACGATAATCTCGTTCAACTGTTGTTCCACCCTCACATATCTAGACCGTGACGTGATATACTATGAGATCATTTGTTGGTTAAGCGATATGAGACATTTAAACCTTATACTTGAGGATAAACGGGGTTGGCTGGCAAGAAAAAGATAGCGCCAAAGACACTTAAGCTGATCGACGAGGCCTTGGCCGCAATCATGGATCAGTGGTACCTCAGCGTAAGCGACTATTACGTGACCACAGAGAAGAAAGCAGAGAATCCGAACCTGCAGGTTCCGGAACAGCTGAAACGGTTCCATGACAGTTCGGCCCACCGGATTAAATTCGACAAAGGCGACCTGGACTTCACCTACGGCTTGGCTTTGGAAGGCGACGGCGAGTCGATGCTTCTGGAGGCAAGCATCAACAACAAAGTTCCGAATTTTAACTACGCAGAACTCGTGCGGCGGCTCTCGGTGCATTACGAGAGCGCCAAAATCAAACCGATCGAGGGCTTCAAAAAGCTCAAGAAGGTGCACAACGCCGACGTGTTCAGCCTGCCGGACAATCTTCAGAACAGCCTGGTGGTGGAGCAAAGGGAAGGGAAGGCAGACATCGTGCGGCTTTCCTTCGGCATCGGGGACGAGTATCTGGACGATTTGATTTCCGATCCTCCTGCGTTTATGGAGGTCATCCATCAATACTGCGTCGCTCCTCTGCGCCGGATTTACGCCGAAGTGTACCGGATCAACAAACGCAAGTAAGCGCTGCAGCGCCGGACGCTCACTTTGCGGAACCAAACAGGTCGCGATCGCGGCCGTGCTGATCCGTGTTCCTATCTCGCGCGGGCTTCTATGAAGATGATATTTGCGGTCATCAGGCCTCATCGCCTGCAGGATGTCAAAGATGCACTGGCGGACATCGGAGTCGTCGGCATGACGGTAATCGATGTGCGCGGCGCCGGGCGGCAAAAGGGCCAGGTGGAAAGGTACCGCGGTTCAGAATACAGTATTGATCTGCTCGCTAAAGTGAAGATCGAAGTGGCGGTTCTCGACCATCAGTGTGAGGAAGTCGTCGAGGCGATTTGCAGGGCGGCTTACACGGGCGAGATCGGTGACGGCAAGATTTTTGTTTTGCCCTTGGAGGATTCTATCCGGGTACGCACCGGCGAGCGAGGAGAGGACTCGTTGTAGATTCGAAATTCGAGATTCGAAATTCGAGATTGGGAGTATTCAATCTCGAATTTCGAATCTCGAATTTCGAATTTCAAACATCAGATCTGGCGTTGAAGTCGTGCCGCTCCCGGACGATATGGGTTACGTGCATAAATAATGAGGAGGTGGAAATGGAGTTTGCAACGGCCGCAGAGGTGGTGAAATTCGTCAAGGACAAACATATCAAGATGATCGACTTCAAGTTCATAGACCTGCCCGGAATCTGGCAGCACTATTCGATTCCGGCGCACCGGTTGACAGAATCGCTCTTCGAGGATGGGATCGGTTTCGACGGATCCAGCATTCGGGGATTTGCACACATTCAGGAGAGCGATATGCTGGTTTTCCCTGACCCGGCAACCGCTTTTCTCGATCCACTGCTCGAGGTGCCGACTCTCAACTTGACATGTTCGGTGCGCGATCCGCTCACGCTCGAACCATTTTCGCGCGATCCACGCTTCATTGCCCACAAGGCCGAGAAGTATCTGCTCTCAACTGGCATTGGCGACGTTTCCTACTGGGGCCCGGAAGCCGAGTTTTACATATTCAACGATGTTCGTTTCGACCAGGGGCCTAACTTCGGCTACTACTTTGTCGATTCGCGCGAAGGGATATGGAATTCGGGAAAGGATGAGAAACCGAATCTGGGCTATCGTCCCCGCTATAAGGAAGGCTACTTTCCCGTGCCGCCCATGGACAGCTTCCAGGACCTGCGCAGCCAGATCATGCTGGTTATGGAAGAGGTCGGGATCCGGGGCGAAGTTCATCATCATGAGGTCGCGACCGCGGGGCAGGCGGAAATCGACATGAAATACGACGAACTCGTGCGCATGGCGGATAAGGTCATGTTGTTCAAGTACGTCGTAAAAAACATGTGCAAGAAGGCAGGCCTGTCGGCGAGTTTCATGCCCAAGCCGATTTTTCAGGACAACGGGTGCGGCATGCACGTCCACCTCTCGATCTGGAAGAACGGCGTCAACATGTTTTACGACGAACGCGGCTACGCGGGGCTCAGCCAGATCGGCCGCTATTGCATCGGCGGACTGTTGCAGCACGCGCCGGCTCTGTTGGCTTTCGCGGCGCCCAGCACAAACAGCTATCGGCGCCTCGTTCCCGGGTTCGAAGCGCCGGTAAATCTCGTTTACTCACAGCGTAACCGCAGTGCAGCCGTGCGCATTCCGATGTACTCGAAGAGTCCGGGCTCCAAGCGCATTGAATTCCGCTGTCCCGACCCATCGTGCAACCCCTACCTGACGTTTTCCGCCATTCTCATGGCCGCGCTCGACGGCATCCAGAACAAGATCGATCCCGGCGAGCCGATCGACAAGAACCTCTACGATCTGCCTCCCGAGGAGAAGGCGTTGGTCAGGTCGACACCCAGTTCACTGGCGGACGTTCTGGTCGAGCTGGAGAAGGACCACGAGTTCCTTTTGAAGGGGGATGTTTTTACCAGAGATGTGATCGAAACCTGGTTGAAGTACAAGACCGAGCACGAGGTCGACCCGGTGCGATTGCGCCCGCATCCATACGAGTATTACTTATATTACGATATTTAAGAAAGCGGCTTGGGGGTACGGATCTCCGGGATCGCCTGCGCGCCGCCGTTTCGGCGGAAGACCTGAGGTTTGTGCCCCTGTGGATTGCTGATTGCCTTTTCTAACCCCAATACCGTTCACTTAAGACCGACGTCGTGCACATGGGCGAAAAAGCTTGCCACAGATTTCACAAATTACACAGATTCAAAAGAGAAAAAGCCCAGGTGGTGGGAAAGAAAACGTAGTGAAATCTGTGGCAAGTTTTTAAAGTTGTGCTTGAGTGAACAGCATTGAGGCTAAGCCACCACGATGCAGACTGAGGTTGCCCGGCTACAACGCCGATTTCGGGAAGGACGGGCGGGGCTGTTTCCGGACAGCGCGCGCACGGTGCGTTGCCGCGAACTGATGGCCGGCCACGCCGCACTGATCGACGGCGTCGTCGGAGAAATCTATGCGGCGTCCTGCCGCTTCGCGGACGAGCGCGCCGCGCGCGGCAAACATTCAGGATTGGGGATCGTGGCCACAGGCGGCTACGGCCGCATGGAGCTGAGTCCCTTTTCCGACGTTGACATCGCGTTTATTCCCTCTGAGGAACAGGATCCCTGGGTCGAAGCGGCGGTCCATGCGGCGTTCAAGCTGGTCATGGACGTGTTTCTTTCATTCAGGGAAATCCGCGTCGGATATTCGTTTCGGTCGATCTCGGATCTGCCCACATGGGATCTTACCGTGAAGGCTGCGCTGCTTGATGCCCGGCATCTATGCGGCGATCCCCGCCTGTCGGACCGCTTGCGGAAGCATCTGCGCGAGCACCTGTCTCCACTGGATCTGGTACTAGAGATTCAACAGCTGCAGGACTCCTACCGAACCCGCACGGATAGGGCTCTTTATGCGGTCGAACCGAACCTCAAGGATGGCGAAGGAGCCCTGCGCGACCTTCACCGCGGGCGATGGATCTACAAGCTCCTGTTGGGTGTTGACGACACCGATCCGCTTCCGGATCTTGCCCGCCGCGGTTTGATGTCGCAGGCAAGGGTGGATGCGATCCAGACGGCCGCGGAGTGGTTCTGGCAGGCTCGCAACTGGCTGCATCTTTGCGCCGGAAAGCAATTTGATATCCTGATCAACAACTACCAGGACAAAATCGCGCGTGAACTGGGATCTGTGACGGCGCAGGAATGGCTGTCGCAACACTTTGCCCATGCCGAAACGCTGGCGCTGTTCCGCGATGCGGCGGTACGCCAGGTGCTTGCAGGTCCGATCGATCTTGGCGGCATCCTGCTGGATAACAATTTCCTTTGTCGGCGACGCCTCGAGGGATGTCCGGACCCGCGACGTGCTGTTAAGCTGTGCCAACTATCGCAGCGCTACAACATTCCTATCAGTCTGCCCGATATCCAGGATCTGGGGAGCGCGAAGGACGCGCCCGGGATGGTGGGCGAGCCCTCGGCAGAGGAGGCTTGGGCCTTTCTGGGCATTTTGCGCGCGGACCGCGAAGTTGCAAGCACACTGCGCAGGCTGGTGCGTTACGGGCTCATGGACCGGTTCGTTGAGAACTTTTCCCAGGTGATGCGTTATGTTCCCCCTGATCCGGCCCACAGCTACACCGTAGGAGAGCATTCGCTCAAAATCATCGAATATCTCGAAAACCTGCGCGCGGGGCATGACGGCGCCGGCCATCGCTTCACTGAGTTGATGGCGGAGTGCTCGCATTTTGACGTGCTCTGCCTCGCAGCCTTGCTCCATGACGCCGGCAAGTTGTTGCCCGGTTCAGATCACAGCGAGGCGTCGCGAGGGCTTTGCGCCGACGTCTCTCGCAGACTCAAACTGGCGCCTGAAAAGCTGGAACTGCTCGAGCTGCTTGTAGGCCAGCATCTCTTGCTGGTTCGGACCGGCAGGCTGCAGGACCTCAAGTCGCCCACCGTCATCCAGAGCGTCGCCGAAAAGATTTCCACCGTGGAAGCCTTGCGCCATCTCTACGTCTTCACGTATGTCGACACCCGTGCCGTCTCCGAGAAAAACTGGACCTCGATGGATTATCGAGACCTGGAGGAGCTATTTCGCAAGGTTCAGTCCCATCTGATGGGCCGGGCCCAGGAAGAAAGCGGCGCCGATGTTGTCGAGGGCCGCATCGGCGAGATCCGGCACACCTTGGCGCGCGCGCCGGAGCCCCACTCGGATGAGGCTATCCGGCGGCACTGCGACGCCATGCCTGCGAGTTACATCCTCAACACCTCGCTCGATGAGATTGCATTCCACATCAAACTCCTTTCCAGGCTGGAAGCGGAGAAGGTCGTGTTGGATATCTACGATCGTCCCGGGGACGACTTTTCGGAGCTCACGGTATGCACGTACGACGATCCGCAACCTGGAATGCTGGCCAAGATAACCGGAGTGCTGTACGGTTGCGATGCCGACATCCACAGAGCCCAGGTATACACGATGGACACGGGACACCCGGTGGTTCTCGATACGCTGTGGATCCGATCCGGGGGCAGACAGGTCTCCGCGCCCCGGGCGCGCCGAATCGTCAACGCGCTCAGGGAAGTACTGGCCGGAAGTCGCACGGTGGATGCGTTTCTCGGCAGCGTGGGAAAGCGCCCGCCTGCAGGCATTCCCCTCGACAGCGTCGATTTGCACAATGACATCTCGGAAGAACACACTGTCGTCCATGTCATTGCGCGCGACCTCCAGGGCTTGCTCTATCTGATGACGCGAGCGGTCTCGCGTTCGGGCTTGCATATTCATTCCGCGCGGGTCGCTACGTGGGCAGCGCGCGCGGAAAACAATTTTTACGTCACGACCCTGGCGGGCGGGCAGATCCCTGATGCGGAGCTGCACTTCTGGAAGGAAGCCTTGGCTCGTACGCTCCAGGGATTGGATGGCTGAAACCTAGCTTTCAAACCTCGATAGCCAGACGAAAGACTTAGGATACCATTCCATAGATATGGTGACGTATTTCTTGGGACACGGATATGCACGGATAAACACGGATAGTGCAAAAACGATCCGTGGTTATCCGTGTCCCCCAAAATACGTTGTCGTATTTGTGAACCACCGTACTTAGGCAACTCATATGGATTTCCGCGAACAACTGGAACGTTTGGAGCGCGCGTCGCCGGTAATGCGCGATGCGCTGCGGAGCCGGCCGGAATGGCAGGAATGGCTGCACGAGCGCGTCCAGCATCCGAAGGCGGAGAGGGGCCTGGCTGATGCCTGGGAAAACTGGTCACACTCGTCTGGACCGCAAGGCGACGAGCTCGCGTCGCTGCGAACATTTCGATTCCGCGAGTACCTCGATATCGCGTTTCGCGACCTTGTGGGGTTGGCGCCGTTTGAAGAGACGGTGCAACGTCTGAGCCGGCTCGCCGAATGGATCATTTCCCGCGCCCTGAAGCTCGCCTGGCAGGAAATGACCTCGAGAAAACCCGCCGCGCTCAGCGCCGGCGATGGTTTCGCCGTCATTGCGATGGGGAAACTTGGCGGTGGCGAACTCAATTACAGCTCCGACGTGGATCTGATTTTCTGCCGCCGCCGTTCCGATGATGACGAGGAAGTGCGCTTTTTTACGCGGCTGGGAGAACGCCTCGTGCAGATCCTCGGGCAGCCGGGTCCCGACGGCTTCCTCTATCGCACGGACATGCGTCTGCGCCCTCATGGCAATACCGGTGCGCTCGTGCCGACGATCGACAGTCTGGAGAACTACTACGAATCATGGGGTGAGGCATGGGAACGGCAGGCGCTTATCAAGGCTCGGCCCATAGCCGGAGATGAGCAGCTTCAAGGCCGCTTCCGGCGCTTCGCCGAGCGGTTTGTGTTCGCGCGCCAGATGGATGATTCCTCCCTGGAGGAGATCAAGCAGGTCAAGCATCGTTCGGAGAAGGAATACGCGCGCGCGGACAAGCGATTCCACGTCAAGCAGAGCGCGGGGGGGATTAGGGATATTGAGTTTTATGTGCAGTATCTCCAGCTGATCACTGGCAACCGGCGGCCCGAGGCGCGTTCCGCATCGACTCTGGCCGCGATCCGCGAGCTGGCCGCCGCGAAATCTCTGCTTGAAGGAGAGGACTCCCAACTCTCACTCGCCTACGTTTTTCTGCGAACGATCGAACACAGGCTGCAGCTGCGCACTCTCACACCGGAGGTGTTGATTCCGGAAAACCCTGATGAACTGGAACTCCTGGCGCGCGGGCTGGACTTTGGAGATTCCGGTCCGGTTGCCGTCAAAGATTTCAAGAGGACGCTCGACGGCCACCGCATGCGCGTGCGCTCGATTCTCGAGAGGATCTACCTCACGCCCGGCACTCTGCGTCCACGAGAAAGAGAAGAGGAGTTCGCGCAGCTCCTCAGCGAACGCACACCCAAGGAACGAGTGCGCAGCCTGCTATCTCATTACGGATTCCAGGATGCGGACAAGGCGTGGCAGAACATCCGGCTGATGGCTCTCGGGCCTGCGGGGCGACTTCTGCCGCCCGGGGAAAGGCGTGCTTTCCTGGAGGTTGTTTTCCCGATCCTGGAGGTGCTGCGCGCATCGTGCGATCCCGATCTTGCCCTGCATCATCTGGAGAGTTTCGCAGCTGCCAGTGGGAATCGGGTCTCCTTTGTGCGCGCGCTGGCCTCTCGCCGTGCGCATCTGCAACGGCTTGCCAACCTGCTTGCTCTGAGCAAACTGTGCCATCAGATCCTGATGAGGCATCCCGAGTATTTTGACGGCCTCGCGCGCGGCATCCATCTTCACGAAGGACGGTCCAGGACGGAAATGGCGAAGGAACTGAAAGAGCGCATCCGCACGGCGTCCGACCGGAAAACCGGCGAGGTCATGCGCCGGTACCGCCAGCGAGAGATGATCCGCATAGCATATCGTGACATCGCAGGACTAGCCGTCCCCCGGGAGATCAGCTCCGAATTGAGCGAGCTGGCCGAAGCCTGCCTTCTTACCGGCATGGAACTGGCCGCGTGCGGCGAGGCTTCAGGTCGGAAAAGCAAACTACCGCACGGCGATGGCTCGCCCACACTGCACATCATAGCTCTGGGAAAGCTCGGCAGCCGGCAATTGCACTACTCCTCCGACCTCGACCTGCTGATACTCTATGATGACCCGCCACTCGAATCCTCGGTGGAAACCAGAACCGACTGGCAATTGTGCGCCGACGGCCGCGTTGAACGGCTTCTGGGGCTTCTGGGTGGCGTCACGCCAGAGGGTGTGGCATACAAAATCGACCTCAGGCTGCGCCCGGAAGGCACAGCCGGCCTCCTGGCGAGATCCTGGTCGAGCTTCCTTGAGCATGCACGACGCTATATGCAGCCTTGGGAACGAATGGCCCTGGTGCGCAGCCGCGTCGTTTCTGGTTCGGAAGAAATCAGGTCGCGCTGGTCTGAAGCCATGAAGGAGATTGTCTACGATTTCAATTGGGACAAAGATGCCGTGGGCGCGATACGGCACCTGAAGCGAAGAATAGAATCGGAGAGCAACAAGGAGGATCGCGTGTACGTGGATTTCAAGTTCGGCAGTGGTGGAATCGCCGATCTCGAATTTCTGGTCCAGCTTTTGCAGGTTCTGCACGGCAACAAGGCTTCGGCATTGCGCACGCCGCAAACTGCGGAAGCACTCTCGTGCTTGCGCGATATGGGTGTCATTTCGCCTCAGGACTGCGAAGGACTGCAGGAGGCACACAGATTCCAGCGAATGCTGGAGAATCACTATCAGCTCATCGAGGAATGGACGTCCCGGGAGGTCTCGCGTGAATCTCCAATCCTCGAGCGGCTGGCACGCAACCTGAGTTATCAAGGTTCAACGCCCGGAGACGCCCGCAAGGCATTGCTTAACGAGTGGGATTTCCATGCGCGCACGGTGCGTTCCCTGGTGGAGAGACTCTTTTACGGAAGCGGGTAAGTGGAAGAGGTAAAAACAGATGGAGTGTCAAGAGTACTTTCGAGTCCCGGACAGAATGTATGGCGTAGGATTCGCAGCCGCACCTGGTTTGTTTGATGGACCATCATCAAATCCTCAGAGCTGCGTCCCGTCAGGGACGCGACGAGAGTAGCCCGGCACTTCAGTGCCGGGACTGTCGGATACCTGCGCGGCAAGTCCCGTAGGGACGGTTGAGTCATTTCAAGACGTGTACGTACGGCGTATTGGATTGGGAGTTCACCATTCGTGTTTTCCATATCATTCGTCCCTGCGGAGCTTTCCCCAGCATTGTCTAGATCTTCAGGCCTGAATGACAACAAAACTACACTGGCACGCACCCGGTTTCTGAAATCAGCGTTTTCTGCATTCAAGGATTGACAATGTCTCACTCAGATTTTATATAAACAGAGCGCTAATGCGACTGCACTGATTTCCGATGTGCTTTTGGAGAAGAGAATGGGAAAGGAACCTAAGGAGGGACGGTAAATGAGTAAGATCATTGGAATTGACCTTGGCACGACCAACTCGGTGGTTGCTGTGATGGAGGCGGGTGAGCCCAAGGTTATCACAAATCCGGAAGGCAGCCGGCTCACGCCGTCGGTCGTGGCGACCGGTAAAAACGCCGAGAGATTTGTTGGCCAGGTAGCCAAACGGCAGGCCGTTACAAATCCCGAGAACACTATTTTTTCGATCAAGCGATTCATGGGAAGGAAGTTCCCTGAGGTCCAGGAAGAGATCAAGCTGGTACCGTACAAGGTCAGCCAAGCCTCCAACGGGGATGCGCACGTTAAGATGGGGGATCGCAGCTACGCGCCTCCGGAGATCTCGGCGATGATTCTGCAAAAGATGCGTTCCGCGGCCGAGGAATATCTGGGTGAAAAAGTGGAGAAGGCCGTCATTACCGTTCCTGCCTATTTCAACGACAGTCAGCGGCAGGCCACTAAGGATGCAGGCAAGATCGCCGGCCTGGAAGTCGTGCGCATCGTGAACGAGCCGACGGCCGCGGCCCTGGCTTACGGTTTGGACAAGAAGAAGGATGAGACGATAGCGGTATTCGATTTCGGCGGCGGCACGTTCGACATTTCGATTCTGGAAGTCGGAGAAGGTGTGGTGGAGGTCAAGTCCACCAACGGTGATACCCACCTGGGGGGCGACAACATCGACGTGTGCCTGATGAATTGGATCATCGACGAGTTCAAGCGGGATCAGGGAATCGACTTGTCCAAGGACAAGATGGCTCTGCAGCGGCTGCGCGAAGCCGCCGAGAAGGCCAAAATGGAGCTTTCCACGGTCATGGAGACGGAAATCAATCTCCCGTTCATAACAGCCGACGCAGGCGGGCCCAAGCATCTCAACATGAAGCTTACGCGGGCGAAATTCGAACAGATGGTCGAGGACATTCTTCAGAGAACGGTAGGTCCAACCAAGCAGGCGCTGGCGGATGCAGGTGTCAAGTCAGAGAACATCCATGAGGTGGTGCTTGTGGGTGGATCGACGCGCATCCCGAGAGTGCAGCAAATCGTGCGCGACTTTTTCGGACGCGAGCCGCACAAGGGAGTGAATCCGGATGAAGTGGTGGCGGTTGGCGCCGCCATCCAGGCAGGCGTATTGGCGGGTGATGTCAAAGATTTGCTTTTGCTGGACGTGACGCCGCTCTCACTCGGGATCGAGACACTGGGTGGTGTTGCCACCAGGTTGATCGAGCGAAACACGACGATTCCCACGCGGAAATCCGAGATCTTTTCGACTGCCGCTGACAATCAGACCTCTGTGGAAGTGCACGTGCTGCAGGGAGAGCGGGCCATGGCTCGTGACAACCGGACCCTGGGCAAATTCCATCTGGTAGGAATTCCGCTGGCACCGCGCGGCGTGCCGCAGATCGAGGTGACTTTCGACATCGATGCCAACGGCATTGTCAACGTTTCGGCGAAGGATCTGGGGACCAACAAGGAGCAGAAGATCACCATCACGGCATCGAGCGGCCTGTCCAAGGACGAAATTTCGAAAATGACCAAGGACGCCGAATCGCATGCCGAGGAAGATCAGAAGAACCGCGAGGCGATCGAGGCCAAGAACAAGCTGGACGGTCTGATCTACAGCACGGAAAAAATGCTGAAAGAGAATCGAGACAAGATCTCTGAGAGTGAGGCGTCCTCGCTGGAATCGGCGCTTACACGCGCGAAATCTGTTTTGGATCAGTCCAAGGAAGTGAGCGAACTGAACGCGGCTTTGGATGAACTTACGCGGGCTTCACATCACCTCGCGGAGGTGATGTATCAGAAGACAACGGCGCAAACACCTCCTCCCGGCGCGGGAGCCGGGCCCCAGAGTGAGCCCGGAAAAAAGAAGGAAGAGGAAGTCATCGACGCGGAATACGTGGACGTGGATGACAAGAAGAACTGAGGAAGCATAGATCCGCGGCGGAAGGCCGGCCCCCTGGTTGGCGTTCCGCCGCGAAACCCCGGGAGATGCCGTGACGAGACCGAGAGGAAAGCTGCCGGGCCTGGTGATACTGCGTGATTCATTTCTCGGTGAGAGCGACAAACTGGCCGACGGTTCACTGCCGTTGATTCCTGCCGTCGATTTGTATGAGACGCGGGAATGTTACGTACTCAACGCGGAGTTGCCGGGTGTGGAAAGTGAGGACGTTCACGTAGAGGTGCGGGGAGCAGAGCTCTGCATCTGGGGTGAACGCAAGGTGGATCTTTGCTGTGCGGACGAAAGCTATCACCGGCTGGAAGGCATCAAGGGTCGTTTCCACCGCGCTTTCCGTTTGCCCGAGGCAATGGACGACAACGCTCAAATCCATGCTACGATGAAGGATGGGGTCCTGCACGTCGAACTGGCCAAGTCGAAGAAGTCCCACAGCATTAGCATCGAACCCACGCGCGCGGGACATTGAGCGCATATGGCGAAGGAAGATTTCTACTCGATTCTGGGAATATCCCGCAACGCCAAGGAATCCGATATCAAAAAGGCGTATCGGCGGCTTGCGCGCAAGACTCACCCGGATGTGAATCCCGGCGACAAGGCTGCCGAAGATCGTTTCAAGAAGATTCAGGGAGCCTACGACGTCTTGAGCGATCCAAAGAAGCGGGTCGTGTACGACCAGTACGGGTTTTATTCCGACAACATCAAGGATCACCCGGGGGCCGGCGGCAGCGGTCCCGGTGACGGCACTGCATGGGGGTTCGACTTTTCGGAGGCGGACGGCGGAGGGGAAGGGCAGACCAGTTTCCGCGACATCTTCTCAGAATTCTTCGGTGGCGGTAGCCGGTCGAGGGCCGCGCGCGAGACGCGCCCCGAAAGAGGCGAAGATCTCGAACACCACCTCAACATCTCATTCGATGAGAGCATTCGGGGACTGGAAACGAAGCTGAGCATCGATCGCGGAGAAACTTGCCGCGTCTGCAGCGGCTCCGGTTCAGATATGTCGCGGGAACAGTCGGTCTGTCCGACCTGCAAAGGAAGCGGGCAGGAAGTGCGCATGCATGGGGTTATGCGTTTTTCCTCGCCCTGCCGCACGTGTGGCGGCTCAGGCCGCACGGGCGACAAATGCAAGGCTTGCGGCGGTGCCGGAAGATTGTCAAAACAGGAAACGGTGACGGTACGGATTCCCCCAGGCGTGGACACGGGCTACCGCATGCGCGTTTCGGGAAGGGGTTCCGCGGGCAGAAGAGGCGCCCCTCCGGGAGATCTCTATTTGATCATCGCCGTGCGCCCGCATGATTACTTTCGGCGCGAAGGCAACGACATCCATGTCACGGTACCGATTACAGTGCCCGAGGCGGCGCTGGGTACCAAGATTGAGGTGCCTACGGTTTATGGAAAGACCCTCTTGCGTATTCCTCCAGGAACGCAGGGCGGCCAGAAATTCAGGCTGCGCCAAAAGGGCGTTCCCTCGCTCCGAGGCGAGGGAACGGGCAACCAGATCGTGGAGGTACGAGTATTGGTCCCGCGGGTCGCCGACGAGCGATCCAAAGAGATCTTGAGGGAACTGGCTCGTCTCAATCCGGAGGACCCCCGTGCGAACATGGTTCACGATTAAGGGGAGATGCTTACGGTGAGCGCGCGAAGAAGTGCAGGATACATGATCAGTGTCGTGGCGGACACGTTCCAGGTCCACCCGCAAACGCTGAGGCTCTACGAACGCCTGGGCCTTTTGAAGCCATCCCGCAGCGACGGCAACACACGTCTCTACACGGAAGCCGACCTGCACCAGTTGGAGATCATTCTCAACCTGACGCGCGATCTGGGGGTCAACCTTGCGGGAGTGGAGGTCATCCTGAGCATGCGCGAAAAGATGGGGCGGATGCAGCGCGAAATGGAGGAGATGATCCAATACGTTCGTGAGAATATCGGCCACGCGGGCGTGGCGGCCAGGCGCAATGCTCTGGTGCGCGTTCCCGCCAGGACGATCATACGGAGCAGCCGCGAAAAAAAATGAGGCCCTTCCTTTTCTTTTTGACCGTCCTTGCCGGGTTGCATTTCCAGGATGCGCCGGCGCCTCTCTATGAGCAGACGTATTCCATTTACATCCACGGCGCGCTCGCCGGCACCGAATCGGTCAGCGAGCGGCGTGACAAGAACGGCAACCGGGTGTGCAGCTCCCAACATGAAATGCTGGTGACGGACAGCCTCGAGACCAAACGCATGGCGTTCGAGACGACGATGATCTTCGTCAAAGACACCACGGTTCCACTGAGTTACTCCCTTAAATACCTCTCCGGATCGAAGGACTTCTGCAACGTGACCGTCACGAACGGAAAAATCAGCCGCATGTTGAGCCGAGGCGGCAATCCCAGCGAGGCCACGGCCGCGCTGCAACCGGCGGCCATCATTCTGGATGTCAACGTGTACTACCAGTACGATATTTTTTCCCGCGTCTATGACTTCAAAAAGCGCGGCCGGCAGACCTTTAACAATTTTCTTCCGGTCATCGGGAGTTTCGTGCCGGTAGCGGTGACCTGGCTTGAGGATTCCAAGCTGGATTATGGCAAGAGCACGATCGCGGTGCGTAACTTTAAGATCGATTTTTTTGAGTCAAAGACCGGGTATTTCTCGACGGACACGAGCGGACGCCTCGTTCGCCTCATCATTCACGATCAAGATCTTGAGGTGGTGCGCAAGGACTTGGTCCCGCAGGCACAAGAAATCATTAAAAAGCATTGACGGGCGGATTATCCGGGGCTCTTTCCGAAGGCAGGTTTCTGCCGGCTGCTTTCAGCTGAATTCGAAGATGACTGTAGAGCTTGCGCAGCACGTAAAGTTGCAGTCCGTGGTCTTTGGGGAAGAGTTCGCGCACGCCGTTTTCGATGCTGGCGACGGCTTGCTCAAGGTATGGAATGAGCTCGGCCGTGACGGTCGGATCGTACGGTATCCGGATAGTGCGGCAGCCCAGCTCCGAGAATAGTCTTACATACCGGGCGGTGACCTTGTCGGGACAGTGGATGCGCTTGTAGGAGGCCTTGACCTCGTAGCCCAACAGAGTTTCGATGATCCTCGCCGGAGACTTTCGTCCCAGAAGCTGCAGGTTGCGCGTTTTGACGGAGAGCACCTGCAATCGATAGAGCTCCATGATTCCGGAGAAGCCGAGAGCGGGGTGTTGCAGGGCCTTCAAAATCTCCATGTGCAAGATCTTATGGCCGGCTTGGTAACGCGGGACAGCAGGCGCGCTCAAATCGGACACGCTTAGCTCTTTCGTTGTTGAAGAAACGGGTTCTTTCGTCATGGCCAACGTTTACCTCATTGATTCGCTGTTAAGTAAGCCCCCAGCAAAGTTGGGGGTTTACCTAACAGCGAATTACGATTTTGATGTATCACGTTGTTTGGTG
>Ga0187882_1001207_pt1 | contig 26834 bp, 13 predicted proteins | sample June2016WEW_19_1_3_FD_132991 | JGI IMG/M metagenome (GOLD analysis project Ga0187882, IMG submission 132991) | Peatland microbial communities from SPRUCE experiment site at the Marcell Experimental Forest, Minnesota, USA - June2016WEW_19_150 | ecosystem: Environmental > Terrestrial > Soil >... | reverse complement strand
GAGCCAGATCCGGCAATGCCCCGCGGAATGCGCCGGCCGGACCGGCACCACCGCCGGGCCCTCCCGGCCCACCACGGCCGCCACCTCCAGCGCCGCCCCTGCCTCCAGGGGCGCCCTGAGCCGCCGGGTATGGGAAATACTGGCGCTCCGCATACAGGTTTCCCTCTCTCAGCACCCTGTAATAGTCCGCGATTTCCTGCCAAGGATCGCCGTACTGAGCCTTCAATTTGGGATCCTTGTTGAAGGCGGCGCGCAGCTCGTTTTCATCCTTCGCCTTGGCAGCCATCAGTTCTTTATCGAGCAATCCCGAGTAGTAACCCTTGTTTCCCTTCAGGGAATTCTGCTGGTTGAATAGCTGGCGCTCGAGACTTCGCCTGATCTCTTCTGATGCAGCGCTTCGCCTGATGAGGTCATCCACACTGCGAGTGCCGCTAGCGAGAGTGATCGGAAATTGAACATCACGCAGGAACTCGAGTTGCGCTACGGTATTGAGCCGCTGTGTGGAGCCCGGATGCCCGGAAACAAACACGAGCTCATTATTCTTGGCTCCGTTCTTGGACCACGCGAAATAGTCCTTGGGATGCATCGGCTGATTGTTTTCATACGCACGGAGGAGGGTCAGATCGAGATCGTAGCGCGGATATTCGAAGTTGTCCGGATCCCCGCCGAAGAAAGCCATGTCGTACTCCGGAGCGAACACGAGGCGGACATCAGTATAGGACTTGTACTTGTACAAGAAGTACATCATGCCGGAATACATGGAGACAGACTGGCAGCTGAGTTTCGTGGCCGCTCCGCAATCGCTCGCCAGTTTGTTGATCGCGGTTCTCTGGGCCGCGGCTGCCTCGGCCGGCGGCACGTCCTTTACGGCCGAACTCACCTTGTCGGTGATGTCCTCGATGCCTTCCAGAACCTGAACCGTCATGTTCGGACACTTGACCTCTTCCGCCTGCGTGGCGGCGTAGAAGCCGGTCTTCATGTAGTCCTTGGTGGTTGTTGAAATCGCATTGATGCACCCGGCACCAATGTGGTGGTTCGTCATTAGCAGGCCGTTCGGGGACACGAAGGAGCCGGAGCCACCTGGAAATTTCACCGAGGAAAGCCGCATGTGATCGAGCCATTGCTGGGTGGGCACGAAGCCGTACAGTGTTTTGAGTTGGTCCTTGGGAACCGCGTTGTAAAGCCACATCCCCTCTTCCGCGGCAGCCAGGTTGCCCAGCAGGAGGATTGCGCAGAAACTGATAGCATAAGATTTCTTCATCGTTTTCACCTGTTTTAAATAACGAAGTATGGAGCCCCAGCGGCAAAAATATCGCGCCACAATTCCGATTCTCATCACTGAATTGATCTGGGCCGCGAGCCCGACGCATGATACCGCTACTTGGCACTCTAGAGGGAGGCAAAAATTCGACCAAAACGAGATCTTCTGCAGCGCCACGCGCTTGCCATTGCATTCGAGAATGATCGATGATCGTCGAGCCCGCATTTCTCACCAGCTTTCTACTGTGGGTGCGGATGCCGAATCGCAATGTCAGCTCACTGTATCAGAGCTTGCCGAATGCGAACGGCATCACTTCGATCGCGGTCAATGGTTCGACAGTAAAATCAAAGATTGAAAAAGGCTACGCCGTGATCACCCGAGATTGGAAGGCTGGCGATAGAATCGATCTGGTGCTCCCAATGAAAATTCAGCGCATTCAGGCCAGCGACAAGATTGCGGCCGACCAGGGGCGCGTTGCCCTTTGATACGGTCCGTTGATCTATAACATCGAGAAGGTTGATCAGGACGCCTGGAGGCGCTGTAATCGCTTGGCTTTTAGCTATTAGCTGTTAGCTCTTAGCTCAGATGAGGAAGCACTGCGAGCCAAAGCTAAAAGCTAACAGCTAAGAGCTAAAAGCCTGCTAGCTTCTTTTGAGAACCGGATTGCATGGCTGACTGGCAATGCGAACCTCGAGGGCTCAAAGTACTCAAAGAATCTCCAAGAGGCAGCGGCGATCTATCGTGAGCCTTCAATGAGGGTGTTCCAGAAGAACATGAAATCGCCGGTCGACTGCGCGCGGTCCGTTTCTTTTCGATACCGGGCGCAGCATGTCACGGGTCGGCGCGTGAGACATCCAGGTTCGTTGATGCAGCCCTCGCGGAATCCTATCACCGGCAAAAACTGATTCAGGATGATTTCCGGCACGGTGGATGGTAATCTCCTACTACTGAGGAACGTACAACCAATATCAAACACACAGAAAGGATTCAACCATGAAGGCACGATTTCACCTTCACAGGTCCCTGGTGAGCGCGGCGGCCATCGCTTTGTTCGGAGCCGCTTTGTTTGCTCAGGGACGAGGCGCTGGCGCTCCGCAGGCGCCCCCACCCAATCAATCGACCGATCCCCTGCTCAGAGGATTCAGCTTTCGCTCGATCGGCCCGGCCGTGATGATGGGCCGCGTCGACGACATCGAAGGCGCTGAAAAAGATCCGATGATTCTCTACGTGGGTTTCGCTACCGGAGGCCTGTGGAAATCGACCGACGGCGGCATTCGCTGGCGCTCGCTGTTCGACAACATGCCGAATGAATCGATTGGCGACATCGCCATCGCGCCCAGCGATCCGAATGTGGTCTACGTCGGCATGGGAGAGGCGAACAATCGTCAGAGTTCATCGATCGGCGACGGCATCTGGGGCACGAAGGACGGCGGCCAGACATGGCAGCGCCTGGGGCTCGATGACACGCAGTCGATCGGCCGCGTCGTTGTGGATCCGTCGAACCCGAACGTTGTCTTTGTTGCCGCAATGGGCCATCTGTTTGGACCCAACCAGGAGCGTGGCCTCTATAAATCCACGGATGGCGGCAGGACATGGAAGAGAGCGAAATACATTGACGAAAACACGGGCTTCACCGACGTGGCGATCGATCCGGTGAATCCCAAGATCCTTTATGCCGCGTCATACTCCCGTCAGCGCACGTGGTGGGGCTACAACGGCGGCGGCCCGAACAGCGGCCTATGGAAATCAACAGACGCCGGCGAGACTTGGACAAAGATCACTGGCGGCGGCTGGCCTGTAGCCAAAGATGGAATATATGGCCGCATTGCCATGTCGATCTTCAGAGCCAAGCCCACTACGATTTATGCGCAGGTTGAAGTAGGCGCCAGCGCAGGCACGGGGAGCGGCACGGCCGCTGACGGCGGACCTGCACGAGGCGGTCGCGGTGGCGGAGGAGGCGGCGGTGCGGCCGGTGCTGCAGGTGCAGCTGCTGCTCGCGGCGCTGGAGGCGGGGTTGGCGGCGGCAGAGGTGGTGCCAACACTCCACCTGATCCCAACGCAAGCGGAGTCTATCGTTCCGATGACGGCGGCAAGACATGGGTGCTGGCGGGCAACCAGAACGATCGTGCCATGTACTTCAGCCAGATTCGTGTCGATCCGGTCAATGATCAGAAACTCATGGTCGGGGGAAACCCGGGGCGGATGTCGCTCGACGGCGGTAAGACCTGGCAGAACATGACCGGCTCACACACCGATTATCACGCAATCTGGATCAATCCCAAGGATCCGCGCAATGTGTGGATCGGGCATGACGGAGGCTTCGACAGCAGTAATGACGGTGGATTTACGTGGGACTTCCACAACGACATTGCCGTCGGGCAGTTCTACCAGGTATCGGCTGACATGCGCCACCCGTACTACGTCTGCGGCGGATTGCAGGACAACAATGCCTGGTGCGGCCCAAGCGCGGTGCGCGCTGGGACCGGAGCTGTAAACACCGATTGGTATACCGTGGCCGGCGGCGACGGTTTCTACACCCGGCAGGATCCTACCGACTGGGCGATTGTTTATGGCGAATCGCAGGACGGCGCCATGAGCCGTTATGACCTGCGGTTGGGTACATCCAAGAGCGTCAGGCCGAACGCTGGTGGTGCCGGTCGCGGTGGTGGCGGAGCGGCGGCAACAGGCGGCGAGAGCGAAACTCCGGCCCAGGCTCAGGCCCCAGCGGCGGGACGCGGAAACATCATAAACGCGCCCGCAAACCTGGACCCGTTGCGCTTCTACTGGAATGCACCCTTCGAGATGTCGCAACACAATCCCCAAGTCTTGTACATGGCGGCCCAGTACTTCTTCAAGTCCACCGACCGCGGTGACAACTGGTGGATGAACCCGACGGACCTCACCAACCACGTGGACCGATGGTCAATTCCGATCATGGGTGTACCCGGCAACGCGCCCATGGCATCCAAACATGACGGCTATTCGTCGAGTTCTCTCATCACGCAGGTTCGCGAGTCCCCATCCAGACAGGGCGTGATCTGGATCGGCACCGATGACGGCAACTTGCAGGTCAGCCAGAACGATGGGGCAACCTTCACCAACGTCATCGGCAACATCGGCGGTGCGCCCAAGGGCTACGTGCAGATCTCGCGCATTGAGCCATCGCACTTCGATCCCGGCACGGCCTACGTCGCACTCGACAATCATCGCAACGACGACTATAAACCGTACCTGTTCAAGACGACCGACTTCGGCAAGACGTGGACGAACGTCACCGGCAACCTACCGTCTTCCGGCCAGATCAACGCCTTGCGCGAGGACTACGACAATCCTGACCTGCTGTTTGTCGGGACGGAGTTCGGACTCTTCGTGACCCTCGATGGCTGCAAGGAATGGAAGAAGTTCATGACCGGCCTGCCTAGCGTGAGGGTGGACGATATCCTGATTCATCCTCGCGATCGCGACCTCATTATTGCCACGCACGGGCGATCGATCTGGATTGCCGACGACATCTCGCCTCTGGAACAACTCGGGCAGAAGGGCTCAGCCAACGTGATGCTCTTCGATCCGCGGCCGGCCATTCAGTGGAAGAATGATCAACAGGCACAGCGTCACGTAGCTAACCGCGATTTCCGCGGCCAGAATCCACAAGGCGGCACCGCCTTGAGCTTTTGGGCGAATGCCGACATGGGGGAAGCGAAGATCGAAATTCTCGAGCACGGAAAGGTTATTCGCACGATTACCACGACCGCGCAGGCAGGGATGAACCGCATTCAGTGGAACATGCAGCGTGACATGCCTGATGCTGCTGCCGGAGCAGGCGGTGGCGGAGGACGAGGTGGTGGCGGAGGCCGTGGCGGCGGTGGCGGTATAGCAGCAGGAGCAGCTGGGATGGCAGTCGCCCAGGCCGGAGGCGCTATCGCCGCTGGTGGTGCAGCAGCGGCCGCTCAGGGCGGCGGTGGCGGAGGAGGAGGACGCGGCGGCGGTGGTGGCGGCGTGCCCTTTGTCGCCGGCGGAGGCCGCGGCGGTGGTGGCGGAGGAGGCGGAGCAAGCGGTCTCCTCGAGCCGGGCACCTACATGGTTCGCCTGACCGTCGGTGGCCAGACGTCCACCACTTCCGTAACGGTACTCGAGGATATCTGGATGCCCGAATTCAAGTAGCATCGGCTGAGATCCATCCGTTCCTTTCGTCAACATGGGCAGAGAGGAGAGTGATTGACAGGGTTCGCATTCTGTGCCGGGAATTACGCACGGCGCCAGCAGATGACAGGCGGTTCATCCTGGCGCAGTTAGGCGTACTGGAGCAGCGGGCGATGCTGATTCGGCAAGCAATCATTTGGGGGAGCGTAAGTGTGCTGTTCGTGGCCCTGTTGATTGTCACGCTGTTTCTGGCCGCGTTGCTTCACTGGGATGCCGGTTGGTTGATTGTACTGCTCTTCGCGGGCTGCCTGATTTCCATGATCGCGTCGCTGGTGGCATCCATTCGGGATATCAATCGCTCACTTTCGGCACTCAAATTGGAACTTCGGGCATTTGCAGGCGAACCCGCGGCGCGAGGCTAATCCTGCTCTGGTAGCTCCTTGAGAGCGCTTTGATAAATTGGCGAACATCACCGGAAAATGCTCTCAAACGTCACAGTCATGTACCACACGCATAGCGGTGGCATGAGAGCCTCCACAATGGCAGCATTGGCAGGCTCGCCCCAGAGGGGCCAGAAGACAGTAGCCCCGGGCTGCGCTTCGCTTGCTCGGGGCTACTCTCTTTTCGCCCTTCCATGGCTCGGATCCGTCAGCATCAGTCAAACGATTGTTTACAGAGTCCCGAAATTCTTGACCAACGCTGGAATAGCAGAGCATTTTCGTGACTCACAGCCAGAGGCGGCGGTTTGCCTTGTCGGAATCAAATTCCTCATCGTGAGAACTTCTTCTCGTTCCTACTTCCCTTCCTGGAGCTTTTTGATGGGATATGGGGGAGCCGCAGGCATCTGAATCGGGTTTTTCCGGATTTCCTCCTGCAGGTACTTGATGGCCGCATCGAGCTGGGCGTCCTGGCCTTCGAATGTCGCATGCGGCGGGTTGTCGACGACAATATCGGGATCCACGCCGTGGCCTTCGATAAGCCAATGTCCCTCGGGACCGTAGACACCGGTCTCGGCGGCGGTGGCAATCCCCCGGTCGACAAGAAAGTTGTTGGATGACAGCCAGATCTCTCCACCCCAGGTGCGCATCCCGACGATTTTTCCGAGGCCCAGCCTGCGGAAACCCTCTGAGAATGCCTCGCCGTCGGACGCAGTGAACTGGTCCGTAATCACGACGAGGTGCCCTCGGAAGGCGTACTGCATGTTCCAGATCGGATTCCCGACGCGCGGTTGCCAGTAAAACCACGCCTTCCGCAAAAGCTTCTCGAGAATCCAACTGTCGATGTTGCCGCCGTTGTTATGGCGCACGTCGATGATGAGTCCCTCTCGATTGAACACGGGATAGAATTCGCGTTCCCACTGCGCCATGTCGGAGCCGCCCATCGCGCGGAGGTGGACGTAGCCGATTTTGTTTTGTGACGCTTTCTCAACCGCAAGCCGCCGGGTATACTCCCACTCGTCATAGCGCAAGTTGTTCTCACGTGCGAGCGTGATCGGCACCACCACGACGTTGCGCTCCGCCGATCCTCCCTTCGGCTTTACTCGCAACAGCACCTGCTTGTTCGCCTGGTCGCGCAACAGGGCACCCAGATCCGGCGCCGAAAGCGCGCGGATGCCGTTAATCGATTCGATGATGTCACCTTCCTCAATGTCTACTTCCGGTCGCACGAGCGGTGAGAGTCCTTCCGGATTGTCGGGATCGGATTGATAGATGTGCACGATTTTGTATCCGCCGGCGGACTCGTCACGGATGAAGGTGGCACCCAACGATCCAGGCTGCACCTGATCCTGGCCGCGCCTCGTGTCGCCACCTCGAACGAAAATGTGCAAAGCCGACAGTTCGCCGACCATCTGGGCCAAGATGTCGCTGAGCTCCGCCCGATCCGTCACACGATCCACGAGCGGCAGATAACGATCGCGCACCGCGGGCCAGTCGAGACCGTGCATGTTGCGGTCGTAGAAATAATCGCGTTCGAGGCGCCAGGCTTCGATGAACATTTGACGCCATTCATCTCGCGGGTCGAGGTCGAACGACCAGTCTTTTAGCAGTACCTGGCTTTTTGACAACTCCGGCAGCGCCTTCGGGCCGGCGTCAACAACATACAAGTCGTTTCCCTTGTGTACCACCAACTTTTTATTGTCGAGCGACAACTCATAGCCGGAGACATCTTCGAGAAACGTTTCGGGCGCCGTGCCGCGCTTGCTGTCGATTGCCATGGTCTTCAGCGTCTCCTTCCGTTCCAGCGAAGTATCGGACGAAATGTAGTAGAGACGTTTCCCATCGGTGCCGAGATCCGAGTAGTTGCCGGGCGGCACGGGAACTTCCAGAAGCCGCGCCTCGATTCCGTCGAGATCTATCGCGACAGCCGGCGGCGCGGTGCCGGTTTCCTTTTTTTCGCCTTCCTTGGCCGGAATATACAGTTCGTCGACGGGTTTGAAAGGAGAGCGCTCACCGCGGCGGAGCGCAACATGATAGATCTTCGTCTGGTGATCGAAGAAAGGCTCCGGCTGGCGCGAGCCCCAGGGACCGCCGACGAGAGATGCGAAGTTCCGATCCGAGAGGAAATAGATCCATTTGCCGTCGGGACTCCACGTCGGGCTGGAGCTATCGTAACGATCGCTCGTGATCGCGCGGGCCGAACTCTTGTCCATGCTGTAGACGTATATCCGAGTCATCAGGTTCGTGTTCGGCGCCGAGTATGCCAACCACCTGCTGTCGGGTGACCAGCGGACGTCCCCAAAGTCGCCTTCGCCGCAGACTGCAATCTTCGTCTGCTTTTTCGTGCCCACCTCGTAGATCCAGAGCTGCTGGTCCTTGTCGAAATGGGCCACATACTTGCCATCGGGAGAGGGAACGCCGTCCCACCGAAGAACATGTGCATCGTTGGTGAGTTGACTAGGGTCGCCGACTCCGTCCGCGGGAACGCGCCAAAACTCGACTTCCCCGCTCTCGTCCGAGAGTGCGAGCAAGGACTTTCCATCCGGGAAAAAGCGTCCCTCACGGTACCGCACTTTCTTGTTGCGCGTGGCTTCGACAATGCGTCCTTGCTGAGTTGGAACGACAAATAGCTGGCCGCGAGCGGTGAGAACCAGCCGGTCTCCGTCAGGAGAGAGATGCCCCGCGGTCACCCACTCGAGTGGATTGCGGATCCAGCGGTCGCGAAGTTGATCGAAATCGGAAACGAGGCGGATCGAAATTGGAGTATCGGAGTTTCTTGCGATGTCGTACACACGCAAGTCTGCTCCCAGCTGATAGACGATGCGGCCGCCGGAGAGCGATGGCGACTGCACGTCGAATCCCGCGTGCCTGGTATGTTGCCGGGGATCGCGTCCGTTCTCATCAATTGACCAGAGGTTCATCGTGCCGTCGCGGTCGCTGAGAAAATAGACGCGGTGCTGCCACACCATCGGATTCTTGCTCGTTCCCGTGTAGTCGCCCGTGAGCAGGGCCGCTTCGCCGGCGCCGGTAAACTTCCAGATGTTCTGCGCTGTGCCGCCACGGTAGCGCTTGGTGTAGCTTCCCTGGAACGGCAGCCGGGTGAAAAACAATGTGTCGCCGTCATAAGCGCCGTCGCTTGCCTGCGCGAGAGAAAGCAGCGTGGAAATACCGGTCTTGGGATTGACAACCGCAAGTTGCGTGTCGGGAAGAGTCGAGGAGCGGCGCGTCGAATACAGGATCTCGCCCTTCGGCGTCCAGCCGACCACGAGCGCCTGTCCTCCTTCGTACGTCTGGCGGACAGGCGGGGCATTCCCGTCGAGGGGCAACGCATAGACTTCGGTGGGGCCTTCGTAGGTCGCCGAGAAGGCAAGGGTCTTTCCATCAGGAGAGATCGCGGCCCGCGACTCCTCGCCCGGGTGAGACGTGATCCGCTGCGCAATTCCGCCCGAGACGGGCACGCGCCAAAGGTCGCCTTCAGCCGTGAAGATCACGGTGTCGCCGGCAATCGCTGGAAAGCGGTAGTAACCGAGCGTTGACTGTTGGGGAAAGCCCAGAGACGCAAGAAGAAGCAATACAGTTAGAGACACCACACAACCGGGCATACGCATGCAGGTTCTCCTTTCCTTGTCGACGATCGAAGACAAGCTTCGGCTTCGGGTAAATTCCGGACCGTCTGTTATCGCAAGCCCGTCTGCTGGCCTTCTCCGCCCCCTCCCGCACCGCGGCCGCCACCCGGAGTCGCCGTCAAGGGCGGAGCCGGAGGCACGTAATTCCAGTTCAGCACGGCGTTGAAAATCATGTTGAACTCGCCGTGATTCTGCCAGCGATAGATGGGGTTGTTAGCAAACAGAATGACGCGTCCTTTGCCATTGGACGCATGAGGAACGTCGACGGCAAACGGCCTCTGCCGGAGTTGATCCGCGCCGACCATCAGGCCGCTCAAGACCGACGAATCGCCGCCGACATAGCGGGCGAGAATGTTGGCCTGATCGGCAAGTCCCACGCGCAGGAAAGGCCCGCCCTGATACTTGATGGGCAGCATTTTGTCCGTGTAGCCGTAAAAAATCGGATGGTCGAGCCGTGTAATCTCTGCCTGCACGACCGGATGCTCCGCCGTGATCCCGCTGACCTGGTCAGTATCCACCGTATGAGCCCAACCCAAATCGATCGGGAATCGGACCGCGCCGGCAGTCGCGATCAGCGTGCCGCCCTCCTCTAAGAATTTCGCGAATGCGTCAATCCCTTCCTGGCCGAAACCACCCGACATGTCCGGCGTCTCGCCGTACATCCCCAGAAACTTGTACTTATCGCTTCTCTGGTAAGGCTGCGGGCGCGCTGCCGGCGGCTGCAGCACCACCTGCCGATTGATGTTCTGCACAGCCATCAGGATGACATCATATTTGCCGTGGAGGTTGCCCTGCTTCACTTGCTCCTTAAAAATGAGATCGTAAGGAATTCCGAAGTTGTCGAAAGTCAGCCGATACCAGCCCAGATCCTGCGTGCTACTCCACTGGGAATAGATCGCGATGCGCGGAGCAGGAGATTCATGCATCGGGATCGTCGGCATGTCAGCCAGCGCGGAGGCCGTCAGGCCGAACGTCTCGACGGCAGCGCGCACGTCATCTCCGATCGGGCCTGAGAGGACGAACGATCCGGCGGGGAACTCTACACCTTCCACGGTGAAGCTTTTTTCAGCGATCTTCATCGGGACATTCCTGAGTTTGTAACGGAACGCGATCATGTTGTTTGATCCGTAGTGCGCAACCGCGAGGCCCACAGCACCTGCGCCTGTGATTTTGCCTTTCGTCTCGGCCTTGGTGACCGGAGTCGTCGCAACCTTCAGAATCGCCGGGTCGCCGATCTCCTTTACGTCCACAAGCATTTCCAGACCCATCGTCCAGCCGCTGTCGTCATAGGTTGTCAGTCTCGGATCCGGGTAGACCTGTTTTTCAAGCAGGTTCTTGGCGAGCCGCCCATAAGGCTGGTCGCGTTTGATGACATAGGATCCGGCCGGATAGACGCTGTCGCCTATCTTGATTTCGCTGGTCGCCAGGCCGACCTCAATGCCCTGAATTCTGAGAAGGTTGACGAGCGTCGCGGCTCGAGTCATGTCCCGCTGGATGGGAATCACGAAGCCGTACGGCGCCTTTGTCTTCCCTTCTTCGATCGAGTTTCTCGTTTTTACGTAGAAGTTCTCGACAATGACATTGGGAAACATCGCCGTAAGCTGCAGCGACGAAAGGATGCCCGTTTCCATGTAGTTCGTGTTGTCCCTCCGGCTGAAGATCGCCGTTGCATTCGGCGGCACGGGCAGCCCGCGATACCACTCGCGTTCCTGGGTTCCTCCTCTGCCGCTGGCTTCGCCACCGCCGCGGCCGCCCCCGCCCTGAAACACCGGGGCGCCGCCTGCTCCCGGCGCGCCGCGATCACCGGCGATATTGCCGCCGCCTGCTCTGGCTTCGGAAGTCTGAGACCCAGTAGCACCACCAGCGCTTCGTCCGGCACCCCTGGCTTCACCTGCGGTCACTCCAGCAGCTCCACCGCCGCCGCGGCCGGCAACCGCGCCGCGGGCATCACCAGCCGCTCCGGCATCGGCGGCTCTTGCCTCTCCCGGTCCTCCGCGCACGCCACCGCCTGCAGCCGCGTCGCGGCCGGACTGCGTCTCGTACATTTTCATGATGCCGTTGTGATTGTAGGCGATCGACCCAAGATAGCCTGGTGACCAGCCATCCATGAAGGAGTGCGTATAGACACCGGGCATGCCCCACTTGGTCATCTGCGCCAGTTCCCAGTCCGAAAACCAGGGCAACTCCCAAAACAAGAGCGGGTCGAGATTGGGGTTCTGCGGCGGGCCGCCGCTATAGGTGTACATCAGGGTCATCGACTCGTGAAGGTCGTGCATGATGGGAGGATGCGCCGTGAAGTACCAGTCGGAGAGAGCGCGGATCTGCATCAGGGATAGGTTAATGTCGCGGTTATTGTCGTGATACACATACTTGCCCCAATACGGAAGGCTGCCGATCCCGCCGCCGCGGCCGCCGCCTTGCCCCGCACCGGCGCCAACACTACCCGCAGGCGCCGCCGGCTGTCCCGTTCCAGATGAGGCCGCAGCTGCCGGCGGTTGGGCTTCCAGGCCGCGATAAAACCAATCGACGTTTCGATCACGCCCGTCCGCGTCTGCGACGGGGGTAACTGAAACATACACATTGTTGCGAATCTGAGCGATGAGCGGCGACGTTTCCGTTGCGATGCGATACACGAGTTCCATCAGCATCTCGGACGGGCCGGTCTCGCCGCTGTGCAGGCCGCCCATGAGATGGTAGTCCGGCTTTGTTGTCTCGATCAGTTGGTGAATCTGTTCGTCCGACAGCCCGCGCGGATCCGCAAGCTTGGCCAGATTGTCCCGGTTCTGCTGCAGGTTCCTCATGTTGTCATCAGAGGAGACCCACACCACGACGAGTTCACGGCCTTCATCGGATCTGCCGATAGTCTCCACTTTAACACGCGGTGTCGCGGCTTCGAGGGCACGATAGAATTTCAGGATGTCGGCATAGTACGTTAGCTTCTGAGGCGCGCCGATGTAATACCCGAGCACGTCCTTCGGAGTCGGGATTCCATTGACGAGGGGCAAGTGGTCGATCAGGGGGCTTCCGTACTTGGGCTCTCCGGTCCACTCTTTGTAGAGCTTTGCAAACTCTTCATCCTGGGTCTGGTTCGGATCACGTGTTTCGGTAACCATCTGCTGGGCCGGGGTGATGAAAGCGGCCAACAGCACGACACAAGTTCCTAGCAGAACTATCCATGCCGGACGTAGGGCAGCGGATTTGACTCTCATCGCATTTAACTCCATGAAGCGTTTAGACATACCGAATCGACAACAGGCTGCTTTTTGCTGGGCAAAAACTATAACATGGGTCACGGTGAAAGGATGCAGAATTATTCATCATCTCACTGCTATGTAATGCTGCGGCCGCTCCGCAACCAGCAAATCAGACCGCGCGGTGCCGTACAGGATTTGCTCGCACGTTCCTCACGTGCAGACCTCCGGGCTCTCTATCATGGGCCCTCGCGCTTCTTGCTGGGAGGGGATCTCATATGCTAAATTGTTTGTTTATCAATATCTAACTGGAGGTCATGAACGGAGTGGAAGGCCCTCAATCCGATTTCAAAAAATCAACGGTTCGCGAATACTTCGAATCCATCGTCGTCACCGCAGTCATCGCTCTTTTCGTGACCACGTTCGTGGTGCAGGCGTACAAAATACCCACGGGATCGATGGAATCCAACCTGCTCATCGGCGATCACCTGCTGGTGAACAAGTTCGTTTATGGACTGCCCGACCGCTTATTTGGAAAGATACTGCCCTACAAGGACCTCAAGCGCGGCGACGTGATCGTGTTTAAGTATCCCGATAGTCCCGAGGTAGCCTACGTCAAGAGGCTGATCGGCCTGCCTGGCGAAAAGGTGGAAATGATCGGGAGGACGATTTATATCGACGGCAAGCCGATCGAAGAAAAATACACTCAGTACATCGATCCCGGCAGCGTCTACGGGCATTTCGGCCCCTACCAAGTCCCCCCAGGCCAGTATTTTGCGATGGGAGACAACCGCGACAACAGCCAGGACAGCAGATTTTGGGGATCTGTGCCGCGCGACCACATCATCGGCAAGACCTGGCTGATCTATTGGTCGTTTGAGACCCCCAGGGACGAGTACCTCATGACCAGTCTTAAAGACAGAGCCAGCCAACTGAAGGATGTTTTTCTGAACTTCGTCACCAAGACTCGCTGGAGCAGATCCCTCAAGGTCATTCGATGATCGCAAGTTCTGCGAATCGGGAAATACCGAGCTGGCGCCGCACCGGCAACGGGATTGCAGCATTTATATTGTTTGCTTTGCTCATGACGGAACTGCCAGCCTACGGCCTCTTTCAGAAGCAATCCAATGTCGCCTCGGCGGGAATCTCCAAGGCAGCAGCTGAAAGCTGCGATGCCAAGGTGAAGAAGATGGAAGCTCGTGCTGGTGATCATGGCCGCGGCCGCAAGTTGGAGACGCGGCTTTCCGAGACTGAACTTAACTCGTACCTCGCCATTTGTCTCAGCCCGAACTACCATCCCTGCTTGCGCAGCATCCTGGTGAAACTCGATGAGGGTCGTCTCCAGGCGGTCGCAAGCATTGATTTTGACCGTCTTCAGCTCAACTCCACTCAACTTATAAATGGCTTGCTCAAGAAGATGCTAACCGGCGTCCACAAGCTGACCATAAAAGGAGGGCTGATCTCGAATCCCGGAACGGCAAGTTTCAGGGTGGATGAAGCGCAATTCGATAGCATTACTCTTCCCAACCTGCTGGTCTCCGAAATCATCAGCGCGGTTGGCCGCAAACAAAACCCGCCGTTCGATCCGATGCAGCCGGCCGCCTTGCCCTACCTCATCCAAAAGGTGGACGTGCATTCGGGTTTCATTCTGGTCGAACAGTGATGGGCCAGGCGAATCCGACCCGGCGGCTCCCTCGCACCCTGGCGCCGGAATGTGTTAGTATGGAGTAGGATTGATCGCTTTCATAGGACAGACACTACGATGAAATCCAGAGAACGCACTCGCAAAGTAAAAGCCGGCGGTTCCATAGAAGACCAGATCACCCAGTTGGATTCCCGCGCCGAACAGCTCTTCGCACGGGGGCACTTTTCCGAGGCAGGCAAGTATTACAGCCGCGCGCTCAGCCTCGCGAAGCAGCCGAACGTCAAGGCCTATTTTGCGGGCCATGTCGGCATCTGTCACTTCAACGCAGGCAACGACAAGATCGCGCTCCAAGATCTTCTGAAGTCCGCCCGCCTGTTCGATCCCGCCAAGCCGGAGTTTATGCCGGACATGTGCGGATTCGTTCATTTTCACCTGGGATCGCTTTTGGAGTACAACGGGAAGATCACCAAATCTCTGGAGGCTCGGCGCATCTGTGAGAAGTATGTTGACGCACAGGAGAAAGACACGCAGTGGATGCTCTACGCCGGAATCAGCCGCAATTATGAATTGCTCGGCAGGCACGATGAAGCCATCAAATACTCCCAGAGAGCGATTCAAGTATTGAGCGACAACGATCCCGGGTTGGCCTATCTCTACGAGAGCATGGGCGACAACTATATGGGGCTGAAGCAGTACCACGAAGCCATCAAGTATTTCTCAAGAGTGCTCGAGTTGGATCCGAATTTCGAGCGGCGCGACGATGTCCACCTCAAGGTGGCGAGCTGCTACCATCAGCTGACCAACGACCAGATGGCGTTGGAAACCTATGAAAAGATGCTGGACCTCAAACAGTTGACCAACAAACGGGAAAACCTGACCTGGCTCTATGTCAGGATCGCGCAGTGCCAGTTCCGTCTCGAGCGCTTCGAGAAATCCCTGCTTGTCACGTTGGAGGCGTTGCGGCGGCGTCCGGGGAACAAACTGGAGAAAGCCGAAGTGCGCAGCTATCTGACCAACAATTATTGCGAGTTGGGGCGCTATAAGGAAGCCGTGGCAGAAGGTGAAAAGGTCGTAACAATCGCCCGCAGATTCCCGGACGACAATCTATTCTATTTCCGAATGGCGCTCAGTTATTTCAAGCTGGGCGACAAGAGAAACTTTTCCCGATACCGTGCCCTCTGCCGCAAGAGATTTCGAGGCGACAGCTGGATCGCGTACTTGGACAAGCTGACCTAGTCCTGTCCGTGCTTGGCCTTTCAGCGAATGCAGCAGATTTACCATTCCCGCCTCCGCAGCTGCGCTGCATCACAGGCGTCCCCGGAGAGAGATGCGACGAGCCGCCCAGAAGATTGTGGTGAAGTTGCGGCAACACGGATACGAAGCCTTTTTCGCGGGCGGTTGGGTCAGGGATCATCTCCTGCGACGAAAACCTCAAGACATCGACATCGCCACCAGTGCGCACCCTGAGGATGTTCTGGGCATCTTCCGCCGTGCAACGCCCATCGGGGCAAGATTCGGCGTCGTGCAAGTGCGCATGTACAACCATCCTTATGATGTCGCCACGTTCCGCACCGAGGGTCTGTATGTGGACGGCAGGCACCCATCGATGGTGGACTTCTCCGGCCCCGAACAGGACGCGCTGCGCCGGGATTTCACCGTCAATGGGCTGTTCTACGATCCCCTCGCAGATCGGGTCATCGATTACGTCGGCGGAGTTGCCGACATTCGCAGGCGCACGTTGCGAACGATCGGCGCCGCGCACGCGAGGTTCGGCGAAGACAGGCTTCGCATGCTGCGCGCCATACGCTTGGCCTGCAACCTCGATTTCGAGATTGAGCCGGAGACCTTGGAAGCGATCAAGCAGCTCGCGCCTCACATACTGGAGGTAAGTTGGGAACGGATCCGGGATGAGCTGTTGAAGATTATTGCCGGCCCGATGCCGGACCGGGGGCTCAACCTGCTGCACTCCACCGGATTGCTCATCAACATCCTGCCGGAGGTGGAGGCGATGCGCGATATTCCCCAACCTGCCGAATATCATCCCGAGGGTGACGTCTTCGTTCACACCGGTAAAGCGCTCGGCCTGCTGCGGAAACCCTCGCCGGTGCTTGCTCTGGCCACTTTGCTTCACGACGTCGGCAAACCTCCGACGTTTGCAGTCAAGGATCGCATCCGCTTTGACCGGCACGCCGACGTGGGGGCGCGCATCGCAGAGGATGTCTGCCGGCGTCTCCGCATGTCAAACGACGAGACGGCAAGGGTAATCGAACTGGTTCGCGACCACCTCCAATTCCTGAACCTGCATGAAATGCGCCGGAGCACACTCAAGCGATTCTTGGCGCGTGTCGGCTTTGCGGAGCACCTCGAACTCCATCGGGTGGATTGCCTCAGCAGCAACGGGGACCTCCAAACCTATCGATTTGCCAGGGAGAAATTCGAGGAGCTGCAGCTCGAGCCCACGCCGCCGACGCCGGTGATCACCGGACGTGATCTGATTTCCATGGGATATAAGCCGGGACCACTTTTCGGCAGGATCCTGCGGCTCGTGGAGGACTATCATCTGGAGAACCCGCAGTTGACCATTGAGGCAGCTCGTGAGTATGTGCGCCGGACATTTCCGCGGAAAAAATCCGGGGGTGAGACATGAGCGAGAGTGCTCCTCTCCTCAATTGTCCCGCCGGAAGGCGCACTCCCGCACGCAGGATTGCCGGCGATCAGAAAGAAACTCCTCCCTCTTCAGGAACCTATGACAAAAGCAGACCCGTTTGACATCCAGAGAGAAGCGGTCGTTACATCCGAAGGCGTCCAGCGTCTGCGTCGAGGTCATCTTTGGATCTACGCGGCCGACGTGGCCCCTGCGGCGGCGGACATGCCTCCCATCGTCAGGGTCACGGATGCAGCACATCAAGAGCTCGGCTTCGCGTTCTATAGCCCTCAATCCCAGATTCGCCTGCGCCTCTTGTCGCGCGCTTCTCAGCCGCCAACAAGGGAGCTCATTACCGAACGCTTGCGCCTCGCAATCGAGCGGCGCCGCGCACGCTTGCACCCGGAATCCGCATGCCGCCTGGTGTTCGGAGAAGCGGATATGCTGCCGTCGATCATCGTGGATCGTTACTGCGACTTTCTGGTTCTCCAGACCCTTTCGCATGGCGCGGAAGCACTGAAAACTCTGTTGGTGGAAATCCTCCGTGACCTGCTGAATCCGGCCGGCATTCTGGAGCGAAACGATGTGAAGGCGCGCCTCCTCGAAGGGCTTGATGAAAGGCGCGGACCGCTATGGGGAGACGTACCGGAAAAGGTCGTCATCCGTGAAGCCGGAATCAGGTTTTGGGTGGACCTGCTGCACGGCCAAAAAACCGGCTTTTTCCTGGATCAGAGCGACAACCGGATCGCTGCGCGCGCCTATGCGTCCGGCCGTTGCCTGGACTGCTTCACAAATACCGGCGCATTCGCCCTCCATTTTGCGCAGCATTGTGAATCCGTAATCGGTGTCGATTCCTCCGGGGAGGTTCTACAGCAAGCTCGTCTCAATGCTGACCTGAACCGGACGTTAAACATCGACTTTCAGGAAGCGAATGTTTTTGATTACCTGCGGGAAAAAGAAAAGGCCGGCGAGAGGTATCACACGATCTGCCTCGATCCGCCGGCCTTCGCCAAAAACCGCGGCGCTCTTCCCGCCGCTCGCGGTGGTTATAAAGAGATCAATCTTCGCGCCATGAAACTCATGGAGCCCGAGGGGATTCTGATCACTTCAAGCTGTTCGTATCAGCTGTCCGAGGCGGACTTCTTCGCTTTGCTCCGCCAGGCGGCTATGGATGCACATCGCGCGATCCAAGTGGTGGAACGGCGGTCCCAAAGCACAGACCACCCAGTCCTTCTCGCAATGCCTGAAACGCACTACCTGAAGTGCTTCATCCTTCGAGTACTCTGAGCCACACCTCGCAGGATCGACTACTTGGCCGGAGCAGCCTTGGCAGCCTCATCCGGGGTTGCATCCTTGGCGCAGCGGCAGCCGAAATAGGCGAGATAATTCGGCAGGTAAGCCGATCGCACCCACAGGCCATTGAATTTGGAACCTTTGTATAGGTAAGACAAGCCGCGCACCACGCGCCAGTTGGCGTTGAACCCGCCGCTCTTGTTGCCCGGATAAGGCTTATACCAGCTCGCGGTCCATTCCGTCACGTTGCCCAGCATGTCATGCACGCCGAACGCGCTCACATCATCGAACTGTCCGACGTCCGCCGGTTTGAGGTTCCCAGTTTCCGCGGTGTTTGCCTTGTTGTCGATCCACTCATTCCCCCACGGAAAACGATTTCCGTTGGGTCCGCGCGCAGCAGCTTCCCATTCCTCTTCCGTTGGCAGCCGCTTCCCGTCCGCCTTGCAGTAGGCTTCGGAATCCTTATAGGTGACGTAGACGACCGGGCTATTCGCCTTATCAGGAGCGAAAAAAGTCCTCCACGTTTTCCCTTCCGAATCTCCCTCGGGCACGTAGGAGGTCTTGATCGAAAAGTCGAGGTACTCTTTGAAAGTCACTTCGTATTTGTCGATCCAGAACGCCTTGAGCTTCACTTTGTGCTCCGGATAGGCAGTGTTCGATTCCTTCTTGTTTTCGGGATTCATTTCATTCGTACCAATGATGTATTCGCCTGCCGGGATGAGAACCATTTCGCCCGGTGTGATTGTCGGTTTTTGCTCTACCGGCGCAGCTGTCTGCGCTTGAGGCTGTGCCTCTTCCTTTTTCCCGCATGCCCCCAGTGCAAGCACGGCAATTATAAGTGTGAGGGCAAGAGTAGTTTTCCTGATCATGACATCTCCTTGTGAGTTCTCTGCTTATGGGTGTGAGAACGGGCGATTATATACGCCTCCCCTCCAGCCAGTCAATTCGAGAAAACATGGCGTCACGCGATTCGGGTTATCTCCCACAGCAAACCACAACACCAAGGGAAGGATGCAAACCATGGCTGCGCCTGGCCGCTGCAACCCGCAATTCCATTGCAATTGCCTCTTTCTGCCGATATCATCCAACCCGAGACCGCCATCATTGCCGCGGTCATCCTTGTCGATCCGTCGAGGCTTGCTTTGGCAGAAACCCCTGCACGGCTGCGCGCCGATCTCGAGATTCGGCCTGAAACTTCCGATCCGCAATCGCCGGTCGTGGTGAAGGACCCCGTGACGCGGCGCTTCTATCGCTTCACTTGGATCCAGGCAACCGTTCTGCGCGGGCTCGATGGTCTCAAAGACGCCGGCACAGTCGCCCGGGAGGCTTCCTCCCATTGTCAAGTGCAGGTGGAACAGAGCCAGGTCGAGGATTTCATCGGCAAGCTCCATGGTCTGTTGTTGCTTGACGACGCGCTCTCCGGGGCGCGCCTCGAGACCATCGCCAAACAGCGGCGGCGGCTGATCGACACCCTGTTATCCATCAAGATTCATGCTGTTCATCCGGATCGGCTGCTCGATCGCCTTGATAGGAAGATCGGCCGGTACATCTTCAATAAGAGCTTTCTCGCAGTGGCAGCGGCGTCGTTCGCAACGGCTGTCGTCCTTGCCGTGCTAAACTGGGCACAGCTCTCTGTCTCCATCGCCCAACTGCTGAATGTCTACTCGCTGCCGCTGATCCTCCTGGTTGCGTTCGTTGTGATGAGCGCACACGAGCTCGGGCACGGCCTGACGCTCAAGCATTATGGCGGCAAGGTTGAGGAGATGGGGCTGCTTCTTCTTTATTTCATCCCTGGTCTCTACTGCAATGTAAGCGACGCCTGGCTGCTCAGGAAGCGAGAGAGAATGCTTGTTTCCCTTGCAGGAGGATTCGTTCAGCTGTTCGTGTGGTCGTGGGCCGTGATCCTGTGGCGGCTGCTTGCTCCGGAGATCTGGGGAAGTCGCGTCTGCCTGATCGTGATCGCATTTGCGGGGATCCAGACGATGTTCAACTTCAATCCGCTCATACGCCTGGACGGCTATTATTTGTTGAGCGATTGGCTGGAGATCCCCAACCTGAGACAAAAAGCCTTCGCCTACCTGCGTCGGAATTTGAAATCGTTGCTGGGCAAGTCCGGCACGGGAGCCGTGCAAACGACCAAGAGGGAACGGCGTATCTTCCCTACGTACGGCATCCTGTCCTTCGCCTTTTCCGCCGGGCTGCTCCTGTTCGTCCTCGATCGCTTAGGAGCCTGGATGGTAGTTGAATATAAAACATGGGGCATTCTTCTTTTGACCGGCATCTGCTTGATGGTGATTCCCACTGCCGGCAAGAATCCCGCGCCCGATGAGGGCAGATCGGCGCCAAAAACGGGCGGCAGAAACAGGAAGAAAACGTACAAATGGATCATTCTCGTGATCGTCCTCGCGGCCGGATTTTTTCCCTGGGAACTCAAGGTTGCTGGAGAGTTCACGATATTGCCGACGGCGGTCGTTCAAATCAGCCCGCAGGTCGCCGGCACCTTGAAGGCGATTCTCGTCGATGAGGGGTCCTCGGTCAAAAAGGATGACGAACTTGCAGAGATGCAGAACCTGGATCTCAGCAATGCCTATGAAGAAACGAAGGGGGAGCTCGCCTCCCACAGAGCCTCGCTGAGCCTGCTTAAAGCCGGCAGCCGGCCCGAGGAGATTGAGCGAGCCCGGCGCGCGGTTGACACCAAGAAGACGGACCTCGAGACCGCCGATCGCGTGGAGCAGGAGCGGAGGATGCTCCGGGATACCGCGGCCAAGAAACAGGCACAGCTCCAGAACGCTCAAACCGTGCTTGAACGGGCCACGGCGCTGTATAGCAGCGGATTGATTGCCAAGAACGAGTTGGATAGCGATCAGACAGCCTACGAGGTTGCTCAGAAAGAGCTTGCCGAGGCCCAGGGGCAGTTGCAGGTTCTCGACGAGCGCACGGCAGCCGCGCACGACATCAAGGTGAAAGAGCTTGCTCAGACCCAGAGCGATCTGGATGTGCTTCTGGCCGGATCGCGCAAAGAATCGATCGAGGCCGAGGAAGCCGGGGTGACCGAGCTCGAGGATAAACTGCGCATTCTAGGCGAGCAATTGGAGCAGCTCAAAATTCGAAGCCCCATCGATGGGCAGGTAACGACCCCCTATCTCAAGAACAAGATCGGCGCATATTTTGACAAGGGAGATCAATTCTGCGAGATCGCCGACACCAAGCACGTCATCGTCGACATGCCGATCCCGGAAAAAGAGATCGGTGACGTGTTGCCGGGTTATCCTTTGGTTCTGAAAGTGCGCACCTATCCCAATCGAGTTTTCCAGGCCCTGGTAAAGACCATCTCGCCGGTGGCGCTCGAGGCTGAACAGGAGCGCACCGTCGTCGTACGAGGCGAATTGATGAACGAGGATGGCGCCTTAAAATCCGGAATGACTGGCGTGGGCAAGATTCTATGCGGCAGGCGCCTCATCGTCGAGCTGGCTACCCGGCGCCTAATTCGCTGGTTGAGGACAGAGTTTTGGGAGTACTTGCCGTAACGCAACCCATCGCCCCCAGGCCGCTTCTCCACCACCACCGGTAGTGGGGGACACGAAATACATATTTTTCTCCTTTTCCCCAGATTGTTGTTGACACGATTATTTGTTCTCTGTATAAATCATCACACAAACGAACTTGCTTGTTTTGCAACACCATGGGTGGCCGGAACCGGCTTTACGGTTCCGTCCCGGGTCATGCAAGCGTAGGCTTTGCAAGACTTGTTGTTGGCTAAGAGCGGGCGCCTCGGCAGTTTGCGACCCTTAGAGCGGTCAGTCTTTGAAATCGTTCTCCCGCGATGAGCAGATTGGGCTCTGTGACGCGGAATTTAGCCAGCCCTCTCTGACTCCTCCGGGAAAAACCTGACCGTTAGTGAAGCATTCTATGTGGACTGTGCGCCATGCCCTCAGGGTGGCTGGGAAGCATGGCAGCTGGATGCCGTTGAGCAACTCGAAATCTACGGGATCAGTGTGGACACGCGCGCATTTTTCTCTGGCGTCACCTGACTTTAGCCACATCACGTTTTTGCAAATGCTAGTAACCTAGCGTACACAACATGGCTATCACCTCCATGACTGCCTTCAAAGGAGACCATCATGAACAGACTCGGAGCCATTCTCTGGCTGTAAGGCATGTATGCCCATATCAACCTGCTGGACATTCAAGAAAGGAGCCAATCATGAGCAGACTCGGCGCAATCCTCTGGCTGTAGGTGTGCGGCACAAAAGGAGTCAAACGACAACAATTTTTCATTTGGAGATTGAAATGCAGAACGAAATCGAAATCCTTGAACCCCGTGAAACCCCAACAATCTTTTGGTACTAAGCATAGTGAAGGATGGAGCGAGCGATGCAAAACGAAATCGAAATTCTCGAACCCCGTGAAACCCCAACAATCTTTTGGTACTAAGCATAGTGAAGGATGGAGCGAGCCATGCAAAACGAAATCGAAATTCTTGAACCTCGTGAAACGCCAACGATCTTTTGGTACTAAACACGATCCATTGGGCTCCAGGCAAGGAACACGCATGTAGACGGTGAAACACCAGAAACGTGTGGCATACTTACAGTTTTCTGGTACTTAACGGACTCTGAGATCAAATGCAGATGGATAACGGAGTCGAGGTTTTGGAGACCGCGAACGTGCCAACCATTCGTTTGTATCCTGCAGCAACACACCCAAACGGACATGCAGGTCATCGGATTCGGAGAGGGATTCTGTGAATCCCCTTGCCGACGCAAACTATCCGATCATAGGACAGACGCCACGTCTATTGTCGCCCATCAGTTATCCAGATTCTCCACCTAAACAGACGCGGCGCTTTTTCTCACCTTTTCATCAAACAGTGCCGATAATTGAGATGCCCTTCAGCAGGAGTTCGAATTGAAAGGTTGGTCATCTCTCCCCGTAAAGGTAAAGGTTTATATATCAGTCGTTGTCACTGCCTCCATTCCCATCCTATGGCATGCGTTCATCGCGGTTGCATCCGCACCATTAGATTTCCATTGGATCGTTCTGACATTGTATACGCTTATTACAGTCCCACTCATCGTTCTCCTTCCTAGCCTGCCTTCCGGCGTCACGATTGGCGATGCATTTGTTATGAGCATCTGCATGATGTCGGGTATCGAAACTGCAATTGTAGCGAACACGTTGTACATAAGCTATCTGACTTTAATACTGAAACGTAGACATAATACGCCCGTTCACAGGATCCTTTTCAACATTGCTACGGCGGTCATTAACGTCTGGTTATATGGAGCAGTATTCCGATCACTTACCTCAGTTTTGCATGGTGACAAGATATTTCTGCCAACAATTGGGCTTGCAGTTACATTTTATTTTTCAAATTCATTTTTTATCGCAACCGCAATTGCCCTTTCTTCGAATGAAAACCTCTATTGGGTCTGGCGAAAAAATTATGCTCCACTGATTCTCGATTTTATCGTGTCGGGCTGCGCCGCTGCATTCATCGTGTTTTTTATCCCCCTGCTAGTGCCTAAAAACCAGACGTTCGCCTCCGTCGGTCCCCTGTTTTTAGCCCCGGTCATTGCTGTCATCTGGCGAATAAACAGAGTTAATAAGGCCAAGGCGGAAGATGCTGAGAGGCACCTAAAGGAACAGGAGGAGCTTTATTTTAGAACAGTTGAAACGTTGGCGCTGGCCGTTGATGCCAAAGATCAAACTACCTATGGCCACATCCGCCGCGTTAGGGCTTATGCCCTCGGGCTGGCGAAGCTGTGCGGGGTGACTGACGCCAAGGAACTGAAGGCTATCGAAACGGGATCTCTACTTCACGACATCGGGAAGTTGGCCGTCGAGGACTACATTCTTAACAAACCCGGCAGGTTGAACAAACAGGAATTTGAGAAAATGAAGGTCCATGCCACTGCCGGCGATGAGATTCTTCAGCAGGTCCAGTTTCCCTTTCCCGTGGCCAAGTACGTTCGCTGTCACCATGAGCGTTGGGACGGCAGCGGCTATCCTGACGGGCTCAAGGGAGAAGAAATCCCGCTCGGCGCCAGGATCCTGTCGATTGCGGACGCGTTCGATGCCATCCGATCCACCAGGCCATATAAGTCTGCTTTCGGCATTGATGATTCGGTCGAACTTCTGCGCACGCAAGCGGGAAGCAGTTACGATCCAAAACTGGTCCACATCTTTATCGAGCACATTGAGGATCTCGAGGCGCAAGCCGATGAGGCCGCCCGAAACTTCTCCGAGCTGTCCTTCCGTAAGTTCTTTGAGAAGATCGAGGATACCGAGGAAAAGGTCGACGTGATTCTGGGGAATCAAACAGCGTCCACGGCGCCATCAGAAGAGCTCGTCAAGCTTTTTGAGTTCTGCAGCGGAGTTGGACGCTCACTTTCCCTGGATGATTCACTACCCATAATCGCGCGCCGGCTGATGCGGATCGTGCCCTATGACACTTGTGTTGTGTACATCCCGCAAAATGACGATTCGATCAAAGCCGAATTCGCCTGCGGAGAGCATGGGAATGCATTGAAGGGAACTTCCATCGGGCTGGGCAAGGGAATCAGCGGCTGGGTCGCTGCCCACAAGCGGCCAATGTTAAATACAACTCCGGCGTTGGAGTTCCAGGATCTACTCGGGGACTTTGGTTCATTGAAGGATGGGCTGGCGGTTCCCCTGCTCCAAGACGGTGACTGCGTGGGTGTCCTGGCTCTCTACGCAACCGCTCCCACCTTCTTCTCCGAAAGCCACCTCTCTCTCCTCCAGTCCGCGGCTGAACAGATCGCGGCGCTGGTCGGCTACGCTGCTGCCGGCGACAGATCCGACGAAAGTGCTCTGCTCGACCCAGTCACCGGAATTCACCGTTTTTCGTATCTCACCGTCGCCTGCGAACAATCCCTGGCTCACGCCGAGAAAACCGAGTCGCCTCTGTCTCTTCTCTATCTGGAAATCAGAAATTTCCTGCACAGTGTCTCTCTTTACGGAACTGGATCCGGGGACATGATGCTGCGCAAAGTCGCGGATGTGCTGCGATCGGAACTGAGGCAAACCGACATCCTCGTGCGCTACGGGCACGATGGCTTCGTGGCGCTCCTCCCCGGTCTGGGCAATCCCCAGGCAAGCCGCTATGTCCAGCGATTGCAGCAACAGATTAAGGGCACCCCTGTGAATTTAGCGCCCGGGAATACTCTCTTTGTCACGTGTCACGCGGGGATCGCCTCGTTTCCAAACGACGGGGCTTCGCTTCTCGCTCTGCTGCGGGCAGCACAAAAAGCGATGTACGAACAGGTGAAGCTCTCCAGTCCGCAGGCCGCCGGCTCAGAAGGCAACGTCCTCGAGTTCCCCCCGCGCACATAAGCTTCTCTCTCGTCTATCGAGCAATGCCGCGAGCGCACCGCAGCCTCAGATCTTTCTAGCGCGAGGTCTTTCGATAGCGGCGGAAATCGAGATAACAGCCGTTCCGCTTCAGAAACTGCATCATGATGGCATATTCGCGGGAGGGGATTCCCAGGAGGCGGAATGAGTCTCTGTATCTTCCCCCCGTCTCTGCCAGTGCAAGGTGAATGATCTGCCGGACTTGGCCGCAGCCGATTTCGCGATTCAGGAAGGGAGTTTTCACCAGATTGTCAAACCCACCGAGGCCATCGCGGATTCGCTTGTAAACCTGCCAGGCGGCAGACCCCGGATCCCATGACCCGGCGCCGCCTTCTCCATGGAGAACCTCGGCAGGAAGATGCGTAACATGGATCACGACTCCCGGCGTTGAGTAGTATGAGCCATCGACGATGTTTTTCAGTTCCCGCACGTTTCCCGGATATGAATAGTGCATCAGAGTCGCATGGGCCTCCTGCGAAAAAGACTTGGACCGGCCACCCTCATTCCTACCCGCTTTGTCGAGAAACCAATCGAGCAGCAGGGGTATATCTCCGAGTCGTTCACGTAGCGGCGGAACTATTATTTCGATGCCTTTCAGTCGGAAATAGAGATCGTTTCTGAATCTTCCTGACCGCATTTCCTCTCGCAGATCCTTGTTGGTAGCGGCAATAACCAGGACATCAATTTTTCGGGCAGTGGTTTCTCCGATCCGTCTGACTTCGCGTTCCTGCAAGACGCGCAGGAGCTTTCCCTGCATTCTCAGGGATAGGTTGGAGATTTCATCGAGAAAAATCACTCCACCCTGGGCGGCTTCGAAAAGGCCGGCTCTGTTTTCGGAGGCTCCGGTAAACGCACCTCTGCGATAGCCGAACAGTTCGCTCTCCACAAGGGAATCCGAGAGCGACCCACAGTCGAGAGCAAGAAACTTGCCGGAGCTCCGGCGTCCGGTGCGGTAAAGAGCACGTGCGACCAGCTCTTTACCGGTTCCGCTCTCGCCCAGGATGAGAACACCGAGAGGAGAATTTGCCGCAAGCGCGATGCGCTCTAGCAGACCCCGCATGGCAGCACTCTTCCCCACCAACTCCGGGTAATCTCCTCTTGCCTCGCGGACGTACTGTTCCAATTCTTGCTTTTCTCGAATAAGATTGCGGCGCGCCAGCGCGTTGTCCACGGCCACAGCCGCGAGATTGCAGAAGGCAGCGAAAAGACTGATGGTCGATTCG
>Ga0187882_1001181_pt1 | contig 27217 bp, 14 predicted proteins | sample June2016WEW_19_1_3_FD_132991 | JGI IMG/M metagenome (GOLD analysis project Ga0187882, IMG submission 132991) | Peatland microbial communities from SPRUCE experiment site at the Marcell Experimental Forest, Minnesota, USA - June2016WEW_19_150 | ecosystem: Environmental > Terrestrial > Soil >... | reverse complement strand
TCACCAGCGGGCTGGTCATTGTCGGCAGCGATAAGCGCGGAACCATCTTTGGCATTTATGATCTTTCCGAACAAATGGGTGTGTCACCGTGGTACTGGTGGGCGGACGTGCCCATCCCGCATAAGGACGCCCTTTTTGTGAAGCCGGGCAAGTATCAACAAGGCGAACCTTCCGTCAAATATCGCGGCATTTTTCTCAACGATGAGGCTCCGGATTTGACCGGATGGGTCACAGAAAGATTCGGCACGGCTCCGCAGGGCACCAATCCACCGATACCTGCGAATGTAGCCAATTACGGCCACGAGTTTTACGCCAGGATATTCGAGGCGATTCTCAGAATGAAGGGCAACTTCCTCTGGCCGGCGATGTGGAACAACGCGTTCAACGAGGATGATCCCCAAAATGCCAAGCTTGCAGATGAATACGGCATCGTCATGGGCACCTCGCATCAGGAGCCGATGCTGCGTGCACAGAAGGAATGGGATCGACGCTATCAGAATACGCTTGGGAGTTGGAACTACTATAAGTACCCCGACGTTCTGCAGACATTCTGGCGGGAAGGCATTCTGCGCAACAAGGATCATGAAAGCATCATCACCATCGGCCTGCGGGGAGCCGACGATACTCCCATGATTCCGGGCGGCACCGTGGCCCAGAGCATGGCCCTGCTGGAAGAGATAGTGGCTGTTCAGCGGAAGATGATCGCGGAAGCGATCAATTCCGATGTAAGCAAAGTGCCCCAGCTTTGGTGCCTCTACAAGGAAGTACAGGAGTACTATAACGCGGGCCTGCGAGTTCCGGACGATGTTGCGTTATTGTGGACTGATGATAATTGGGGTGACGTCCGCAGGCTGCCGACCGAGGCCGAGCGCCAGCGCAGTGGAGGCGCAGGAATCTATTATCATTTCGACTACGTCGGCGGGCCGCGCAACTACAAGTGGATCAACACCAATCCAATTGCAAAAGTCTGGGAGCAGCTCACCCTCGCAAAAGAATACGGCGCCGACCGCATTTGGATCGTCAACGTGGGTCACTTCAAGGGCCTGGAATTCCCCATCGAGTACTTCATGCACCTGGCCTGGAACACAAGCCGGTGGACCAACCAGAACATCAACAAATACACCCGGCTTTGGGCCGCTCGGGAATTCGGCCCGACACATGCGGCGGATATTGCCGACATCCTGTCCAAGTACACTCAGTACAACGGCCGCCGCAAGCCTGAGCTGCTTGAGCCCACGACGTACAGCCTGACAGACTACCAGGAAGCAGACACGGTGGTGGCGGATTTCAAGGCTATTACATCCAGGGCCGAGGAGATTTATCACAAGTTGCCGCGGGATGCGCGCGATGCGTTCTATGAGTTGGTATTATTTCCCACAAAGGCCTGCGCGCAGGTAAATGAGCTGTACGTCACCGCGGGAAAGAACGCTCTTTATGCACGACAGGGTCGCGCCAGCGCCAATGATCTGGCTGCAAAAGTGGAGCTGATATTCAAGGCCGACGCGGACTTGATGGATTATTACAACCATACGTTTGCCGGCGGTAAATGGGACCATTTTATGGACCAGGCGCACATCGGTTACACGATCTGGCAGGATCCGTCGCAGAATGTCATACCTCGGGTCACGCGCATCGACGTGCCGCAAGCGGCCACGATGGGAGTCGCCGTGGAAGGTTCTCCATCGGCTTGGCCCGGAAATCAGGAGGAGCCCATCCTCCCGAAATTCGACGTCTTCAACCAACAACGCCATTACATCGACGTGTTCAATCGTGGACATGAGTCATTCAAATACACGGCCGCCGCCAGCACTCCCTGGATTGTGCTCAGCCCAGCCAAGGGGACGATCACCGGGGAAGAGCGCATCTGGGTGACTATAGACTGGCGCAAGGCGCCCGCGGGTTCATCCAGCGGTACTGTCAAGATCATACGAAAAGGAGGCGAAGAGGTCACTGTAAAGGTCGAGTCGTTCCATCCGACAGGATTTTCCCGCGACTCGCTCGATGGTTTTGTCGAAGGCGGAGGCTATGTATCCATAGAAGCGGAGCATTACACAAAGAGCATCCCTGCCGGTCAGAGTCGCTGGGAGAAGATAGAAAGTTACGGCCGGACTCTGTCCGCAATGTCGATCATGCCGGTTACGGCTCCGAGTGTGACGCCACCTAAAGACGCGCCATGCCTCGAATACAACATGTATTTGTTCGACTACGGCAACGTCACCGTGCGGGCAACCGTCGCTCCGACGCTGAACTTTGCTCCCGGGCGTGGTTTGCGCTACGCCGTGTCGTTTGACGATCAAGCGCCTCAGACCCTTGAAATCGTGCCCGAGGGCTTTGACGCCCGGAACGGAAACCGGGAATGGGAGGAGTCCGTGAAAGACGCCTGCCGCGTCGTCCGATCGACCCACACCCTCTCGGCCCCCGGTCATCACACGCTCAAGATCTGGATGGTCGATCCCGCGGTCGTGCTGGAGAAGATCGTCGTGGATCTGGGTGGCTTACGGTCGAGCTACCTCGGGCCACCCGAAAGCTATCGCCGCGGCAACTCCGCTCTTCACGGCGCGCCTAGCTTGCAGACCAAACCTGTTGAAAAGGTTTCCACTGGTTCAGGCGCTTTTGCTACCGGCAAGTACCGCAACCTGTTCGGCGAGGCCGGTCATCCCCGGCAAGAAGTGACGGCCAAGATCAACGCCGCGTTCGAGCAGTTGTTTCATGGCGACCCGAACACGCAAAGCGTCTATTTCCCAGCCGGAACCAACGCCAACGGGGCGCTGGCCTATCTCAGCGACATCAACAACAACGACGTGCGCACCGAAGGTATATCCTACGGCATGATGATCGCCGTGCAACTCGACAAGAAGTCCGAGTTCGACGCACTGTGGAACTGGGCAAAGACTTACATGTATCACGACGCACCCGGCCATCCTGGCCACGGCTATTTTTCGTGGTCGATGAAAATCGACGGCACGCCCAACGACGAGATGCCGGCACCGGACGGTGAAGAGTATTTCGCCATGTCGCTGTACTTCGCCGCGGGGCGCTGGGGCAATGGCACGGGAGTCTACAACTACCAGATCGCGGCCGATCGCCTTCTCGCGGACATGAGGCATCGAAGTTTAATTACTGGCCCGACATTGCGCGGCACGCGGACAGCCGGAGCCATGTTTCATCCAGAATACGCAATGGTCCGGTTTACGCCTGATGCCGACTTTACCGACCCCTCATACCATCTGCCTGCTTTCTATGAGCTGTGGGCGCGTTGGGGGCCTGTTGCAGATCGGCCTTTCTGGGCGCGGGCCGCGGCGGAGAGCCGCGATTTCTTTCAGAAGGTGACGCATCCCGTCACGGGCCTTGCCCCCGACTATGCCAATTTCGACGGTACGCTCCGGGGCGGGCAGCGCGACAATTTCCAGTATGACGCGTGGCGCGCCGCCATGAACTGGTCGGTAGACTGGTCCTGGTGGGCCAAAGATAAAGGGGAAACGGTATTAAGTGACCGTCTGCAGGCTTTTTTTGATGCCAAGGGTCTGGCCAACTATGGGAACCGGTACGCGCTCGACGGCGACAAGATTGGCGATAGCCATTCAGAGGGCCTCGTGGCGATGAACGCCGTGGCCAGCCTTGCCGCGACCCAACCGCGTGCGCGCCAGTTTGTCGAGGCCCTGTGGAATCTGACGATCCCGTCCGGACGATATCGCTACTATGATGGCATGTTATATCTATTGGGCCTGCTTCACTGCAGCGGTGAGTTCCGCATTTGGCCTTTGCCCAATTAGTCTTGTCAAGTTGTGGGGTCGGACCCAATGCCGTTAACTTATGGAAGATTTCGTGGAATTTGTGAAATTCGTGGCGTCTTCTTGAGTTTTTGTTTAAGTTAGCAGCATTGGGTCCGACCCCGGCCTTACTCGCCGCAACTACCGGATTTTGCCGGGGGTGTGGGGGCGGCGCAGTCCATGTCTCGGCGGATCGCTTCGTACTCCGGCGAGAACCGCTTACCGCCAGCGGGCCGCATGCAGAGCGACTCCTCGGTCATGGGTCCAGGCTCGATGCTCGCCTCGAGAATCCAGTAAATCGGATTCCGGTCCGGGCAGGGACGCACAACCACGATGGCGCGCGCGAAAAGACCCGACACTGCGAGCGCTTGCTCAGCCCGAGCACGCGACCGCTCGAGCCCATCCATCAGGAGCACGACTCTCCCGCGCGGTGCCAGGTGTCTGGACGCAGCCTCGGTGTACTCCCGGACTCCTCCTCTGAGCTCGAAGCGGCCGGCCGCACGCTGGGCGTCGCTGGGCATGACGCCGCTTCCGACGGGCATGAACGGCGGCGCGCCGGTGGCAAGATCGAACGGGGGCTCACCCGTCAGTACGAACGCATCTCGCAGGTCGCCGAGCCGCGGCTTCCAGCGATCCGCAAGACCGTTCAGCAGCGCGTTGCGCGCGGCGAGATCGTGGCTCACCTCCAGCGCCTCCAAACCGATCACCCGGCAGCGAGGCAAGCGCTGGAGCAGCAGCATGGCCACTGTGCCCTTGCCGCTGCCCAGGTCGAGGATCCGGACCGCCTCGGGGCATGCCCGGGCCGCGGCCCATGCCAGCAGGGTGTCATCGCACGCAGCTCGATGCCCGCGGCGCTTCTGGATGATGCGCAGCCTCGAAGTAAGACGGTCCAGCGTCTCGTCCGGATGAATCAGCACTTCACGTTCCTTTGCGGCCTCTCCAAATCACAGCTATAGTCCGTCCTGGCAGGATTCTATCAGGAAAGGGATGTCGAAAACGCACAGCGCAAGGAGTGCGGACAGAGTGAGCAGGAGCAGTTGCCGATTGGATTCTTTCTTGAGGTTCATGAATTCCTGTTGCTACGAAGAATTCGGCCTTCCCCCACACCCGTAAAGTCGGCGGCCGCACTCTTCGATGCCCCGAGCCGGAGTTCAACGCCTGCAGCCGGCGAGTGATGGTTCCGGAGCGGGTCCGAAGGGATCAGGCAGCCGGTCATGAACACCAGCGCCTGTGGATCCCCTTGCTGCAGCAGCCTGGGGCGCCAAACCCGGTGATGCGGCGGCCGGCGTCCGTTTCTTCCGCTGGAACCGAGCCTGGACCTCGAACGCGAAATTGTCGAGAGCGGCCAGGTTTATCGGATCGCCGTTGAGCGAGAGGGTCAGCGAGGGCAGGCCCTCCTTTTCCGCGACATGACAGAACTGTGCCTCCGCAATCTTGTTGGGCATGCATTCCAGCGGGCCGACAGAGACCGTGGCGTCGATCAGCCCCAGTCGCCATTCGTGCAGGGCCGCGCCGACGGTGAGGACAGCCTCGCCTTCCAGATCTTCCCGAATATACGGTGCAGCGGTTTCCAGTGACGTAGTTACAGGCGCGACCGGCTGCCAACCCAAGCTGGTGCCCATCACGGTCCGCATGCGCTTGCGGATGAGAGCCTGGACGAAGACCGTGAAGCGTTGGGACCATGTCGGCCGGCCGTGGCGATGGAGAAAGATGTAGTCGGTGTATTCGAGCCACTCGCTGACGGGGGCCAGTCGCACACGGCAGCCGCGTTCTTCGAGTTTCTCAATCACGAAATCGTTGGCAAAGGGTACGCTGCGCACATAGATCTCGCCCACCAGAAGGATCGTCGGCTTTTCTGCATTCCCCTGCAGAGCGGCAAACTCAGCCGCCGCCTCCGAAAGCAGTTGGCTGACGCCGAACAAATTCCCGCTTGCGACCTGCCAAAGCCCGGTGGCAGCCGAGAGATCGCCACCCGCCTCGCGCTCGAGATGCCGCATCAGGCGATCGCGATAACGACTGTACAGCGCGTTCGCGGCGCCGCGTTCCGTTTCAACCGGACGCACGTCCAGAAGTGCGTTCACAAACATCTCGGCGGCCATGAACCCGGTGAATATCAGGATGGAGAAAGCGGCCGGCAAATCGTCGAAATAGCTCGATTCACACGGCGACCAGATGCGGACGCGTCCGTTCCAGCCGAGCCGATCGAGCGTGATGCGGTCGAGTAGATTGTAAACCCCGAACCGGCACGGGCCGCAGGTGCGGGGCATCAGGAACACGAAACGTTCCGAGCCTGGTTTCGCCGGCTCAATGCGTTTGAGGAAGGAGCCCAGCGTCATGCACATCGGCACGCATTCCTTGCCGGAAGTGTGACGGCGGCCCAGTCGGAGGCATTCATGGTCAGGCGCGGGCAGCGTTTCGGCCGGAAAGCCACGTCCACGCAGGCACGCACTGATCACTTCGGAAGTGGCTCCCATTCCTGGCACCAGAAAATACTCATCCGGGTCAAAGTCCCCCAACCGCAACTCACCCACCTGGGCGTTGCGCAGATCGTTGGGAGTGATCGGCTGCGCCTGCTGGCGGCGATCCTGCTCGACGCAGTGAAGAAAGGCCTCGACGCGGGTCTTGGTGCCTGCGTCGCCCGCATGGCCGTCGGTTTCGATGATCGCGTATGGCTTGCCATCCATGATGTAACTGTAAAAGTGCAGGCTGAAGCTGTCCGGCCCGCACGCGTAGTTGCTGCAAAAGAGGCTGTAGACACCCGGGGTCTGGCGCACTTGGTGCGCGGCCCGCAAAATCCGCTGGCTGTAACCCCAGTAAATCTCCTCGAACACCGGTGTGTTCTCCTCGACCGGATAGCAGTCCAGCGGAATGCCGATCGCGCCCTGTTCGCGTAGCAGCGCGGGCACGTTCGAGTTTAGCACCTTGTTGTAGATCGTGTAGGGCCGGCCCAGCACGACGACCGGCACCAGGCCGCGCTCTGTGCAGAAATCCAGTGCGCGCCGGCCAATTTCATGGCAGCGCCGCTCGAACTCTGCTTGCACGTTCGCCGCCAGCCGGTGTGCCTGATGCCAGATGCTGCCCTGCATGCCGAATGCCGCGGCGACTCCCTGACAGCTCTCGAGGAATTCCGCGGATTCCAGGTTGCCCTCGCCCACGTTAATAACGGGCGACACGAGCCGGCCGGCGAGCTTTTGTTGGAGATCCCAGCGCAACACATCCGGACTCCCCTGCGCGATGGGGCAAACAGTTGCGTACGGCTCGGCGGCGGTGCGCGACACTCCGCGGACCATCGGAACAAAAAGAAAATCGCACGGCTCGTCCGCCATCTTGCCGGCCAGTCCATGGAAAAGCTGCATCGGCGCGCAAAACGGCACGTTGGCCTCCTGGATGCCGCGTTTGAGCGCAGCGTGGTCGGCGCCTGCGGGCACGAAAAGGTCAAACCCCAGCTCATGAAGAAACACGGCGAAAAAGGGGAACAACTCTTTGAGCATGAACTCATCCGAAAGAGCTACCGTTCGCCGACCGCCGTTCACTTCTCGCCCGTGTCCTAGTTCTCTCCCTCCCTTTCGATCCGATGCGTCGTTCGAGGACGACGAGGATTCCTCAAGGCGGGTGAGGATTTTCTTCACCAGCTCCTCCCGCTCGCGAAACGGGTCGGGCGCGAGATCGGGCAGTTTCCTCTTCCGCGTGCCTCTGTCATGCAACGAGCAGCCGCCGCCCCAGGTGAATCCGTGGCGCTGCTCCGACACCACTGTGCGGATGCTGTCGATGCGGCATTTGTTGCCCGCGCCGCCGCAGCCGGTGTTCGACTTGCAGATAAAGGTCTCCTTCTGCTCGATGCGCGCACCGAGAAACCGACCTGGGTCGAGCGGCACTCCTTCGGCCCACGGCAACTCGCGCCGTGCCAGCAGGGCGATGCCCAATGCGCCAACGGTGCCGGGGTTGGGCGGAATGACCACCTCGCTGCCTGTTTGCCGCGCCACCGCCGCTGCCAGGGCATCTGCGGAGAAGGGCATGCCTTGGCAGAAAACCACCTGGCCCACCGAGCGGTTCCCCTTCACGCGGTGCAGGTAATTCTGGATGATGGAATCGTACAGGCCGGCGATGATCTCGCGTTGATTGATGCCCGCCGCGGCCGCCTCGTCGATAATCTCGGCCATGAACACCGAGCAGTGCTGGCCCAGCGACACGCCGTGGCGCGCGCCGAGCGCCTCGCGGCCAAGCTGCGCGACGTCCCGGATACCCGAGAACTTGCTTCCCTGCTCCTCGATAAACGAGCCGGTGCCCGCGCTGCAGGCCTCGTTCATTGCGCAATCCACCACCCGGCCTTCTGCGAGGCGGATGTATTTCGCGTCTTGCCCGCCGATTTCAAAAATCGTATCGACGCGCGGATCGAAATGGAGCGCCCCTTCGGCGTGCGCGGCAATTTCGTTCAGGATGAACACGGCGTCCTTGCCGTAGCAGGTAGCCATGAGCGAGCCGACGATTTCGCGCCCGCTGCCCGTGATGCCCAGGGCGCGGATGTAGCCGAGCCGCGTCTTGTCGTCTACAAACTGCCGGAGCAGCGCCTGCGCGGCGCCTACAGGATCCCCCGCGGTGCGCCGGTAACCCTCCCAAACGGTCTTCTGCGATTTGGCAGCCAGCGCCACCAATTTGGAGCCCGTCGATCCGATGTCGAAGCCGAGGAGCAGGTCGAGCGGCTTGCCGTTGCGCTGCGCCGAAGCAGGGGCTTCCATGCGGCGCACCAGGCGCAGCGAATCCGTCAGGGCGGCGACGCGTTCGAGCTTGGCCTCGACGGGGGGAAGCAACAACTCCTCGAGCGCCGGCACGGCGCCGTCGCTTTCTGAAGCCACGACCGCGGCGCCCAGCGCTTCGAAATACAGCGCGTCGTCGCCGTCGAGCGGCGTCAGCGTCATGCCTGATTTCGCGAGCGAAGCGCGGAAAGTGTTCTGAATGCGGCGCGAGCGGCTGACCCCGCCGATCAGGCAGACGCCGGGCGGACTGATGCCGGGCTTGATGAGCACCAGAACGTTTTCGCAGACAGCATCGAACAGACCGGCCAGGATTTGCGCTCGGTTTTCGCCTTTGTTGGCGAGGTGCGTCATGTCGGTCTTGAGGATGACCGGGCAGCGGCCCGAGAGCGGCGCGGCTTTCTCGACGTCGGCGCACAGCTCGCTGGCCTCGCCGATGCTCAAGGAAAAACGCTCGACGAGCTGGCGAAGGAAATTGCCGGTGCCCTGTGAGCAGCGGCTGTTTTCACGGAAGATTTCGAGGTCGTTGGCTCGCAGTTCGAGCACGGAAAAACCGTGGTTGCCGATGGACACTATCGTTGCGGGTTGTTCGCCGCGAAGAAAGCGGTAGCCCCGCGCCTGGGCCTGCTTGGCCGGCACGCGCGCGAGATTGACCTGCCGGCTCATGCGCCCGCTGACCGCGGCACCGGCCACCGTCTCCCAGCCCCAGTCCCGCAGCGCCTCCAGCAACCGCGGACCGGGTTCCTTGCCGTGCTCGATGAGTTGGCGGCGAACGCATCGCAACCTGCCACCCCGCCCGGCCAACTCGACGACTTTGATCTTCTCGGCGCCGACGTCGATGCCGACGAAGCGGCCCGAAGCAGCACGGTGGAAGTGAAGGGGCGGGGAATTTTCAGCCTTCGCACGCCTGGGGCGTCCGGGCAACGACACATCTCCGTTCATACGGGAACTCGATGCAGGCACTTCTGAGGGCGGCGCGGCTTGGATCGTTCCGGTGGCTTTGTCGGCGCTCGCCATCAACTGAAACTTAACGTCGAGACCAGGTTCAGACAAGTGCTGGCACATGTGTAAACCCCTGTGATCTACTCGCCCTTACTTGACTGCAGGAGAACCGGGGAGCTGACACCTGTTCTTGTCCACTACCCGCTTTAGGTCCAAGTGACTGCCGTCAACAAGAGGAATCCTGATCAGTTGCCTCGTCATGAGTGAGGCCCTAAATCCGCCTGTGCATCTGTCTCTCCATTCTGGAAAGCGTCATTTGCACACAAAATCTATTGGCATTTTTGTACACAGCATCAGAAATTGATGTCTCGTGATTACGAGACATTTCGGAAGAAAATGAACCAGACCAGGCAGAAAATCGGCGCCAGCACCGGCAACGAATAGCAGGCTATGTAGCCGAAGAACGTGGGGCACTTGACGCCATGGTGTTCCGCGATCGACTTGACCATAAAATTCGGGCCGTTGCCTATATAGGTGTTGGCGCCGAAAAAGACCGCTCCCACGGAGATCGCCTGAACAAACAGGGGGTACTGGCTGAGCATAATCTTCATATGCATATGTTCAGGGTTGGCGAGTGTCAGATGATGCTGTCCCATTGCCGCACTGAGAAAATTGATGTAGGTCGGTGCGTTGTCGAGAAAGCTCGATAGAATCCCTGAAGTCCAATAATACTGACCCGGCGTCCTGATCGGCATGCGACCGGCGTTCAATGCCAGCCAGTCCAGTGCCGGCACCATGGTAGCGAAAATGCCGGCGAACAGGATGGCCACCTCTTTGATAGGCGCCCAGGTAAATTCATTTGCGCGTAAGGCGGCCTTGCTGGCAAAGCGATGCGAGGCTGCCGCTGCGGCGATCATGAGGATCTCGCGAATGGGAGTTTTGGCGAAAACTGCCGCGAGGATGATCATGAGGAAAAAGAGGTTGTGCATGCCGCGCAGTTCGATGCGGGCCGGCCGATCATGGTGGGGTTGTCCTTTGGTCCATTTCCGATAGGACCAGGTATCCACCAAAAAGAAAACCGCCAGCGCCAGAAGCATCGCGATCAGCCAGATCGGCCACATCCTGTGCAGCGTCCACAGGAAAGGAACGCCGTTCAAGTAACCGAGAAAAAGGGGCGGATCGCCAATGGGGGTGAGTACACCTCCGATGTTGCTTACTATAAATATGAAGAAAACCACATGATAGCCGCGTATCCGCGACCGATTAATGCGCAGAAACGGGCGGATGAGCAGCATCGATGCCCCGGTCGTGCCCAGCAGGTTCGAAATCACGGCTCCGAAGGCCAACAATATCAGGTTTACCAGAGGTGTGGCGCGGCGCTCGGTGTGCAGATAGATTCCGCTGGCCGCGATAAACAGCGATCCGATCAGCACGATGAAGCTGAAGTATTCGCCCAAGGTGTCAATCATGCGGTGATAGTCGAGGAACAAGACGTAGTAAGTGCAGACCAACAGGCCCAGTCCGATGGCAACGTGTGGATAGTGTTTTTCCCACCAGTGGCGATGGAGGAATGGCACGACGGCGATTGCCAGGAGCAACAAGGCGAACGGGAGGATCATCCAGGGGCTGACCGGCAGGATCTCGACTCCAAGGAGTTGGTTGGTCATTCTCTGCGATCTTCGCCTTTCCCGGCAACCTGCCGGCCTGGTAATGGGGTCGGGCCCAATGCCGTTAACTTAAACAAAAAGTCAAGAAGACGCCACGAATTTCACAAATTCCACGAAATCTTCCATCTGTCGACTGGCTCTTCAGGACCATTTTTGTAGAATTCGTGAAATTCGTGGCCATTTGATCTCTGCTCGAGGATGAATCTCCCCTTAAATTGACAGCATTGGGTCCGACCCCAATCACTAATCCACTTCGTATGGAAACGCGATATGTTTCTGTCGTTGTCCTGCACTTCTTGACATTGGATCGGCCTTGTAATAAACGTTGTCTCTCCGGGCTGAAACGTAATCCGGGTGTTTTTTGCCTTGGTGTCCAAAGGCCGATCCGTATCGATTTTTTGAAAGAGGAGTCCCAGTATGCCATCAGATTGTCCCGATCAAAACCGAAGAAAGTTCTTGTCGCAGGCTTCCTTCGCCGTGGCGACAGCCGGCCTCGCGCGCGGCCCGCATACTTGGATGACCGGCGGGCAGGCGCCCGCGGCGCAGGGCAGCAGCAAGCTGCTCATCGAGCGCACGCTCGGCAAAACCGGCATCAGGATTCCGATCGTGAGCATGGGCGTGATGAACTGCAACAACCCTGAAATCATCAAACGGGCTTACGATGCCGGGGTGCGCTTCTTCGATACGGCGCAGTCCTATCAGGGGGGAAGAAACGAGGAGATGCTCGGCAGTGTGATCGCCCAGATGGGCGTGCGCGACAAGGTCATCATCCAGACCAAAGTCGAGGTTCCGCGCGGCCCCGCCGGCTCAATTCGCAGCAGGGTGCTCCAGGACTTCGCCGGCTGCCTGAAGCGGCTCAAGATGGAAAATGTGGATGTCATGCTGATCCATCAGATCCCCAACGACATGATGAGTAATCCGGAGATCATCGAAGCGCTCAAGGAAGCGAAGAGCCAGAAGCTCGCGCGTTTCGTGGGAGTCTCGACACACGAGGAAACTGCCGTGTTGAACAGCGCCGCGGCGGCGGGGTTTTGCGATGTCATCCAGTTCCGATACAACTTCCTCAACGCCGACGACAAGGACATGCTTCAGGCGCTGAGAAACGCCGCCTCGAAAGGAATCGGGCTGATTGCCATGAAGACGCAAACCGGCGGCCGCAGCCGGAACGCTGGTCCGCTCAACCAGACCGCCATGCTCAAGTGGGTGCTCCAGCATCCCGAAATCACTACGGCCGTCCCCGGATACACCAACTTCGATCAGGTGGCAGAGAGCATTTCGGTTGCCTACGGATTGGATTACACCAGCGAAGAGAAATCATGGCTGGAGAACAGAAGCGTCAGACTCGCGATCGAGTTCTGCCGGCAGTGCGGAACCTGCCTGCCCACGTGCCCGAGAGGAGTGGAGGTTCCCACGCTCATGCGCACACATATGTACGCCGCCTCGTATGCAAACTTCTATCAGGCGCGGGCGACGCTGGACGGGATTCACGGCAACGCCGGCCTGAAGAGGTGCGCAGGCTGCACCGATTGCACGGCACGCTGCCGGTACAACATAAATATTCGCGAAAACATTGCCGAACTGAAGGCCATGTACGTCTAAGGGCTGGAAGCGCGGAAGACTGCCGGTTCTCATCGGCGTTTTTCCGCGCTTTTGAGTTTGCCGCTCGAGCAGCCCTGCCCCCTTATACGCGTTTCTGTCGGCCTAGACATAAGCGCAAAAAATGTGCCGGCCCGTTGGGCCTCGCTGCTGACATCTCCTCAACCCCGCGCTGACGCGCGGGGCTATTCACTGCCGGCGCTTCGCGCCTAGGTTTGTGGCCATAATCGTAGGTCGGGAAGGATTCGGCTCAGCCTGAGCTCCTAGGAGACGATACGGCGGTAGCCCAGCCTGATTCAATGCCCGATAAGGCCCGAAGGGCCGGCAGTTAATAGGCCCGGCCGTGAGGCCGGGATAAGGATGCTCCTCATCATCGAGCGCCGAAGGTGCGGCACAGCAAACCTGAAATGCATATAAGGTTCAGCGCCGGGCGGCGCTCCCGTTACTTGATGCTGCCGAGCAGCTCGGCAGCCATCTTTTTTCCCACGTCCTCGGAAGCGATCCCGAGCGCAACCACGAGGTTCTTGCCTGCCCGCACGGCCAGCATGTCGCCGTAAAAGCTGTCTTTTCCGGAGAAACCGCCATCGCCGGGCGTCTTGAGGTCTTTGGCCGTCCTGCCATCCGTTGACTCGAACTGCCGGTAGCGTACCAGCGCGTCCTGGGCAGCAGAGGGGCTATCCAAGGAAATCAAGACCAGTTTGGACTCTTTGTCTCCCGATTTGTACTTCGCTTCAAACCCATTGGTGAGATAGCTCTGCGCAAGCACGTCCCTCGGAATGTAAGTGGCGGTGTGCAGCACCAAATCTCTCTTGGGAAAATAGGAGACTTGAGCCGGCTCCGTTCCTGGCGCCGGCACCTTGCCCGCGACCGCGGCAGCAAGTTTCGTCATTTCCTGCTTGAGAGCATCCTTCTCATCAAAGGTCGTGATCTTGATGTAGTAGGGGCCGGACCAGAAGTTTACGGAAGTACCTCCGGAATATCCTTCGTTTCCGATTTTCATGAAGGAGTACTCGGGATTGCGCTCCTCCGAGTAGATGCCGAAAGCATTGAGTGGATCTTGCATCTGGTAAATGTCGATCACAGCCTGGAATCCGGTCGATTCCTGAGCATAGTCGGCGGTTGCGACCTCCTGAAAGCCGTAAGTCAAATACCCATCTGCGGCGCCGTCAATAAACTCATAGAGATTGGCCGGCTTGAAGGAGCGAGGTGTCTCCTTCATCGCCCATCCTGGCACTTCGTTTTTCGCGGGATAAAGAGACAACAGCTGCGGTGAAACCTCGGCTTGCGCCGCCGGCGCGGATGATTTGGCTTCCTGCTTGCTGCCGTTTTCCTTCTTGGCGCAGCCGCCGAATCCCAGGACCGCAAAGAGCAGGACGAGGGGTGTAATCCTTTTCATGGAAGACCTCTCCGAAAGATTGTGTCCAACCTTAATGATACGCGCCGCTTTCCAATCGTATTTGATTGCTGCGCGAACGTGTCTCTCCGATGTTCGTGACATAGACCGCGGGCCGGTCCTGGACCGGGCAAACATGCTCGCAGATTCCGCAGCCAACACATCGGTCGACATCCACTCTGGGTCGCTGCACCGTCACGACGCTCCCATCGTGCCGGACGACCGTTTCCGCCTGCACCCACACCGCTTTCGGCGAAGTAGGGCAGAATTCCTCGCACACGATGCAGGGTGTTGTCATCGCCCAGGGCAGGCACCTACCCTGATCGTAAAACGCGGTTCCGATCTTCACGGGACCGGAGACTTTCCTGGCCGCGGTCACGCTGCCCTCGTCGGCCCGTCCGAGCTTCTCCGCTTCCGTCAGCTTCCAGATCGCGCCGGTGGGACAAATCTGACTGCAAAGAACACAGCTATATTCGCAATAACCGACCCGCATCTTGAGGATGGGAGTCCACAATCCCTCCACACCGCTTTCGAAAAATGCCGGTTGGATTGCGTTCGTCGGGCACACCTTCATGCATTCGCCGCAGCGAATGCAGCGCGCAAGAAACTCCGTCTCATCCAGGGAGCCTGGCGGGCGGATGACACCGGAGTTGTAATTCTTTGCCAGACCCGTGCTGGCACGCAGCATCGGCAGCACGACCAGCCCCGCGGCGACGCTTTCAAAAGCCCGGCGCCGCTTGAGATCGGGCAAGGGGTCGATAGAGTCAGTCCTCGGGAAGAACTTGAACCGGAGAGCGGACTGCGGGCAGGCCACTTCGCAGTTGAAGCACAGGTGGCATTCCGCCTGTCGCCACTTCACATTTGCCTGCGGTTCGCACGCCCCCTGGCAGTGGAGAAGACAGCGGTTGCAGTCGTCGCACTTGCCGTGATCCTTTTCCATGCCGAAGATGGAAAAACGCGAGAGCAGTCCCATCAGAGCGCCGAGCGGGCATACGCCGCGGCACCAAAACCGCGTGATGGCGCGGTTGAGAACCATGATGGTGATAAAGATCGCTCCCAGCAGGAATCCAAAGTGGTAGTACTGCGGCTTGAAACTCAGGAGGCTCGAGCCCAGGAGGCGATATGAAACGTCGGCGAATCCCTGAAACAGGGAAATGTTGGTTGAATAGAGAAAATCCAGTCCCCTTCTCAGCCCGAAATTCATGGCCGGCAGAATGGACACGGCAAGAGAGCGCACCAGAAATGGAATCGGATCGAGGAGGCCGGTTTGGAGTGAGGTGAAGATCGACATTGCGATCAGGCCGAACAGCAGGTAGTACTTTACCGCCATCCATGGTTTGTAACGATTCGCTTCTGTGCGTTTTCGGCCTTTGCTTTCGGGCTTGTAGCTGGAAAAAAAGTGGCTCAAGGTGCCCAGTGGACAGACCCAGCCGCAGAAAAATCTGCCTATCAGGATGGTGCCTGCAATGATAACGAGCGCCCAGATGATTCTCCCGTAAAGGGCGTGCGTGGAGAGCGCCGTGGAAAACGCGACCAGCGGATCCATTTCCAGGAAGATGCCGACAGGGTAATCGAGGCGAACCACATCGGTTTGCCTCTGCGTGAAGGATCCGCGGAACTCCGTCTGAAACAGGAGAAACAGAAACAACCCCAGGAAGGCAGCCTGAGAAATCCTCCGAAGCGCACGCCTCAGGGTTCTTCGATTGGGTTCCTCGGGAGCGGTCGCGCCTGCGACGGAAGACAGTCCGGTGCTATTCGAGACTGACATACTTCACCTGCAGTTCGGAATAATTCATATTCCCAAGGCCGCGTTCGTGCCCGATGCGGATGTAGGGAATCTGTTCCGCCCGCAACCCCAGCAGCGTGGCGCCATAGGCATCGATAGCGATCGGATCGATCCCCGCCACCAGTGTCTTGAGCATCTTGACGTCGTTCAGGTTCCCTCCTTGCGGGCCATTCGCCGTCAGAACGCGATACGCGTCCAGGATCGTCAGTGTGGGCCTCACAAAGGTGGCGAGATCGGCTACGCCTACATCGATATTTTGATGCAGCTGATTCCGCCTGCCGCCGAGCATGCCGTACCAGTTCTTCATCCCCATGGTCGCGCGCGAGAGGTTGTGATGCTTCACGATCGGCAGGTTGATGATTTTGTCTGCTTCGAGGATGGGGGTATAAATCGGCCAGACCGTCAACAGCTCGCCGTTGAGCCGATAATCACGGAACTTTCGCTCCTCGGGCAGGAGCACCGTGGCTCCAACAGACTCCGCTGCCTTTGCGATGCCGCTACGCATGAAACAGCGCCTGGGGTCGTTGCAGGATACATCCGTGACCACTACCTTCCGGGCGCCCGCCTCGAAGCAGTGCTGAGCGACGGCCTTCACGAGGTCCGGATTGGTGTTGGCCGCCTGCTGCGGCACACGGTCCCAGCCGATATTCGGCTTCAGGACCACTACGTCACCTCTAGAAACAAAATTCTTCATGCCGCCGAAGACAGATAGCGCCGCTGCTACAAGCGTTTCCGGAGTGCCTCCGGAGACCACTGCCATCTTGGGCAAGTCATTGCCGAACTCGACCCGATAGTTCCGTACCTGCGAAGCAGCCAGTTCTTGTCCTGGATGCAGGCTGCGAGAGCGCAGCCAGAAGCCGAGCCCGCACGCGGCGGTAATCCCCAGACCAGCCTGCGTGGATCTCTTCAGGAAATCGCGGCGGTCAAACCTCTCGTCCTTCATTTCCTTCGTCGCTTTCAAAATCACGCCGGGCAGTCAAATGTGCCGCTTGCACCGCGTTTGAAAACCGTTGAGGTAAGACGGGGTGCAGATTGCCCTGATTTATCAGGGAAGCCTTTGCGGGTTGTACATTGCAGCGTACCGCGTCCGGAACTGCCCGTGAATAGGCGCGCGAACGTATGATAGGTAAATGTCGAACGAATGTAAACAGCAACCGCAATCCATGGACGATTGCGGACCACGTTGATTCCGGGAGAAACCGGTCGCAGGAACATTTTTTGACATGGATCAAGCACGGCCCCCCATGCTTAAGGTACAATCCATCTCGATTTCAGATTGGAGAACCTACGTGAGACGAGAGATCATCAAGATAGATGAGGCTAAATGCAACGGTTGCGGTCTTTGCCTTCCCGGATGTCCCGAGGGAGCCCTGCAGGTGATTGACGGCAAGGCCAGGCTGATCAGCGACCTCTTCTGCGACGGCCTGGGCGCATGTTTGGGACATTGTCCCGAAGGAGCCATTACCATCGAAGAACGTGAGGCTTCTCCGTACGACGAGCGCAAGGTCATTGCCGGCATTGCCGAACAAGGGATCGCAGTGATCGAAGCCCACCTGAAACACCTGCAGGATCACAAGGAAACAGCTTACCTGCAGCAGGCCGTCGCATACCTGAATGAGCGTGGCATTGCTGTCGGTTCATTACAATCCGCCGGCAGGCAGGCACCGGCACCGCAAACTTCTGGCGGTTGCCCTGGATCCCGAACCGTGAGCTTTGCCACCATCAATGATGGCGAAAAGACGAGGTGCGAGGATGCAACCGCGTCCGAACTGACCCACTGGCCAATTCAGCTCCATCTGATTTCTCCGCATGCTCCCCATTATCGCGACTCAGATCTGCTTCTGGCCGCGGACTGCGTCGCTTTCTCCATCGGAACTTTTCATCAGAATCACTTGAAGGGGAGGTCCCTGGCCATCGCATGTCCAAAACTGGATCAAGGCCAGGAGGCGTATCTGGACAAGCTCGCGATCCTCATCGGCGAGGCAGGAGTAAAGTCGGTGACGGTCATGATCATGCAGGTTCCCTGCTGCTCCGGTCTCCTGCACCTCGCCCGCAGAGCCATGGAGCGCGCCGGACGCAACGTCCCGCTCCACTTTCAAGTCATCGGCTTGCGCGGCGAAATCCTTCAGGAGGGTTGATTCGGGACACTACGCCTTCACCAATTTCGAGCCTGCAAATGCGAAATACCTCTTTGCACAATTGGTGAAGGTGTAGTGTCCCCGATTCATTATGAGCGGAGAACGGTGATGAACTGGTCGATCAGGCTCGGGGAAAAGACACCGCCATCTTCCAGTACCGATCTGTGCGCAGCGAGCAGATCGGCGATTTCGCGGAAGGACTTCGGCAGTCCATCGTGGTGCTGTCCTGCGCCGGCTCCCTCTGCAACGCGAACCGAGGATGTGCGCTCGAGCAGGGCTTCCAGATCCGGCGTGGATCTTCCTGCCAGCATCGCCTGAGCGATGCCTCCCAGCAGCAGGTGCGGATGGGCCGATCCATCCGGCAAGCGAAACTCGATGGTGGGGGGGCTGACTATGCGGCCATCAGCGGTCGTGGCGGTGAGCGGCAGCCGAACCAGTGCGTGGCGGTCGTAAGCACCCCAAGTGATTCCGGCCGGAGCCTCCTTCGCCTGGCTCAGGCGGATGAATGAACCGGTATTGCGGTTGCCGAAAGCCATGAGGGTGCTGCCGAACTGCACCAGGCCGGCTACCAGCCACTGGCCGGGCGCCTTCAGTCCTTCTCCGCCCGAGCCGCGCCCGGCGTGCTTCCCCTTCACCATGGGCGAGAGATGGAAATGAAGGCCGGAACCTGCGTGTCCTTCGCGCAGGATAGGGTCGAAGCTGCAGCGCATGCCGTGCTTGTGCACCAGGTTGCGCAGCACCCATTGAGTGAGAGCGACGCTATCGGCGGCCTGCGGCAAAGGTGTGAGCGCAAGCTCGACTTCGTGCTGCTCCCAGATCATGTCATCCGCGCCGGTCGCCTCGATGTAGCCCACCTCGCTGTGGCCGTACTTGACCGGCACACCGATTTCCGCCAGCGTGACCAGCGCCTGCCGGCGCAAGCTCTGGCCGAACACGAACGGAGAGCTGGCGTGGTAGCCGCGCTCGTCGGCGCCGTAGATGTCGCTCTCGGAGGCGTGCTTGCCCAGGAAATATTCCACCTCACCGAGAGCCCAAAGGTCGACGCCTGCTTCGGATCGCAGCCGTTCGTAGGCACGCCGAAGGATGGCGTCAGGCGATTCACGCAGAGGCTGGCCATCGCGCCCTATGTGATGACACATGAGCACCAATGTCGGGGACGGAGAAAAAGGATCCAGGAAGGCACTCTCGATTCGCGGGCGCAGCAGCATGTCGGACGCTTCCGCGCGAATTCCCTTGCCGGCAAACAGGCTGGATCCGTCGGCACGTTCGCCCCCTTCGAGAATGTCCTGCAGGTGCTGCACATCGCGCGGGACGAAATCCAACGTCTTCAGCCAGCCGTCGCCACCGATGTGCATCAGGCTGACGAGGCGGATGTGCTTCGCGTGCGCGAGTTCGATGAGGTCCTGGGAGGCCCAGTACGCCGGCGGCTTGCCGATGATTCGCTCCAGAGTGCGCGCCGGAAGCGCTTCTTCCGCATTCAACTCTGCATCGTTCGGTCCCATGCCGGATCCCTTCGTGCCAGAATCACTCATGTTACAAATCCCTCCCTTTACCCCTTCCATCGGGTCTGGCTGCTGCCGGTTGGACCAGCGTGCGACAGTCTAACACGAAACCGGGGACATCACCCCCTTTCGCCGGGAGAATCGCGGCAGACACAAGAAGGGATGGCGAAAGGGGGTGATGTCCCCGGTTTCGCAATGAGTCTTGGCGTCATTGCGTCACGGCGGTTATGCTATAGGAGTCGTCTTTGCGGATCCAGTGCGACTCTCGGACGGATTGTGCCGCCGCGAGTGCGCTGCCGCTCTAAAGTCATGAGCTGTCCATGCGAGAATACGTGAATCAAGAAGGGGTCATTATGCGAGTTATCTCTGTCTCTGCACGTGTGCTGTGTCTTGTTTCCGTCCTGGCATTCTCCACCGTTTCCTCGCGTCCCGCCGAAGACACTGACGTCTTGCGTGCGACCCTCAAAAACGGGCTGCGCGTCGTCGTCGTGCGCAACACGCTTGCGCCCGTCGTCACGACCGAGATCAATTACATGGTGGGATCCAACGAATCGCCGGAAGGATTCTCGGGCATGGCCCACGCGCTCGAACACATGATGTTTCGCGGCAGCGAAGGGCTGTCGGCCGATCAGCTCTCGAACATTTCTGCGGCGATGGGAGGTGACTTCGACGCCGACACACAGCAGACCGTAACCCAATACTTTTTCACGGTGCCGGCGCAGGATCTGGACGTCGCGCTGCACATCGAGTCGATACGGATGGCCCAACTCCAGAATGACGCGAAGCTATGGGATCAGGAACGAGGTGCGATCGAACAGGAAGTAGCTCAGGACCTTTCAAACCCGGAATATCTTTTTTACACGCAGCTGATCGAAACCATGTTCGCGGGCACTCCTTATGCACACGACGCGCTTGGAACGCGCCCTTCGTTCGATAAAACCACGGTCGCCATGCTGCAGGATTTTCACAAATCTTGGTATGCGCCGAACAACGCCATCCTGGTGGTTGTCGGCGACGTGGATCCCGCGAAAGCGATGGAGGAAGTGAAAAGGCTCTTCGAGCCGATCTCTACGCGATCTCTGCCCTCTCGCCCGGCCGTAAAGCTGGGGTCGCTGAAAGCGAATAACATCAAGCTCGACACGGATCTCCCCTATGGGCTTGCGGTCGTGGTGTATCGCCTCCCCGGTTATGACAGTCCTGATTATGCTGCCGGACAGGTTTTGGCCGACGCACTCGGCAGCCAGCGCGCCGATCTTTACGGGCTGGTACCGGCAGGGAAAGCTCTCGATGCCGGATTCCAAGGTGACTCGCTGCCGGTGGCGACCGTCGGATATGCATTGGCCGCATTTCCGCAAGGCGCAGACGGCACACCGCTGATTTCGACTGTGAAGAATATTATCGCCGCCTACCTGAAAAATGGAATTCCGGCGGATCTGGTGGACGCGTCTAAGCGCCACGAAATCACGGATGCCGAATTCGGGAAGAACTCGATTTCCGGGCTCGCGACGTCCTGGTCACAAGCCCTTGCTGTTGAAGGGAGAATGTCGCCGGATGACGATATCAAGGCAATCCGCGCGGTCACACTGGCCGACGTGAACAGGGTGGCCAGGGAGTTCCTGCGCAATGATTCGGCGCTCACAGCCGTCTTGACGCCACGCGCTTCTGGAAAGCCTACCTCGTCGAAGGGATTTGGCGGCGGAGAATCGTTCGCGCCGAAGGCGACGAAGGTGGTTGTCCTGCCCAACTGGGCTCAGACGGTGCTCGCGACGCCGGAGGTGCCGCCGTCCGCCGTGAATCCGACTGTCACGACACTAGCCAATGGGCTGTGCCTCATCGTTCAGCCGGAGACCATCAGCCCTACGGTCAGTCTGTTTGGCCGCGTTAAGAACAATCCCGATCTCGAAGCGCCGTCCGGACATGACGGCGTCTCTCAAGTTCTCGGCGATCTCTTTTCGTACGGAACCACATCTCTGGATCGTCTGGCGTTCCAGAAGGGGCTCGATGATATCGGCGCCAATGAATCCGCCGGCACGAGCTTCTCGCTCCAGGTTTTGGCTGACCAAGTCGATCAAGGAGTCGAATTGCTGGCGACAAATCTTCTCCAGCCGGCCTTGCCGGAAGCCGCATTCAAAGTCGTGCAGGAAGAAACTGCCGGTGAGGTGGCGGGGGAATTGAAGAGTCCGGGATACCTTTCGCAGCGTGCGCTCCAACGGGCTCTCTATCCGAAGGGCGACCCTGCGCTGCGCGAGGCCACGCCTGCATCGGTCTCGGCCCTCAAGCATCCCGATGTCCAGGCGTACTACCACAAGGTGTTTCGTCCTGACCTGACCACCATCGTGGTCATCGGACAAATCACACCCGAAAGAGCGCGCGCCCTGATCGAAAAGCACTTCGCCGCCTGGAAAGCAGATGGGCCAAAGCCGGAAACTTTCTACTCCGCCGTCCCCCCCAATAAACCGTCTGCCGCCGCAGTTCCGGACGCGAGCCGGGTCCAGGTGGAAGTCACGCTCGCCGAGACTCTGGGGCTGACGCGTTCGGACCCGGATTATTACGCCCTCCAGGTGGGCGATCATGTTTTGTCGGGCGCCTTCTATGCCACCAGGCTGTATCACGATCTTCGCCAGGAAGCCGGCCTTGTCTATACAGTAGACTCAACCCTCAGCGTGGGTAAGACGCGCTCGACATTTTCCGTTTCCTATGCCTGCGATCCGCCCAAGGTTTCGCAGGCGCGCGCCATGGTAGTTCGCGACCTGAAGCAGATGCAGACCGCTCCAGTCACGGCCACCGAGCTGCAGCAGGCAAGGACTCTCCTGCTGCGCCAGATTCCTCTCTCGGAGGCAAGCTATGATGGCATCGCATCTCGCCTGCTCGATCTGGCGACAAACGACCTGCCGTTGGACGAACCCATGCGTGCCGCGCGGCGTTATATCGCGATCACAGCCGAACAGGTGCAGGCCGCGTTCGCCAAATGGATCCGGACGGACGATCTCGTTCAAATCACACTAGGCCCGAATCCGAAATAATAGTGCCTGCTCCGAATGCCGCTTAGATAATGAGGATTCAAGGTGCGACCCTGAAAGGGTCCAGCAGGAATCGGGTCGGCTGCACGGGATTGCGCCCGTGCAGCCTCCCACACCACCGGACATACCGTTTTCGGTATCCGGCGATTGGAGATCATGCCCCTTCCGCGCGGGCAAGGTCCGATGGAACCCAGAGGCCATAACGACGTAGCGTGGCGTTGCGCAGGGCGGTCTGCAGCGTGGGAGATTTGGCCATCCGCCACGCGCCGCGGCGGCTGGACGCAGGCTTCAGAAGTGGGCCGCGTAGCCCCAACCGCCTCAGGGCGTTGCACCGCCCCTTTCGGTTATGCCAACGCAGCCAGAAACATTTCCGAATATGACGGCGCACCCAACCTTCCAAGTTAAAGATCGGGCGCCGCCATTCCGCCAGCCGATAGTAGTTCCACCACCCCCTCAGGTACCGTTGCCACTGATCCCTGAGTTCTTTGGTGGTTCTACTTTGCCGAGCGTCCCACAGTTCCCGCACCTGAGACTTGAAGCGCTCAATGCTCTTGGCCGAAACTGAAATCGCGCCCTCGCGGGTCAGGCAGAATCCCAGAAACTTGCGTTCCCACGGCCGCCCAATCCCACTCTTCTGCGCGTTCACTTTCAGCCGGAGCGTTCGCGTTATCCATTCCGTAATGGCGACCATGACCCGCTTCGCCGCCGGTTCGCTGCCCACGTAGATGTTGCAGTCGTCCGCGTAGCGGCTGAAGCTGTGCCCCCGTCTCTCCAGTTCCCGGTCCAGCGGATCCAGATAGATGTTGGCCAACAGAGGTGACAACGGCCCTCCTTGCGGAGTCCCTTCCTCTGTCTCGATCACCACCCCGTTGATCATCACTCCGCTGCGCAAGTACCGCCCGATCAGTTTCAACACCCGTTTGTCCCGGATCGTCTCTCCGAGCCGGGTCATCAGAATGTCGTGGTTGACGTGATCGAAGAATTTCTCAATGTCCATATCCACGACCCAGTCTTTCCCTTCCCGTACGTATCCCTGCGCCGAGCATGTCGCATCGTGGGCACTGCGCCCCGGTCGAAAACCCCAGCTCGAACCACTGAACTTCGGTTCGTAGATCGATGTCATCACCGGCAACAGTAGTTGCTGAATGAATCGGTCCAGCAACGTCGGTATTTCCAGCAGTCGCACCCCGCCTCCAGGTTTCTCTATTTCTACCCGTCGGACCGGGCTCGACTGGTAGCTCCCGTCCAGTAGCTTCCCTCGGATCTTCTCCCAGTGCTTGCCTACATGACCTGCCAGTTCACCTGTCGTCATCCCGTCGATCCCCGGCGCTCCCTTGTTGCCTTTTACGGCTTTCAGGGCACGCTCCGCGTTCTCCGGATTAACGACCTCCTCCATCAGTCCCTCGTACATCGCTTCCTTTCCGGTTTTCGCTCCGCCTTTGACTCAGCGCTCGCCTCTTGAGCCTGTTCGGTTGCACCGATGGGCTCGCCTCGCCCGCGGGGTGGCGACCGCAGTTGTCATGCCCTACGGTTCCAGTGCGCTTTCTCGCCTCCGGCAGAAGTCCCCCTTAAGCTGTACTGTCCTCCTTCGGCCCTTCGCTCCTTCCGGGCTTTCCCCGGCTATCTTCGCTACTACGGCCTCTGCTGACTGCTCCGAGGCTCTCGCCTCCGAGCTCTCCCTGAGTAAGTGTTGGTTCTTTCCCCTCGCGCCGCCCGGCTCTACCTGGCTCGGCTCGGTGACTGTTGGGCTTCGCTCGTTGCTAGCCGGCTCGCCCGCCGATGCCCGGCCTCACTGCCTGGTTCGTGTCCCTACGGTCGAGAGTTTGCCTGCCGCTTCCTTCAGCTTCGCCTCACGGTTACGTCTTGCGGTTCAGCTACGGTTGTCGTCACCTCCTCCGTCAAGTACGTTTCAACTTGTTAGATCCAACACATGTCAGGCACACTAGCCCCGTGCGTCAGCGCGGGGTTAGGGAGATGTTGGCAGCGAGGCCCAAAGGGCCGGCACTTTTTTGGCCCTCATGTCTAGATCCACGGAAATGCACATAAGGAGCAGAGTATGTTAGCGCCTGGGCTCTCCAGACCACACCAACCAATTCAGCGAGCTGTCACGGCGCACGTTAAGCCGTTTCCTGTCGTACATGAGGTCGACGTTGACGACCCGGGTGGTGCCGTTCAGCACTGACAGAGGCACAGCGGTGATGGCACCGCCCTGGACGGCCACCATCTTACCGTATTGCTTGTTCACTATCAGACCGACCGCCGTGGTGCCGAAACAAAACCCCATCTTCACGTCGTACGCGGAGGGATCTCCCCCGCGCTGCAGATAGCCAAGCTTCTCCGCAAAGGTGTCGAGTCCGGTGCGCGCCTCGATCTGGTCGGCCAGGATCTCGCCGATTCCTCCCAGATGAATGTGGCCGAAGGCATCGGTCACTTTGCGCCGTGCCACGAATTGGCCGCCTCTTTCTGTCGCGCCTTCAGCGACGACGATCAAGGTATATCGGGATTTCAGATGCATGCGGTCCCGGATCAGAGCCTCCAGATCGGAAATCGCAAACGGATATTCGGGGATCAGGATGAAATGCGCGCTGGAAACAATGCCGCCTGAAAGTGCCAGGAAGCCGGAATGCCTCCCCATGACTTCCACGACCGCCGTTTTGCGATGAGAACCGGCGACCGTGCGCGCGCGGTCGATGAGCACTTTGATGTTGTTCACCGCGCTGTCGAATCCCAGCGAGTATTCCGTGCCGGGCAGGTCTAGGTCGATGGTTTTCGGGATGCCCACGACGGGGATGTCGTAGCGCTGATGGAGTTTGTTGGCAACGCCAAGGGTATCTTCTCCGCCGATGGCAATGAGCGCATCCAGGCCAAGAATTTCCATGTTGCGGGCAACCACCGCGCTCATGTCTGTCTTGGCGCCCTTCTTCCCGTGTTTCATGGCGAAGGGATTCGTGCGTGAGGTGCCGATGGCCGTCCCGCCATCGCGGTCGATCCTGCGCACAACAGGCGTACTCAACGCCAGGATGTAGCGCTCATCCTTGACTCCTTTCTTGGGATCCAACATCAGAATCCCTTCCCAGCCTTCCTTGATCGCTAGGATCTCAATCGGTTTTTTCAAATGCCCAATGGAATCATGGTAGGTCGCGCCATAGACAATCCACTTGATCGCGGCGTTAAGTCCCGGACAATCTCCGCCTCCGGTCAGCACTCCAATTCGCATCTTCTTCATCGGCTCTTTCCTTCGGCCATGGAAGTCATGGCGTTTCCAGCCCTCATCCAGGAAGATTCGGCAGCGGCAGCGCCCCGCGCCTGGGTTCAGTCGAACACCACAGTCTGCAGCGTGCTGATCTCGATCGTCTTGCCGCAGCGTGGGTTTTTGCAGCGCAGTTTATCGTCCAGACGGACACGATAGTTGCGAGCCTTGGCGAAGCGGGCGCGATCACGTTCATCCGCGCGCGGGGCCAGGGCTGCCTTCTTGGTTCGGCGACGCCATCGGATGGGATATTCCAAAGTCTGGCGGCATTTCGGACAGTAGATCTCGGCAGACACTACCTCGTCCTTTTCAGTGAAAAAATCCCGTTCCTCCATAGGACCATCCTGTTCTCTGTTCCAATAGATCATACCTGAGCGAATCCGGCGCAGCGAGACGCAATATCTGCTGCCGGACACACGGCCGGGTGTCAATTATATGTTGGATTCCGCGGCCACGGTCGGGATTAATGTTGTAGAATCTTATCGCCATGGAATTCATCCGCAGAATTTTTTCTAACAGCGAGGGTCCCTCGGCACGCCAGCTCAGCCGGGCTCTGAAGCAGATCATCCAGGCGCATGGTGATCCGGGAACCAGGGTCGGCGCCATGGAAAGGGTAGCCGACTGGAAAACGCGGGAAGCGGCGGCCACGCTCCTGCGCCGTTTCACGATGCAGGTCCCACAGGAGACGATGGATCTGGAGGAAAAGCAATACACCGTGCGTCTCCTGACCCAGATGGGGCGCGTGGCTGTGGAGCCGATTCTCGAGTTTCTCCGGACCGAAGCGGAGGTTACCTGGCCTGTGCGCGCGCTCCAGGAGATCCTGCCGCAGGAAGAGTTCATCTCCGCTCTCCAGGAAACCCTCCGGCAGCTGGGGAGTTCCTACACTCGTTGGCCGGAGGCCAAAGTCGTGCTGATCGAACATGTGCCCGACGAGGCATTTCCTAAGGTGCTGGAGACCATGCTCGGGTTTCTGGAAGATGAAGACGATGACGTCTGCATTGCCGCAGCCTATTATCTTTCACGCAACGGAGATGACGATGTGAGGGAGCGGCTGATCGAGACGCTGCTCAAAACCGAGTCCCGCCCCCGAGTGCGCGGGCGCATCTTCGAGCTGTTCTGTGATCGCGAATGGGTGGTAAAAGGATATCGCAAGAAGGTCGAAGAGGTCATCCAGGAACCCTTCTATCTAACCGGCCGCGGGACCGTGAAGCGGCGAACTATCTAGTTTCTGTCGCGAAACTCGGCAGCGAGCTCGGCTGGCCGAGCCCCGGAGGGGCGGAACGAGAGTAGCCGGGGGCAAGCTCAGCCTCCGACGGCGTCGGATTGAATAACCTGTGACTGGTCACGGCCACGGGCGGTATCCTAGTCAAGAGCACGACCGCAGTTAAGGCCCTTCACGCAT
>Ga0187882_1001180_pt1 | contig 27223 bp, 27 predicted proteins | sample June2016WEW_19_1_3_FD_132991 | JGI IMG/M metagenome (GOLD analysis project Ga0187882, IMG submission 132991) | Peatland microbial communities from SPRUCE experiment site at the Marcell Experimental Forest, Minnesota, USA - June2016WEW_19_150 | ecosystem: Environmental > Terrestrial > Soil >... | reverse complement strand
GGCGGCACTGTGATAACCGGCTGCGTCGGAACCGAAACCCCTCTGCAGTAAGTTTGGATTTGGCAAAGTACCTGGGGGAGGGTACAAGCCGGAAAGAAGCAGAGGAGAAATCCTCTGCTTTTTTTGTTGGGGGCGTTTTGAATGATTGCTCGTTCCCGGCCGCAAAATCCGCTGACACAAAATGTCATTTCCGATGCGGAGGAACGATGAACGCGGCGAGCGAGGGAACGGGCTGCGAATTGCATCGCATGCACAAGGACTTACTGTTCCTGCGATGGACCGCGTCCGGCCTGAAAAGTGCGAGAATGGGACTGGAAATGATGCGCTCATCCGTGGATCGGGAAGGTGCGATGCGAAGGACCAAAGGATTTTCTCTCATTGAACTGTTGATTGTAGTGGCCATTATTCTGGTCATTGCGGCAATTGCGATACCCGGTTTTCTGCGTTCGCGCGTTGTGACCAACGAGTCGACCGCAGTGTCAGCGATCCGGACCTTGAACACGGCACAGATCTCATACAACTCCGCTTACCCGACGGTGGGCTTTGCAGCCGCTCTGTCTAATCTGGCGGGCAGCTGCACGGGGACCGCTTTGCCCACTTCGACTGCCGCTTGCTTGATCGATTCGGAGCTGGCGACGGGCACAAGGAACGGGTACTCCTTCACGCTGACCAATGTAACCGGCACGCCGAACTCAGCCTACAATGTTATCGCTGGGCCGATATTGCAGAACTATACGGGAGTCCGCTATTTCTGTTCCTATGAAGACGCGGTGATACGCTTCAGCACGACGGCGATCACAACCTGCAATGGCACGGTCACTCCGCTACAGTAGCCCTGCGGGCGGCGGAAGATTTTGCTGGGACCAGCCCACGGGCGCAGCAGGCAGTTTACCTAAGTAACCACTCGAACAGCCAGGTCCCCCCAATCGAGCAAGCATTGCTTATAATTCTCTTCATCATCAGATTCCATATCAAATTCCACGCCAGGGGCGTGGCATTGCACGCACAGACATGGCTGCGATTGAAATTCTTGACCTGGAAAAATGCTACCTAGTCGGATTCTGGCGCAAGCGGCGGAAACTTGCGCTGCGTCCGCTGCGCCTGACGATCGAAGAGGGAGAGGTGTTCGGCTTCCTCGGTCCCAACGGCGCGGGCAAGACCACTACCCTCAAGCTCCTGATGGGGCTGGTGTTTCCGACGGCGGGAAGCGCGCGGATTCTGGGGATGGACATGGACGATCCGCGGGTGAAATCGCAGATTGGATTTTTGCCCGAGCAACCCTACTTCTACGACCATCTGAGCGCAAGAGAACTGCTCAACTATTTTGGGCAGCTATCTGGAGTCCCGGCAAAAGGGCGCTCGGCGCGGGTGGAGCAGATGCTGGCGCGGGTGGGATTGAGCGATTCGGCGGGGATGCAGTTGCGGAAGTTCTCGAAGGGCATGTTGCAGCGGGTGGGACTGGCGCAGGCGATCCTGCACGATCCCAAGCTGGTGTTTCTGGATGAGCCGATGTCGGGACTGGACCCGATGGGGCGGCGCGAGGTCCGGGATCTGATCCAGCAATTGCGGCACGAAGGCAAGACGGTTTTCTTTTCGACGCACATTCTGTCGGATGCGGAGGCGCTTTGCGACCGGGTGGGGATCATCCACCAGGGTGAGTTGCGCGGGGTGGGGGCGATAGCGGAATTGACTTCCGAGAGACAAGGCAAAATCGAGATTATTTTTCACGCGCAAAAAGTGCCGGCGGGTTTGACGAGCCTTGGGGCTGAGGCGCGGGTCAGTGGCGACATGGTGAACGCGGTATTGCCGGAAGAGCAGCAGGATGCGGCATTGGAAGTGCTGCGGCGCGACGGCCTCAAACTGATTTCGCTGACGCCGGTGCGCAGTTCGCTGGAGGAATATTACATCCAGAAACTGCGGCCCACCGACGTCCAGAGAGAAGTCCGGCAAGAAGACGACCGGAAGGGGGTGGGCGTATGAACTCCGGGGGTATGAACTCGCGGATCGGTTATATCGCCTTCAACACCTTTCGCGAGGCGGTGCGCGACCGGGTGCTCTATAACCTGATCGCGTTTGCGCTGCTGCTTTCCGGGGCAGCGATTCTGGTGGGCGAAATCTCGATCGACATCGAGCGGCTGGTGGTGGTGAATCTGGGGCTGACGGCGGTATCGCTGTTCGGAGTGGTGATCGCCATCTTCATCGGGATTGGCCTGGTCTCGAAAGAGATCGACAAACGCACGCTATACACGGTGCTGTCGCGGCCGGTCCGCCGATGGGAATTCGTGGTGGGCAAGTTCTTTGGGCTCACGGGAACGCTGGTGGTAAACACGTTCCTCATGGCGATCGGCGTGTTCCTGGCGTTGCTCTACGTAGCGCACAAATTCGAGAAGATGGACGTGTGGGTGCTGGTCGCGCTGTACTTCATCGTGTTGCAGTTTCTGATCGTGTGCGCGCTGGCGCTGTTCTTCTCGTCCTTTTCCACGCCGCTCATGTCGGCGGTCTTCAGCTTCGCGCTGTTCGTGATCGGAAGTCTGGCGGAGGATCTGCGGGGCTTTGCCCGAATCACGCATGGCGTGGGAGGCTGGGTCGCGACCGCTATCGCCTATTTGGTGCCGAATTTTTCCGCTTTGAACGTGATCAGCCAGGTGGCGCACGGGGACCCGGTACCCGGGCGCCTGATTCTGTACAACACCGTCTACGCGCTGCTGTATTCGGCGATGGCTATCTCGGGAGCGGTGCTGATTTTCCAGCGCCGGAATCTGAAATGAGTGCGACGCGGCGCGTGAACCTGGTGGCGATCGCTGTGTTGTTCTTTTCCATGGCCGGCGCAATGGCGGCGCTCCATGCCATCGACTACCTGCGACGGGGATCGGTAGCGCAGGATGCGCTTTATCTGCGGTCTTCCAAGGTGCTGCGGCGGTTGAGCCTGGGCTACACCGGCCTGCTGGCCGACATTTACTGGACGCGCGCGGTGCAGTATTTCGGGGAACAGCATCACGCCGGATCCAGGGATTTCCGCCTGCTGGCGCCGCTGCTCGAAGTCACGACGGAACTGGATCCAAGACTTTTGCCAGCGTACCAGTTTGGAGCCAATTTTCTGGCTCCGCAACCGCCCAACGGCGCGGGATTGCCGGAGTCCGCGCTCTCCCTGACGAAGTACGGGATCGAGCACAATCCCGAGCAGTGGCGGCTCTACTACAACCTGGGATTTCTGCACTACATGGAGTTCAAGGACTACGCCGGGGCGGCGGACGCTTTCGCGCAGGGAGCGAAGCTTCCGGTAACCAACGCACTCATGTCCATCCTGGCGGCACGGATGGCGCAACATGCGGGCGAATTCGACACGGCGCGCATGTTGTGGGTCACCACCTACCAGAGCACCAAGGATGCACTGATCCGGGAGAACGCGGTCGAACATTTGCTCGCCCTGCAGGTGGATGAGGACGTGACACGGCTGGAGCAGGTGGCGGAAAAGTACCACGAACAGACTGGACGATTACCGGCTAGCATGGGCGATCTGGAGCGCGCAGGGTTTATCCATGGGACGCCTGCCGATCCGAAGGGGCGGCCGTACAAGCTGATGCCGGACGGGCGGATCGAAGTGCAGGATCCGGAGAGCCTTTACTTCATCACCAAGGGGCTTCCGCCGGGCGCGGCGCCGCCGCAACCGCGTCCGGTTGTCAAGCCAGATTCGAAGTAGCAGGGGCACTGTTCGCTGTTCGCTATTCGCTTTTCGCTAGAAGCCAACAGCGAACAGCGGCTTCTCGATTTTGTTAGCATCCTTGCGTGTCCTCAAGTTCCCCTCAACAATTCTGGGCGGTGTTACGAGGCTGGTGGCGCGAGCAGGCGAGAGAGAAGGGCGCTTGGAACGCGACTTCGCTGCTGGTCCGGAATCTGTGGGACTTTGTGCGCGACTCGACACCCGAGCGGCGGCGGCAGCGCTATGGCGACATGGAGTACGACTGGGAGAATCGCGTCAACACGACCAGCGGCACGGTTGGCTGGCGAGCACGGTTGCTGGGATTGTTTTATTCCCCTTATCAGCCGACCGAGCCAACTTTGTTTCGGGAGATGATGGCGAGCCTGCCCATCGAGTTCGATCAATTCACCTTCGTCGATCTCGGTTCCGGCTAGGGACGGACGCTGCTGATGGCGTCGGAGTATCCGTTTAGGAGGATTGTGGGAGTGGAGTCGATCGCCGAACTGCATCGCATGGCGCAGCAGAACATACGCGATTATCGGAGCCCGACGCAACGCTGCGCACAGATCGAGGTGGTCTACGCCGATGCCAGTGAGTTCGTCTTTCCGGAAGCGCCGCTGGTATTGTATTTGTTCAATCCGCTGCCCGAGGCGGGATTGCGGCGGGTGATTCGAAATCTTGAGCGGTTTTTGGAGTTATCGCCGCGAACGATTTGGATCGTGTATCACAACCCGGCGATGGACAGCGTCATGGCGGGATCGCGTGCGCTGGTGAGAGTCGGCGGAACGGAGCAATACTCGGTGTTCACCTCAGAACCAAGTTTCAAGGTTGCAGGGTCTCAAGGTTTCAAAGACCGAATCCAGCGTTACCGCCAACCTTGAAACTTTGAGACCCTGCAACCTTGAAACCTGTGATTTCATCTCCATTTCATACAGGCGGTAGCGGTCTGAAGGTAGAATCAGATATTGGGGAATCTATCCGACGTGAGGAATCGAATATCTCGCTGGCTGGTGATGGTGGCAGTCGCCGGACTGTGCCTCAGTTCGTTCGCTCGTGCGCAGGATGTGCGTCCGTTGGCACGGGCAGTCGATGACCACTACAACCTCCTGCGCAGTCTCCAATCGGACTTCACCGAAATCTATCGGGGCGAGGGCGCAGAGCGAGTGGAATCGGGCACGCTCTGGTTGAAAAAGCCGCGCAAGATGCGGTGGGAATACCGTTCTCCGAAAGAGAAGTTGTTTATCAGCGACGGCCAAGAAGTGTGGTTCTACCTGCCGGCGGAGCGGCAACTCAGGAAGACGACATTTCGGAAGCTGGACGACCTGCGGTCGCCACTGGCATTTTTGCTTGGTAAGACCAAGCTGGAGAATGAGTTACGAGGACTTTCGAAAGCTGCGGATCAATCGCCTCTAGACCCAGGTAACATCCTTTTGCGAGGGATTCCGCAGAGCGTCGTTCCGCAGAGCGTGGCGGGCGAGGTGAGCGAGGTGCAACTGGAGATCACGCCCTCCGACCAGATTGTCCGCATCGTACTAATGGAGGCGGACGGGGCGACAACGGAGTTCCGCTTTGCGGGCTGGAAAGAGAACCTGAAGTTGAGCGACAGCCGGTTTCAGTTCACCCCTCCGCCTGGGGTCGAGACGGTGGAAGGAGAATTGGGACCGTAGACCGGGTTCTGGCTCACGTCCTGGTTTAACAACAAAAAGCGGCTCTTGACCCGGTTACTTGCGTACCACACAGATGGACAGGTTGCGGTAAGCGCTTTGGGAACATAATGTTACACTTGATCTGAGACATTCGACACCAGAAATCGGAAACTCGGAAGCATCGGAAGCAGACGACAAGAGAATGGCACAATTCCTGGTCAAAGTCGCCGACGAACAGGGCCATCTGCGGGAGCAGGTGGAGCACGGGCATTCCGAAGCCGAGATCCACGACCGGTTCACGCAGCAGGGGTACCTGGTGTACTGGGTCAAGCCCCGAACCATACTCAGCACGGGTGGAGGCCAGTTCGGGAAGCGCGGCAAGCTGCGACAGTCCGCGTTTCTGATCTTCAACCAGCAGTTTCTAACGCTGATCAAGGCGGGACTGCCGATCCTGACGGCGCTGGATCTTTTGATCAAGCGGCAGCGGGACAAGTCTCTGTTGCAGTTGCTCGAAAACGTGCGCGAGCGCGTAAGAGGCGGCGAGTTGCTGTCGGATGCGTTTGCCGCCCAGCAAGTGTTTCCGAAGATGTACACAACCACGCTGATGGCCGGGGAGAAGAGCGGCAACATGGAAGAGGTCCTGAGCCGCTACATCGCGTATCAGCGGATGGTGCAGACTTTCCGCAAGAAGCTTCTGGTGTCACTGGTGTATCCGGCGCTGCTGGTTTCGGTGGTGACGGTGATGCTGATTTTTCTGATCACCTACGTGGTGCCACAGTTCGCCGACCTGTTCAATAACCTGGGAGCGCAACTGCCGGCGATCACGGTGTTCATGCTGTCGCTCGGTTTGAACGCGCAGAAGTACGGGTGGCTGGTGCTGCTGGCCGCTGCGGCGGCAATTGTTCTGTTGTTGCGGTGGAAGCAGAGCGATCGGGGGGCCGAACGCATTGACCGGTTTCTGCTGTCGCTGCCGCTGGTCGGGGAAATCCGGCTGAAGTACCAGGTGGCGAATTTCTCGCGCATTCTGGCGACGCTGCTGCAGGGCGGTCTGCCTCTGGTGCCGGCGATGGAAACGGCCGGTGAATCGATGAGCAGCCGGCAGATGTTGAACGGGATCACCGCCGCAGCGGAGCGGGTGAGAGAAGGACAAAGCCTGGCGCATAGTCTGGAGACACAAAAGCTGTTTCCCGATCTCGCGGTGGAAATGTTGGAGGTTGGCGAATCGACCGGGGCGCTGCCGGCGATGCTGGGTTCGGTGGCGGAGTTTTACGAAGAGGATGTGCAGACGGCCCTGAGCGCAGCCATGGCGCTGATTGAGCCGATGATCCTGATCGTCATGGCGGTCTTTGTCGGTGGGATCTTGATCTCTTTGTATCTGCCGATCTTTACCTTGGGAGCGGGCATACACTGAGGCGCTGGGCTGGCGGACGAGGCTTTGGAAAGAGGCTGTAGACTGGAATGGGCATGGCGGACAAGAAAACAGTACTGGTAAACGGCGGGAATGGTGGGAAGCTGGCGCCGGAACGGGCGCCGATTGCCGACGAACTGGAACGCGCGCGGGATATCGCGCGGCGCTACCGTTGCGAATTCATCGATCTGAGCGATTTCCAGTTACACCACGATCTGTTCGAGAAGATCCCCGTGCACCTGATGTTCCGCTATAACTTCGTGCCCCTGGACGAGACGGCGGACGGGCGGTTGGCGATTGCAATTGCCGATCCCAGCCAGTTGATGATGATCGACGAGATCAGCCTGCTGCTCGGCAAGCGGATCGTCACCAAGGTTTCGACGCTCAAGCAGATCTCCGACATTCTGAAGAAGACCGAGCAGTCCAAGCGCGTGCTGGAGGACGCGAGCGAGGGATTCACGCTCGACGTGATCCGCGAGGACGAAGCCGGGAACGACGAGACCATCTCCATCGACAAGTTGACGGCGACCGCGGGCAGCGACATGAGCCCCATCATCCGTCTGGTCGACACCACGATTTTCACGGCGTTGCAGCGGCGGGCGAGCGACATCCACATCGAGACGCGGGACGACTCGGTGGTCATCAAGTTTCGAATCGACGGCGTGCTCACCAACGCCATGCCGCCCATCGGCAAAGAACACCACTCGACCATCATTTCGCGCATCAAGGTGATGAGCGAGCTCGACATTTCCGAGCGCCGCGTGCCCCAGGACGGCCGCTTTCGCGTGAAGTACAACGGCCGCGCCATCGACTTCCGCGTTTCCATCATGCCGTCGATCCACGGCGAAGACGCCGTGCTCCGCGTGCTCGACAAGGAGTCGATGAGCGAGAAGTTTAAGAAGCTCACGCTCGACGTGGTCGGGTTCGACGCAGACGACCTGCGCCGCTTCCGCGGCTACATCAAGGAACCGTACGGCATGGTGCTGGTGACCGGGCCGACGGGCAGCGGCAAAACGACGACGCTCTACGCCGCGGTCAACGAGATCAAGACGGACGAAGACAAGATCATCACCATTGAAGATCCGGTCGAGTATCAACTGCGCGGTATCACGCAGATTCCGGTCAACGAAAAAAAGGGTTTGACCTTCGCTCGCGGTCTGCGTTCCATCCTGCGCCACGACCCGGACAAGATCATGGTGGGCGAAATTCGCGACAACGAAACGGCCCAGATTGCCATCCAATCCGCGCTCACGGGCCACCTCGTGTTCACGACCGTCCACGCCAATAATGTGGTGGATGTGCTGGGGCGCTTCCTGAATATGGGCGTCGAGCCTTACAACTTTGTCTCGGCGCTGAACTGTATTCTGGCGCAGCGGCTGGTAAGGGTCATTTGCGATTCCTGCCGGACGGCCGTGCATTATCCGAATGACGTGCTCGAGGCAAGCGGTCTGGATCCGGCACAGTGGTCGCAGGTTCCTTTGTACGAGGGGCAGGGCTGCATCGAGTGCGCGGGGACGGGATTCCGGGGCCGGACGGCGATCCATGAGCTTCTGGATTTGACCGACCGCATCCGCGAGATGATTCTGGAGAAGAGGCCGACATCGGAGATTCGGAAAGCCGCCCGCGAAGAGGGTATGCGCTTCCTGCGCGAGTCGGCGCTGGACAAGGTGCGTGGGGGAATCACCACCCTGAAAGAGATCAACAAGGTCACCTTTATCGAGACCATGCGCTGAGGCTGGGGACCAGAGAGTAGTTACCATCTGCAGGGCCGCTAGTCCAATCCCGGCATCCCGGAGGTAACTGTCCTCTTCATGAAAATACGGGATATCATCAAGTTGCTGGAGCGGGATGGCTGGTATCTGAGACAAACGCGTGGAAGTCATCGGCAATACAAGCATCCGATGAAGCCAGGACGAGTCACATTGCCGGGGCATCCGAATGACGACTTTCCTCCGGGCACTTTGAACAGCGTCCTCAAACAAGCGGGGTTGAAGCCTTGAACTACGTTGTCGTTTACGAGAAGTCCGAGACCGGCTGGGCGGCTTACGTTCCAGACCTGCCGGGAGTGGTGACCACAGGCCGAACCAGAGCCGAGGTGCGCTCTTTGATCCAGGAAGCGATTGAGTTTCACCTGGATGGACTAAAAGAAGACCGGTTACCCATTCCAGAGCCGAGTGCCGAAGCAGAGGTAATTTCGATCCGCAAATGAAGAGTTCTTCCAAACACGTTCGCCGTCCGACGCTCGCCTGCGAAATCGCGGCGGACCGCGTTTTGGCGGGCCGCGCGGCCGATACGGGGCGGATGGTGGAAATGGCGTCGGCGCGGGAACTGGCGCCGGGCACGGTAGTACCGGATTTGATGGAAGCGAATCTGCGGGACGGCGCGGCGATCCGGCAGGCGATTGAAAGCGCGCTGGGCGGCGTCGGCGCGCGGTCCCGCGACGTGATCGCGATTCTGCCCGATACTTCGGTGCGCGTAGTCCTGCTGGATTTCGAAACGCTGCCATCAAAGCGTGATGAGGCCGAAGCGGTGGTCCGCTTCCGGCTGAAAAAGTCGCTGCCTTTTGATCCCGCCAATGCCCGCATCTCGTATCACGCGCAGTCGACAGATAAAGGCGTGCAGGCGGTGGCGGCGGTGGTGCTGAACACGGTTCTTGAGGAATATGAGTCGGCGTTTCGCGACGCGGGCTACAACCCTGGCATGGTGATGCCGTCGATGCTGGCGGCGCTGGGAGGCGCGGACGCGGAACGGCCAACCCTGGTGGTCAAGGTGGATGCGCGCACCATCGGCATCGCGATTCTCGATCGGGAACAGTTGCTGCTGGTCAGGACGCTCGAAAATGTGCGGGGCGTGACCATCACCGGCGATCAACTGGCGGAGGAAGTCTATCCCTCGGTGGTGTTTTTCCAGGACACCTACAAGCTGAACATTGAGCGCGTGTATGTGGCGGGGCTGCCGGAAGCGGGGGTCGCCGCGCCGGCGCTGAAGAACCAGTCCGGCGCGCTAGTTGAAGAACTGGTGGCGAAGTCGCAGATCGGGTCCACGACAGGGACGGTTCCGCGCTGGCGCATGGCGGGAGTAGTGGGAGCTTTGATTTCGTAGAGCGCTGTTCGCTTTTCGCTAAAGCGCAGAAGCTCCGAGCGAAGGACGAATAGCGAATAGCGGTTTGGCTTTTCTTGATTTCATCAATATGCGTTTGGATATCAATCTCGCGACCCGGCCGTATGAAGATGCCCGTGAATTCTGGACGCGCTGGGGATTGGGAGTGGGGCTGCTCGGCGTGTTGACACTGCTTCTTCTGGGCTTGGCGGTGCGCGGCTGGACCAACGCCGGAAGAGATCGCCATGACATTGTGCAACTCCAGGAACAGATCGCGGAGCGCGACAGCGAACGGGCGAAGGCGCAGGCCTTCCTCGACATGGCCGCCAATCGCAGCACGCGGGACCAGTCGCAGTTTTTGAATGGACTGATTCAACGCAAGGCATTCTCGTGGACGCGCGTGTTCGAAGATCTGGAACGGGTCATGCCCCCGAACCTGCATGTGGTCTCGCTGCGTCCGGAATTGAACGATCAGAATCAGATGGAACTGGAGATGAAAGTGGCGTGCGACACGCGCGCCGCAGCCGTGGAATTGGTCCATCGCATGGAAGGCTCGAAGCATTTTCAGGGAGCGCAACTGGTGTCGGAGGGGCAGACTGGGGAAGCCGGAACGGGCGTGGCCGCTTCGGTGATCTCGATTTATGTTCCCGACTCGACGGACAGGAGCGGAAAGTAATGCCGGACTTTCGGAAGTCGCGGCGCAAGTTGAAAATTGCCATTGGGGCGATGCTGGCTGCCGATGTGGTGGCGGCGGCGGTTCTGTTCTCGCCGCTGGTGGGTTCGGCGGATTCGCGGCAGTTCCAAATCAACGAACTCAAGGCCGAACGGACGAAGAAGACCCGCGAGGTGGAACCGCTGCGCGGCATGGACAAGAAAATCGTGCTCGCCAAGGATCAGATCGCCGGGTTTTACAAGGACCGCTTTGCCGCAAGCGATTCCGATCTGGCCAATGAACTGGGCAAGCTGGTGTCGGAGAGTGGCATCCAGATGCAGCAGGCAAGGTACAAGGAAGAGGACGCGGAAAGCTCCGGCATCATTCCGGTCGAAATCCAGGGAAGTTTTTCCGGAAACTACCTGCAACTGGTGCGGTTCATCAACACGCTGGAACGATCGAAGCTGTTTTTTACGGTGGATGGCGTGGACCTGGCGGGCGAAAGCTCGGGACCGGTCAAGCTGGAAATCACGATGCACAGTTATCTGCGGTCGGGTGCCTGAGTGAAACTGGGAATCGAAAACCGGAAGCAAGTCATCTGGCTGGCAGTGCTGGGCGGGATCGCACTGCTGATGCTGGGCTACGAGTTCTGGCCCTCCTCGCCGGCAGCGGCGCCGGCAGTGGCGCAGCCGGCTTCGACCGCCGCCCGGCCCGGCGTGCGGCGCACGGCTTCAGGAAGAGTGGCGCCGGCGGCTGAGCCGCGGCTGGATCCTACGCTTGACCTGAATCTGTTGAGCCAGAGCGAGGAAATCAAGTACGCAGGCAACGGAAGAAACATTTTTGTCGCGGGATCCATGCCCATCGAAACGCCCAGGAAAAACGGTACCGCGCGCGAAGAGGTTGGCGACGTTAGAATGCCTCCACCAATTTCGCCGCCTCCTCCGATCACACTCAAGTTTTTTGGCTTTGCCAACCGGCCCGGCGAGACGAAGAGGGTGTTTTTATCCCAGGGCGAGGATATTTTTATTGCCGCTGAGGGCGACGTCGTCGACCGGCGCTATCGCGTCTTACACATCTCGCCAACAGCGGTGGACGTGGAAGATGTGCTCAACAACAACCGGCAGAGCCTGCCCCTGGTTCAAGGATCTCCAGGATAAAGGCCATAGCCGATTGGTAATTGGTAATTGCGATTTGTAATTTTGCAGGCGAGTGAACGTTTATGCGACGGCATCGTGGTTTGAGATCGCCAAATTACCAAATTACAAATCGCAAATTGCAAATTCCCCAGCGCGGTTACATGATGATCACGCTGATGCTGGCGCTTGCGCTCATCACGATTGCGCTGCTCGCCGTGCTCCCCGAGATTGGCCAGCAGATCAAGCGCGACCGCGAACAGGAACTCCGACACCGCGGCACCGCGTACATGCGCGCGATTCAACACTTCTACAAGAAGAATGGCAGCTATCCATTGAGCATCGCGCAACTGGAGAACACCAACAACATCCGTTACCTCCGCAAGCGCTATACGGATCCGATGAACAGAGATCCGGCCACGGGCAAAGAGAGGGACTTCAAACTCCTGCATCAGCAGGACATCAGCTTAAACGGCGGGGTATTTGGACAAACGCCCGGGCAAAGTCTGCTCCCGGGACAAGGTGGACTGCAGGGACAAGGGGGATTCGGCGGGGCGCAGGGTGGGTTCGGCGGGATGCAAGGCGGGTTTGGCGGCGTTGGAGTGCAACCGGGTGGCCTTCAACCGACAGGTAACGCGGGCGCGCAGAATCCTCCGAGTGGCGATTCCGGCGACACATCTTCCGGCAACTCTTCTTCCGGCAGCTCTTCTTCTGGCAATCCGTCGGATACGGAGGGAAATTCGAATTCGTCTGGATCGTCGTCTTCGAATTCCAATGCACGTTCCAATTCCGGTTCCGGCTTCAACGGGCCCACATTCGGCGGGGGGCCGATACTCGGGGTTGCCAGTACGAGCAAAGCGAAGAGCATTCGCGTGTTCTACGGTAAGAACCACTACAACGACTGGCTCTTTATTTACGTGCCGATGGCCGACCGCGGCGGCCTTCTGACCGGGCCGGTGAACCCGGGTGTGCAAACTGGGATAGGCGGCATCGGCGGCGTCGCTCCCGGGCAAGTCGGTGGCATGCCGGGGCAAGGACAAGGACTCGGTCTGAACGTCGGCCAGCCTCAAAACGTTCCGGCGCAGAGTCAGCAAAACCCAAGCCCGACGTCACCGCAAAACTAGATCTCACGTCCCCAGCAATATCCCAGCAACAGAAAAGCCCCGCATCGAAAGCGGGGCTTGACGTAAAGCCAGAAATATTTAAACGTCGTGCATCGAATGTCAAAGCTTAAACGTTGAACGAGGAGCCGCAGCCGCAGGTACTTTTCACATTCGGGTTCTCGAACTTGAACCCGGCGCCTTCCAGGGTCTCGACGTAGTCGACATGCGCCCCGCCAAGATACATCAGGGAAGTAGCATCCACGTAAACCTTCAAACCGTCAAAGTCGAAAACCTTATCCATCATGCCGGCGCCGTTCTCGAAGGCCATCGAGTATTGAAAGCCGGAGCAACCGCCGCCGACTACGGACAACCGCAATCCGGCCGGGACCGGTGTCTGCAAGGCCATGATCTCTTTGACCTTGGCAATCGCGGCGGGGGTCAGGACTGGTGCAGTTTTGGGCTGTACATCGGGTGCGGAGGTGGTCGCCATCTGTTTTATCTCCTTGTAATTTCTTATTATAACAAACGTTGAAACTGGCCCGGCAAGGCTTTTCAGGAGCCGGCCCTACTTCCCAAACCTGGAGTTTAGATGCTTCGGGTAGGCAAGAAGTCGCAGCCCCCTCTTGCCAAGGGGTCTATAATCATGCGCAGTAGGGGGCCGTACCCGAACGCCAGCGGATGGCAGCGCGGTTTTCGCTGGGGCTTAAGGCAACTTCGGGAATTGGCTCGATCTCAGCTCCGAGGTGGCATATGTCTCCGATGTTAGGGCTGCTTATCGTATGGGGTATTTTGACGGGGGTTCTTATTGTCCTCCTGATCTATCGCAGCACACTCACCATGCACGAGGACGATTCCATCGACCTCCATGAAACCGAATCCCAGATGCATAAGGATCACGTGGAAGTTCTGGACAAGATGAAAAAGATCACACCTATCGTCAAGGTGCTCGGCGCCTTGTCTGGGGCCATGATCCTGGTCATTGCGGGATTGTTCATTTATCAGGGGCTGAGCAACACCACCACGCTGCAGTAACCGGCAAGCTCGCGAACACGCGGGAGCCCTTGCCAACCCCGACTTGGGGAGAACTCGCAAGAACAGCGGCGGAGTGTTGCCGCCCGCTGGCGAGCCTCTCTCCTGCGCGCCAAAATCCGTGATCGTAAAATGACTGCGCGGCATCCCATCGCGATTGTCGGAGGCGGTCCCGCGGGCGCTCTGGCCGGCGCGCTGCTTGCGGCGGGCGGCAGAGACGTCCTTCTCTTTGACGAAAAACTTGCCTGGGAGAAGCCCTGCGGCGGCGGGCTCACGCACAAAGCTTTGCAGCAGTATCCGTTTCTGGCGGATGCCGGGAGCGATTCGAATCCCGTTGAACACTGCGAGTTGATCAGCCCGTCGGGGCAGCGGGTACGCTTCCACATGCAGTACCCGGTCGCGATCTTCTCGCGCCTGGCGCTGAATGGGTTGTTGCTGGAGCGGGCCCGCCGCGCCGGCGTCGATGTGCGCGTTGAAGTAAGACAGGAACGCGTCACGCGGATTGCGCGAACCGCCGGAGACTGGCAAGTGATCACGCCCCAGCGCGAATACCGAGCGTCCTACTTGATCCTCGCGGCGGGCGCGCGCAATCCGTTCCGCTCCCAGTTCCTCTCGCCGATTTCTCCGAGCGATCTGATGGTCACCGCGGGCTACTTCATCCCCGGCCGCAGTTCTCTGATGCAGATTCAATTTTTGAAGGGGATCACCGGCTACATCTGGGTCTTCCCTCGCGCCGATCATGTTTCCGCTGGGATCGCGGGCAAGATGGGTGAGACCTCGGCCTCCGAGTTGCGCCGCAGACTGGAGCGTTGGCTCGAAGAACAGTGGCTCGAAGAGAGCGGTTTCCATTTAGACGGCGCCCGCTTTTACTCGCACATCCTTCCCTCCTTTCGTGCTCAGACTTTCGAAACGCTCGAGGTCCGCGGGGAAGGTTGGGCCATGATCGGCGATAGCGCTGGCTTGGTGGACCCGATCACCGGAGAGGGTCTCTACTACGCGCTTCGATCCGCGGAGTTGTGCGCCGACGCGTTGTTGGCCGGACGGCCTGACGACTACCGTGTTCTCCTCGAAGAAGAGTTGCTTCCCGAGTTGAGGCTGGCCGCGCGCGTTTCCGAGCGCTTCTACCGCGGACAGGTTTTCGGGGACAGCGTTCTGGAGCGGATGGTTTCTCTAACCGCGCAAAGCGCCAGTTTCCGCGAACTAATGAGCGACCTTTTTGCCGGGATTCAAGGCTACCGCGATTTGCGCTCCCGGCTGTACCAGATCCTGCCCTCGGTGATGTCCGAGGGGTTGGCTGGAACGCTGCGCTTGGCGTGGACCAACAGCAGCGGCGCATCGCGGTTCGCCACAGACCCGTTGGCGGAATAGCAGACACCCCTGTAGAAACGCGGCTCAAGCTGCTGAAAAACCCTGATCTCGCGCCTGATTTTGGGTGGCGCAGCGCTTCAGCGCTGCGATGACTGACCGTTTTTCGACTCCGGCTTCAGCCGCTGAGGGTGGCCGCTGCGCACAACATGAGATCGTCGGCCATCCGAGACGCGGCAAGCCGCGTCTCTACAGTGGTTCGTTGAACTACCGCCGTCAGGCCGCCTTCTCCTTCAAATTCTCGATGTCGGCGAGCAGCACCCTCTCGTGGCCTTCCGGGTTCACTTTCTCATACACCTTGCGGATCACACCCTTCGGATCAACCACAAAACTGGTGCGCTCCCAGAACTTCATCCCTTTCCACTCCGCCTGTCCGATGCCGAGCGACTTCATCAGGTTGGCGCCGGTGTCGGCGAGCAGATCGATGGTAAAGGCGAACTTGTTGCAGAAGTTCTTGTGCGAGGCAACGTCGTCGGCACTAACGCCGATGACTTTGATCCCGGCAGCGGCGAAATCGTCCTTGGTCGCGGTAAACGACTTGCCCTGAAGGGTGCAGCCCGGCGTGTCGTCTTTCGGATAGAAGTAAACGACGAGCCAGTGTCCGGCGAAATCGGAGAGTTTAGTGGTTTTGCCGTCTTGATTGGGGAGCGAAAAATTTGGAAAGGGATTGCCAGCGGAGAGCATAAGAGTGTCCTTTCTAAGGTTGTAACTGCATTTGTAGGAATGCACACGGCCAGCGCGGACACTACCATCCGGCTCTTAGCCGTCAGCTCTTGGCCTTTAGCTAAATCCAACTTCGGTCGAGCCAAGAGCTAAGAGCCAATAGCTGTTCTCAAGCCGCCTGCATCGCCTTCTTCGCGCGCTCGTCCATCTCTTCCGGCGACACGTCTTCAATGTGAGTCGCGATGCCCCATTGATGCCCGAACGGGTCCTGGATGAAGCCGGAGCGATCGCCGTAGAACTGGTCCTGGACCGGCTTGAGAAGTTTCGCTCCCCCCGCGACCGCCCTCTCGACAACTTTGTCACAGTCGCGGATGTACACGAGCAGGCTCACCGGAGACGCGCCAATGCTCTCAGCGCTGCGGTAGCCCATCTGAGGATTTTCGTCGGCCAGCATGATCCGCGAGCTTCCAACTTGCAGTTCGGCATGGCCCACCCGCCCGTCCGGCCCAGCCATACGCAAGATTTCGGTCGCTCCGAAAACCTTCTTGTAGTACTCGATCGCTTGGGCCGCGCCCTTGACGACAAGGTACGGCGTAACCGAATTGTATCCCTTGGGAATGTACCTGACTTTTTTCATAATTCTTCTCCTCGAGGATGAGATTGAGGTTAAAGCGTGCGCGCGAGCCCCCACGGCCCGCGTCGATACGAATATGAGAACACAAATTGGCAAAAGCCTCAAAGGCGAACTTCTATAGCGCGGCCTGCCAGGGTTGTCGTTGGATCGCGATTGCTTTCCGCCCTCAACGCTCCCATGGAGGGAAGCAGCGAGTCCGACCACAGCGTAGATCCCTCCCTAAAAACTGGTCACGCAACCTGCCGGGTACTAACGGATGAAGGGCTGTGGAGTCCTTCGGGTGGAAACGGCGACGTGCACTGGGGCGCTGGACTGGATAGGGACGCAATGAAAGAGACTCAAGTTTTCACGTAGACACGCCGATATATCACTTGACCGCGTCACTGACCATTTGCCGCTAACGAGCAATCCTATGCGTTCGCTTTCGTTTCTTATTCTCGCGCTAGCCTTGTCAGTTAGCTCCTTTGCTCATCTGGCTGCCTCCAAGATCGAGGTGCCCACCTTTACGCAGGTCAAGACGGAACGAGTTGTCATTGGCTCGCTCGCCGATATTTCCGCCAGATACGAAAACGCCAAGCCTATAACCGTTATTCACATTCTCGAGTTCAGCACTGACGTGGCCCCAAGAGAACCCGCCCTTTTGCAAGTGCGTCTGTGTGGAGATCAAATCGGCAAGCTTGAGCACGCCGTGCATACAAATATCACCGTCATTTATGAGCTTGCGAGTCAAAGCAGGCTAACTGGCTGCCTTAATTTGATAAGTAGTGAGCCTTGGCAAGACAGTAGCACATGGTAGACCGTCACCTTCAATTCCACACACGTGACACGGAGTCTGCGCCATGGAGCTTTCATTCAGAGTATTATCAACGGTGTTTTTCCTAAGTAGTTTGTGCGCCGCCACCAACGTGCAAGACCACGTTGTTGGCGTTGAGCGTCGCACCGTTCACTTGTCAATCCCCCTAAGATTTCAAGAGGTGGAAGGTAATGGAATTTGTATCGACGAGCGCTGTTCCGTCGTTGCCACGGCGTACCACATCCAAATGGCATTAGGCAGAGCGAACTTAGGAGTCGTTGGCCGGCGCACCACAAAGGTATTATCGCTTGCCAACGATAGCGATTCTAATAAGACCGACGTTCCTGCGGGGAAGAAAACGTTGTCTTACAATATCGCGAATGACGTGTCATTCGTCTATACGAAGAAGCCCGTTCATCACAAGTCGGGTGTCCCCTATTCATATCAATTCTACGTGGGACAAAAAGTCGAAGTTGCTGGCTACTACGAGAACAAATTCGAAACGACAGAAGCGCATATAATCGGCGCAAACGTGCCTTTGATAATGGGAAAAGCACAGCTGCAAGAGAACCTGGTGCTCGACATTAACCTGAAACCCGGACGTAGCGGGAGTGCCGTGCTTGACCAGCGGGGAAACCTGCTCGGAATGATTATACTTACCGGTGCGATAAAATCCAAAACCGGCGATTTGACAGCGTCCGTCGCTCTTCCCGTTAGGACTATTGCGAGAGCGTTACTGAGGTTAGACCCATGCCTTGGGTCCGTTGTCTTTAATGACATACCAGAGGAAGAGCCGAGGCCACTGGAAGCGTCTTTTGTGCTGTACCAGGACAACGACTTGCCGGATGGCACGTCGCCGGTAATACCCGAACTATCAGCAAATCCCAGCGATGTGCCCGACCCAGTCGCCAAGTTGCGCGCCAAAGCGGAGGCTGCAGCCAATCTAATGGTCAACTTTATTGCCAAGCAGTGCTTAGTGCAGGGGACCCAGAAGCCTCTATGCCATGAGTTGTCTAGCGTTGAAGGCCAGCAGACCTATCGAGAGCTAAAGAGGAAAGACAAACTTGGTAAGCCAACGACATTTTTCCCGATACAGAAGCACGGTATCTGGACGCAAGCCGACTGGTTGGACACGCTGGGCGAAATAGCCGATAACTCTTGGATATTCCAAGGCGTAGTGAATGGCCACTATCTGTTCAGTTTTAAGTCCGCCGTCGAGGACGACCGCTGTTATTACGAAGAGTATTCGCAAGGAGGAATTCCGCTTTTCGGCGGCGGGCGCCCAGTCTGGAAAGGTTCGGTTGCGTGCTTTGAACAGATTCTAACAGACACGGACTTCAATGTGTTGTCCGTATTCACTGAAATGCGCCCGCCTGAGGACTGTTTAACCCAGTTTCTCCAGACAGTCATCTACTATGACTGGACTAAGTTGGAAGGGATAAAGGCACCTATCCTGTTGCCGATTAGGGAAAGGATTACTGCCAAGGTGCAGGGACAGAAAGACTTGTGGTACAGTAACGTGACGTGGACTGAATACAAGGAATTCAGGGCTTCGCACAGAATAAAGATGTGAAGAACGATTTCCCCTCTTAGCTGTTTCAGTCATGCAATGAGGCGTTTGCACCAACTACCCCAAACAACAAACCATCCACGAGCTCGCTCTTACTCGAGACCCAACTCCTTTGCCAGCGCCTTCCACTTGCCATCCACCAGCGCCCGGGTTTTCGCGTCCATCACGATCTCGTCCGGCCAGGGACGGCCAAATCCCTCCGTCGACCACTTGCGCGTGGCGTCGATTCCCATCTTCGAGCCGTAGTCCGGCAGGCGCGAGGCGTGGTCGAGCGAATCGACTGGGCCCATCGTGAACTGGATGTCGCGCTCGGGATCGATGTTGTTGAGGACCTTCAAGGTAACTTCGGCGATATCCTGCACGTCCACATCTTCATCGACCACGACGATGCACTTGGTGAACATCGCCTGGCCCAGCGACCAGATAGCGTTCATAACCTTGCGCGCCTGTCCGGGATACGATTTGCGGATGGAGACGAGCATCAGGTTGTGGAACACGCCTTCGATGGGCAGGTTAATGTCCACCAGTTCGGGGATGGTCAGCTTCATCAGCGGCAGGAAGATGCGCTCGACTGCCTTGCCCATCCAGGCATCTTCTTGCGGCGGCTTGCCGACGATGGTGGCAGCGTAGATCGGGTTTTTGCGGTGCGTGATGCAGGTAACGTGAAACACCGGATACTGATCTTCGAGCGAGTAGAAGCCGGTGTGGTCGCCGAAGGGGCCTTCGGTGCGGAGTTCCCCGAGATTGACGTAGCCTTCGAGCACGATCTCGGCGTCGGCCGGAACTTCGAGGTCGACGGTCTCGCACTTCACCAGCTCGACCGGCTTCTGCCGTAGAAATCCAGCGACGATGAATTCCTCGACATCCGGCGGCGCGGGCACGATGGCGGAGAAGGTAACCGCCGGTTCCGTGCCGATGGCGACAGCGACGTCCATCCTGCCGGAGGGGCGGTCGCCGGGGGCCAGCATTGCGCCTCCCGATGAGCGAGCCATGATGTCGACCGACGCACGGGCGTTGGCGCCTGCTCCTCCGTCGTGCTCGACGGATTGACGCATGCGGTCGCGGTAATGTTCCGCCGCGACTTTCTGCCGCTGCCAGTGCATGCCGGCCGTGCGCTCGTCATAGATCTGCATGCGATACATGCCGACGTTGCGCTTCCCTGTCTTCGGATCGCGCGTGATCACGCAGGGCAGCGTAATGAACCGTCCGCCATCTTTTGGCCAGCATTTGAGGATGGGGAAATCGAGCAACGAGAAATTGTCACGCTTGATCACTTCTTTACATGGGCCCGTCGCGACGGTCTTTGGAAAAAACTTGCCCACCTCGGCGAGCATGGGCAGCATCTTCACCTTGTCGAGCAAGCCTTGCGGAGACTTCACGTCCATGAAGCCGCGGATGCGCTCGGCGATTTCATCCAGCGCATCCACTTCGAGCGCAAGCCGCATGCGGCGGGCTGATCCGAACTGGTTGATGAGAAGTTGCGCGCCGGGATAGCCCTTCAGGTTCTCGAACAGCAGCGCTTTTCCGCCGATGGTTCCCTGCCGGTCTTTGTTCCTGCTTTTCGAAACCCGATCGGCAATTTCCGTAATCTCCAAAATCGGGTCCGCTTCCGTGCGGATACGCTTCAGTTCGCCGGCTCGGTCGAGTGCTTTGATCCAGTCCCGCAGATCGTCGTAGGCCAAAATTCCTCCTGCAATGAACACGATTGACACACGATTATATGACGGGCGCGCCGGTGCAGGAGCTTCCGCTGCCGAAGACGAAACTGGTATAACTGGAAACGTTGTAATTCGATCTAAGGGCAATCCCAACGAAAGGCCCGGAACATCTGCGATGAGCAAATTGCTGGCGCTACTTCTCCTGTCGACAGGAGCTTTCGCAACCGCCCAGGAGATTGTCGTGGCCGCGGCGGCGGATATGAGCGCGGCTCTTCCGCAACTCGTCGCAGCTTACGCGCAGAAGACGGGGCTAACGGTGAAGCTGTCATTCGGATCGTCGGGCAATCTGACCAATCAGATACGAAACGGCGCGCCGTTCGATGCCTTCCTGTCGGCCGATGAAGACTATCCGCAACAGTTGATCGCCGAGGGGCTGGCGTTGAAAACCACGCTCTGCCGTTATGCGATCGGCCGGTTGGTGCTGTGGGTGCCCGCCGACTCGCCGCTCGACTTATCGAAGCTCGGCATGAAAGCTTTGCTCGATCCTTCGGTCAAGAAAATTTCGATTGCGAATCCCGCGCACGCGCCGTATGGGCGCGCAGCCGAGGCCGCGTTGCGGCACTTCGGAATTTACGATCGGGTTTCGAGCCGCCTTGTCCTGGGAGAAAATGTGTCGCAGGCGGCGCAGTTTGTCGAATCGGGCAACGCTCAGGCGGGACTGATCGCGCTCTCCCATGCGCTCGCGCCCGCGCTGAAAGATAAAGGCCGCTATTGGACGGTCCCGCTCGATGCTTATCCCACGTTGAACCAGGCGGCCGTCGTGCTCTCAAGATCAAAACAGCCGGATGCGGCTCGCCGATTCCTGGAATTTTTGCGCAGCCCCGAGGCTGCTTCCCTGCTCTCTACTTATGGTTTCAGCCTGCCCGCGGAGAAGCGTTGAGATGGAGAAGCATCTACATGGAGAAACGTTGAAATGAACTGGGAGGCGTTCTGGTTGACGGTTCGTCTGGCGGCCATCGTCTCGACGCTGCTGATCGCTATCGGGATTCCCATCGCCTACTGGGTAACTTACTCGCGCTGGCGCTGGAAATTCCTGGTCGAAGCCGCAGTCGCGCTTCCCATCGTCCTGCCGCCGACTGTACTCGGTTTCTATGTCCTGGTGGCGCTCGGTTCGCGGAGCCCGCTCGGCCGCTGGTGGGAGTCGCTCACCGGCCACACCCTGGCCTTCACTTTCGAAGGGCTGGTGATCGGGTCGTTGTTGTACAGTTTGCCATTTGCAGTGCAACCGTTCGCGGCGTCTTTCGGCGCGGTCGATTCCAAACTGCTTCGCGCCTCGGCCTCGCTTGGCCATTCGCCGGTGCAGACCTTTCTCCGCATCGTACTTCCCCTCTCAAAAACGGGGCTGGTCACGGGATTTGCGCTCAGCTTCGCGCACACGCTGGGCGAGTTTGGAGTTGTGCTCATGGTGGGAGGTAACATTCCCGGCGTGACGCGCACCATCTCGATTGATATTTACGATCAGGTGCAGACCGCAAATTATTCCAGTGCGAATCAGACGGCACTGCTGCTGCTGATTATCTCATTCATTGTGTTGTCGGTCGTTTTCGGCTTGAACCGGTACGGCTTGAACCGGCGTCCATGGGCGGTGGGTCCATGGCGGTGAAGACTGCTCCCGCGTCACAAGCCGCACTACAAACATCGACACAGCCAATCTCTTCCGAACTCGAAGTCCGCATCCGCAAGCGCTTTGCAAATCCCGAGGGCAGCTTCAACCTGAATGTCCACTTCCGCGCGCTTGCCGGTTTTACGATTGTCTTCGGCGCTTCGGGCGCGGGAAAAACCACGCTGCTGGATTGCATTTCCGGACTGGCCAATCCGGACGACGGGCGCATCGCCATTGGCGGTGAAGACCTATACGACTCGGAGAAGAAACTCAACCTCGCCGCCTGGAAGCGGCGCATCGGGTACGTACATCAGGACCTGGCACTCTTCCCTCACCTGACCGCCGAACAAAACGTTGCCTACGGCCTTCGCGCGCTCAGCGCGGCGGAGCGGCGAACGCGCAGCCGCGAAATGCTCGCCGCGTTCCGCATCGAGCACTTGCGCGACCGGCGGCCAGCACAAATTTCCGGAGGCGAGCGCCAACGCGTCGCCCTGGCTCGCGCGCTCGTGACCGAACCGCGCGCGCTGCTGCTCGATGAGCCACTGGCTGCGCTGGATCGTCCAACGAAGTCGTCTCTTGTCGGAGATTTGCGCCGGTGGAACCAGCATCACCGCGTCCCGATTCTCTTCGTCACGCATAATGGCGAGGAGGTGTTTGCCCTCGGCGACGAGGTCATCGTGCTTGACGCCGGAAGCATCGTGGCGCAAGGGCTGCCGCATGAAGTCATGCGCGCTCCGCGGCTGGAAACCGTCGCGCAACTTTCAGGATTCGAAAACATTTTCGACGCCACCGTGCTGGCGCTGCACGAAGATCGCGGGACGATGACTTGCCGCTTGGGGAGCGGTGTGGTCGAGTTGGAAACGCCGCTGGTTCGCGCCGATGTTGGTTCGCGTCTGCGCGTGGGCGTTCGCGCCGGTGATCTGCTGCTGGCCACGGAGCATCCGCGCGGACTAAGTGCTCGTAACATTTTGCCGGGAACGATCCGGCAACTCGAGCAGAGAGACGTCATCGTCGCGGCGACGGTGGATTGCGGCGGCACGGAATTCGAGGTGCATTTAACGCTGGCGGCGCGCGACGCTCTCCAACTGGGCGCGGGCAAGCCCGTCTGGGTCGTGGTCAAGACGCATTCCTGCCATTTGATGAGGATGTGAAAGGCTTCGCCCCGCCGGGCCGCTTCCAGGAACTCTCGCATCCTGTTCCCGCTCTATCGCAATCACCGCGACCCATTGCCCGTTTCGCTCTTTATGATAGGCGATCGTTCCGCCTAGACGTTGGGCAATATCTTCCGGCAGTAAGTCGCGATGGTAGCCGAAAAACTTTTCCTTGATGCGCTGCCAGGCTTCCCAATTGTCAATTCCAAACAGCGGATGAGGCGGCTGGTATTTCGTGGAGAAGACTAGCGCCACGTCGAAGCGCTCGCGAGCGCGGGCAGCTACATCGATCTGGGAGACGGAGAAGTCTTCGATGCGCGCCACGCGGAAAGGCTGGCTGGCATTGGCACTAATATAGCCGAGCCAGGGCCGCGTAAGTTCGTCGGACGCGGGCCATGCGGTTAGAACGCGCTCGCCGGGATAGCGCATCGTCAGGAAGCGGCTCGCTTCCTCATGCAGCACGATGTAATCGCGATAGGCCAGATTATCTTCGAGGGAAAATCCATACGGCGGATTGCTGAAGAGGCCGACGACGAATGCAATTGCGACCGCTCCCACAATTAATTTCCAATACCGCGCGCGCCGCCAGAGAGTTGAGACCAGCACGAGAATCACAAGTGGGACGACCGGCAACATATAGCGAGCCAGCACCGCTCCGCCCACCGCCGACATAAAAGCCAGATAGGCGAGCACCACGCAAAGAAATGCGGCCTGTGTCGAAAGTGAAATGCGTGGACGAGCAACGCCGGCGTCTATCTTCTTTTCTGTCTTTCCTTCTAACTGGGGCGGACGAAGCATGGCCAACAATCCCGCCAGCGTTAGCAGATAGAGACCGAAGTATCCGAAGAGTTGCCAGAGCCTCATTCCCAGAGCCAGCGGGACGCGCAGAGGATTGAGCGTGGCGGCAACGTTGTAGCGAAAAAATTCGGGGTTGCCCAAGAGGAAGCCCGTCTTCGAGTAATGGTAGGCATACCAGCCTGCCAGCGGCACGACCGGAAGCAGCAGATAAAGCGCGTGCGTGCGCCTGCCCACGGGTGGAAGAATTTCTTTCCAGCGAGTTTCTTTCGAGCTTTCTTTCGAACTTGGCCGAATGAAATAACCGAGCAGTTCCCAGCCAAACAGCGCCAGCGGAGCGAGGACCGCAGTCTCTTTCGCCAGCGCCGCCGCTGAGAACCAGAGCACTTGCTTCCACGGACGGTCTTCTACATAAGCGGCCAGCGCCCAGAACGTAAATCCCGCGGCGGGCAAGTCCACCTGCGCCAGGGAGCTCTGCGTGAAGTACACGGGAAAAACCGCCACTAATGCCGTTGTCGCCCACGCCACGGACAGATTGGCAGCGGTTCGCGAAAGCCGAAACAGTCCCAGCAGCGAGAACGCGCTCAGCGCCAGCATGGCCGTGCGCGTGACCAATGTGGAGTATCCGAAGACGCGCCAGGCCAACGCCAGCCACGCCATCACCAGCGGAGGATGCGCATTCGACGGCGTGGACTGCGGAATCGGCGAGCCGGTTAGAAATAGATCGCGCGCGACTGGAACGTAATAGCCCGCCTCATCCCAAAAATATGGAAGGCGCAGAAGTGGCGCGTGCAGAAGCATCAATCCGGCAAAGAACAGCGCGAACAGAAGGAACTCCTGCGCCCATGCGGAAGATGCCGGGTGAGATCTTGTTTTCTTGCCGGACTGCGCCGCCAGCCGCGCAGCCATTAGTGAACGGGTCCGCCCGGAGCGCGTGGTTCAAGTCTGATCTCGCCGAACGCGGCCTCGTAGTTCGCCACGTTCTGCTGCAAGAGCGCCATGAGTGCCTTGGCCTGTTGCGGGCTGAGATAAATCCCCTGGAAGTTTCGCAGTTCCACCTGCGTCTCCGAACTTTGCTGCATCGTCCCGAAAACGAGGAGGAAATCCCAGACATTCACCCGGATCTGCACGCTGTTGGAGTAAGTCTCGCGGTAATCAGGCGTTTGCACGAACTTCACATTCGGTTGGTTCGCTGTATTCATATCTGGCAGTGTAACGCGCAGGCCGAGCGCGAGCAAAGCGCAGGCAAGAGTATGCAGCAGGGTTCGCGATCGGATGCGCAGTGTACCGGCCCCGATCAAATTAACTCTGCTTTAACACTGCAGCAACATTGCTGCAACACAGTCCCTCTAGTGTGAGTTGGGGACTATCCAAGCAAAGCTCTTTCTAAGCAAAGCTCTTCGAGAGCGTGCGAGGCTCTCCTTCTGGCCATGGAACCTTTGGAGGCGGCAGACAAACCGCGTTGCCCCGATCTGATCTACGTCGTGGAAGACGATCCCGATGTGTCTCACCTGATCGAACATAACCTGCGCACCGCCGGATACGAGGTCTCCACATTCTTCTCCGGGGCGCCAGTGGTTCCCATGGCCGCCATGGCGCAACCGGCGCTGTTTCTTCTCGATATCATGTTGCCCGGCATCAGCGGCTTCGATCTCTGCCGCCAGATCCGCCAGCACGAACGATTGGGCAAGACTCCCGTCATTTTTCTTTCCGCCAGAACTCAGGAACCGGACCGCCTCCAGGCCTTCGACGCCGGCGGAGACGGATACATCACCAAACCCTTCAGTCCCCGTGAGCTGATTGCGCGCGTCCGCAACGTTCTCCGCGTTCAGCCCGATGCCCCCAGTCGCGAAATTATTCAGTTGGGCGATTTGGAGATTGATATCGCTTCGATGACCGTGCGCGTCGAGGGCAGAACGGTACTCACCACGGTCCGCGAGTTCCGGCTCCTCGAGTATCTGGCCCGGCACCGGGGACGCGTCTTTACCCGCGATCAATTGCTTGACGCCGTGTGGAAAGAAGGCTCTTTCGTGACCCCGCGCTCGATTGACGTCTTTGTGCGGCGTCTGCGGGAGAAAATCGAACGCGAACCACGGCATCCCCGCTATTTGAAAACGCTGCGCGGAATTGGCTACCGCTTCGAAGCCGGCCGCTGACGGCCCCCTCCTATTCGCGCGGTTCGAGCTTGACCGGCGCCGTAAACGGCTGCCCATCGCGCAGCACCTTGACCTCCGCCACATCACATCCAGTATCCAGGCGATGCCATCGTGCGGATTGCCCCTCCCCTGATCGACAACTGGCAGGCTCTTTTCCACAGCCTTGGCTCTTGATTTCATCACATTTTTTCAGTTCAATCGTCACAGACAGCCGCGAGCGATCTTCAATACGATCCGCTCGTTGATTTTCGAAACGTGTGCAATATTGAACAGTTGCGGCATTGTGAGTCGCGGTAGGATTGTTGTCTTTTCGAGAAGATCTCCGCGGAAATATTAGTGACAGCCGCGAAACTCGAGCCGGCGACTACAAATGCCGCGTCGCGATGGACGACATCGTGAAGACGTATGACACGTTTGGAAACGCGGCGAAAGAGGCCGTATTCAAGGTAGTTCCCGCAAGTGGCGGGCCTCGTTGATGAAATGAAGTCGGGGCGACTTCAAACCTTTTCGTGACAAACCGCAGGTGTCGAGAGGGGGCGTGCGAATGTTAATGCCAGCAAACTCCAGGGCCGCTCGAGTTTTTCTGTTCCCGGTCCTATGTCTTTTCGTCGTCGCCGTTGCTCCAGCCCAGGCTCGCCAGCAGGTTGCCGGGACGAGCCCTCAATCCGCCAGCTCACCCGCTGCCAGCGCGCCTTCTTCGGAAGACTCCAAGTACGTGGGAGCGGAGACCTGCAAGACCTGTCACGAGGAAATTTACAACGCCTGGGAGAAAACGCCGCACTGGAAGACCACACTGAATAAGGAGGGTGGCCCCTCGCACCAAGGTTGTGAGGGCTGCCATGGTCCCGGTGCGGAGCACGTGGCGGGCGGCGGCGACGTAACCAAGATATTCAATCCCGCGAAGCACTCGGCCAAAGAGGTTGACGCCAAGTGCCTGACCTGTCACGCGGGAGCGCACCCGAACTTTGACCGCTCGCCCCACGCCAAGGCGAACGTCAGCTGTAT
>Ga0187882_1001162_pt1 | contig 27401 bp, 26 predicted proteins | sample June2016WEW_19_1_3_FD_132991 | JGI IMG/M metagenome (GOLD analysis project Ga0187882, IMG submission 132991) | Peatland microbial communities from SPRUCE experiment site at the Marcell Experimental Forest, Minnesota, USA - June2016WEW_19_150 | ecosystem: Environmental > Terrestrial > Soil >... | reverse complement strand
GTGCGCCACCTGCTCCACCCAAACCGTAATCCAGATTCGGCGTTCGGAGACAACCTGCTCATTCATGGCGCAGCGCCTGCATCGGGTCGATCCGGGCGGCGCGGCGCGCCGGCGCCCACGCGGAAATCACACCAACACCCAGGAGTACGCCGACCGTCAACGTCAGCGTCAGAGGATCGCGCGGCTGGATGCCGTACAAGAGCGACGACGTGATCCGCCCAGCGGCGAGCGACACTGGCAACCCTACGACCACACCCAGCGCGATCAAAAGCAGACCGTCCCGCAAGACCATCCAGGTCACCTTCGTTGCGGCCGCGCCGAGAGCCATCCGTACTCCGATCTCCCTGGTGCGTTGAGCCACGCCGTATGCCATGACGCCGTAGAGACCCACTGCGGCAAGCAACAATGCCAGGCCGCCGAAGAAGCCACTGACGGTCGCGATCATGCGATCCAGGAAGATCGAGTCGTCGATCTGTTCCTTGATGGTCCGCGGCTCGACGAGAGCCACCTCCGGATCCAGTCGATTCAGTTCGCGGCGAATCATCGGCAACATGGTATCGGGAGGGAGTTGCGCACGAACGAGCAACAATTCGGGCGGGCCCTCGTTTTGGGAAAGCGGCAGATACACTGTCGGCTCGGCCTTGGTCTTGAGACCTCTATGCAGAATGTCGCGCACCATGCCGACAATGTAAGTGGGCCGCCCGCCTTCGGGTTTGGCGTCGTCGAAGCTCAACACCCGGCCGGCAGGATCCGCGATTCCAGGAAAGAACTCACGGACGAACGATTCATTCACCACGGCGACTTTGCGAGTTGCGCCGGTGTCGCTAGCCTCCAGCTCGCGACCCCTCAGTGGAGGGCTGCCAATCGTTGTGAAATAAGCGGGACCCACGTCCTGAAAAGCAACGCTGGCGGGCTCCTTCATGGTGCGCAGCGAGCCCGGCACGCGGATTCCAGCACTGAAGGAACTTCCCTGGTACGGCCCCGGATTGCCACAGCTAAACGACACGACGCCTGGAAGAGATGCTACGCGGTTCAGAAGTCTTTCCCGAAGACGGTCTTTATCGGCGGGCTTCCAGGCACTCGGATAATCCAGCCAGAACGTCATCACGTTCTGGTTGAGAAAGCCGGGGTTGACGGACCGGAGACCGGCGAGGCTGTGCGCGAACAGCCCTGCCAGCATGACCAGTACCATGGACAGCGCAACCTGCACCACAACGAGTGCTTTCCGTAAGCCGATTCCCAGTCCGCGCCTGGGCGGCTGCGATGCGCCTTCCTTGAGCGCCATGCCCGGATCCAGGCCGGTCGAGCGCAGCGCCGGCGCCAGCCCGAACAGGATGGCCGACAGAAGCGATATGCACACGGTGAAACCGAGCACGGTAGAGTCGGGCGCCACCGTGAGTGTATCCGCCGACCCCGGAGGAAGAAACATCAGGATGTAACGCTCTCCCCAGAGGGCGAACAACACGCCCAGCGCACTTCCCAGCAGAACCAGCAGCAGACTCTCGATCAGCCACTGGCGCACGATGCGTTGCCGGGTTGCACCCAGCGCGATGCGGAGAGCGATCTCCCGGCGGCGCGCCGCCCCGCGCGCCAGCAACAGGTTGGCGACGTTGGCGCAGGCGATCAGCAGCGTCAGAGCTACGGCCGCCATGAGCACGGTGAGCGGCTTGCCGAACTGATCGCGCAGGCGGGATACGCCGATCCCGCCTGCGCGCACCTCGATCCTTTGCTCCATCGCTTGCCTGCGCCAAAAAGAGTCGGGCGTGCCGCCATATACGCTCGCCAGGTGCTGGCGCAGGATCGTGTTCACCGCAGCCTGGATCTGGCTCCTGGGTACTCCCGGCCGGCTGCGCGCCAACATCCACAGCCAGTTCAGGCGGGGATTCGTGAGATCCGTCGGGCTCATCATGATCGGCGTCCACAGGTCGGCTCGATGGTCTACTTCCACCCCACGAAAGCCCGGCCGGGCGACGCCAACGACGGTCAGCGGCTGCTCACCAACCATCAGCACCCGTCCGAGCACTCCGGGGTCGAGGCTGAAGCGGCTGCGCCAGAAGTCGTAGCTCAGGACGACAACCGGGTGAGCGTGTGGGATGCGGTTGTCCTCGTCGGTAAGCAGGCGGCCCACGGCCGCTCTTACTCCGAGCACCTCGAAGTAATTGCCGGAGACAAACTCCCGCTGAACAAACTCCACTCTCTCGCCGCGCCCCGCGCTGAAGCGGTCCAACGCTCCGCTGCGCGCCAGCACGCCAGTGAACAGTTCTTTGCGTTCGCGAAACTGAAGATAGAGCGGGTACGAGAAACCATAGCCGCTGCCCCAACCGCCCGTCTTGTACAGGGTCACGAGTTCCGAGGGCTTCTCGACGGGCAACGTTCGCAACGTGAGCGTGTCGAGAAGCGAGAACACCGCGGTGTTGGCGCCGATGCCGAGAGCCAAAGACAGCACTGCCGCGATTGTGAAACCTGGATCCCGGCGCAAGCTGCGGGCGCCATAGCGCAGGTCTTTCGCCACGATTTCGAGCCAGGGAACGCCCCGCCGTTCACGGTATGCCTCCGCTGCCTGCGTGACGCCGCCAAACTCCCGCAGCGCGGCGTGGCGGGCCTCCTCGGGGGACATGCCGCGCCGAAGATTCGCTTCGATCTCCATTTCGAGGTGGGACCGCAGCTCTTCATCCAGCTCCCTGTCGAGGTGGCGGGCGGCGAACAGGGCGCGCACGCGGGAGACGAACACGCGATGCCAGGTCACGGGCATTCTCCTATTCGGCGGCGCTCAGCAGACGCGACATGAAGCCGGCGAATCGCTGCCATTCCAGGGTCTCCGTTTCGAGTTGCTTCTTACCCAAACGGGTCAGCGAGTAGTACTTGGCCCGCCGGTTGTTCTCGGTGACCTTCCATTCCGATCGAATCCATCCCTTCTGCTCGACGCGCAGCAGAGCGGGATAGAGGGTGCCCTGGTTCAATTGCAGAAGGTCTTCCGACATCTGCCGGATGCGCTGGGCGATGCCCCATCCGTGCATCGCTCCCAGCGTGTCGAGGATCTTCAAGACCATGAGGTCGAGCGTGCCCTGCAAAACGTCGGACTTGGACTGGCCCATCTGACTCCTTTTGGATGTCTACAGAAACAATATACGCGCACTTCTGTTGGATGTCAACAGAAAGGCGGAACGCTCCGTCCGCCAGCCCCGCGCTGTGCGAAACTGAATGCTTGAGGGTAGAAACCGGAATGGCAGTGTGCATGCGTCTGGGGCTGTGCGGGTTCATGGTTCTGCTTCTCGCCTGGCCCGCGGCCGCACAGTCCGGCGGGGTGCCGCCGGAATGGGAGGTGCGCCAGGACCTCGCCGGCCTGGCTGAGCGCATCCAGCGCTTCAAGCCCATCCTGGACCAGGTGAAGCCGCAGACCTGGCCGGGCGCGCCCGCCGCGTATGTCGATCAAGGCAAGCGCGTCAGCGCCGAGATCGACTACCTGATCGCCTCGGCGCAGGCCCTGGCCGCCCAGCCCGAGAAGCTCACCGCCGCCCTGACGACCTACTTCCGCATGCAGTCTCTCGACCTGATGCTGCGGTCCTACGCCGACGGCATTCGCAAGTACCAGAATCCCGCCCTCGCCGAATTGCTCCAAGGCGCGCTCTCCTCGAGCGCCGCCGACCGCGAGAAACTACGCCAGTACATCGTGGATCTGGCGGCCTTCAAGGAACAGCAGTTTCGCGTCGCCGACCAGGAGGCGCAGCAGTGCCGCGGCGCGCCTTCCCGCCATCCGCAGGGCGCCCGGAAGGAGGAGCGCAAATGACCGAGGTCCGCACGTTCTCGTGCAGTATCTGCGGCGATTCCTCCACCGAGATCTGCGTCTACTGCACCAAGGACGCCTGTCCGAACCACGTCTGCCGCAAGTGCCTTCGCTGTAGCGACTGCTGCGAATGCGAGGTCCCGCTGAACCCGGCCGAGCCGCATCCGGCTGCCGAGCACAATCCGGCCGCGTAACCTGGCGGCTCTGTTTGTTTCAGCGGAGCCTCAAATTGGCCCCAACTCCTCGATGCCGGCTCTACTCGGCTCCGGGCTTGGGAGCGCGGCAGTCTTCGAAACGGGGGCGTTGCCCGTCCACGTAGATGGCTTCCAGTTCGAGTCGCCCCGAACGTTCCGACGCAATCGTCCTGACAAAGCACGCTGTGGCATTCGGCACTGCCGCAAAGCGGCTTCGTTCAAGTCCGGTTCTGGGAAACTAGGCGTCCCGCGCGAGCAGCCTGTCACCTGGCCTCATAGTCGCCGTGCCGGAGACCGGCCCACCACTCATGGTTTCGGCTCCGGCAGCAGGAATCCACGCTCGATCAACTGCCACAGCGGGCCTCCGGTGCCTTTGCTACAGCGACTGCTGCGAGTGCGAGGTCGCGCTGAACCCGCCGGCGCAACCTGGCGCCTCTGTTTGGGAGCGGGTCGTTCCCCGAAACGGATTCAGAGCAATTCCGCGAGGGATTCGATGGCGATCGACGTGAACTGCGCAACTTCGGAGAGGATACCGTGGAGCGTGCCGGTTCTCAGCGGGTTGTGCAGCGGGATCGTGATTGTGTGGGGCGGGAGTCTCTCGTAGCGTTGCCTGACGGCGGATTACACGATCAGCGGACACGCCGCGGTATAGTCGCACGAGGCGGGGGCGCGCCGCGCCGTCTTCCTCCGCGTCGCGAACTTCGAAGATCAGCTCGATCTCAGCCTGCCAGACGCAGTGCGGCGGCGATGTCCTCGGCGACCATCCTTCGCTTGCTTTTCTCGATGAAGAAACTCGGACCGGCTTGCAGGTACGACGGAAAAACCCGCAGGCCACGGAAGAAGTACTTCTGGCCGCGGATCTTGTAGGTTGAGCCGGCGGGAATCACCCGCTTCTCCCCGGCCCGCTGCGCGATGCAGTTGAGCGCCTTGATCGCGACGTCCCCCATCAGCATCAGCACCCTCGCGTTCGGGAACAGAAGCAGCTCCTTTTCCAGCAGCAGGGAGCACTCGCGGATGGTGTCCGCCTGGATTCCATAGCCCGTCTTGCCGCATTTCACAGCCGTCGTCAGATACACGCCCCGGTCCACGATGTCCTTCACCGACGACACGTTTGCACCCGCGTCATTGAACGCCTGGACTGTGGTCTGCTGGAACAGCGGATTCCCCTTGGCGTAATAGTAGTCGTCGGGGTTCGCCGGTGCGGCTTCCGACACCATGACGATGGAGATGGTCTCCGGTTTCAAGCTGACGCTGGGCACGACATAACAGTCATGCTTCACGTCCGAGCAGGGAAATGCCCTGCATCCCACGCATTGGCTCACTCGCACTGCATCCTCCTACCAGCTTGTCTCCGGCCGCGAGCGGAGCGGATCGCAAGCGGCCGGCCCGCTGCTCACGGTTTCGGCACCGGCAGCAGGAATCCCCGCTCGATCAACTGCCGCAGCAGAGCCAGGCAGTTCGGGGTGATCTTCTCCACTTCCGAGTCCGTGGCTGCGGCCAGCTCGACGAGCAGCTCGCGGATCGGGCGCTGGCCGTCGCAACGGGCCACCAAACCCGCCAGCCGCAGATCGATGGGGCTCGAGTAGGTGAGCCCGCGCGCCAGGCGGATGCGCGCCGAGGTCACGCGCCACGCTTTCTCGCTCCACTCACAGGTTTCGTCGAGCCGGACCAGCGGCGTCACACGCAGTTTCTCGCCCAGCAGCGCGTCGTCGGCCTTCACCGTCTCCAGGTAGTCGTGCAACTCGAAGCCCAGCGCGACGTAATCGCCGAACGGCCCGGAGATGTCGTCCGGCGCGTCCTCGATCCGGATCCAGTTGGCCCGCCCGCTCACGCGCCGCATTGCGATCAGCCCCGTGTCGATCGCCTCGATCCCCTTCCGGGCGTAGTAGGCCAGCCAGTCGTCGTAGAGCCGGCCGCCGCCCTCGGGGGTTTCGTGTTCAGTGTCGCGAATCCACATGTGGGCGTATGCGGCCGTGCTGTGGTTGTCGGTGCGCAGCACCCACACATCGCACCCGGAATTGGAGAACCAGCCGGCCAGCCGCTCCTTCCAGTCCTGGCCCGCCACGTGCACCCAATCGCAGCAAATCTGGAAGATCCCGCCCTCGTTCAGGAATTCCGGCGCGCGTCTAGCCAGCTCCTGGCAGAAGCCGTCCAGCTCCACGCCGCTGTCGCGGTACATGTATCGGAACGACGGAGTAACGGCGAAAGGAGGGTTCGAAACCACCAGGTCGAACTTCCGCCCGCGCACCGGCTCGAATGCGTTGCCTTGAAGGAACTCAAGGCCGGCAACGTCATTCAGCCCGGCGTTAAGACGCGCGAACTCGATCGAACGCGCGGTCACGTCGATGCCGCAGACCTGCTGGCTGTGCGGCGCCGCCAGGAAGGCCTGGACGCCGCCGCCAGTGCCCAGATCGAGCGTGGTGCGCACCGGCCGGCGCACGGTGAAATCGGCCAGCGCCGCGCTCGAGGCCGTGATTCCCATCACCTGCTCGAGTTGCCCGCCGGGCTCGACGTTGTCGGTATAGTCGCAGGCCAGCAGCAGATCGCGGAACGGAAGCAGCCGGATGCGGCCATGCGCCACCCCATCGCGAATTTCGACCAGCCCCGCCCTCACCCATTCTTCGAGCGGCAGCGGGTCGAACGCCCGGCGGGCCGCCACCGCGTCCACCGGCGTGCCGACCACGAACATGCGGATCATCGCGTTGAGCGGCGTGGCTTCCCGCGTCAGGTGCAGGAAGTGCGGCAGGTCGCGCCCGGCCCGGGTCGGCAACTGAATGGGGCCGAGCACGCCTATCAGACCTTTCTCGTTGTATCCCGCCCCGCGGAGCACCCCGCGGATGCGCGCATATTGTTCGGGGCCGTCGATATGGAAGATGGTGTCGCTCACGCCAGCCGATTCTAGCACGGGAAACATGGTGGCTGTCCCCAGGTTTAAGATGGTGCCATGATGCATATTGCCGTTCTTGGCGCCATGTTGGGCGCGATCGTGATCCAGGACGTCCGGGTTTTCGACGGCGCGCGGGTACTGGAGCACACCAGCGTCTTGGTGCGCGATGGCAAGATTGCTGCGGTTGCCAAGAACATCGAGGCTCCCGCGGGCGCGCGGGTGACCGACGGCGCCGGTAAGACGCTGCTCCCCGGCCTGTTCGACGCCCACACCCACGTCATCGCTCCCGATGTGCTGAAGCAGGCGCTGGTCTTCGGGGTCACCACGGAGCTCGACATGTTTACCTCGCAGGCCCAGGCTGCGCGGATCAAGAAGGACCAGGCGGCCGGCAACCTGCTCGACTACGCCGACCTTCGCTCGGCGGGCACGCTGGCCACCGCCCCGGGCGGGCACGGCACCGAATACGGCCTCAAAATTCCCACCATCACCAGCCCCGAGGAGGCGCAAGCGTTCGTCGACGCGCGGATCGCGGAGGGCTCCGACTACATCAAGATCATCTTGGAGGACGGCAGCGCGTACGGTCTTAAGTTCCCCACCGTGAGCCAGGCCACGCTGGCGGCGCTGATTGCTGCGGCACACCAGCGCGGCCGGCTCGCCGTGGTGCACGTTTCCACTCTCCCGGACGCGCGAACCGCGATCGAGGCCGGCGCGGACGGGCTGGCCCACGTGTTTGCCGACCAGCCGCCGGACGCGGGATTCGCCCGGCTGGTCGCCGCGCACCACGCGTTTGTGATTCCGACGCTCTCGGTGCTTCGCAGCGTGTGCGGCACGGCGGCCGGCGCTGCGCTTGCGCGCGACCAGCGTCTGGCCCCCTACTTGCCGCCGGCCGAGATCGGAAACCTCGAAACGGTGCCCTCTTTTGGCGTGGCATCCAAGGCGGGTTGCGCCGCCGTTGCCGAGACCGTTCGCCGGCTCAAAGCGGCGGGCGTCCCCCTGCTCGCGGGCACCGATGCACCGAACGCGGGCACGGCGCATGGCGTCAGCCTTCACGGAGAACTGGAACTGCTGGTGGAGGCCGGCCTCACGCCGCTGGAAGCCCTCTCGGCCGCCACCTCCGTTCCCGCCGACCGCTTCCGGATGCCCGATCGCGGACGCATCGCCCCCGGCCTGCGCGCCGATCTCCTGCTGGTCAACGGCGATCCAACCACCGACATCCAGGCGACCCGCGACATTGTCGCCGTGTGGAAGGCCGGGGTGCCGGTTGACCGCGAGGCCCAGCGCGCGGCGATTGCCCGGCAGAAGGCCGAGGATGAGAAAGCGCGGCAGGCGCCCGGCCCCGCCGGTTCCGAGTCGGGCCTCATCAGCGACTTCGAGGGAGAGCGGGTGAGCGCGAAGTTCGGCGCCGGCTGGATGCCAACCACCGACTCGATGATGGGGGGCAAGTCCACCGTGGAGCTGAAGCTGGAGCAAGGCGGCGCCCAGGGCAGCCGCGGATCGCTGCTGGTTACCGGCGAGGTGCGGCCCGGGTCTCAGTTCCCCTGGGCCGGCGCCATGTTCTCGCCAGGGCCCTACCCGATGGCTCCCGTCAATCTCTCATCCAAACAGCGGCTCTCATTCTGGGCCAAGGGTGACGGCCAGACCTGCCGCGTGATGGTGTTCGCCCGCGTCCTGGGAATGCAGCCCGCCAGCCAGACCTTCCAGGCCGGCGCCGAGTGGAAGCAGTTCAGTTTTCCGTGGACGTCGTTCAACGGTATCGATGGACACGACGCAATGAGCATCATCTTCACGGGCGGCCCCCAGCCCGGCAAGTTCGCCTTCCAGATCGACGATGTGCGTTTGGAGTAGCGCGGGATGGGTTCGTTCACGCTTTCTTGCCGACCGCCAGAAGGTGCGGGCTGACGCAGATCAGGCCCGGCTCGTGTTCGACGCTTCGAAGCAGGTCGAGCAGGCGATTGCGGCGCGCGGGGTCCGCCCAGCGCTCGTCGAAATTGGCCGCGAGCCAGCCCGGGCCTTCGACCCCCACCAACTCGACCACCGCGAACCCGGCCTCGACGAGTTCGGCTCGCAGCTCTTCGGGACGATGGAAGAACGCCGTGGTGAAGTACTCCGGCTCGCCGGTGGTGTTGCGGTGCTGGCCGCTCTCGAGGTCTTCTTCGAGGATGGGCGCGAAGCGCGGGTCGTCGATGAAGCCTTGCACCAGGGAAGCCAGCAGCGACGCGAAGCGGCCGATTGCGGCGGCGACCAGGACGCCCCCCGAGCGAAGCACGCGACGAGCTTCCCCGAGCGCCCGGAGCCGATCGCCGCGATCGGTCAGGTGGTAGAGCGGGCCCATGAGCAGGACCGCGTCCACCGACTCGTCGGGACGCGCTATCTGCCGGGCGTCCCCGATTTCGGCCGAGGCGATGCGGGCATCCTGGCGCGCCTGCTGGACGTGCCGGGGCACGGGATCGATGAGATGCATCTCGTAACCGAGCGATCCGAGCCAGCCGCTGTAGACACCCGCCGCGCCGCCGATGTCGAGCACGGTCTTGGGCGGCGCCGGCAGGTGGCGCTGCATCAGTTCCTGAGTTCGCGCCAGTTCCAGTTGACCCCACCCCACCGAGAGGCGGGGGGCTTCCGATACCGCGTCAGGCACGTGTTCGTAGAAGTGGACTACCTCTTCCATAAGAGGCAGTATAGTCGACTCTTAGCGGGAGAATTGAGAAATATGGGATTCCGGACGTCGCTTCATCGCGCCGTAGATCGCGCCCGCGGCCACCGCCAGGAAGCACAGCAGGACGCCGACCCCCAGGGCGATGTTGGTCAGGTTCAGCCACCAGGTATCCGGATCGGTCACGGCGCACCCTCCAGTTTCGTCGCTGCTGCAACTACACCGCGGCGAGCACCGTCTCCCATGAGAGATACTACACCAATCGCATCCGAAAATCCAGTACGAAGCCAGGAGCCTCGGGATGATTCGGATTAAACCAAGCCCCTGGAACAACATGCTGGCGCACGCCCGCGCGGCCTACCCCAGCGAATGTTGCGGCGCGATGCTGGGCCGCGCGGAGGCCGGCTTGAAGGTCGTCACCGCCGCGCTGCCGCTTGAAAACGCATTCCAAGGCCCGCGGGAGAACCGCTACGAGCTGCGCCCCGAGGACCTGCTGGCGGCCACCCACGAGGCCCGCCGCCGGGGGCTGGAGTTGATCGGCATCTATCATTCCCACCCCGATCGTGAAGCCTATTTCTCCCAGATCGACCTGAGAAACTCGTGCCCGTGGTACTCCTTCGTGGTCCTGGCGATCCGCAACGGCGAATTCGACCATGCCAAGAGCTGGCTCCCCGATGCCGGCGAGACCCGGGCCGAGCAGGAGGAACTGATCACTCCCGAGGGAGGGGTATAATCGGTCCGACCGGAGATCCGGCCCGGAGTGAAACGATTCCCATGCATCGCAGATCATTCTTGAGTTCTCTCGGTTGCACCCTGGCCGTCCCAGGGACTGCGGCGAGACTGCTGGCTGGAAGCGCGGCTGGGAAGCCTTTTGGGTCGGGCTCCTTCGGCGAGTGGATTGAGGACGAATCCGGTCTTCCCGCCTTCCGCTACACCTGCGACCAGATCCACGACCCCAAAGCGGTGACCTCTCTGGGGCCGGGCATTCTCTCGCCCACCGATCACATCCACCAGGTCGGGAACGACCGGCTGGTCGCCGTTGTTTCCAACTACGGACACGTCCAGGTGCGGCAGGATGAGGGAGGGCCGAAATTCCTGAACGATCACTCGCCGGAGCGGAGCCAGTTTGGCGGCGGGATCGGTTATCTGAGCGACGGCAAAGAGATCCTGAGTACCTACTATCCGGGGAATGCCAAGAGTTTCGATCGCATTTTCGGCATGGGGTACTTTCGCAAGAAAGTCGCAGGGGAACGTTACTCCGTCGATCAAGTCATCTCGGCGCCCTTCGGCGACGATCCGGTGCTGCTGTCTCAGGTGAGTATCCGCAACCTTGGGGAATCGCCGGTCGAGTTGCGCTGGATTGAGTACTGGGGCTGCCAGGTTTACGAGTTCTCCTTCCGCTCATTCATGGAGGTATTCGCCGGCATCGGGCCGCCCGTGGAGTTGCGGCGCCAGTTCGGCGACCGCTTTACTCACCGCTTCGAACGTCTGGAAGGCGCTGCGGGCCTGCTGGAGACGAAGCGCTTCCAGGGGCGGTCGCCGGCGGAGGAAGGCGCCTGGCAAAAGGTGAAGGCGGTTCTGGCAGCTCGTCCGAATCCATTCTTTGGACCCGTGCAGGATGGTGCGCCCGGGGCCTCCTTCGACGACCTTCAACCTCCGGCAACGTTCCTCGTCTCCCTGGATTCGCCGGCCGACGGGATCGCGACGAACGCGAAGAAGTTCTTCGGCGCGGGAGGCGTCGCGCGCCCTGCCGGTCTCGAGAGCGAACTCGACGGCGACCTGAGCGCGAGCGGGACGGAAAGCGGATTGCTGCTGGAGCGCAAGATCGCCCTGAAGCCGGGTGAACAGCGCACCTTGTACTTTCTCTATGGCTATCTTCCCGAGGGGACGGAGCCGAGAACTCTGATCGGCCGATATCGAAGCAACCCCGCGAGGGTGTGGAAGGATTCCTGCGCGCAGTGGAGGAAAGCCGGGCTTCGGTTTTCCACCGCAAACGAACCCTGGATCAAGCGGGAAGTAACCTGGAACTATTACTACCTCAGGAGCGCTCTTACCTACGACCGCTTCTTCGGTGAGCACATTCTTTCGCAGGCCGGCGTCTACCAGTACACGATGGGATTCCAGGGAGCGGCGCGAGACCCGCTGCAACACGCTCTGCCGCTCATCTTCAGCGATCCCTCGATCGTCAAGGAAATCCTTCGCTACACGCTGAAGGAGGTGCGTGCGGACGGTTCCATTCCCTACGGCATCGTGGGCCACGGCACCGTCATGCCGACCACCAGCGACAACTCGAGCGACATGCCGCTGTGGCTCCTGTGGGCGGTGAGCGAGTACGTTCTGGCGACGCGCGACCGGGCCTTCCTCAACGAGCAGATCCCCGCGCGTCTCGACGCCGGGCCGGGGGCGGGCCGGGAATCGGTGCGAAAGCTGCTGGCGCGGTGTTACCGGCACCTGATCGAACACGTCGGAACCGGCGAGCACGCACTGATGCGCATGCTCAATGACGACTGGAACGACGCGCTGGTTATCGGGTGGGCGCAACGGGCTTTGAAGGAGTGCGTGGAGCGTGGCGAGAGCGTTCTGAACTCCGCCATGGCGGCCTACGTGTTCGACTACTACGCGCGGCTGCTGGTCTACGCCGGGGAGGAACCAACGCTCGCCGCGCAGGCCCGCGAGAAGGCCGAGGAACATAGGAAGGCGGTCCGCGCCCAATGGAGCGGAAGGTGGTTCCGGCGCGCCTGGCTCGGCCCGACTTTGGGATGGCTGGGAGAGCAGGGACTCTGGCTGGAGCCCCAACCCTGGGCCATTCTCGGGGGCACGACAACGCCGGAGCAGGCGCGGGACCTGGTTCGGACGGTGGACGAAGTGCTTCGCCGCCCCTCCCCGATTGGCGCCATGCAGATGAACAAGAGCCCCGACACGGAGCGCGCCGTCTTTGAGGCGGGGACCTCGGTGAGCGGTGGAGTATGGCCTTCGCTCAACGCCACGTTGATCTGGGCGCTAGCGCTGGTTGAGGGGCGGATGGCGTGGGACGAGTGGCTGAAGAACACCTCGGCGCGGCATGCCGAGGAGTACCCGGACGTCTGGTATGGCACCTGGAGCGGCCCGGATACCGTCAACTCCTCGGTCAGCAAGCACCCGGGGCAGACCGTGTCCGAAGGGTTCCTGCGCTACACCGATTTCCCGGTCATGAACCTGCACTGGCACGCCTGTTCGTTGTACGCACTGTCGAAACTGCTGGGACTGGAATTCACCGAGGCCGGCCTCAACCTGACACCGGTGCTGCCGCTTCCGGAGTTCCGCTTCGAGTCGCCGCTGGTAGGGCTGATCAAGACGCCGTCCGGCTTCGAGGGCTGGTATTCGCCCTCGCAGCCGGGCGCCTGGACGATCCGGCTCCAATTGCCCCCGGAAGAGGCCCGGCTGCTGACCAAGCTGGAAGTCAACGGAGCCCGGGTGCGCCGTCCCCAAGCGCCGGCCGGAAGAATCGAGTTCCGGGGGGACAGCCCGTTGCGCTGGTCGCTCCGGCGCCCGTAGGATAAGGCTCCAGCCTTGTCCTGGTTGCCTCCGGTACGCAGCCGGGACAAGGCTGGAGCCTTATCCTACCCCGCCGCGCTCGACCACCGCCAATCCTCCGGTGCCTCGACAAAACCGGCCTTCACGGGATTGCGCTCCACGTAGCGAACGATTTTTTCCAGCTCATATCGGTCTCGGAGCCAGTGGTCGTAGGATTCCTGCTGCCAAAACGGCTGTTCTGGCGTGCCCAGCATCCGGTTCGCCTTTCGCCCGGTGAAGCTCTTCACCGAGCGGGTGATCCGGGCCAATGGAACGTGCGGATACAGAACCACATGGATGTGGTTTGCCATGATGGCCCAGGCGCGCAGGTCGTAGAGCTTGAGTTCCTGTTCCGCATAGCGCAGACTGTCCGACAACAACTGGGCAAGCCGAGTATCGTTGAGCCACCTGGGACCGGTCCTCGCTCCGTCCAACTCGCGGTCGATTGCGGTGAATGCTTTGTCCGGTGGGAGCGCGACTACGTCGCGCGTGAAGCTGGCCGGCAACGAACCGTGGAGTCGCCAGGTTACGAATAGCGCTGCGCCGTCGGGTTGCCAATGCGGGAGGTGTCGCTCGTAGTAGGACACCGATGGGGAAGTGGTTACGAGGAGCGGAAATTCTCAAGAAGGCAGAAAGGACAAGGCTGGAGCCTTATCCTACCGGTACAGCTCCGCGACTGCTTCGCGGAAGTTCTCGAGCACGCGGGCGCGGCGCACTTTGAGGGTGGCGGTGAGTTCGCCGCTCTCGATCGAGAAGTCCCGATCCAGGATGCGGAACTTGCGGATCTGCTCGAAGGGAGCGAGGTGGCGGTTGACGCGGGCCACCGCGTCCTGAACCTCGCGCGCCACCGCCTCCGGCCCTGCCAGGCCCTCAGCTACGCTGCTCGTGACGGTGATCAGCGCGGTGACATGCGGCTGCCCATCGCCCATCAGCACGATCTGGCTCACAATCGGCTCCAGGCGGAACAGCGACTCGATGCGCGCCGGGTAGATCTTCTTGCCGCTGGAGGAAACGATCATCTCTTTCTTCCGGCCCTTGATGGATATGTAGCCTTCGGCGTCGATCTCGGCGAGGTCGCCGGTCGCGAGCCACCCGTCGCAGAGCACCTGCGCGGTCGCCTGCGGATCCTGGTAGTAGCCGGTAAACAGCGTGGGGCTGCGGATGAGCAATTCGCCGTCCTCGGCCAGCCGCGCCTCGGCGCCGGGCAGCGGCATGCCGATGCTGCCGGCTCTCGGGCACCCCGGCCGATTGATGATCATGATGCCGCCCTCGGTAAGCCCGTACCCTTCGATGAGCGGGAGCCCGATCGCCAGGAAGAACTCGTTCAATTCCTTTCCCAGGGGCGCCGAGCCGGAGGCGCAAATGCGTAACCGCCCTCCAAAGCGCGCGCGCATGCGGGAGAACAGGAGCCGGTCGGCGAGTTTCAGCAAGGGCCGCTTCCACAGGGAGAGGCGCCGGCCCGACGGCCGCAGCCGGACGGCCTCCAGCCCCAGCTCAAGCGCCGCCTCAACGATCCCGCGGATCAGCGGCGAGCGTCTGCACAGCTCGGCGCGGATGCTGGTATGCACGCGCTCCCACAGCCGCGGCGGCGCGACGAACAGGGTCGGCTTGATGCCGGCAAGTTCGTGCGGCAGCCGGTGCAGGCTCTCGGAAAACCACACCTGCGCCCCGCAGGCCAGCGGCAACTGCTCGATCACCACGCGCTGCATGATGTGCGCGGAGGGAAGGAACGCCACCGTGGAATCCCGCGGCCCCAGGTCGAGGACCTTGGGCGCCATGTCGAGGTTGGCGATGAGCGCGGCGTGGGTAACCAGGCTCATCTTGGGCTCGCCGGTGGCGCCGGAGGTCAGGTACAGGATGGCGCAGTCGGACGACGCGACTTCCCGCTCCAGGCGCCCGATCAGCTCCGGGTCCCTGGCGATGGCATCGCGCCCCACCTCTCGCAATCCTTCCAGCGGCCAGGCGCCCTCCGCCTCGCCGGTCAGCAGGATCCATAGCACTTCGAGCGGCGTTTTCCCGGCCTTCCGCAACCGCGCGAGCTTCTCCGGGTCTTCCACAAAGACCGCCTGGGCGTCGCAAGCGCGCAAAGTGCGGTCCAGCTCCGCGTACGGAAAGGCGGGATAGAGCGCCGCGGCGATGGCGCCCGCGGCCAGGATGCCGATGTCGGCAAGGTAGAATTCGGCGCGGGTCTCCGAGTCGAGCCCCACCACATCGCCTTTCTGGACGCCCAGTGCCCGCAGTCCCGCCGCAATCTCCTCGGCGGCGCGGCGGTACTCGTTCCACGAATAGACGCGGTACTTCCGCTCCCCACTCTCGGAATAAGGCTGGTGCAAGGCAGGCGCATCGCCATATCGCGAGGCGTTCTCCTGAAGCAGCGAAAAAACCGTGCGCGCCGACATGTCAATTCACTCCGGCCTGAGGAGGCGCGGTGTTCGCAGCGAGGCAAACCCTCAGGCGGACCAGCCGGAAGAACAGATCCTTCACGTGCGCAAAGCTGCGTTCCCGAGGCCAGGCCAGGGCTGCGCCGAGTTCGCCCGCCACCTGGCCGATCGTGTTCTCTCCATTGAATCGGTTGAACACGAGCAGGTTCGCTTCCTCGTTCGGAAACAGTACCACACTCTCGCTCGCGCCGGGGAGCCGCGTGGAAACCTGCCCTTCCTCGGGGACGACCTCGACGCCGGGGCAAACCCGCGGAATCAGAGCGGCAATCGCCTCGGGCGGGAGTCTGGGCAGGTCCGAGAGCTGCATGTTGGGCTTCCCAAGAAGCTCCTCGAACCACACCACGGTCTCCCGGGCGAGGTACCGGAAGAACAAGCGCCGCTGATCGGGTTGTGGCAACCGTTCAATCATACAAGGGAAAGCCGGTGTCCGGCTACATCTTTCACCTCGCCCAGCATTTCGCCGAGGAACCAGGAGCCGCTGGCGGTCAGCGAGAAACCATCCGCGGTCCGCTGGATCAGCCCGCGCTCCAGCCAGCGCGGCGGCCATCAGCGCCGCCACGATGGGCCGTATCCGCTGTTCGAGAGCATTCTCCAGGACACCACCCTCCGGCGCCGGCGCCTGGCACGCCTGGCGGCTGGCAGGTCGAGCCGCTTCAGCAGGTTCCAGATCGCCCCGGACGGCAGTCTGTTAGCCGCCGCCTCGGAGAGCTCGGCCTACCTGTGGTCGCTTCGGGACCTGCGGTTTCTGGCGGTCTTGTCGTGCCAGGCGGCGGGGACCATCAACGCGCTCGAATTCACGCCCGACAACCGCCTGCTGGCCTGCGCCACCGGTAACGGAGCCGTGGTGCTGTGGGATCTGGGAAAGCGCAGCGTGCATGGGATGCTTTTCGATCCGGCGGCGGCGGGTATCGCACCTGCACCTGCGCGCCGGTGCACTACTGGCATCCGAACTGAGTCATGACCCTCGGGGTGGCGGGAGGGCCGTCGAAGGCCAGGGCGCAGGCATAGCCGGGCGCGAGGTCGAGCTCGCGGAGGTTCCAGGGCGGCGCGTCCTCCCCGGGCCGCACGCGGATGCTGTCGAGCGGCGCGGTGAGACCCATTCCGGCGGCCTTCAGCACGGCTTCCTTGGCCGTCCAGAGGCGGAAGAAGGCCTCGGGTTCTGCCATGCAAGCCAGCCAGGCCGTTTCCTCCGGGGAAAAGAACCGTGCGGCAATTTCGCGCCAGGCGATGTCCGGGCGGATCTGCTCGATGTCGATTCCGAGTTCGCGGCCGCGGGAGACGGCCGCGGCGGCGTACACCCCGGAGTGCGAGAGGTTGAAGGAAACCGCACCCGTGCCGGCCAGGCGAGGCTTGCCCGAGTCTCCCGTGACGAAGGCGACACTTTCTGGCGGCAGGTTCAAGTGCCCAGCCAGCAGCAGGCGCAAACCGGCGTGCGAGATCACAGCGCGGGCGCGGTCCCGCGGGAATCGGAAGCGTTCGGCTGCGGCCCGCTCGGCCGGAGACAGTATCCCCGCCAGCTCCGCGCAGCGGCTCTCCTCGAGATCCGTGCGCCAAAGCCACACATGGACAGGGGCCGGCTCGGATGTCAGGCTGGTGTTCAAAACAGGGATTGTAACATTCCGGGACAGGGCTGGAGCCCTATCCTACGCCGGCGGCATCTTATAAGTATGAGAACTGCTGTCTCAATCCTCACTGGAGTGTTGCTAATGGCATCTGCTGCGTTTTCCGCTTCGAGTATCTACGATTTCACGATGAATTCGATCGATGGCCAGCCGGCGCCGCTGGCGACCTATCGGGGCAAGGTCGTGTTGCTGGTCAATGTCGCCAGCCGGTGCGGCTTCACGCCGCAGTACGCCGGCCTGGAGAAGGTCTACGAGCAGTACAAGGACCGCGGGCTGGTGATTCTGGGCTTCCCCGCCAACAACTTCGGCGCGCAGGAGCCCGGCACGAACGACGAGATCAAGTCCTTCTGCTCCCGCACCTATAACGTGACGTTTCCGATGTACGCCAAGAGTTCCGTGAAGGGCGACGACATCAACCCGCTGTACCGTTTCCTGACCGACAAAAACCTTAACGCCAAGACCGGCGGCGACATCCGCTGGAACTTCACCAAGTTCCTGATCGGCCGGGACGGCACGGTCCTAGCGCGTTTCGAGCCCAACGCTAAACCGGACTCGCCCGAAGTCAGCGCCGCGATCGAGCAGGCATTGCAGTAAGGCGCGCGCGTAACACGCTGATTCCACACGGAACCCGGGACAAGGCCGCCTGATGCCAGGCGGTTGTCCGCCGGGGGTGTGGAATTTTGCAATTGTAAATTCTTACTCCTCCGGCGGCCGCATCCCCACAAAAAGCTTCCAACCCGCCTCGTATTGGCGTAGGCTTCTGAGAGATAATAGCCCGAAGTATGTTGTGGTAGCTGAGCTTCTCAGTGGCGGTGGACGGAGGCGTTGTGGATCATCAACCTTCTACCTACGATCTGCTCCGGTCTCACGGCGTGGATCGAAGGTCTTTTCTCAAATTCTGCACGAGCATAACGGCCGCCTTGGGGCTGGAGGCAACGATGGTGCCCCGGGTAGTCAAGGCCATGGAAACCAAACCCCGCATCCCGGTTCTGTGGTTGCACGGGCTGGAATGCACTTGTTGCAGCGAGTCGTTCATCCGGTCTTCGCACCCCATGGCGCAAGACATCGTGCTGAACATGATCTCGCTGGACTATGACGACACCCTGCAGGCGGCCGCCGGGTTCCAGGTGGAATCGATCCGGAAGCGGATCATGAAGGAGTACCCGGGGCGGTACCTGCTGGCGGTGGAGGGAAATGCGCCGACCCGCGACGGAGGCATCTACTGCACCGTCGGGGGCGAGACATTTCTGAACATCCTGCGCGAAACGGCGGAGCAGGCCAAGGCGGTCGTCGCCTGGGGATCCTGCGCGTCCAACGGATGTGTGCAGGCGGCCCGGCCGAACCCGACCGGGGCGAAGCCCGTGAAGGAATGCATCTCGCACAAGGCGATCATCAACGTTCCCGGTTGCCCACCGATCGCCGAGGTGATGACGGGCGTACTGGCCTATATCCTCACCTTCGACGCGATCCCGGAGCTGGACCGTTTTGGACGGCCCAAGATGTTCTACGGCCAGCGCATCCACGACAAGTGCTACCGGCGGTCGTTCTTCGACGCCGGGCAATTCGTCGAGAAGTGGGACGACGACGGCGCGCGCAAGGGATGGTGCCTGTACAAGATGGGTTGCCGCGGGCCGACGACCTACAACTCCTGCTCCACGGTCAAGTGGAACAACGGCGTCTCGTTCCCGATTGGCTCGGGCCATGGCTGCATCGGATGCAGCGAAGCGCACTTCTGGGACAACGGGCCGTTCTACGAGCGGCTGTCTTCGATTCCCATACCGGGCGTGGAATCGACCCCGGACCAGATCGGAAAAACGCTGGCCATTCTTACCGGCGTCGGTGTCGGCGCGCACATGGTCTCTCACGTGGTTCGCCGCGCGACGCACCATCCGCCGGCTCCGCCCGTAGTTGCCGCAGGCGACAAGAAGGAGTGAGGTGACACCATGGCAAACCGAATCGTCGTCGATCCGATCACCCGCATCGAGGGGCACCTCCGCGTGGAGGCCATGCTCGATGATCGGGGCGTCATTCACAACGCGCTGTCGAGCGGCACCATGTGGCGCGGCATCGAGGTTATCCTCCAGGGCCGCGACCCGCGCGATGCGTGGGCGTTCTGCGAACGCATCTGCGGCGTGTGCACCACGGTGCATGCGCTGGCCTCGGTGCGCGCCGTCGAGAACGCCATCGGCATCCGCGTTCCGCCGAATGCCGACCTCATCCGCAACATCATGTTCCTCACCCAGATGGTGCAGGACCACGTGATCCACTTCTACCACCTGCACGCGCTGGACTGGGTGGACGTGGTTTCGGCGCTCAAGGCGAGTCCGGCGGGCACCGCCGCGCTGGCCCAGAAAGTCTCTCCTTCCTGGCCGACCTCGACCGAAGGGTATTTCAAGGACACCCAAGCGACGGTGAAGAAGTTCGTCGAATCGGGCCAGCTCGGCATTTTTCAGAACGCTTACTGGGGACACCCGGCCTACAAGCTCCCGCCGGAAGCCAACCTGATGGCCGTGGCGCATTATCTGGAAGCGCTGAAGTGGCAAAAAGACCTGGCCAAGATCCACACGGTGTTCGGGGGCAAGAATCCGCATCCGAACTACCTGGTGGGCGGCATGGCGTCGGCCATATCCATGCAGAGCGACAACGCCATCAACATGGAGCGGCTCAACCTGGTGCGCGATCTCATCCAGGAAGCCGCTCGGGTGGTGGAGGGGCTGTACATTCCGGACCTGCTGGCGGTAGCTTCCTTCTACCCGGAATGGACCAAGTACGGCGGCGGGCTCGGCAACTACATGGTGTACGGCGACCTGCCGCAGAACGGCATCGACGATCCCAGTAAGTTCCGGTTCCCGCGCGGAGCCATCCTGAACAAGAAGCTATCCGAAGTGCTGCCGGTTGACCCTTCGGACATGCAGCAGGTGCAGGAGGAGATTTCGCATTCCTGGTACAAGTACCCTAACGGGAAGACGGCGCTGCATCCCTGGGAGGGCGTTACCGAGCCGAACTACACCGGCCCTAAGCCGCCCTACAAGCAACTCGACGAGAACGGCGCTTACTCGTGGTTGAAAACGCCGCGATGGAGGGGCCACGCCGTGGAGGTGGGACCGCTGGCCCGCGTGCTGGTGGGATACGCGAGCGGGCGACCCGATTACCAGGAGTTGGTCGCCGAGGCGCTCGGACGGCTGAAGATCCCCGCGGAGGCGCTGTTCTCGACGCTAGGCCGGACTGCGGCGCGGGGGCTCGAAACCCGTCTGGCGGTGCGGTGGCTGGCGGAGGAGTTCGACCACTTACTCACCAACCTCAAAACTGGCGACAGCGCCACGGCGGACACGAGCCTGTGGGAGCCGTCCTCCTGGAAGAAGGACGCGAAAGGGTTCGGCTTCACCGAGGCGCCGCGCGGCGCGCTGTGCCACTGGGTGCACATTCACGACGGCAAGATTGCCAACTACCAGATCGTCGTGCCCTCGACCTGGAACGCCTCGCCGATCGATGCGCGCGGCCAGCACGGTGCTTACGAGGCCGCGCTCATTGGAACCCCGGTGGCCGACGCCAGCCGGCCCGTGGAAATCCTCAGGACAATCCATTCGTTCGATCCGTGCCTGGCCTGCGCCTCGCATGTCATCGGACCGGACGGCCGGAAGCTGGCCGAAGTGGTGGTTCGGTAGGAGGAGAGCATGGCCACCACGGTCCTCGATCTTCCCGATACCGAGCGGAGGTATGGCCGGCGCTACGTCTGGCAGTTGCCGCTGCGCATTTCGCACTGGATCAACGTGCTCGCGCTCACCGCGCTGTTTTGGACCGGCCTGTACATCAACCACCCGGTGCTGGCGCCGGCGGGCGAGCCTTTCGACCACTTCGTGATGGGGCAGATCCGGCAACTTCACTTCATCTTCGCGTACGTGTTCCTGTTCAGCTTCCTGCTGCGCATTTACTGCTTCTGGATGGGGAATAACTACGCCCGGTCGGGCTTCCCGTTCGTCTGGAAAGCGTCCTGGTGGGCCGACCTGCGGGCTCAGGGGAAGCAGTATCTGCGGCTGGAGCGCGGCTACGTCCACCTGGGGCACAACGCGCTGGCCGGGCTCACTTACACGGTGTTTGTGATCGGGCTGGGCTGGGCGCAGATCATCACCGGCCTGGCGCTCTATTCCGAATCCAATCCCGGCGGCTTCTGGGACCGCCTGGTGGGCTGGGTGATTCCGCTCGCCGGCGGCGCCTGGCAGGTGCGGATGTGGCACCACACTTTTGCGTGGGGGTTCGTGGTGTTCCTGATTCTGCACCTGTACATCGTGCTGTTCGATTCGCACCAGTACAAGAACGGTCTGATCACGTCGATCATATCCGGGTACAAATTCTACGAGAAGGGCGACCTGGATCATGACCGCTGGCTCAGTTGAGCCTGGCCCGGACCGAGCGCCGGTGCTGGTGCTCGGGCTGGGCAACCCGCTGCTGGGCGACGACGGCATCGGGCTGCGGATGCTCGAGGAGCTATCGCGCGACGCGGGCCGGTGGCGGGGGGCGGTGGAACTGGTGGATGGCGGCACGCAGGGTCTGGCGTTGCTGGGCTGGCTCAGCCGCCGCCCCGCCGTGGTGGTGCTCGACGCGATCGCGCTAGGCTCCGAGCCGGGCGCGGCCCACGTGCTCCGGGCCGACGACCTCGCCCGCCTCCGCGCTTCCCGATCCGGCACCGCGCACGAAAGCAGCGCATTGGAACTGCTGGCCACCGCCCGGCTGCTGGGCGAGGCGCCGGGGGAAGTGGTAATCGTGGGAATGGAACCCGGGGAGGTCGGTGCGGGGATCGGGCTGACGCCGGCGGTGGAGCAGGCGCTCGGCCCGGCCTCGGAACAAGCGCGCGCGGTGGTGGACCGGCTGATCGGGGAGATGCACGAACACCGCCTGACAGCGTAATCTGGGAGAGAAGGAGGGCGCAGCGATGTGCCTGGCGGTGCCCGGCAAGATCCTGGACACGCAGAACCTCGGCGAGAGCCGAATCGGGCGTGTCGAGTTCGGCGGCGTCACGCGGCAGACCTGTTTGGACTTCGTCCCGGAAGCTAACGTAGGGGACTACGTTCTGGTGCATGTCGGGTTTGCGCTCAGCCGCATCGATGAAGCCGAGGCGCACCGCACGCTGGAACTGCTCGAGCAGATTGGGCTGACCGATCCGCCGCCTCCGGAGAGCTGATGCACGAGTTGGGAATCGCCAGCTCGATCCTGGACGCAGTTCGCACCGAGGCCGCGCGTTACCCCGGGGCGCACGTCCGCAAGGTGGGGGTGCGGATCGGGGAGTACTGCGGCGTCGACAGCGAGAGCCTGCGCTTCTGCTTCGAGGTGCTGGTGAAGGAGGACGATCTGGAGCCGCTGGCGTTGGACATCGAGTACTGTCCCGCGGGCAACGGGACGCGGGGAGACGAGCTCGACCTGAGCTACCTGGAGATCGAGGAGCCCGAGACCTCATGAAACGAGTCGCTCTGGAAGGAAAAGTTCTGGGCGAGAACGACCGGATCGCCGCCGAACTGCGCCAGGCGTTCCGGGCGCACGGAATCCTTTGCCTGAACTTCATCAGCTCGCCGGGCTCGGGGAAGACTTCGCTGCTGGAGCGCACGCTGGAGGGCTTCGCCGCGGGTACGCGAGTGGCCCTGCTGACGGGCGACATCCAGACGGACAACGATGCGCGGCGGCTGGCCCGCTTCGGCTTTCCGGTGCGCCAGGTCACCACGGCGGGAGCCTGTCACCTGGATGCCCGGATGGTCGAGCAGCACCTGAAGGAGTGGGACCTGGCCGCGCTGGATCTTCTGCTGATCGAAAACGTCGGGAACCTGGTGTGCCCGACCAGTTACGACCTGGGCGAAGAAGCCAAGATCGTGGTGCTCAGCGTGACCGAGGGAGAAGACAAACCGCTGAAGTACCCGGGCATTTTCCGGAAGGCCGAGCTGATGATTCTCAACAAGACGGACCTGCTGCCGTACGTCCCCTTCCGCGTCGAGACGGCCCGCGAGAATGCCCGCGGCATCCACCCCGGGATCGAGATCCTGGAGTTGTCGTGCCAGACCGGCGCGGGGCTGGATGGCTGGAGGCGCTGGCTCCAGGAGCGGATGGAGACCCCACGGCAGTAGGCCGTCAACGGCCGGGCTGGAAGTTCTTCCACTCCAGGCGGCAGTCGGAGCATTTCAGGGCGCCGTAGACATTGTAGTAACTGGTGTATCCGGTGCTTGTGTCCGACTTAGCAAGCGTCAGCTCGTCGTGAAAATGGGCGTGCTGGCGACAGAGCGCCCGGCCGCAGGCCGCACAGGCGCCGCGGGCATCGTCATCGCAGAACCAACATTTCATATATTACCCCTCCGTTGCGTCGAGTTTACAGAGCCTCGCAAAATACGGTGACAGTGCGAGGGGCAACCGGGGACAGCCTGGGCCGTCCCCACAGCGGACGGCCGAGGCAGTCTCTCGGTTGCGGGCGCCCGCTTCAGTTGACCACCGTATTCTGCGAGGCTCATCAAGTCAAAAGTCGCTGTTCAAAATGTCGCTGGCGCGCCGGCACAGCTCGGCGGCGTAATCGGTCCACAGGCCGGCGCCCCAATACCGGTAGCAGCTCGTCTGGGTCATCAGCAGGTGATAGAGCGCATTGCGGTAGCGCGGATCCGAGGTGGCCACCTGGCCGAGGGCCTTGCGCGCAAACAGGGCGCTGGCGGCTTCCAACGGCCCGAGGACATGACCGTAACCTTTCACCCAGGAGAGGTTGTTGGTCCAACTGCCGCCCTCCATGTGGAACCGGCTGTCTTCTTTTCGCAGAGCCTCGATGAGCTTTTCCAGAGCCTCCGAGCCAGCGGCGTTGCGGAATCGATCCCAGATTCGCTTCTGCATTATGGGCTGGATGGGGGGAAAGTCGTCCTCCCCGATGCCCATGGCCTGGAGATACTCCAGGTACTCAGTTACGTTTACCGGCGGCGTCTCGGAGCCGGAGGCCTCGCGCATGACCTCGAAGTACTTACTCGGAAACTCGTTCATCATCACGCCGCCATTCTCGCCGTCAGCGACCTGGGTTACCAGCGGGGGAACGGACCGGCCCGCCAGATTCAGGCGGGACAGGCCCTTGGCCTCGTAGTATGGCTGCATCTGGCCCACGAGCTTAGTGTCGCTGCCCTGCGTCTTGATGATGGCGACGATGCTGAGGCTCTTGCCCCGCGAGTTCCTGGCCACCAGGCGGTGCGGAAGGTGCTTCTGACGGAGCCCCTGTCCATCCTCGACTCGCTCGACAGAGTGCTCCTGCGCCAGGACCCATTGGTAGCCGCACTCCTTGAGGGTTTTGACGAACTCGTAACACACATCCGGGTGATTCGGCAGTGCCATTTCAGGCGGGGAGAAGCCCTTGACGCGGCTCAATGCCTCCAGGCCGAAGATGGCGGCGAAGTGGTGCTGCCAGGCCAGAACATGAAGCCGGAAATCCTGCGCCGGCGTGGAGGGCGCCACCGCGTGCCCCCAGGCGGTTCCCAGCCATTCGACCGAGCGGCGATAGGCCGGGTCGCAGGTGATTGTCTTCAAGCTGTCAAAGACGTCGTTCAGGCCCATCGCGCGCAGACCACGCAGCAGGCAGCCCGAATAGTCCAGCATGACGCGAGGCTGTTTGCCTTCGTGGATGAGCTGCGGGATGAACTCCCCCATGCGCTTGTAACACCAGTGGAAAACCGGCGCATTGTGGTTGTCCCCCACGCCCTGGTTGTCCATCATGTACTTGAGATTGCTGATGACGGCAGCGGTGCCGAGGTCGCCGCCGCCGGCGGGAATGAGCGGCTGGTGCATGTGCAGCGCGATCGAGAAGGCGCTGCGGACGCGGCCGAAATCGATCCCGCACCCCGGGAGGTAAATCGGCCCCTTGCGGGCCATGGCTTGCGCGACCGCATCTTCGGATCCGCAAAGATCCGGGAGCCCGTCGACATGCTCTGGCAAACTGGCGGCACTCATCATCCCTCTCCTTGCCGGCAAACCGTCACTTGGCCGACTGCAAGAGCACCCGGCTCGCCATGGGGGCGTAAGCTTCCTCGGCGTACTGCTTGACCATCCTCCGGGCACTGAAGTGCGGCGCCACGGTGCGAATGGCTTCCTTGGCCGTTTGTATCCACTCCCGAGGCACGCCCTTTTCATCGCGCGTGTAGAAGGCCGGCGCGATCCGCTCTTCCAGGAGGAGATAGAGCGCCTCCGCCTGGGCGGCATCCCCGCCGGCCCCGCCGGACTCGATCACCCACCCGTTGGACCCCGAGTAGCCCTCGGCCCACCAACCGTCCGGAACGCTCAGATGAGGCACCCCGTTGAGCGATGCTTTCATTCCGCTGGTCCCGCAGGCTTCCATGGGCTCGCGCGGATTGTTCAACCAGACATCGCATCCCTGGACCAACAGCTTCGCGACATGGAGGTCGTAGTCCTCGACGAAGGCGACGCGCCCGCCGAACCGGGGGTCCATGGCGTGCGCGTAGACGCGCTGCAAGGCGCGCTTGCCGGGCTCGTCGGCGGGGTGGGCTTTGCCGGCCAGGATGATCTGGACCGGACGCCGCGGAGCGTTAAGGATGCCGGCCAGGCGCCCATGCTCGTGGAAGATCAGCTCGGGGCGCTTGTATTCGGCGAATCGGCGGGCGAATCCGATGGTGAGCGCGGCGGGGTCGAGCAGAGTGCCGGCGGCCAGCACCTGCACGGGGCTGGCCTCTTGACCGGTCCATCCGCGGCGGCCCCGCTCGCGCACGAAGTCCAATAGGTGGTGCCGCAACAACTCGCGGACAGCCCAAATCTCTTCGTCCGGAATCCCGGCGATTCGGTCCCAAAAGCCGGGCTCATCGTGGTGCTCCAGCCAATCCGCGCCCAGCCACCGCTGGTACAGCTCCGCCATCGCCGGAGCGATCCAGGTGGGCACGTGGACTCCGTTGGTATCGGCTCGCACGGGTCGCTGGTCTTCTGGAACGCCAGGCCAGAGCGAAGCCCACATGTCGCTGGTAACCTGCCGGTGGCGGCGGCTGACGGAGTTGATGGCGGCCGACCCGCGCATGGCGACGGCCGTCATGTTGAAGAGGTTCCCGTCGCCGTCATGAGCTCCCAACGCCAGGAAGGTATTGCGCCGTGCTCCCGCAGTTTGCCAAAAAAGCGCCAGTTGGTTGTCCAACATGTAGAAGGGAAAGGCGTCATGCCCGGCAGCAACGGGTGTGTGGGTGGTGAAAACGGTGCTGGACCGAACCTGATCCAAGGCGACCAGGAAACTCTCGCCCCTTTCCACCAGCTCCCGAAGGCGTTCCAGCACTACGAAGGCCGTGTGGCCTTCATTCAGATGCCATACCGTGGGGTTGTAGCCGAGCGCGCGCAGTGCCCGGACGCCACCCACGCCGAGAACGATTTCCTGTCGCAGACGCGCCTCGTGCTCGCTCACGTAGAGCCGCGAGGAGAGCTCGCGGTCCCAGGTGGCGTTTTCCGGCACGTCGGTATCCAGCAGAATCAATGCGACGCGGCCCAGCCGCACTCGCCAGACCGCGACATGCAGCGTACCCATGCCGAGAGGGACCTGGATCCGGCAGGGACTGCCGTCCGGAGCGGCCGCGCGCTCCACCGGCACGTCGTCGTAACTCAGCCGGTCGTAAACCTCGATTTGCCGTCCCTCGGCCGAGATCTTCTGGTGGAAGTAGCCCATCGGATACATGAAACCGACGCCGACCAGCGGCAAGCCGAGATCGCTCGCCTCCTTGCAGTGGTCGCCCGCCAGGACGCCCAGTCCGCCGGCGTAGATGGGCAAGGATTGATGTAGAGCGAACTCGGCGGAGAAGTAGGCGATCTGACAAGAGGCCAGTTCGGGAAACCGAGCCGACCACCAGGTTCCAGCCGCTCCGCGCGCCCGATCCAGCAGCCCGATCGCAGCATCATAGGCCGCGAGGAACGAAGGATTATTGGCCGCGCGCTCCAAGCGCTCCGGCGAAATCGTGCGGAGCAAGAGAACCGGATTGTGCGCGGTCATCCTCCACAGCGGGTAGTCGAGACTCCGAAATACCTGCCGCGCCTCGGGACTCCAACTCCAGCACAGATCGTGGGCCAGTTCGCAAAGGCGGCCAATCCGATCTGGCAAAGCAACACCGCCCGAATCTGAACACGAGCTCATCAGGCTTTCCGCCCTCCCTAATATTACCGTGTTACAAATGAAACATTCTGCTGTATACTTGTTTTCGTGGGTGCGCAATCGTATGCGGCGCCAGGCCCACAGCAGAAACGCTTTGCGGCATACCTGGATGGCCTGGCGCTGGCCGCAGGGC
>Ga0187882_1001160_pt1 | contig 27463 bp, 24 predicted proteins | sample June2016WEW_19_1_3_FD_132991 | JGI IMG/M metagenome (GOLD analysis project Ga0187882, IMG submission 132991) | Peatland microbial communities from SPRUCE experiment site at the Marcell Experimental Forest, Minnesota, USA - June2016WEW_19_150 | ecosystem: Environmental > Terrestrial > Soil >... | reverse complement strand
TTTCTACGGAATATAACATGTTCCGAACGTGTATGTGAAGAGGGAGCGAAGCCAATTCAGAAGTCGTTCACCTGTGGGGTAAACGGTACTAGTAAACCGGTGCGCGAATCCCACCCCCCGCACTCTGAGCTCCACCCACCGGTTACCACCGTAGGTAGAGGCCACTAGATCGAACCTATCCCTTCCCCCGAAGGCTTTTTCCCAAATCTTCTCACCGGTTGCACCAAACGGGCCATTTAGCGGTTTGGAGTTCAGGCTCGATGTTAAGTATCACAACACCAACTCGAAGTGTATGGTGGACGTTAAGATCAGTATCATTGGGGCCGGGAGCGCCGTATTCTCTCTTAATCTCATCAAAGACATTTGCCTTACTCCAAATCTTCAGGGAAGCACTATCAGCTTCATGGACGTGAACAAGGAGCGATTGAACGGCGTCTATGCGCTTTGCAGTAGATATGCGAAAGAGATGGGAATCAAACTGAAACTCGAGAAGACGGTCGATCGCAAAGAATCCTTGCGTGACGCGGACTTCGTCATCAACACGGCGTTAGCTGCAGGTCATGGTCAGCTCAGAGAAGGTTGGGCCATAGCTCGTGAGCACGGCTATCGGTTCGGTGGTAGTTATCACATTATGCATGATGAAGCTTTCTGGATCAACTTCTATCAGCTTAGACTCTTCGATTCCGTGGTACGTGACGTTATGGACATATGCAAAGACGCTTGGTACATCCAACTTGCAAATCCAGTCCTGGCAGGTGTGACTTATCTCAATCGCAGATATCGCAACCTCAAGTGCGTAGGTCTTTGTCATGGTTTTGCTGGAATTTACCGCGTTGCTGAAGCGCTTGGATTTGAAAGAGAGCGTATGAATTTCCAGATTCCGGGAGTCAATCACTTCGTGTGGTTAACGCACTTCTACTACAATGGTAAAGACGCCTTTCCTCATCTTGACGACTGGATTGAGAAGCGAGCTGCATCATACTGGGAGAAATGTGGTCCAAGTAGTGAACTTGGGCCTAAAGCGGTGGACCTGTACAAGAGGTTCGGCGTATTCCCAATCGGAGACACCTGCACCCCGGGCGGGGGCACTTGGCCGTGGTGGTATCACACAGATTCCGGGATTGAGAAGATGTGGAAGGAGAACCCGGATTCATGGTGGGACGAATATTTCGCTGCGTACCAAGGGCAAATGGAGCAGTTGCTTAGGATGGCTGCAGACAACGCGGGCGCGGTCACCAAAGTTTTTCCGCCCCAACGTTCGGGTGAGATCATTCTTCCCCTCGTAGAATCCATTGCCTGCGACATACCTAGGGTCCTCCAGGTGAATATTCAGAATTCAGGCAACTTCGTTGATGGTGTGCCAACTGATTTCGAGGTAGAGATTCCTGGGTATGTTAGCAAGGCCGGTATACAAGGAATCAAGACCGATGGACTACCGCCACCATTAACTTCCATCATGCTACGGGAGAGAGTGGCTCAAGTGGAAGTTGAACTCGAAGCGTACCAGCGTGGAAGCAGAGAAATGCTCTTGCAACTGGTACTATCAGATCCCTGGACCAAATCAAAAGGCCAGGCAGAGGACCTCCTGGAAGGCGTCCTTTCGCTGCCATCTCACCCTGAAATGACGAAACACTACACGTAGTCCAATAGACATTCCTTGGTGGGGTGCCAAGGCACACACTTACGTTCCCCAACGGTATTTAAGTAGTCAATAAGCATGGCATAGGGCAGCAGACTGGGAGAGTCGCAAGGCTTAAACTCGCAGCAAACCCTCTTCATCATGCAGGCAAATAATTTGAATGCAGGCACCAAACTCCTGCCGGTTATGCTACTTTTCGTTGTCCTGATCTCAGCGTCCTTTCTTCCCGCATACGCCCAACCCAAGATACAACACGGTGGAACCTTACGTCTCGCCCTCCCAAACACGCTTGACAATTGGACACAATTTCTTACAGCCTCATATGAGGCTTGGTACTTCCTTCAGCTGGCCTACCCCAATCCCGGCATTCCTTTGTCTAGCGGGATAAAGCACGTGGCGGTCAGCGACTATTGGTCAAACACCCAAGCAACCACTTGGTACTTCCGCATTCGCCCTGGAATGACTTGGTCAGATGGAGTTCCAGTAGATGCAACCGACCTAGAGTACTCCATCAGACTAATGTTCTCAAAATACAGCTGGGGCGGCATCGGGAGCCTCTATGTTTACCAGGGCTACCTTGCGGGCAGTGTCACAACCGCTATACATGCCGTCAATTCGACGGTCGTGGAAGTCGATCTGAGCCAACCTTTGGGGACCCTCGGTGACGCCGTAGGTGCGGAGAACACACCCAACCTAACGCCCTATCACATCTGGAAAGACTACATCAACAACCAAACTGCCCCTGGCAACAACTTCGGAACCCTGGTGGGTGCAGGAGCCTTCTACATTTCGAACTTTACTCTGGGAGATTCACAAGTCGTCCTCCTACCAAACCCGCACGGATCTCCATTTGGCGGTGACGAGAAAGGTATCCCCTACCTCGACAAGGTAATCGTCAAACTCGTGGCAAGTTCCGCTTCGACATCTTTGATGATCAAAGGCGGTGACATAGATGCTGGCCCTGTCTCAGCGGCAGACGTCGCAGGACTAACAAGTGATCCAAGATTCAAGGTAGCCTATGGTCCGAGGGGAGCAGACACTTGGATTCTGGAATACCCAATCTTCAACTATCCATATACTTTGAGTGATTTCAGAAAAGCCCTCGCCTATGCCATAAACAGAACTGACTTGGTACAGGTGGCTTATTCGGGCTATGCAGTTGCTGGAAGCCAAGGATACCTGCCCCAATCTCAGGGCGTCCCAGGTATACCGCAATATGATTACAACCCCCAGAAGGCTGAGCAATTGATCTCTGGATTAGGATGGCAGAAACACGCGGACGGATTCTATTACATGACCAACGGAACAAAGTTCTCACCGACGATCTACGCTCCCGCAGAACTTCAGCCACAAGTGGCGACTGCAAACAGGATTGCTCAGTACCTTCGAGCTGTCGGGATAGATGCGCAGGTCCAATCCATCTCATTGCCCTCGATGCTTGACATTTGGGAGAAAGGGACCAACATGTACCTCTACGAACAAAACTACGGATATCCCCCTGCGGCACTACTCTTTGACTATTCCTTCGACGGGTCTGCTACAGGTATTCCAGTCACGCAGCCAGTATTCTGGCCAACGAGTGTTGAGGCGGTATACAACCAGACACTCACGCAGATGCAAGCGCAGGGAGACGAGAGTGCGAGAAACCAACTGTTGCAGAAACTTGAAACCATGATCGCAGAGAACCTCCCATCGATTACGCTCTACTATGTGGACTCGGTGTGGGTCTATAACACACAGAACTTTGGAGGCTGGCCAAGTCCTCCCGGCACCATGGAGTGGCCCGGCGGACAATTCAACATGACAGCACTTGCGACAATCTACAGCCTAAGCGCCCAGACAAGTAGCACAACCAGCGTGATAGCTCCGGGTGGAGTAAACTACACTCCCTACGTCATTGGCGGCGTAATAGTGGTAGTAGTGCTATTGGCCCTTGGCATGTACACGAGGAAGAAACGTGCTTGAGCGCAGCGCGAGCGACTTCATTTGAGAGTCAGCGGTCAATACGTACTTAGACGAACTATCTACGCCACCGTGACTTTGTTTGTCGTCACCTGCATCAATTTCGCGATACCACGTCTAATGCCTGGCAACGCTTTATACTACTTCGCGAACCCCAGAATCATCGCTACGCCCGGTGCATTGGACGCATTAAAGAGACGCTTCGGACTAGACCAGCCACTTTGGACTCAGTTCGTGCTCTACTGGGTTAACTTGTTCAGCTGGCCGCCTAATTTTGGCGTGTCCTACTTGTTCTATCCTGCGTCAGTGTTTTCAGTGATCATGCAGTATCTTCCTTGGACTCTTTTCTTGGTCGGGACCTCAACGATCCTAACGGCATTAATTGGCATCTTGCTTGGTGTCTGGACAGGCAGTCGTCCCGGCAGCAAACTCGACACGGTCTCCGTGTCGATTTCTATGATTTTATGGACCATGCCATTCTTTTGGCTTGGGATTATTCTACTCTGGGTATTCGCGATTTCACTTCCCTGGTTCCCTGTTTCAGGAGCATCATCTAGTGGAGTTACCGCTAACACGCCGTTGGAGGTACATGACATAGGCGATCTCTTGTGGCATGCATTTCTTCCCATGGTCACTTTAGTTACGGCTGCGTACGCAGGCTACTCGTTAATCATGCGAAACACAATGGTGAACGAGCTTTCCCAGGATTACGTGCTGTTGGCCAGAGCGAAAGGACTTCGAGAGAACGCGGTTCTCTTTGGACATGCAGCAAGAAACGCGATGCTTCCAATGATAACGCTGATTGGGCTTAACTTGGGTTATGTTGTCAGTGGAGCCCTACTGGTGGAGATAGTATTCTCATATCCTGGGGTGGGACTCCTGACGTACAGAGCGGTCCTGGCCCACGATTACCCACTGTTGCAGGGTCTGTTCTTCATCATTTCACTTACTGTTGTTTTCGCGAACTATCTCGCTGACATCACCTACGCCTTCCTTGATCCTCGAATCAAGTACTGATCCACGGAGAGCCAACATGCAATCAGTTAAGATAGTTGACGAACGGAGGAAATTCTCCCTTCGACGGGCGTCAGCGGTTTCGGGAATTTTACACAGTCGGCGAGCACAGGTCGGATTTGGAATTATCACCATCTTTGGAGTGCTGGCTTTGGCTGCCCCGATTGTTGCACCATTTTCCCCTTACATGTTTCCGGCGCCGGGACGACCCTATTCTCCTCCCGGCGCCACTTTTCTGCTTGGAACCGACAATTTGGGGGAAGATGTGCTTAGCGAAGTCATCTACGGAGGAAGGGTGTCAATCATGGTCGGTCTAATTGTGGCGTTCCTCTCGACTGGTTTCGGCACGTTGGTTGGGATCATCTCGGGATACTACATGAAGACGATTGATGAAGTCCTCATGAGAGCAACAGACATAGTGTTGATTCTGCCTCCCCTTCCTCTTATGATAATTCTCGCGGCTTACTTGGGTCCAAGTATCCAGACAGTGATACTCGTCCTTACCGTTACTGCTTGGCCTAGTGTTGCGAGGGTTGTTAGATCGCAGACCCTGTCACTCCGGGAGCGGCCTTTTGTAGACTCGGCTAGAGTTGCTGGCGCGAGTGACTTCCGAATAATCGGCAGGGTGCTCTTTCCTAACCTGGCATCGATCATTGCTGCCAATGCGGTTTTGATGGTTACTGCCGCGATAGTTGGAGAGGCAGCGCTCGATTTCATAGGATTAGGAGATATATCCGTGGTCAGTTGGGGTACGATGCTTTATTGGGCGCAGTCATACGCGATCTTCAACGGAGCTTGGTGGTGGGTCATTGCTCCCGGTGTTTGTATTGTGCTTGTTGGACTCGCATTCGTTCTAATTAGTGTCTCAATTGAGAACATCTTCAACCCAAGGCTGCGAAGCGTTTGAGTACTCGAATCATTGCGAACGGCACCGATCGTCAACATGATGATACGGTCATCGAGATCAAATCACTCTCAGTATCTTACAAGACTGAGTCTGGTTACGTCAAAGCGGTTGACAATGTGTCATTCTCCATTAACAAAGGCGAAATTCTTGGCCTTGCAGGTGAATCTGCGTGTGGCAAAACAACGACCGCACTGTCAATAATGCGTTTGCTTGGAAAAAACGCTGTAGTGGATGGTAGCATCATCTTCGATGATAGGGATGTGTTGCAGATGCCGGAAGAGGAGCTCCGCAACTTTCGATGGAAACGCGTCTCGCTAATCCCACAGGGTTCGATGAATTCACTTGACCCAGTTATTCCTGTGGGAAAGCAAATCATCGAGGCGATTCAAGCACATGGGAGAGTCTCTAAAAACGAGGCTTGGCAGACTGCCGGCAAATTGCTTTCCTCCGTCTCAATCCACCCTTCAAGAGCAAGGAACTACCCGCATGAGTTCAGCGGTGGAATGAAACAGAGAGCAGTAATCGCCATGGCCCTTGCCCTGAACCCTGCACTCGTAATAGCAGACGAACCCACGACGGCTCTTGACGTGGTGGTTCAGAAACAGCTCCTACTAGAATTAAAGAAACTGCAAAGAAACTTGGGCATCTCCTTTCTCTTCGTGAGTCACGATCTCTCGGTCATTGGTGAAGTTGCTGATCGAGTCGCAGTTATGTACGCAGGCAAGATTGTTGAGATTGGCGTAAAAGAAGATGTCCTTCAGCATCCATCTCACCCGTACACGCAGGCTCTCGTCAACTCAGTGCCAAAGGTCTATGGTAACCGCCAGGTCTTGCACTCCATTCCCGGAAACCCCCCGACAGGAATCTGGCCCCAAGGTTGCAGATTTCATCCTCGATGCCAATACGCTTTCGACCTTTGCAAAGAGAAAGAGCCAGAATTAGAAATATCGCCGACGGGCGCGTACGCAGCTTGCCATCTGGTCTCAAAGGACTTGACGAAAAATCAGACCGACACGAAGCAGTGACAGCACAATGCTTGGGATTAGGGATGGGATTCAGGAGCAGGATTCGAGGAAAGTCCTGGAACTACGGAAGCTGAAGGTATACTTCCACAGAAGAGAACGGCTGCTTGGACGAAAGACTGTGATTCATGCCGTGGATGACGTCACGCTCACATTGAATCAAGGTGAAACTCTTTCACTGGTTGGAGAAAGCGGAAGCGGCAAGTCTACACTCGCTCGCGCCGTGATGAAACTGGACAAGCCTACGTCTGGAACGATACTCTTTCACAACAAGGAAATCCTCAAGCAGAAAAAAAGGGAATTGAAGGAATTTCGTAGAAGAGTGCAGATGATTTTTCAGGATCCATATGAATCTTTGAATCCTCAGTCAACAGTCTTTACCACAATAATCGAACCTAGAATTATCCATGGACTCGTCTCTGGCGGCAAGGACGAGAGAAAGGCGATGGCTTCGCGACTACTAACTATGGTTGGCCTCGACCCATCCACGAAGCTGTATAGATACCCACATGAGCTGAGCGGAGGCGAGAGACAAAGAGTTGCCATCGCAAGGGCTTTGTCCTTAGAACCCGAACTTCTGATTGCAGACGAACCGGTATCGATGCTCGACGTTTCTATCAGGCTCGGAATCCTACATCTCTTACAAACACTGAAGGAACAGCTGAAACTAACATATCTGTTCATAACACACGATCTCGGAGTCGCGAGATACATAGGCACCAGAATTGCCGTCATGTATTTCGGACAGGTCGTTGAGATTGCAGAAACCGAGGAGCTAATCAATCATCCAATGCATCACTATACGAATCTGCTACTCTCATCAATTCCTGGATCAGAAAGGGAACAACCACTCGCAGCCGGAGCCGACGTAGATTATTCGCATAGTGCCGCCGAGCCACCGTCTGGTTGTAGATTTCGTACTCGATGTCCAAATGCCACAAAGAAGTGCGCATTAGTCGAACCAATCTTGATTGAAATAACCAGTGGGCATTACGCGGCTTGCCATTACCCTCTTAACGAGTCGAGGCCCACAGACAGTATCTCGCAGCTGGAGGGTTAGCCTGCTATGTCCGATATGATTCCTCTCGCAACGGACGATTGGGCATACACTGGGATGAGAACAGTGATCCTTGAAAACCGCAACCTTCGCGTTGTGGTCTTTCCGGAACTGGCAGGTAAGCTATATGATTTGGTCTACAAGCCGGTTCAAAAGAATGTGCTCTAGAAGACAATGTGAACGTAACGATGAGATTTCCAAAGGAAATCTTCAGCAACATATGGCTGTTCCTAGCTTATGGTGGCCGGCGCTCAGCGTACACAGCGGTGATCGAACCAAGCACGAGCTATCCGTACGATCTAGCTGAAGCAATATGGCAGGGACATTGCTCGCTCCTCGAGCCAGACCAGACTTTAGAGTGCAAGATCGAAGTAGAATTGTCTAGGAATCTGCGAATTTGAATACTAGCTAACCCGAGCCAAGACCTCTTCAAGGCTTTCGGAGAAAATGTTCATCATCTTTTCGATTTCTTCTTCAGTGATAATCAGGGGCGGAGCGAACGTTATCAGGTTCGGTTCGGATCTCAATATCAATCCCTTCTCTATCGCGCTCTTTCCAACTTGAACACCGAAATTGAAGTGTTCGTCAAACTGCGCCTTTGTTTTGCGATCCTTCACAAATTCGACGCCGATAATTAAGCCCTTTCCGCGGATGTCTCCCATAATTCCTGCCCTATCTATCTCGCCAAGCCTTCGTCTGATTCTCTCCCCGCTTTCACGAGCTTTTGCAGGCAGGTTTCTGTCTATTATCTCATGAATGTTTGCGATTGCGGCTGCACACGACAATGGGTTGCCACCGAAAGTATGCCCATGATTAAACTGGATTTGTTGATCTTCCCTTCCCAAGAAGGCTTCCGCGATTCTATCACTGAAGGCTATTCCGCCGATCGGTGCGTAGCCACTGGACATTCCTTTGCCCATACAAATTATATCGGGATTAGTCTTGAAAGTTTGAGCGGCAAACATTTCTCCAGTCCTGCCGAATCCGGTTATGATCTCGTCAAAGATCAGTAGTACATTATACTTGTCACATATTTCGCGCAGGATCGCCAAATATGAATCGGGCGGAGTAATCACTCCGCCGGTGTTTCCGATGGGTTCGACTATCAACGCAGAGACGGTTGATGGATCTTCTCTCCTGATGACTTCTTCAATAATTCTCGCGCACGTTACGTCACAGTCGGGATATTCAAGCCCAAACGGGCAACGATAGCAAGTAGGAGGCAGCACGTGTATGTACCCTGGTCCGAAGGGCTCGAAGGGGGTTCTCCTCTTTGCGACTCCGGAAGCCGCCAGCGCGCCCATAGTGGCGCCGTGGTAGCTTTCATATCGTGATATCACTTTGTACTTGTTCGGATTTCCGGTCTGTCTGTGATACTGTTTCGCTAGTTTCAGTGCAGCCTCAGTTGACTCGGAGCCACCGCTGAAGAACTTCACGGTGTGCAAATCCCCTGGGGTCAGCTTGGAGATTAGATCAACCAACTCAAGTGCTCTGACGTTGGTTGAATGCAACGGCGGCGCAAACGTAAGTTCAACCAGCTGCTTCTTCATCGCTTCTATTATTCTGCGATTTCCATGTCCAGCGCCTACTACAAAGACGCCTGAGAGGGCGTCGAGATACTTCTTCCCGAACACATCCTCATACCAAACACCCCTTGCGCTCTTCATGATTATCGGTTTCTTAGCAAATTCCTTCATTTGCATGAAATCAAGGAAAAGATGTTCAATGGAGGAACTGCTGAACGAAGCCGCATCACTGGAATCTATCAATTTGACCGCAGTAATTCTCAACGTCCCGTTAATATAGATTCGAAAACGACACGCCATGATTGGGCTCTGGCATCCACGACATATACTCTTAAGAACGAATGTGCCCAGACAAACATGGCAGGCGTCGTCACGGTGAAAATTGGTTTCATTGGGCTCGGGATAATGGGTAAACCCATGTCCAAGGTCGTCGCGCGGTCGGTTCTTCAGCAGAGTGCCAATTGACCAATAGCGTTGTTGTTCCAGAACTGGCACATACCTCACTATCCGAGGCAGAAGAAGAACATGTTTAGAGTGGATCTCATCCCGTTAGGTGTCCCATGATCCTGTTTATTTCTGAGAAACGCAACAGTCCAAGCCATGGATGTGTCACCCGCCATGAGCAAAGTAGGAGAAAAGGTACTGCCACTCATGGAAGGTGGCGGGCCCGCGGGGATCCATACCCATTCAGGTTCAGAACCACTCATTCACCCTCCACACCACTACTGCAAGACCGTGGTCAAAATGCCCCCGCCCGCACCAAGAGACCCTCCAGGCACAAACCATTGTCAGTAATAGATCTGATTACGCTATACGCACGGCTCTTACTTATCGAGAGGCTCAATGAGATCGAGGGGCGTAACTTCTAGCCTGATTCGCGATAGTACGCTCTGGTTCAGTGTTACACATCCGACTCCATGAGTGTCTCAAAGTGGGAGATGCCCTAGCCACCGCCAACATACTGCGTGGCTAGGTGCGGTATCCTATTGGGAGGCTCATTCAACTGGGATCTGTTTGTAGAGTAGGTCGACTTTGATTCCTTGGCGTCTCCTATAGAACTTGTAGGCGAAGTAGAATAGCGCCGAAACCACGTACATGCCAATGAGGTAAGCCCATGCGACCCAACCTGAGACGAAGAACACTCGTGGCTCAGTTGCGAAGATATAGACCGCGAGGACTGTAAATGCAAGCCAGATCACCCCGGCTATGGTAATTGTTGGGATGTTGCCCAATTCGTGCTTAGAAATCGGAGACGATTTGTATAGTTCTCTCCTCCTCCACGGCATGACAGCAGCTGCGAGGGCAGATCCCGCGAAGCCCAAGATGCTTACAAGCGATGCAGCCAGTATCAGTTGGGAGAACGTCGTGTAGGCAAACAATGCTACAGACACAATGCCGAAGAACGAAACAACAAGGATCGCGATCCATGGCGCTCTCGTTCTTGGATGCACATCTGCTATCTTCTCTGGAAATTCGCGGTCGAAGGCCATCGCCAACATCGTTCTGGACACTGCTATGGTGATATTCGGGTACCACATCCAGAACCACGCTTGAAGCGTGACAAAGATGACCAGCATCGGTATTGGGTTGCTGAAAATTATTGCTGCAAGAAAGCCGAAGTATGGTGCTATGGGCACCGGGTACGAGGATCCCTGATTCCAAAACAGCCAACAAACCGCCCTGTACCAAGAGTCGCCAACCATATTCGCAACGCCGGTATACAATGCGAGCCCCAAAATGATGGCGATTATCTCGGCCACAACAACCTGGTAGATCTGGCTCCTGAATCCTGCTGCACCTTTGATCTCCCCTGCGTTATAGCATGACCAAGCAGAAAACATGTATGTCATCGCCAACGGCATCGTGATAATCAGCGATTCCCAACCAACATTCGGAGATGGACTGTAGCCTTTGGCAATCGCCGTGTTCAAAATTGTATGATACATGTCTGGCTGCATTCCAAACACATTGATCCAGAAGTTGTTGTATCCTTGCTGAAACGCGGTCTGTGTTGTTGTAAGGAAAATCAGGATCATTGCGACCAAGCCGACTATGCCGACATAGAAAGCTGCTTTCTGAACCCGGCGGTACCACACCATGCCAACAAGGTTGATTATTGCCGCCCATACGACAATGATAGTGCCAAGAACCATGAAGCCGTTACCTGCCTTCATCCACAATCCAGCGTCAATCAGCGGTTGGTTGTGCAACATCGTGCCGAAAATAACGAAGAAGGGTGCAATCACGTGATCTCCGGCCCACCAGGCCACGAACCCGTTCCATATTGTCTGCATGAAAAGCACAAAGACAAAGACGTTGACGTACCCTACTCCTCCACTTAGAATCCTGCTTTGGAATATGTAGTCTCCTCCTGATCTTGGCATGCTTGAGATCAAAGAAGCCTCCACATAAGCTAAAGCCGTACAAAAAACCCCACTCAGTATTAGGGCAAGCCACATGTTCCCCCCTGGAGCAATACCAAGGCCGTTAACAAAGCCGAACGCAACAACAATGACCGGGTTGATCGCTATCAGGTTGTAGATGAAACCGTCAAATGCTGACCAAGGCTTCACAAGCCCGGTGGCGGTCCTTAAGAACATCGTCGAATCTTTTTCAGCCAAAGAGTATCCCGCCCACATTTTAGGCCGCCCCTGCATATTTAAGACTTGGCGATAATCGCCAGTGAATGCGAGATACAGAGGAATTTTGCACAAGCTGTGGGTGGTGGACTTCTGCTGGCGTTAAGAAGTTTAGGCCTTAGGTTTAGAATCTGTCTGGGGATTCTTGCTTGCGGGAGCAGTCATCTAGGAAGGCGATCAGATAACGGTTGTAGCGATGGCTTCGCCGCACCGCCTTTCACGGTCTGACCTGAACGAGTCTAGCCACTGTTTCCTGGGGCAGTCTGTGGATAATTTGCGGTGGTCTGGACTGATCGACCAGTCCCCCCATGCTTTCCTCTGTCCACCAATCATGAACTGCACTCTTGGGTATTATCGCGTGGGCTGAAACATCTCTGATGGACCAACCTTCTAGGAAAAAAACGGCAACCCTTATCTGGAGAGTTGGCGTCTCTCCGTGGCCGCTGTACAACGGGGAAAAGAATGGTCAAGCTTTTCTTTGCAACAGATGTCCACGGATCGGAGAGATGCTGGAAGAAGCTAGTCAATGCAGGGAAGTTCTACGAAGTTGACTTGATAATTCTCGGAGGAGATATGACGGGTAAAGCAGTGATTCCATTAGTAGATCATGAAGATGGATCGTTCAAGGCGGACTTCATGGGACAGACATGGTCTCTCAAGAATAGAGAAGAGATCGAAGAACTGGAGAAACATATTCGCACTAACGGCTTCTACCCATGCAAAGTTGACCAGAACCAGCTCAAAGAGATGCGGGACTCCCCAGAATACACTGCAAAGATCTTTCAGAAGTGTGTAGTTGAGACTCTGAAGAGCTGGCTAGAATATGCGGATCAGAAACTTGAAGGCACGGATCTGTATGTTTACGTAGCACCCGGAAATGACGACGATTTTGTAGTCGATCCTCTATTCGAGAGATGCAAGAGAGTTGTCAATGTTGAAGGCAAGGTCATTGACATAGATGGAGAACACGAAATGCTCAACACAGGGTACTGCAACCCAACACCCTGGAAAACTCCCAGAGAACAGCCTGAAGAAGAACTCAAGCAAAGAATTGAGAGAATGACTTCGAAAGTCAAGAACATGCACACAGCGATTTTTGCCATCCATGCGCCCCCTTACGGCACGGGACTTGACGAGGCCCCCGTACTTAAGGACCTCAAACCCACAGAGGCAGGAATGTCTAGAGCATCTGTTGGGAGTACAGCTGTTCTGGAATTGATAAATCGGTACCAGCCCCTTCTTGGGCTGCATGGACACATACATGAATCGAAAGGAGCGCGAAGGGTGGGCAGGACCCTATGCGTCAACCCTGGAAGCGAATACGCTGATGGAACGCTCCAAGGATACCTCATAGAAATTCGTAAGGACAAGATACAGAGCTACTCCCCAACTTCAGGATGAAAGATAACGTATGCCTCCTAATACGGACTTTCAAGGTTTGACACTCGATGAAGCTGGCAGCGCCGCCAGAACTGTCGTTCAGGCAGCGACCAAACACGGAATCACCATGCGCCTCCTAGGCGCACTTGCGATCAATATTCGAAGTGTCGCAGCAAAGAAGACCTACGAGTTCTTTCTTAAAGACAGAATAAAGGGTTTTGAGAAACCCTTTACCGACCTGGACTTTATCAGCTTGAACAAGCATCGAGAGACCGTTGGCAGACTGCTCGAGGAACTCGGATATGAGGCTAGAGGTAGATTCACGGCCATAGAATTCGATAGGATCATCTACCGACACCCTGCCAAGAATTATGTCATTGATGTATTCTTGGATACATTGGCGATGTGTCACACGATCGATTTCAGAAATAGGCTAAACCTTGACGATCTGACGGCGGCGCCCGCCGATCTGCTGCTAACGAAAATGCAGATAGTGAATATTAGCGAAAAAGATGTCAAGGACTCCATCACTCTGTTGATCGATCATCAAGTCCGGGAAGGCGACGAAAAAGGGATAAACTCCGCGCATATCGCACGGACCCTAGCAAGTGACTGGGGATTCTATTACACCGTGACTACCAATCTACGGAAGGTAAAGACTGATTTCCAGTATCTCTATCAGAATGTGATTCCTGCAGACCTCACCAAAGACCTTCACGAGAAGATTGATCAACTCTTGCGAGCTATCGAGACTGAGCCCAAATCGCTTGGGTGGAAGATGAGAGCGAAAGTCGGCCCGAAAAAGAAGTGGTATCAGGAAGTGGATTCCCAAGGCTGAGGGTTGCGTAGTAGATGCATCGCGCTGACTTGAGCTAGCTATCCAGTGATCTGCGCTCACCGAGAGGAGACAGACAAACAGTGTCCTTCTAGGAGTAGTATCCTTCTAGGACCTCGACAACCGTGCCTTCAGGGTCCCTGAAGAAGAAGCACTTGCACCATTTTCCACTGTCAAAGGTATCTTTGCTGAGCTCTCGTACGATGGGAACACCGTCAGCTTTCATCCTACCATAGATGTCCTCGACGCGATCGACGTTGAAACAGAAGTGACATAGTCCACGATCCATCTTTCCGATCTCATCCAGTTCTGGGTCTTTTGCGGATTCCCTGGCTAAGAAAAGCTCCAAGTGCACATCACCGGATCTGATGTGAATCTCTTTCCCTATTGGCGGGGGGTCGTCATAAGAGTCGAACTGTTCGAATCCGAAATATCTCTTGTAGAAGTTCTTGCATCGTTCAAAGTCCTTAACGCGAATTGCGACATGATCCACAACCAGTTTCATGAGTCACGACCTTCAAACTTGACGAGGCCGTGCCTCCATATAAAAGACTTCACGAGTCTGTGCACCGTGATTGCTTAGGCTAGATTTCCTCATGTCTCGCCAAACGTTCGTGGGCAACAATGGAAGTTCGACGAATGCGTTTCCTCGGACCGAGACACGTGACTCGATCCCAAGAGTCACTGACAATGACCTAAGGCGCGATTATTACTTGAGCTCCCGTGGCAAGAACTCAACAGTCCGAAATCTAAATTGAAGTGAAGCGCCCACAGCCATGTATATCTCAAGCGGTGGACTTGATGGTTCCAACGCGGTTCCAGCAATTTTCCTCTCATCCAGAGCTTCCGGCGATCACAGCGACACGTGTGCCCATGTTGCCGACGCCCACGATGCCCAGTATTTTTCCTCTAAGCGGAACACCCATAAGCAGTCCGTACGAGTCCATCTCGCGCTCAGCCCCCCTTCTCAGTTGACCATCTGCTCTGACCATCTTCTTGGATATGGCAAGGATCAGAGCAAAAGTGAATTCGGCGAGTTGGCATTTGCTCCGGGTGCATGCAGAACCGGAATCCCGAGTCTTGTTGCAGTCTTCACGTCGATGCGGTCGAGTCCTGCTGACAGCGTACCCAACAACTTGAGGTTGCTGTTGTCTCACTGTGAGAGCCTCAGACCATCCTGTAGCGTCCCTATTCTTGGGACTTCCGTAAACAGGAACAGACAGCGTGGGATTGCACAGAGACCGTCGCCGTTTGATTCTAAGCACGCGAGGCTCTCTGGCGAGTGAGAGCCGCTGGCCGAATGAATCTTGAAATGACTCGATCAGTCGTTTACTCGTTGACCGACGTTATGATGGATCACTTGATAGTTGTGCCGCCATCTATTGACAAAATGGCTCCTGTGATGTATTTTGCTTCATCTGATGCAAGAAAGGCCACTGCGTTGGCGATCTCGTCAGGCGTTGCCATTCGTCCCAACGGGATATTCTCTATAGCTGACTTTCTAGCCGCTTCCTTGTCAGGAGACAAGAGAGACAATTCTAGTTCGCTCATCCTGGTCTTTGTGAATCCGGGACACACACAGTTCACTCTAACCTGCCAGGGGGCGCATTCCAAAGCCAGCGCTCTCGTGAAAAGCACAACCCCGCCCTTGGACGCGCAATAGGCTGTATATTTCGGACCGCCAGTCAGTCCATACTCCGACGAAGTGTTCACAATCACGCCTTTGCTCTTTCTCAAATATGGTAACGCGCACTTTGAAAAGAGAAACATTGACTTCAGGTTGATATCGAGGACTTCGTCCCACTCTTCTTCCGTCGTGTCCATTATTTCTTTGACCGGTCCTACAGTTCCTACATTGTTATGAAGAACGTCGATCCTGCCGAATGCCTCTACAGATTTCTTGACTGCTGATTCAACAAGAGGTCTCCGTCGTACGTCGGCCGCAATGAACAGCGCTTCTCCGGAGCTCTTCTTGATTCGATCAACAACAGCCTTGCCCCGTTCTGAGCTAATATCTACGCAGACCACCTTGGCTCCCTCGGCTGCGAAGCGAATTGCCGTTGCTTCGCCCATTCCGGATCCCGCGCCGGTAATTAGAGCGACCTTCGATTGAAATCGTTTCTCCATTTCAATGTCCTCGGCTCTTCGTACTATTCGAATCATTATAAACGTTTACGGGCGTCATCGGACATTTCCAGTTTCGCGGGATAATTTCGAATCGCGTAAGATGCGTTACATGGTCAAATTGAATGAGAGGAAGATACGTTCGATCAAAGAAGCTTAGGGAGGGGTACATGCGAATTGGCCTTGATGGATGGAAGCTTGGAACGAATCGGCTGTGATCGTCTAGGTAGCTGATCATCCATTCATCTGTCGCGATCTCTAGGCTTCTCGAATCCTCAAGCTTTCTATAGGATCGAGTCGTTTCTATAGGAAACCCTCGGTGCTCTCGCGAGCTGCCTTCGTGGTCAATCCATATCTGTCCATCAGGTTCCTCGCTGCTGATTTGGTCTTAAGAAGCCGCATCAGAGGAACTATCTTGATGTGTTGCGGGCACACTTCCTGGCATTTGCCGCAGAGGTCGCAGTAGTGTGCGCCGAACAACGCGGAGACTTTCACGCGGTCGGCTATGTCGACTGGGTTGAAGAGCATGTTCCCTAGCTTCACGAAGCCAGCAGGACCGAGGAACAGGTCCGGGTGTTCGGTGTATACGGAACAGCTAGCGAGGCACATGTAGCACGTCATGCACCGTTCAAGTGTCCAATCCGGCCTCGGTGGCTTTTTCTTCGACTCAACTTCTACTTTCGCGTTCATCTCTTTCACTTCTCGTCTCACTCTGCACCTAGTAGAGGTATGGATGTGATCTCCAGCGGTTTCAGTAGCCCTTCACGGCTTAGAGCTTCCAAGTAGCGCTCCGACAGTTTGATCACGGGTCTCCCGAAGGCGTGTATGAATCTCGTGAAAGGCGCCAACAGGAGGAGTACAGCAGACGAGAGCAGGTGGATTACGTAGACGCCGTAGATCCATTCAGCCGCGTTCAGTTCAGCCGAAAACTCTGTCAGGAAACCCGTTAGCGTGGCGAGCAGAAGAAGTGTAATGAAGAAGTAGTCAGCCGCGAACGTGTACGTACGCTTGTTCTCATCCATGCGCGCACGGTAGACCACAATCGCTAGCCCCACCAAGATCATGACGCCTCCAATGTTACCGAGTACCCGAACGATATTCGTGAGGGGCATCGACCCTCCCGATGGGTTTGTGACGTAGTTGATCGTCGTCGACGCCACCAAAGCCAAGACACCCCAGAACACCAAGCCATGTGAGATCCATTTGGCGCGTCCACATTGGACTGAGATCTGCTGGTAGACTATCTCGTTCGCAAGCGTTTTGAAGAAGATGCCCCACCACTTGGCTGGCCCGAGTTTGAAAGCCCTTCCGATCGGGCTTAGGATGGTGCGCCAACGAATGAACTCGTATAGGACGATGAGTAGGATGATGATGCCCATCCCGACGCCGACGACGTGAATTAGGTCGACAGAGACGTAGTCAGGAAAACTCAACACCATGACCAATTCTCCCTCCCACTACTTGGTCGAACGGGACTCCGGCTCGGGCGCGATGAGCCCTTTGAGCTGCGTGTTGACGCGTCTGTCCCATTCTCGTCTGTCGATGACGAGGTCTCGGATGACAGGGAAGTTCGCCAGAGGCGCGATGACCATCCCATCCGTTGCAGGCTCGTAGCACGTCAATCCAGGCTTTCCGTTTAGCATCGCTGCACAAAGTCCGCATTTTGCGTAGTAGCGACACGACCATCTGTATGCTAGCGAGCTATCGATGTACTCGCGAACATAGTTCAAAGCATCCATGACTCGCATCTTCTCTGCATAAGGAACAGTATAGAGGACCTCCCTGGGTTTCATCCCTGTCTCGGGATTCGTTCTGACGATGGTGAACTTTATCTCACGTTGCGTTGTCATGAGGATACCCCCGGCTTGATGTAAGGAAACTCAACAGGAACCGTCTTGATCTTCATGCCTTCGGGCGTCTTCTCGGCGATGACGAACCTCAGCCAATGTTCGTCGTCCTGCCTAGGGTAGTCTGATCGATGGAACCTGTTTCGACTTTCTTTTCTGGTTAGCGAAGATCGAACGATCGCTTCGGAGGTCGTCAGCATGTGTCTGACCTCGATCGCCTCACGCATCTCATGGTTGAAGGTTCCTGTTTTGGTCTTCGTGGACATTTGATCCACCATGGACTTTCGTATGTCATCTAACACTTCCAGCGCTTTCTGCAAGCTTTGCTCGCTCTTGACGATCCCTGCTCCATCCCACATCGCGCGTTGAAGCCTACGCATAATCCTGATCGGCGGAATCCCTGATTTGGACTCAAGTGAGGCCTTCGTGAGGCGGACTTTTTCCTGTACGTCCGCCAGGTTTGGTTCAAGTCGCTTGTTGGAGCGTGAGTAGGCGGCGGCGAATTCTCCTGCCCGCTTTCCCCAGATCAACGCATCCACGATGCCTGTAGCCCCCTCGATCATGGAGTCACCTATCGCGAATGCGACTTGGCCGGCAGCAAATAGCCCGCGTACCCTCGTGTGGCATTCTGGGCTGATCCTAATGCCTCCTGAAGTAGTGTGAACGCTCGGGTACACTTCGATCAAGTCCTTTCGAATGTCGAACCCTAGTTTTTCTATGACCTCAAGTCTCCCTGGCACACTTCTCCTGACGACGGAAGGCGAAATATGTCGGAAATCCATGAAAGCCCCTCCATGCGGGCCTCCGCGTCCTTCTTTGACTTCTTGTATTATTGCCAACGCCACATCTGCAAACGAGCTCAGCTCTTTCGTCTTCGGGTTGTATCGTTCCATGAATCTGTCGCCGACGCTGTTCCGGATATATGCCATTTCTCCGGATTCAGAGGGCGTCTCCAGCACAGCCTTGCCCCTAGCTGAGTCAGGATAGGCGAAGTGCAGATGGATATACTCGAACATCTCCATATTGACGAGTTGTGCCCCTGCTTCGTATGCCAACGCAAAGCCGTCCCCGCTGCTCTCTCCGCTAACCATTGTATGCGGGTAGTACACCTGAGCATAGTCACCAGAGGCTATGACCACTGCCGAACACTTGATCAGCAATGTCCTACAATTGAAATAGTCATACGCAAGAGCTCCCGTTACGACGTTGTCGGTCACGAACAAGTCTGACACAATCGTCTCGTCAGTGAACGGGATTTCCTCCCGATTAACCTGGTCGCGGAGGATGTCAACAGTTCCATGGCCTGTCCAGAAAGGACCAACCGCGTGTGTTCCGTTCCGGCTGAACGTGATCCAGCGGTCGACGACAGCCATTCCAGGAAAAAGCTTCATGCTTGGGAATATGCTGATTTTGCCCTGCGCGTCTCGGTCCCACACCATGCCCCACTTTTCGAGTTCAACTAGCCTTTCTCCTCCTTCCTGAGCTTGGATCTTTGCCAGTTCCTGATCGCACATGAACTGCCGACTGTCGATTACAATGTTCCTAAATTGTCGATCCACAGAATCTTTCTCAAAGTCGGTCCATGCCCCGGTTGAGTTCGCCGTGGAAGGGCTAAGGGAGCAACCGCCGGAACCGTAGATTCCTTTTATGACCATGAACACTCTGGCGCCACGTCTCTTTGCTTCGACAGCTGCTCGCGGTCCAGCGATCCCTCCTCCGATAACTAGAACATCAGTCTCGATTATACGATCTGCCAGTTCTTTCGACATCTCCGAACCCCGAGTTATTTTGTAGGCGAATGTGGGCTGCGTAAGCTAGTTAAGACTTTCGAGCCCGCTGGATTGACAGGGCATCGACTACGGAGATGCGATGAGAATTCCGATTCTCTCTAAAGACTTATTTCTTTGGTCGGCACCCGATCGCGATCACGACAGTGAGCAATCATGGTTAGGCCCATTGAAGATAGAATAGCCGACGAACGAATGAGAATGAGGGCCAAGAGAGACGAACTTCTCAATCGAATAGAGAAAGAAGCAAGAGGAGAGAAGTCAAAGAAACTGCTCAAAGAAATCATGCAGACCGAATCACTCTCGCATCTGTATTGGAACGTTTGTGTGGCTCCCCCAGTCGTGGCTGGGTGCAAGGGATCGATGATGACGGATGTTGATGGTAATGAATACATTGACTTCACGGGAGGCTTTGGCGTGCATGCCATAGGTTTCTCGCATCCAAAAGTAGTGGCAGCGATTGAAGAGCAAGCTCGACGCGTTCTCCAATACTGCGAAATGCCGAGCGAACCAAGAATCGAGTTGGGCAAGAAGATGCTTGAGATAACCCCTGGCGATTTCGAAAAAAAGATCCTCTGGGCAGTCACGGGCGCGGAGGCAAATGAGGCAGCCACCCGGCTAGCTAGATACTACACGGGCAGGACGAACCTAATCGCCTTCACGGGAGCCTATCATGGAAGAACAACCGCCGCGATGGCCCTGACTGCAAACGCATATTTCAAGAACTTTCACCAGCTTCCGGTAGACACAGCCGTAGTGAGGTTCCCGTACGCATACTGCTACCGCTGCGCGCTAGGAGAGAAGTATCCAGACTGCAAAATGGCGTGCACGAAGTACCTAGACAACTTCTTTTCCTCAGTACAATACGGCCTAAGAGATCCGGATAGGGGAATTACCAACATCGCTGGCATTTTTGTCGAACCATGTCAGGGCCATGCTGGATACATTGTTCCGCCCGTCGAGTTCTTATCCGAACTGAGGAAGATATGCGACAAGTACGAGTTGCTATTGATCGCGGACGAGATAATGTGCGGGTTCGGCCGAACCGGCAAGCTTTGGGCGTGCGAACACTCGAACGTAGCCCCCGATCTGATGTGCATAGGCAAAGCCATTGGAGGCGGAATTCCGCTTTCCGCCGTCGTTGGGAGGCAAGAAATCCTAGACTACGTTGGACCTGGCGGGCACATGGGAACATTCGCTGGGAATCATATCGCCTGCGCGGCCGGTCTCGCATTGGTGCACGTGCTTCTTGATGAGAAGATACCGGAGAGAGCTGCCAAAACTGGCAAATACCTCATGGAAAAGTGGTTGGGTCTCCAAGATCATCATCGACTGATAGGAGACGTAGCGGGCAGAGGGCTATTCATTGGAGTAGAGTTGGTCAAGAATCGGGAAACAAGAGAACCGGCTGCTGAAGAGACTGCCTGGATTCAGAACGAATGCTACAAACGAGGATTCCTTATTCAGAGAGCAGGATACTATGGGAACCGCTTCAACAACTATCCAACACTAATCGTCACTGAGGAAGAAATAGATCGCGCCATGGAAATAACGGATTCAGTAATGAGCGACGCCGAAAGAAGATTCCACTGACGGAGGCATGTCAGAGACCTTCTCGTGAAAGAGGGAAGAAAGCATTCCTCGAGAATAGGTGAAAGCTACAGAGAATTCACTGTCTTGGATGCTAGCGGAAGTTCAAGAACATCCGGGTTGGGAGGGGCAATGTAATGCCGTATCCAAGGATGCTTCGTGTCAAGCAGCTCTTCGAAACAGCGCCTCCCTTGATCGATATTCCGATGACCGTGCGGCAAACGTTGGAAAGGCTCAAACTTTCCTCCGAGATCAAGCGAGGCGAAACAGTCGCTATAACAGCCGGAAGCCGGGGAATAACCAACATCACAGTTATCATAAGGACGGTCGTCGAGGAGCTCAAGGCAATAGGCGCCGTACCCTTCATTGTCCCCGCGATGGGAAGCCACGGTGGAGCAACATCCGAGGGGCAGCTAGAAATCCTGAGACAGCACGGGATCACCGAAGAGAATGTGGGTGCCCCGATAAGGTCTTCGATGGAAGTGGTGCAGATTGCAGAGACGCTGGGATTTCCGGTCTACCTCGACAAGACCGCCTGGGAAGCAGACCATATCACGCTCGTGGTTAGAATCAAACCCCACACGGACTTCAAGGCCGAGATAGAGAGCGGCTTCTGCAAGATGATGGCCGTCGGTCTCGGAAAGCACAAAGGCGCCGCCGTATGCCACCATGCGTTCGTTCGACACGGCTATCAGAAAGTTCTAGAAAACTTCGGACGTATGGTACTGAAGACGGGCAAGGTCACCTTCGGAGTAGGAATCCTAGAGAACGCATATGAACAGACGGCGAGAGTCGAGGCGGTTCCTCCTGGCGAAATTGAGCAGAAAGACAAACATCTGCTCAGTCAGGCCAAGCGTTGGATGATGAAGCTTCCATTCGACCAGATCGATGTCCTGATCGTGGACGAGATGGGGAAGAATATCAGTGGCGACGGGATGGATACGAACGTCATCGGCCGCTTCATCCGAGCCTCAGATGCAGCATCCGGGCCCAAGATTGACAAGATCCTTGTCCTCGATCTGACGGAAGAGAGCCGAGGGAATGCCGTAGGGATCGGGAGAGCCGATTTCACCACGAAGAGACTAGTTGAGAAGATCGATCGGCAGGCGACCTATGTGAACGCATTGACCTTTCTTGACCCTGGATCCGCAAAGATACCCCCATACTTTGACACGGATAGGGAAGCCATCGATGCCGCGCTAAGCACCCTCAGTATGACCGAAACGGGCGCCCCGAAACTGGTGCGAATCAAGAACACCTTGGACCTGAGCGAAGTCGAGGTGTCCGATGCGTATGCGCCATTGCTCATAGAACGAGACGACCTGCTCCAGCTAAATGAGCCGGAAGAACTTCAGTTCTCTCGGGACGGGAACCTACTACCCTTGAAACCGCGAAAGAACAAACTCGTGGTGTCAAACTGATCGGATAGGCCACCAGTCATATGGTCGGCCAAAATACGCGAGGGTTGGTCTCACGTTTGATTCTCGGGTGCGGCGGGCCTAATCAGCAGCATTCTATTTGTGCACAAGCCTCCGCGGGAAATTCTCAAACCCTTGGTCTAAAAAATCGCTTAAATGAATACGGTGTAGTATAGCGAGCCAGCCTCTGAGGGTAACGAGTGCGCAGATCCTCGGATCAAATCGCACACGGTAGATACCAACACTAATAAACAAACAGCCTGAGATCCTGCGAAGCGGTAATCGGCATGCACCTATTCATGATGTACAAACTAAGAGCGGGTAGGACGACTGAAGAGTATAGGAAATATTCCCGTGAAGTCGACCAGAAGATCTAGAAAGAAGAGGTACTTGGCAAAATCCCTGGGATCACGGGCTACACAGTCTACGAGGTCAAGGGAGGCGACCCGAAGCCGCCCTACGATATCATTGAAGACATTGAAGTTGACAACCTGGAGGCTTGGCAGAAATTCCTCAAGACTGTAGGGCAAAAGACTGGGCCGCCATGGCGCAAGATATCTGAAGAAGCGTCTATGCGCCTAGCCTACGCGGAACAAATCAAGCCCTGACTTGTTAACCCCGCCCCAAGAGAATGCGCTATCACCAGTTCTGCAAGCCATTGAATTCGTTCCTTACAACTAATGAGCAAGCGATGGGAATCAATTGGCTGTTTGCACATCTGAGAACGTAGCTGATCGCCACTGATCAATTGCTCATACGAACACTCAAGCCATTTTACATGATGATTCCTGTATGTGTTCTTGTGCAGGTGGCTCAACGCGCTTCTCTTCTCATCCCCCGATGGAGTGATCGCACGCATAAGGAAATTTGGCACTCCCCACGAGATTCTGACTCTTCTCAAAGGTCCACCTTCAACAGTGTGTTATCCCAATTTCGCACATCATGGTCTTGCGACGCATTCTACGAGAAAGAGAGACATCTGACATTCTCTGAAGCAGGCTTCTTCCTCCAAGCATACTCTAGTCGCTCAGTTCGATGGTGCGATATGTTGTGGGATAGCACAGTGTACCTTCAACAGGACAAGAGTTGCATAGCAAAAGACCGTCGTGTGCCTCCGCGTGACCAAGGTTGACTGATATCCCGCCCAGATCTATTCTCCTTTCCATGTACGAAAGCATGGTTAGGCAGAGGATGCTTGAAGAGAAGGTTGTTGAACTCTTCAAGGCTGGCCTCATTCCGGGACTTGCGCATCCGTACATGGGCCAGGAAGCCAAAGCTGCTGGCGTTTCTGCCGCGTTGGAGAAAGGGGATCTCGTGGTCAGCAATCACAGAGGACACGGCCATAGTGTCGCAAGAGGTGTGCCGGAAGAGGCAATATTTAGTGAGTTGATGGGCAAAGATGCCGGGATGTGTCTTGGCCTTGGAGGTTCTATGCACAGCACTGATCTTGAAGCCGGCGTGGTTTTCTCGACGGCGATCGTTGGAGGCGGAATCCCACTTTCTGCGGGTGTCGGATTGGCGCTTAAGCTTGATCGTAAGCCGAATTGTGTGGTCTGCTTTTTTGGAGACGGCGCAACTAACACAGGCGCCTCTCATGAAGGAGTGAATTTGGCTGCAGTCTGGAAACTGCCTGTTGTCTTCGTGTGCGAGAACAATGAATATGCGGTTTCAGTTCATGTCTCAAAATCCACACTGGCATCCCTTGTTGAACGAGGTAAAGCCCACGGAATTCCGGGCCAATCGGTGGATGGAATGAGCGTGCTTGATGTCTATGCAGCAGCTTCGGTAGCGGCATTGCGAGCCAAGAAAGGAGAAGGACCTACGTTCCTCGAATGCAAGACCTACCGCTACACCGGGCACGGAGCATACGACACTGGCCTAGATTATAGAACGCAACAGGAAATCGATGAATGGAAAGCTCGTGATCCGATCAAACGGTTTGAACAGAAACTTGGCGTTGAGGGGCTTGCTACTGCCAACGAGCTCGAGAACATACGCGCAGAAACACGAGTGAGGATTGAGAAGGCTGTCAAGTTTGCACAAGAAAGGCCTTTCCCATCTGTCGACCTCCTGACGAAGTTCGTGTGGGCCTAGGGAAGTGATTGCACAAATGAAAACTCTCACATATGCCCAGGCGATCAACGAAGCCCTTGCTGAAGAGATGAAACGGGACAAGAAAGTGCTTGTCCTCGGAGAAGACATTGGAAAACTAGGAGGCGTCTTCAGAGTCACCAAGGGTCTACTCGCGGAGTTTGGACCGGAAAGGGTCATGGACACACCTCTTTCGGAGAACGCAATAATCGGGGCTGCAATGGGAGCCGCAATAATGGGATACCACCCAGTTGCGGAAATTATGTACATGGACTTTCTGCATGAATGTGGCGATCAACTTGTCAACCACTTGCCGAAAATGCATTTCATGACCGGCGGGAAGCTCACTGCGCCGGCTGTCATCAGAACGCAATATAGTCTGGGACGAAACACCGGGGCACAGCATTCTCAGTTCTTTCCGTCCCTCTACATGAACACGCCGGGAATCCAAGTTGCTGCGCCTTCAACTCCGGCAGACGCAAAAGGTCTCCTGAAGACGGCAATTCGAGGCTCCAATCCCGTGCTCTTCATAGAATGCGCAACATTGTATGGCACGAAAGGACCTATCCCAGAAGATGAGACGCTGATCCCGTTTGGCAAGGCGGACATCAAGAGGGCAGGCACAGATGTGACCATAGTTGCCGTCTCAAGAATGGTAAGCGAAGCACTCGCAGCCGCCGACACCTTGTCATCTGATGGAATAAGCGTTGAAATAATCGATCCTAGAACGCTCGTCCCACTCGACACAGATTCTATTCTGGCTTCTGTGAAAAAGACAGCACGTCTAGTTACGGCAGAAGATAGTTGCGTTACCTGTGGAGTGGGTGCTGAAGTTGTAGCCAGAGTCACAGAAAGAGCGATGGACTCTCTTGAGAATGTGTTGAGAATCGCCTGTCCTGATATTCCAGCACCTTTCAGCCCTCCTCTTCAGAGGGCATACGTCCCCGGAAAGGAAATTATCGCGAACGCGGTCAGAGGAATCGTGCGGTAGGTGCAATCGTCGGAAGCAAGAAAAACACTCAATTCGCAAACATCATTCCGATCCGCGGCTCGATCACGCAATACTCATGCAGTCTGCCAAGAAACAAGATGGTCTAATGAGATTGATTGTCGTTCGCCACCATCATTAAATACGCGGGCAACGGTCGAATATCGGTCGTGCGTCTTGGCTGAAAAAGAGCTGATCGTTTACGTTAACGGAGAGTTCAAGCCGCAGAGCCAGGCGACGATTTCTGTATTCGACCGGGCTATCAGCTACGGAGATGGCGTATTCGATACACTAGTCGCCAAGAACGGCTATGTATTCAAAATCGACGAGCATTTGGAAAGACTCTTCTGCTCTGCCAAAGCGGTAAAGATTGAAATTCAGAAAACCAGGGCGGAAATCAAGAACCTGATAGTTCAGGCAATCAGAAGAAATGCGCTTCGCGACTGTTACGTGAAGATCGTTGTGACGAGGGGAGTCGCATGGATACCTCTCATGAGCAGCAAAGAAGAACCTGCCACCACGCTGATCATTTTTGTCTCTCGGCCCGTTGGTGTCGTTTCCGAAGAAAAAATCCGCAAAGGTGCGAAGTTACTTTCTACTACGATAAAGAGGACCCATCCTGAAAGCCTCGACCCCAGGATCAAGAGCGTTAACTATCAAGCGAATGTGCTAATGAGGCGCGAGGCGGTGGAAGGAGGTGCCGACGAAGCTGTTTCTTATGGGTTTGATGGCTACGTTGCCGAAGGAGGAGGAGACAACATCTGGCTAGTCAAAAAGAAGGTCCTGATGACTCCCGGTCACGGCGTGCTGGAGGGCATCACGAGGGAGACTGTGCTTGAGATTGCTAAACAGCTTGGTTACACGGCGATAACCGCGAATCTCAACCGATTTGATTTGTATCAGGCTGATGAACTATTCCTTAGTAGTACGGCAGGCGGAATAATCCCCGTAATTGAGGTTGATCGAAGGACCATCGGGAGCGGCACTCCTGGGCCCATTACTAAGCAGGTACAGGAAAGCTACATCGAGATGCTGGAAAAGGGAATTCATGGCACACCCGTCTACGAATGATCGGCAGTTGTCACAGGCTCCACATCTGAGACAACAGGGACAGATTCAACTGTGAATGAACGGGAGATGCCCTGCTAAGCAGGCTCACGCCACTTCCGTGGCGTCTGCTCTGAGGCGTGTGGCACTGTGAGGATTTGTACCGGCTAGGAAATCTCGCGGCCCCGAGAAACCCACAGGCTCAAATCCGAATCATTCGGGCAAGAAACGGCCAAAACTCGGGAAGAACAAGTGATAAATATGGTGGACCGGGCGGGATCTGAACCCGCGATCTTCCCATCAGCCTGTTGTCTGGGGAGAGGAAGGACTCGGATAATGTTTGTGGCGGGCCCGCGGGGATTTGAACCCGCGATCCAGGTTATCCGCGTGTTCACGCGTAGTTTTGTGCCCGTCTCTGACTACCAGGTGGCATAATCCGTGGATCCTGTAGCTATAGTTAGGCGTACTTTTGGCTTTATAGACGTGCTTCTGCGACGCGGAAAAAAGGTGGATTGACCTACGCCGGGCGCTGACATCCCTATCTTTGCTGTCTCTATCTGCATACGCAAAGCCAAGAAGCAACCTCCTCG
>Ga0187882_1001153_pt1 | contig 27545 bp, 19 predicted proteins | sample June2016WEW_19_1_3_FD_132991 | JGI IMG/M metagenome (GOLD analysis project Ga0187882, IMG submission 132991) | Peatland microbial communities from SPRUCE experiment site at the Marcell Experimental Forest, Minnesota, USA - June2016WEW_19_150 | ecosystem: Environmental > Terrestrial > Soil >... | reverse complement strand
GGCACGCCCCCACCCAACCGCAGGCGTTCAATGCGCAGGATCTTCCCGGACTCCCGGGGCAGCTCCAGGTGGCCGCGCACGTCTTCCGGCGGTTCGACATATCCGATCTCCAGAATCTTCTGGCCCGGCTTGATGCCCCGCCGCTTCATGTCTTCGGTAAAGCTGGTGAGTTCCGAGATTCCTTTTTGCAGCTTCTGCGGGGAGACAAAGGTGCCGCGGCCATGTTCACGATAGAGAAAACCCTGACGGACCAGCAGGTCTATGGCTTCGCGGATCGTGGTCCGGCTCACCGAATAGTCCTTTTCCAGCTGCCGCTCGGAGGGAATCGATTTGCGCGCCGCCAGCTCACCCTTTACGATCCGTTCGCGCAGGATGTTGGCCAACTGGTAATATCTGGGAAGATAACCGTTTGGATCAATAATGTCCGGCATGTTGCCCATCGCAATGGCAATATTACGTCATGTGGTAATGACCACGTACAGTATTCACCGTCCCGCCCCTAGCGTCAACCGCTTCATGAATGCATCGATTTTAAGGTCTATGGCGGTCCCACATCAGGCGCTCCATAAGCGCTAAGATAAACTCGCTACACACTTGGACCTTGACGTTCATAAACATATTGTTTATTATTGTTTCGTGATCCGATCGTTCGCCGACACTGACACGGAACGTTTTTACACAACGGGTAAGTCGCGCAGACTACCTGAGGAGATTCGCAAACGAGCGGCAATGCGGCTCCTGCAATTGAATGCCGCGAACCACATCGGGGATTTGCGCCTGCCGCCATCGAACCGGCTGGAAGCTCTGAAACATGATCGCGCCGGACAGTGGAGCATCCGTGTAAACAATCAGTGGCGCGTGTGCTTCCGCTTCAGCAATGGCGAGGCTCGGGATGTGGAGATCGTGGATTATCACTAAATGGAGACTGTCATGAGCAAGAATGGTCTGCCGTGTATCCACCCTGGTGAGTTCCTGAGGGAAATTCTCGAGGAATTGGGAATATCCCAGGCGCAGTTCGCGCGCGCTATCGGCGTGTCGCCTATGCGGATTTCGCATGTGGTAAAGGGGGCGCGTCCGGTGACAGCTGAACTTGCCCTCCTCTTCGGGCGCGCTCTTGGCCAGACGCCGGAATACTGGCTCAACCTCCAGGCCACCTTCGACTTACAAACAGCAGAACAGTCGATAGGCAAACAGCTGAACGCAGTAGCCGAATTGGTGCACGCCTGAGTTTCGCGTTTCAGCAAGCAATTTTGAGGAGTTGCTCGACGACAGACCTCATCGCTGTATTGTCTGCGGTGTATTCCACGAGTGGGACGAGCGACAAGTGCTTCTTGCCCATCAGAACGTTGATAAACTCCTGCCCATCCGGAGTCGGACGCTTGAACGGAATGTGAGCGTAGGATTCTGTGATCATGAGTGTCCGAACAAGTGACCTTGCTCAAAGGCTGCGCACAGTGCAGCGACATCGCCGATGGATTCCCCGAGCGCAGCCGGCACAATAGTGCAGGCCGCGACGGCTCTCGGCAGAGCCTCTTCGCGGAACACCCGCCTGGCAGGCAGAACCAAGAGATCCATCAATCGCATGCCGAGACCTCCCAGCACTATCCGCTCAGGGTTCAAGGTGTCAGCAAGTAGTGCCAGGCCCCGGCCAAAATAGTGGGAAGCGACTTCGAAGACATGACGCGCATCGGCGTCACCTGTTCGAGCTGCGGCGGCAAGAGCGATCATGTCAGGGGATTCCGGCCAATGATGAGGAAACAGCATCTGCGCTAGGCGCGTGATGCCTGTGCCGCTCGCATATCCTTCGAGGGATCCCGCCTTGCCATAACATGGGGGTCCATCTTCGGCAATGCGTATATGACCGACTTCTCCAGCAACATCCGTTGCACCTCTATAGAGACGGCCGTCGAGAATGAGCCCTGCTCCAAATCCCGTTCCCATGGTCAGAAACACAATGCTTCGGGCTCCCCTGCCCGCACCCAGGTACCATTCCGCAAGAGCGCCGGCATTGCCGTCGTGTTCGACGTAGACGGGCAAGCGGATTCGCTCGGCAAGCAACTTCTTCAGAGGAATGTGATCCCATCCGGGGAGATTCGGGGGCGAAAGCACAATCCCCTGAAGAACGTCCAGAGGTCCTCCGACTGCGACACTCAGAGCGGCAATCGGAGTGGGCGCCGATTCCTGCATTTGAAGGACCGCCACAACGATCTCTTCAAACACCGCGCCGAATCCCCGTTCGGGATTCGTGGGGAATTGTTGACGCCGGACGATCTGGCCTCCACACGTTCCTTCGACAACTGCCGTCTTCGTGCCGCCAATATCCACGCCGATAATATTCGACCGAATCACGCCAAGAACCTCCGAATGATTTCCGTCGCCGCACGCGATTATAAAACAAAGTGGAATGCTTTTTCTGGAAGCATTGCATGCGCAGTATCTGAATCGCTTGGTCCGGTACACGAAGCGAACTGCGGCTGCTTTTGTGATGTATAATTGCCACGACAGTGGGGAGCATTCAATGCTGCATCTTTATACCGACCTCCAAAAGCGGACCTTCTCCCGGGAGCAATAAGATGACGCAACGCCTCTTTGCTTTATGTGTCGCGTTCCTTTTCCTCAGCTCCCCATTAGCGATCGCACAGAGCAATCGGCAGCCAATGACGAATTCGGATGTGGTCAGGATGGTTCAGAAGGGGCTGTCCGAGGAAGCCATCATTAGCGCGATTTATTCGGTGTGGACCAACTTCGATTTGAGTCCTAACGGACTCGCGAACCTCAGAGCGCAAAAGGTATCGGAGAGGATTATTGACGCGATGATCAGCCGCCAAGGCAATAAACTCTATGTTGCACCGAGGATCCAGCCGCCTCCGAACGGCACCCTCTCCTTTTACGGCTCGGCGGCATGGTCATTTGGGCTTCCCGCAGTACGGGCATACGTAGATTACACCGACACTCAGGGCGACTACTACTTCGCGGAAAGCCCTCAAAAGACAAGGTTGGCTGCTCCGAGTTTTGGGGTGGCGTTTACACTCAGAAGACTATTGGTTCCATTTGCTGAATTTGCCCTTTACGAAACAGGAAATGCAACAGCCTCCGGTGGAGCCGCAAGTGTGGATGTGAGGTCCACCACGGCCTCTGGAAACCTCGGACTGGGATTCTCTGCCTGCCAATCCAGATGGTGTGGGCAGATGAAAGCGGGTGGCGGCATGATTTTCCAGGAGCTGCGCTCAACATTTGTCAGGCCAGGACTTCCACCTGATACGCCAGTCGTAAATTCACGGGTGGGAGATTTTCTGTTTGGCACCGAATTACAGTATTACGCAGGCTCTCATTGGGGTGCCTTTTTGAGTGCTGACGGGTTCGTCCTCACAAAGCAATTGACCAATGGGACTCAGTTCTTTTCGTGCATCGGCTTGGGTCTGTTTTACCAGACGAAGTCATCCATGAGATAGGAAGGATAGTTTTTGGATCGCAGCCTTCGGCGCGGCCGCCCATGTACCAGCGTCGCTCAAGAACAGGCGTAATATTGCTGCCCGGCACGATGGTCAGATTGCACAGCTCACCGACGTGGTTGTGAGCATAATGCGATGCATAAGAAAAACAAGCTCATCGAAACGATTCTGGCCGAGTGAAAGCCTGGAAGTCGGGATAAAAGAATGATTGGGAACGAGCCGCAGCGGTTTCGAGCCGGTGATACGTTGCAGGACTTGTGCCGTCAATGCAAAACGGTTCGCGGCCACACCGTGATTGTCGCCGATCCCGAAGGACGAATCCTGCGCGTGATCTGCGATTATTGCGGCAGCCAGCACAACTACCGTGGAGGGGAAGTCGGGGAAAGCGCCGCAAAGCAACCGGATGCGCGCCCGGAACAGAGAGCGGATCCGTTGGTGACCGAACGTGAAAGGACAGCGCCTATGGTCAGCCTGCAAGTTCAGGAAGGAAGCAGCATCGATCTCGAGTTGCTCCTGCGCCGGATCATCCGGGAAGAAACCGGGCTGACACCAGTCCCAATGGCCGAAAAATGGCGCGGCGGTGAAATGGTTCTCCGGCCGGGGAAGCCCGGTCTGCAGGATAAGGGCTGGCCGATTGAGACGTTCTTTCACAAGGTCGTCATGTTGCGAAACCGCCTGCGCGTGCTGGAGCAGCAAATCAACGGCGCTGACATTCCTGAGGATTTGAAAGTGAAGCTGCAGAGTTATATCACCGGCTGCTACGGCACGCTCACGAGTTTCAATATCCTCTTTTCAGAAGAGGAGGACCGGTTCCACGGCGCCGCAGAGAAAGAATAGTGGCTGCGTTTCATGGTTACAATTAGGGCAGTGCGGTGGTTCTCGACGAGATTGGTGCCTGAATTCCGCGTTTCCGCAAGCCTCTTTAAGCAGTCGCTCTATGACAGGCCGCATCATCGTATCGTACACGATGTACTCCACGAGCGGATCGCGCGACGAGTCCTCAAAATCATATCGCGTTTCCATGAGAAGTGGATTGACCCGACAGTCCGATGCTGTATACAATACAGGATCAAATGGGAGGGATCGCATGCCGGTGCGCTTGAACATCATCATGGAAGAGGCGGTGTATAAGCGCCTCAAACGACAAGTGCCACCAAAGAGGATGAGTGCCTTTATCAACGAGGCTGTTCGGACGAAGCTTCGACCGGATCCAAAGGCCCTCGACGCTGCTTACAAAGCGGCACGCATGGAGGCATGGAGGAACACTCTTTCTGAAGATTGGGTTGTCGCCGAAACGGAAGGATGGCCCGAATGAAAGGCCCGCCACGTCGAGGAGATGTTTTCTGGGTAAGCCTTGATCCGGCGCGCGGGACAGAGATTCAAAAGACCCGGCCAGCCGTGATCGTCTCCAATGATTCCTGCAATAAATACGGCGCTCGTGTCATTGTTCTTCCGGTGACCAGCAACGTCGAATCTCTATATCCAGGTGAAGCCATGATCGAGATTCAACGCCGTCCCGCGCGCGTGCTGGGCGACCAGATGAGATCTCTGGATAAATCCCGCCTGGGATCAAGAATCGGAACCTTGAGCCCGGCAGAGCTTTCGGCCGTCGAAGAAGCCATTCTGATTACCCTCGGTTTTCAGCCCTGATTTTGCGGACAGGCTCTAGGGGTGTGGGCTCGGACCAAGCTTATTTTAGGAATGATTGAATTTATGCTGCGCCGGACTTCCTAAACTGGGGCTTAGCGCCATTTTGGGCGGCCTTTTTCTGAATCTTAGGCTTTTGCATACCTCTCGCGGTGTCATATCTGCAAAATTCAAAATCTGCAGCCGATTTGAATTTTGCAGATACAACACCCTCACTGCACTCGCGATTATGGGCCAAAGCGGCGTTGCAGGATATCGGATGTTGATGTACTTCTGAGTGCGCCTCCCGGCTCACTCTTTTTGCTCACGAAATGTAGGGCTTATCCATTACGATCCGTTCGCGGAGGATGCTTTCGAAAATGTGTCGAGTACAAGAAAAGCCGAGTCGAAGTCCATGTCCAGGTCTACGTGGAGGCTGTGGCTTAAGTTAGCGCTTATGACCAGGAGTCGTTGGTTGCTGGGAGTCGCGTGCAATACCTGGAATCCGCTCTCAACGACGAACGGCGTTACCCGCCGGCCACGATCTGGCGGGCCAAGCGGTTGTGGCGTTCGATGACCGGGCCGAGATCCACCGTCAGCAGGCGGCCGTCTTCCACCACCACGTTGCCATTGATCAGGGATAGATCGACCCGCTGGGGCGTACAAAACACCAGGGCGGCGAGCGGGTCGTGAAGCGCTCCCGCGAAATCCAGCCGATCCAGTCGGAAGCCAATCAAATCGGCGGCTTTGCCCGGCGCCAGCTGCCCGATATCGTCCCGGCCCAGCACGTGCGCTCCGCCCGCGGTCGCGAGCCATAGCGCCTCGCCGGCCGACAGAGCCGCGGGATTGCCGGACACACGCTGCAGCAACAGCGCCATGCGGGCTTCCGCCAGCAGATGAGATGAATCGTTGCTGGCGGAACCATCCACTCCCAATCCGACGCGCACGCCGGCATCCAGATATTCCCTCACCGGCGCGATGCCGGATGCAAGACGCATGTTGGAGCTGGGACAATGGCAAACGCCCGTCCCGGTGCGCGCCAGCAGCGCAATCTCCTTCCGATCGACGTGTACGCCGTGCGCGTACCAGACGTCCTTTCCTGCCCACCCCAGCCGCTCGGCATACTCCACCGGCCGGGAACCGAATTTTTGCAGGCAGAACTGCTCCTCATCGCGAGTTTCGGCGAGGTGGGTGTGCAAATGCGCTCCATAGGAACGGGCCAAGGAAGCCGATTCCCGCATGAGATCGGAGGTTACGGAAAAGGGGGAACAGGGAGCCACCACGATGCGCAGCATCGCGTAGCGTTTGGGATCGTGGTGGACCTCTATGGCACGCCGCGTGTCCTTGAGCACGAAATCTTCGTCTTCCACCACGCGATCCGGCGGCAGTCCGCCCTTGCTCTCGCCCAGGCTCATCGCGCCGCGGCTAGCGTGGAAACGAATTCCGATCGCGCGCGCGGCCTCAATCTCGTCATCGACTCGACAGCCGTTGGGGAAAATGTACAGGTGATCCGAGGAGGTGGTACAGCCCGACAGAATCAACTCCGCCAGGCCGACCAGTGCGCTCGTGTAAATAGCCTCGGGTGTCAATCGCGCCCAAATAGGATACAGGGTCCTGAGCCATTGGAACAGCGTGGCGTCCTGTGCCTGGGGAACCGCCCGGGTCAGGGTCTGATAGAGATGGTGGTGGGTATTCACCAAGCCGGGAAGGATCATCATTCCCCGGGCATTTATGACGCGATCCGCTACACGGGGCAATGCCTCAGACGCCCCTACCTGCTCGATGACGTTGTCGCGGATGAACAAACCGCCGCCGGGAATTTGGCGGCGAGGGTCATCCATGGTTACCAGCAGATCAGCATGTTGGATCAACAGTGTCGACATAGCTTCATGTAACCACGAAACCCAGGGAATACGCGAAATGTTTTTTCAGGAAACAAGGGGCAAAAACCCAGCGGTGGCCGTCACTCCATTCGCAATCACGTACATCTCGGCAGCCTCCGCCAGCGACAGGTTCCCGCGGAAGAGCTTCTTCAATTTCATGGCGCCGATCCTAAAGTCGGCGCCCGAAAAAACCACGCGCACCAGCTCATTTTCGAAAATGATCTCGCCGAGCCCGTTTCGTATCTCCAAGCGCGACTCTGCGCCGTTTTCCCGTCTTGCAAGGACGTACCCCGTCTCTTTCCTTTCGAGGTGGAACGCGTTGTCTTTCTCTTTTTCAAAATCTTTTCTGTTTAAAAAAAGCCTCGGTTTATGCCGGAAAGGCGCGCCGACTTGAACGCAGAAAGTCTCACAGTTACCGCAATCGTTGCACAGGTCATGCAGGTGGACGATCTGCCGTGACTGCCTGACTTGAAAGGGGATTTCTCCTGTCACTGCCAGCGTTCCGTCCCGGCAGGAAAGCACCGGCAGTTCGAGAATACCGGCCGCAACATAGTAAGTATAGTTCGCACGATTCGGACAAACTTCCACGCATTTGTCGCAAAAGGAGGCGCACTGCACGCAGCGGGCCGCTTCCTTGCGCGCCGCTTCCTCGGTCAGCGTGGCCTCAATCAGTTCGAAGCCGCGCCGGCGGCCGGGTGGAATCCGTTCCGCGACTTGCTGCCCTTCCCGTCGGGCGCGGACGCACTTCACCTGGCGTATCTCCTCTTCCGAGAGCGGCAACGGGATGAGATGCGGCGGCTCGAACTCGATGCCGAGTTGTGCGCAAATCGCCTCGGCAGCGCGGCGCCCATGCGCGCACGCCGCGATGATGCTCTGCGGGCCGCTGACGACGTCCCCGCCCGCATAGATGCCCGGCGGACTCGCCAGGCCGGTGTCTCTAGCGACGGCTATCGATCCGTTCTCACGAACATGAACGGCACTCCCATCGAGAAAACCGAGATCCGAGTCCTGTCCCACCGCCACGATAATTGTGTCAGCTTCGATTTGGAACTCGCTCCCGTCTATTGGAATCGGCCTTCTGCGTCCGCTCTGATCGGGTGCGCCCAGCCTGTTCCGGATACATGCGAGGGCAGTAACGCGCCCTTCGCGCAAGAGAACCCGCACGGGGGACGCCAATTCCTCCAAAATGATTCCTTCCTCGAAGGCGCCCTCCTGGTCTTCTCTGCTAGCGGGCATCTCGCTTCTGGTGCGGCGGTAAACCACTCTGACCGGATTCCCGGTCAGGCGCAGGGCTACGCGGGCTGCATCCAGGGCCGTATCGCCGCCGCCAATCACTAACACGCGGGGCCCGACTTCGCCATGAATGCCGCTACGCGCCCGCCGCAGAAAATCCAGCGCCTGAAAAACGCCGATCCCGTCCATTCCCTCCACATGCAACGGCGCATCCTTCTGAAACCCGGTGGCAATGTAGACCGCGTCGAATCCATCCTTAAGCAATTGTTCCGGCGGGCACGTGATCGGGTGCGAAAGTTTGATCTCGACACCCATTTGCGTGATGCGGTCCACATCTTCCTGAATGATGTCCAAAGGCAGGCGGAAGGCAGGCGGAAGGCGCATCATTCCCCCGGCGGCGTCTCCGGCCTCGAAAATCGTGACTTGGAGGCCCTGCAACGACAGAAAGTAAGCCGCCGACAGCCCCGACGGACCACTACCGATGATCGCCACTCTGCGGTCGAGTTTCTCCTTTGCGTCAAGCGTGACGCCGCCCTTTTCCGCCGCGAATCTCTTGAGCGCCCGGATTGCGACCGGCTCGTCGTAGTTGCCCGCCGAGCGCGTACAACATTCGCGACAGAGCTCCGTGCAAACGTAACCTGTCACACCGGGCAGAGGATTTCGCGCCAGAATAACCTGCAAGGCGCGATCGTACTCACCGCGGGAGATCAACCAGGCGTATTCGGGCACGTCCTGGGCCACGGCGCATGCCGCCACGCAGGGCGCCGCCACGCAATCAAACAGGTCCAGCCCCGAAGAAACCTTGGGCGGTATTCCTGAGAAGTACTGTTTCCGATAACGTGGATCGGCAACCGCCTCCGCGGCGGCTCGATCGAGGTTGGAGCGTCTGTCGCGCGCGAGTTCTTCCAGGCTTGTTGCGTGCCGGCGGCGCATGGTCTCTTCCAGATTCACCAGGTATTGAAGGAGGCGCGCGCAGCCGCCGGGCTTGAGCAGGTCGCTGGCCGAGGTTATCGGAAGCGCGCCACAGGCAAGAATGGTGCTCACGTTGAGCGCGTCGGCCCCGCCGGCATAACTCACGTTCAGGCCGCCATCGAATTCCTCCGCAAGGTTGCGGAAGAGGTTCATGGTGAGCGGATAGAGCGCACGTCCCGACAAGTACATCTCTTTGCCGGCCAGTATTGATTTGTGGTTCCCTGCCGGCAGTGTATTGCTCAACTTTATGCCGAAAGTCAGGCCGCGGCCGGATGCCTCTTGTTGCAGCGATCGGATCAGCTCCACCGCGCGGCCGTACTTCAGATCGTGCTCAAACACCGAGTCCGATATCTGAATCTCGTGAAATCCAAGATTCCCGTGCAGTATCTCCAGGATTCTCGACCTGCCGAGCAACGTCGGATTCAGTTTGACCGTGGTATGCAGCCTTCTTTCCGACATCAGGTAGCGCGCGATCTGCTCGATCTCATCCGGGGGACAGCCGTGCATGGTGGAAAGGGTGACGTTATTCGAGAGTTGCTCGGGAATTTCCAGGTCTGCGAACTGAGGGAATCGTGCGCGCAGAATGGTGCGGATCTCGCCAAGCTCTGCGACCGCGTTATGCATCCTATCCAGAAAAAGGGTGATCGGCGCGCTTCGGACCCCTTCCAGGTTATAACCGACGCTGAGGTTGAAAATGGTGCCCAGAGGAACTTTGCCTTCAAACCCGAGCAGGCGATGCAGGATGTGAATCAGGGCCCAGGCCTTGATGTATTCACGCGTCGAGTCCTCCAGCTTGAGCTCCTGAGACCATTCGACGTTGTATCCCTCATCCTCCATGTCGATGCATGGACGCGGAATGTCCAAATCGTCCATGATCTGCACTGTCTTGAGTTCCATGAAACGACCGCCACAGAGCCATGCGGAGACGATGTTCTGGGCCAGCTGCGTATGCGGGCCCGCCGCCGGTCCTATGGGGGTTGCCAGATAATTTCCAGAAAAGTCGGGAACGGCAAAAGGACTGTCCGGCTTGGGCACATAAAAAAGAGGCCGATCAATCCCGAAGATGGATTGTCGTTGTCGAAATTCTCCCAGAATCCAGGTAAGCAAAACTTCGAATGGTTGAGGTTTCATGATAAAGCAACCCGGGAGGTTCTTGTGTCCTTTTCTGATCTGAACCGTATACGCATCTCAGATTTACTGTGCCGCACCTTCGGCGCTCATTTATGAGGTCCATCCTTATCCCGGCCTGACGGCCGGGCCTATTCACTGCCGGCCCTTTGGGCCTCGCCGAAATCCACAATCTACAGGTTCTTCAGGCCTTATCAGGCATTGAATTAGGCCGGAGACATCGTTGTGCTGTCTTCGGGCCTGATCATTCATTGAATCAGGTCAGGTGATCCCTGTGCCTCCCCTCGATGTTCAGGCTGAGCTGAATCTTACGCGGCATACGCTGATGGCCACAAACCCAGGCGCGAAGCGCCGGCAGTGAATAGCCCCGCGCGTGAGCGCGGGGTCAGGGAAGTGTAGGCAGCGAGGCCCAAAGGGCCGGCACATTTTTCTTGCCCTCATGTCTATACCCACTGAAATGCCTGTCAAGGAGCAGTTTTTGATCCCGCCTACTCTTCCCGGCTGCTATTCCATCGCGCCCAAAACCAACGCCAGCAGCGCCATGCGGATGACCACGCCGTTGAATGCTTCCTGCCAGTAACGAGACCAGTGAGTGATGTCCACGTCCTGCGGGATCTCGTCCATGCGCGGCAGTGAGTGCAGCAGGATCGCGTCGGACTTGGCTTTCGTTTCCAGCAGTTCGCGCGTGATCCGGTAGTTGGCTGGCGTCAGGCTCACCTCCTTGCCGCGCTCGTCGCGGCTCTTGGTGTAATCGGGCTGCACCACCGGCTCGACAAGAATCACATCGGCCTCGCCAATCGCCTGCTCCACATGATCAGCTTCCTTGAAGTTCACACTGTACTGCTTCAGTTCCTGCTTAAATTCGGGAGTCAAAGTCATAGCTGGCGGCGCCACGAACGTGATCGGGCAATCGAACTGCGAGAGCGCGTAACCCAGCGAGTGCATCGTGCGCATGCGCATATCGCCCACCGCCAGCCATTTCAGGCCGTCGATGCGACCCTTCTCCTGCATCACGGTATACAGATCGGTGAGAATCTGCGTGGGGTGCTCTCCCCAGCCGTCCCCGCCGTTGATGATCGGCACACTGGCCCACTTGGCCGCTTCGTGCGGCGCGCCCTGTTGAAAGTGGCGCATCACGATCACATCGCCGTAATACTCCAGCATCTTCACCGTATCCTTGATCGACTCCTGATAGAAGTCGCCCGCGCGCGTCATCTTCGCATCACTGAAGCCGGTGACGTGCCCGCCCAGGCGATGCATCGCCGCCTCATGCGCCAAGCGCGTGCGTGTGCTAGGCTGGTAGAACGCTGTCACCAGCGTCTTTTCCTTCAACAGATCGCCGTTGCGGCGGTTGCGCGCAATCGGTTCCAGCTGTCTGCCGACCTCGAACACGCGGAGGAATTCGTGCCGCTCGAACTCCTTCAACGACAAAATGTCACGGCCGAGAAAACTACGCATTGTCAAACCTCCTTAGAGATGGGTTTTAAATATAGCCCTACCAGCAGCCCGGTGGGCTGCTTCAGATCCGATGAAATCACGGCTTTCCCACGATGCGCCTCACTACCTGGAAACGGAAATAATCGGGCGCGAAGTAGCTGATGGAATAATCCGTCACTTGAGCCCTTTCAACACACGTTCCGGCGTCAGTGGAAAATCGTCGAACCAGACGCCTGTCGCGTCATGGACGGCAGCGATCAGCGCCGGCGTCAGCGCGATAAACGGCATCTCGCCCATTCCGCGAGCTCCCCAGGGTCCGATGGCATTGGTTTTTTCCACAATAATCGCCTCGATGCGATCCGGCATGTCGGCAGTGGTCGGGATCAAATAAGTGCTGAAATTCGGTGTCAGTACACGCCCGCCGGCCGTTAGGAAATCTTCGCAGGTGGCCCAGCCTAATGCCTGCACCACGCCTCCCTCGATCTGACCTACGACCTGTTGCGGATTAATCGCCTTGCCCACGTCGTCGGCGCAAATGACGCGGAGAACCCGCAGCTCACCCGTTTCGGTGTCTACCTCGACCTCTACTGCCTCGGCAACATAACCGTAGGAGAAGTTGGGAAAGCCATATCCGCTTTCGGTGTCGAATGCCGTAGTCTGAGGCGAGAAGTACGTGTAGTCTCCGATAGCGGGGCGCGCGCTCGAACGCCAGCGTTCCAGGGCCTTCTCGGCCGCTCCGCGGATGGCGTTCCCGGCCATCAGGGTCATGCGCGAAGCCGATACCGAACCTGAGCTCACGGGGCTGGTGCCGGTATCGGAAGCAATCAAACGGACGCGCTCCAGAGGCACACCCAGCGCGTCCGCCGCCATCTGGCAGATTACCGTGTGCGTGCCCTGGCCCACTTCGGCCGCGCCTGTGAAGACCCAGGCTTCATCCACTTCGATTTTTCCCCTCAGTTCGATCTTCGCATGACAGTTGTCCTTATAGCCGAAAGAAAAACCCGCGTTTTTGAAGGCAGTAGCAAGACCGATCCCTTTCCGAACGGTGGCTTGTTGCTCGCCGCTGGAAGGTCTGCGCCAAACCTGACCCGTTTCCTGCCAGCCCGCGGCCCGGGCGCACCTCTCGGTGACCTCCACCAGGCTTATGCCCTCGGGAAGAGGCGTGCCCATGGCGGTCATGCTCCCCTCGCGCAACAGGTTTTTGAGCCGGAACTCAACCGGGTCCATCGCCAGCGCGTGAGCCAGTTTGTTCATCTGGGTCTCGGCTGCAAAAAGAGCCTGTGGTGCTCCGAAACCGCGAAATGCGCCGCTGGGCGGGTTGTTGGTGTAGACACCGTCCACGTCCACCTTCACGTTGGGAATCTCATACGGGCCGGCGCAGGTTGTCGTGGTATTGCCGAGAACTTTGTTGGTGGTGTAACAGTACGCTCCTCCATCAGCGACGATCTTGATTTCGGCGGCCACCAACTTGCCCGCGCGCGTGGCGCCCCATTTGCAGTGGATCCAGAAAGGATGGCGTTTGCAGTGACCCAGGATGGATTCATCCCGGCTCCAGACGATCTTCACGGGGCGCCGCAGCTTCGAAGCGGCGAGCGCCAGCACGACCTGCACGGACATATCCTCGCGCCCGCCGAAGGCGCCGCCTATCGCCGGATAGATCACGCGTACGCGCTCAACCGGCAAGGCCAACGCCCGGGCGATCTGATGCTGGTCCTCCGAAGTCCATTGCCCGGCCACGACGACCGTCACCCGATCTTCTGAGTCGATGTACGCGAGGCCCGCTTCAGGCTGCAGGTAGGCATGCTCCTGGGAGGGAGTCCGGTATTCGGACTCCACGATCACATCGGCCTGCGCCCATACCGCCTCCACATCTCCCTTTCGGATCTGATGATGTGAGATCAGGTTTCCCTCGGTCCGCAGTTCCGGATGAATCTCGCTGAGGTGCCGCACGAGATGAAGTTGAGGCGCACCGGGCTTGAGCGCTTCGCGGGCGTCGGTCAGTACGGGAAGATCCTCATACTCGACATGGATCAAGTTCCGGGCTCGCGCCGCGCCGCGCGCTGTCTCAGCCACGACGAGTGCTACCTGATCGCCGACAAAGCGCACCACATCGGCGCCAGGCTTGGAGGAGCCTGGGCCGCACAGTACGGGCTGATCCGGGATTTGAAGGCCGTGCTCGTTCACGGGCACATCGCGGGCCGTGAAGACAGCGGCCACGCCCGGGGCTGCCTCGGCCGCCGAGGTGTCGATGTTCAGAATGCGCGCGTGTGGCCGGCCTGCAAAGAGGATCTTGGCATAGAGCATGCCATCCATGGCCAGATCGCCCGGATACTCCGCCGCTCCGGTGACCTTGGCGCGCGCATCCACGCGGGGAATGGACTGGCCAACCGAGCGGATCATCCGGCCTCCTTCCCTTCCACGGCGCTCTCCACGGCGCGGATGATCTTGTAGTAGCCAGTGCAGCGGCACAGGTTGCCGCTCAAGCCGGCCTTGATCTGCGCGCAAGACGGCTGCAGGATTTCATCGAGGAGGCTGGCGCCTGCCATGATGAATCCGGGAGTGCAGTATCCGCACTGCACAGCACCTGCGTCGACGAACGCCTGTTGCAGAGGGTGGATCGCATCGTCGCGAGCCATCCCCTCAATCGTGACGATGCTCGTGCCGTGAGCGCGGGGAGCGGGCACAAGGCAGCTCAATACCGCGATTCCGTCCAACCATACGGTGCAGGCCCCGCACTCGCCCTCGCCGCACCCCTCCTTCGTGCCGGTCAATCCCACGTGGTCGCGCAGCATGTCCAGGAGTCTCTTGCCGGCCGCCCCACGGACGGCGACGGCATTCCCGTTAACGGAACATCGGATCGGGTCGGAGCCGTCGTTTGTATGGCACATCGACTTTTCCCGCCATTTGGGAAAATGACCATCTGTCTTGCCCCAGAGCCTGGGCGCGCCGCCGGAGTATGGCAAGCGCCCGGCATCATTGCGCAACGAGTTCAGACCGCGGCGCACCAGAACGCGTGTGGTCTCGCGGCGATAATCGGCTCCGCCTCGGATGTCGCTGATGGGCGCCGCGGCCTGTGCGCACAGGCTGGCTGCCTCCGCGATCCGCTCCTCCGATAATGGGCCGCCCATCAGCGCCTGTTCCGCTTCCGGGACACGCATGATCGTGGGCGCGACGCTGCCCAGTGTGATGCGTGCTCCGACAATTCTGCTATCTTCAAAGGTGAGGACAGCCGCGGTGTTGACCAGGGCGATGGTGTTTGCCCGCCGCAAACCCATCCGTAGAAAACATCCACGCTGATTGGGCGCGAGAGCGGGGAATGAAATGTCCGTCACCATTTCATCAGCGCTCAGCGTGGTCTTGCGCACGCCCCGGAAAAAATCGGCGCACGAGAGAGTGCGTTCTCCGCGGAGGCTGCGCAACGTGAGCCTGGCGTCCAGCGCCCAAAGCGCCGTGATGGTGTCGTTGGCAGGGGAAGCCGTGATCAGATTGCCTGCAATGGTGCCGCGGTTGCGTACTTGAGGCGTGCCGACCTGGCTGCAGGCCAACACAAGCGGCAGCGCCCGTTCGACCAGCAGCGCCGATGATGCCGCTTGATTGTGTGTGATCATTGGACCAAGGTGGATGAAGCCCGCTTCGTCGCACCCCAGTTGATCGAGAGACTCCATGCGGCTGACATCGATCAACACAAGGTCGCGCCCGCCGGCGCGCTGGATCTCGACCAGCAAGTCGGTGCCGCCGGCAATAATGCGGGCGCACGGGCCAAGGTCGGCAAGAAGACGGAGGGCTTCATTCACGGATGCGGGTGTTTGATACGCGCGCCACACAAAAGGTCTCCCTCAAGACGTATGAATGAAGCTCACAATCCCTTGAGCAATCCCGTCATTTTGTTGAACTCATCGATCAATGCGTCGATCTCCCGAACCTGTCCATGAATGTCGCTCCAATAGTTGCCGTCGTACCACTGAGCTTGTATCTCCTCATAGGATTTTCCCTGCTGTTCGACCCAGGTGTAATACTTGAGGTTGTGCACGCGCTTGCGAGCCGGATAGGTCAACTCCTCGACATAGTCAGTGCCTTGGCCCATCAGGTACCGGTGATAAGCCACGGCGGCATCGTGCGCAGTGAATTCGCCGTGAGCCGCGGTCAGCTCGCGCAACCGGCTCTGATACATTTCCATCGAGTCGGTCAGGACGGTGATGATTGCGTCGCCTTCTCCCCACTCATACCAACGGGCCATTTTGATCGCAGACAGCAGGTTTGCCACGCCCGAGATGCCCAGGAGAGGCAGTAGCTCGATGAGCGCTGCCGGCACGCCTGCTCCCGCCAGGTATCGTCTGCCCTCCGGCTCGTTGAACAGGCGGATGAGTTCCATGGGCGCCTCGTCGTCGATTGCCATGATCATATCGGTGTTGCGGACGTTGTGGATCCAGGGCACGTGCTTGTCGCCGATGCCTTCGATACGGTGTTCGCCGAAGCCGTTCAACAACAGCGTGGGGCACTGCAGCGCCTCGCTGGCCGCCACCTTGCTGGTCGGCCAGATCTCCTTGAGGTAGTCCCCCGCGCCGATTGTGCCCGCCGAGCCGGTAGTAAAGACAGAGCCGCGCAAGGTCTCGCCGGAGCGCAGCTCTCCCTCGAGCACTTCCTGCATTGCGTGGCCGGTCACATCGTAATGCCAGAGGTGATTTCCAAACTCATCGAATTGGTTGAAGATCACGAGATTCTGGCCCGACCGGCGCAGTTCGCGGCACTTGTCAAAGATCTCCTTGACGTTGCTCTCCGTCCCTGGAGTCGCGATCACTTCGCCGGCAACCTTCGACAGCCACTCGAATCGCTCGCGACTCATTCCTTGCGGCAGGATGGCAATGGAATCGCAACCTAACAACGCAGAGTCGTAGGCGCCGCCGCGGCAATAATTGCCCGTGGAGGGCCAGACCGCCTTCTGCGTGGTCGGGTCGAACTGGCCGGTCACCAGGCGTGGCGCCAGGCAGCCGTAGGCCGCGCCGACCTTGTGCGCCCCGGTAGGAAACCATTTGCCGACCAGCGCAAAAATGCGGGCTTTCACCCCCGTAAGAGACTCGGGAAACTCGATGGTATTAACACCGCCGAACCCTCCGCCAAACGGCACCGGCTCGTTGTGCCACGTGATGCGGAACAGGTTCAGGGAATTCAGATCCCAAAGTCCGACGTTTTTGAGCCGGCCCTTTATGGCATCCGGAATCTGCGCGGGACTTCTCATCTGCGCAAAGGTAGGGATGATGATTTGGCGCTCCCTGGCGGATTGAACGGCTCGCTTCAACTGTTCTTTGTCTACAGTCAGATCGATCATGGCGTTCGCTTCCCGTGAAGAAGTTTCAATCCGATGCCGTTTCCTTTATCTTACGCCGCACCTCCGACAATTCCGGGGCGACCACGGAGGGTTGCCGCACGGACTTGATCGCGGCCGCAGCGTCTTTCAATCCCGATCCTGTCGCCAGCACGACGACATGCTCATCGGCTCCGATCAGTCCTTGCTCGACGGCTTTGACGAGTCCGGCATACGCAGCAGCCGCAGCCGGCTCGGCAAAGACTCCGCAACCTCGAGCAAGTGTCGGAATGGCCGCGACGATTTCCTTATCGCTGACTCGGATAAAAGCGCCTCCACTGTCGCGAACGGCCCGCAGGGCCTTGATGCGATCGCGCGGCAAGCCGGCGCAGATGCTGTCAGCGACGGTATGAGCATCGATGGATCGCATCTGCATAGCGTCCAGCCCGCGTTCCCACGCATCCACCAGCGCGGCGGAACCTTCCGCCTGCACGCCCATAAGCTTCGGCATGCGTTCGATCCAGCCCATGGCCAACAGGTCGTGCATTCCCTTGTGGATGCCGCCGATGATGCAGCCATCGCCGACCGGAATGAATATGCGGTGAGGAACCCGCCAATCCAGCTGCTCGCAGATTTCATATGCAGCGGTTTTTTTGCCCTCGGTCATGTACGGGTTGTAGCCGGTGTTGCGGTTGTACCAGCCGAACTCCGAGGCGGCCTGCAGGCAGAGTTCGAAGGCGTCGTCGTAGGTGCCGTCCACGAGGAGCACCTCAGAACCAAAGACGAGCAATTGCGCGATTTTGACCTGAGGCGCGGTGCGCGGCACGAAAATCACATTCGGCTGCCCGACTGCGGCGCAAAGACCCGCGAGGGCCGCGGCGGCATTTCCGGTGCTGGCGGTAGTGATCGTTTTGAATTCCGATTCTCGCGCTCTCATCAGGGCAATGGCCGAGGCGCGATCCTTGAAAGACGCGGTAGGTTGGCGTCCGTCGTCCTTAACCCAAAGCTGCTTGAGCCCGAGTTGGGCCGCAAGGCGCGGGGCAGCCAAGAGCGGTGTCCATCCGACGGTAGACAGAATCGTGCCTTCTGCCAGCCGCCGTGCCTCCGTCGCATCGACCGGTAGCAAAGGCAGGTAGCGCCAGATCGAGTGTTCCCGATTGTCCGCCAGCCTGGCTGGAGAGATCTGCCTCTGGATCGCAGAGTAATCGTAGACAACATCCAAGACACCTTCGTCGCCGTGTCTCGAGCAAACGTATCTTGTCCCACCCGCCTCGTATTCTGCTCCGCAAAGAGTACATCGGAGTCCCAGGATCTGATTCATGCTCAGTCTTCCGTCGTGGCTCTTGGCGCCTTAGCCCCGATACTGTTAACTTAAGCACAATTTGAAAAACTTGCCACAGATTACACAGATTTCACTGAATTTTCTTTCCCACCACTTGGGCTTTATCTCTTTTGAATCTGTGTAATTTGTGAAATCCGTGGCAAGCTTTTTCGCCCATGTGCACGACGTCGGCCTTAAGTGAACGATATTGAGGTCAGCGATGGTTTTTGTCGCCGGCATTTCTACGATCGGGACTTCAAGACATTCACGCCTTGAAACAAGCGGCTCTTCTTCCTCGTTGCCCGCTTTGTGGCTTTAATACTACAATCTTTTGGTCTCCTTGCCATCGGTAAACCGCAATCGGGAGTAACCCATGACCATGATCGAAAACGAACTCGCAGAAATCAGAAGACTCGGCGGCGCTCTCCACGGAAAGGATTTTCTCGCCACCTGGGATAAGAGCGCCGACGAACTGAGGTCTGTCCTGCAGATTGCCCGCTGCCTGATGACGCTCCGGGAAAACAACATTTCCTGCCGTCTGTTTGACTCCGGCCTGGCTGTTGCGCATTTCCGCGATCAATCCACGCGCACGCGCTTTTCCTACGCATCCGGCGCAAATCTACTGGGTCTTGCCTTGCAGGACCTCGACGAGGGCAAATCCCAGATCTCGCACGGCGAGACCGCGCGCGAAACCGCGAACATGATCTCTTTTTTGACCGAGGTGATCGGAATACGAGACGACATGTTTCTGGGAGCGGGACACACCTACATGGTGGAGATGGGCAGATCGCTGGACGACGGATATCGACATGCAGTTCTGCCGCAGCGGCCCATGATTGTCAATCTTCAATCTGACATTGACCACCCCACGCAGAGCATGGCCGATCTACTCCACCTCGGACAATACTTCGGAGGCCTGGATCATCTCAGGGGGAAGAAAATTGTGATGAGTTGGGCCTATTCACCTAGTTACGGGAAACCTCTCTCTGTGCCCCAGGGAATCATCGGTCTCATAACTCGTTTCGGAATGCGCGTGGTACTGGCCCACCCGGAAGGATATGACCTGATTCCGGAGGTCGTGGAGCGCGCCGCTAGGCAGGCGTCCGAGAGCGGAGGAAGCTTTCAGCGGGCCGGATCGATGGGAGAAGCATTCGTGGACGCCGACATCGTCTATCCCAAGAGTTGGGCTCCCTATCATGTAATGGAACGCCGCACGGCGCTGCTGCACCAGAACGACACCGCGGGCCTCAAAGATCTGGAGCGCGAGTGTCTGGCAAACAACGCCCGGTTCACAAGCTGGGAATGCAGCGAAGCTGGAATGAGGCGCACGCGAAACGGAAAGGCACTGTACATGCACTGCCTGCCCGCGGACATCTCCAGGGTCTCTTGCGTCCGAGGCGAGGTGCAGGACAGCGTCTTTGAACGATATCGCATCGAGACGTATAAGGAAGCAGGGTTTAAGCCCTACATCGTCGCTGCCATGATCCTGGCGGGCAGATTTGAAAACCCTGCGGAAGTCCTGGACAATCTGGCCAGCAGAGGGGAAAAGCGATTGCGGTCGTAGCATTCGATTGTAACTGTTCAGCATTTTCCTGAGATTCGGATCGCATGATCAAAAGGCAAGACAAACCTCGAAGACTCGAAGAATCTCGAAGAGGCGCTGGCTACTGTATGCAAGTCGGTTTGAGAGAGGTCCTCAACCGTGGAATTCACGCTCAACGGTGAAAAGACGATATTCGAGGGTGATCTGGATCTGTCACTGTCGAAGTATCTGAGAAACCTGGCGGGAATCACTACCTGCAAAACAGGATGTTCGGGTCAAGGGGCATGCGGCGGCTGCACCGTCCTCATGAATGGGCAAGCTATTCTCTCCTGTACCACACCGATGGCGCGTGTTCGGGGCAAGGCCGTGGTTACTCCCGATGGGCTGGAGCAGGAAATTCAGGACATTTTTGCCCGCGCCTTCACCCTGAGAGGCGGAGTCCAATGCGGTTTTTGCACGCCGGGAATGGTCATGGCGGCCCGGGCTTTGCTCAGTGACACCCCCGACCCTACGCGCGATCAGATCAACCGTGCCATCGAACGCAACCTGTGCCGGTGCACCGGCTACAAGAAGATCGTGGATTCAATTCTTTATGCGGCCGCGGTGATGAGAGGAGAAGAGACATTCCCCGAGACGACTGTTGGAGGCGGCGTCGGCAGCCGGACAGCAAAGTATCGGGCCATGGACGCGGTGCTGGGAACGATGCTTTATGTTTCCGATCTTGAGGAAGAAGGCATGTTGCACGCAGCCCTCAGGTTTTCGGACCATCCCCGCGCGCGGGTTCTTGAGATCGACACTGCTCAGGCAAAACGGACCGCCGGCGTCTTCCGGGTTGTTACCTCCACGGATATTCCGGGCACAAGGAACACCGGCAGCATTGTCGAGGACTGGCCCCTGATGGTCGACATCGGCGATGAAACTCGCTACCTGGGCGACGTTTTGGCCTGTGTGGTTGCCGAGACGGAAGAGATCGCGCGCGCGGCGGCGCAGGTGATCCGGGTTACCTATGAAGTCTTGCAGCCGGTCACCTCCATAGATCAAGCGCTCGAGGAAGATGCCCCGCGCCTTCACCGAAATGGCAATATTCTTTCCCATACGACGTTGACACGCGGGAATCCGGACGAAGCGATCCGAAATGCCGCCTTTGTGACCAGGGGGATCTATACCACCCAACGCGTGGAACATGCGTTCATGGAGACAGAGTGCGCCGTCGCAAAGCCCTGCACCCTCCACGGCCGCGCGGGAGTGCAGGTTTTTTCGCAGGGGCAGGGAGCGTACGAAGACCGCAGGCAAATCGCAGCTCTCCTGGGGCTGCCCGAGCCGCAGGTGCGCGTGATCCAGGTGCCGACTGGGGGCGCTTTCGGCGGCAAGGAAGACCTTTCCGTTCAGGGACACGCCGCGCTATGTTCCTATCTTCTCGAGAAGCCCGTGCGCCTGGCGCTCACGCGCGAGGAATCCTTGATGATGCATCCGAAACGGCATCCCATGCGCCTTGACTATACCGTTGCCTGCGACAGCAACGGGAGGCTCACAGGCCTGATCGCGAAAATCGACGGGGATACCGGCGCCTACGCTTCCGTGGGAATGAGAGTGTTGGAGCGCGCGGCCGGGCATGCTGCCGGCGCCTACTCAGTCCCCAACGTGTTCGTGCGCTCGCGAGCCATTCACACGAATAACATTCCCTGCGGCGCGATGCGCGGTTTCGGTGTTCCCCAGGCGACGTTTGCGATGGAGGGCTGCATCGACGATCTCTGCAAACAAGGAAACTTCGACCGCTGGCAATTCCGTTACGACAATGCGCTGGCGGAAGGCAAAGAAACCGTCACCGGGCAGATGCTGAAGAGTGGCGTGGGCCTGCGACAGACTCTCCTCGCCGTCAAGGATGTCTTTCAGAGAGCACACTATGCCGGCATCGCCTGCGGCTTAAAAAACATAGGAATCGGCAATGGCATTCCCGATGTCGGCCAAGCCAGGATTGTCGTTGAATCCGGACAAAAAGTGATCCTCTTTCATGGTTGGACGGAGATGGGCCAGGGGGTTCACACGATGGCCGTGCAAACGGTCTGCGAACGGACCGGCCTCGACCCCGCCATCTTCGAGGTGCGGGTCGATACCGCATCGGAGACAGTTTGCGGCATGACCACCGCGTCGCGAGGAACCTCGCTCGTGGGAAACTCGCTGATAGCCGCCACGGAGAAGCTGATGCAGGATCTGCGGCACCACGCTCTGGCCGATCTGGCGGGCCGCGAATACCCCGGCGCATGGGTTTATGACAAAACATCGAGGATCGGCGAGGAAAAGCCGGATGTCGGTCATGAAACTCACTATTCCTATGGCTACGCAACGCAAGTGGTCACCTTGAATGAGAAGGGAAAGATCGACAAGGTGTATGCCGTCCATGATGCCGGCCGGATCATGAATCCGGATTTGTTTGAAGGGCAGATTGAAGGGGCGGTCCACATGGGGCTCGGCCAAGCCTTGACCGAAGATTTTCCCATGAAAGACAGCAGGCCGTTGACTCTCAAACTGGCCAGGTGCGGCGTTCTGCGCGCCCCTGAGATGCCGGAGGTGATCGTGATCGGTGTCGAAGCAGGGGATGCACAAGGTCCGTTCGGCGCCAAGGGCGTGGGTGAAATCGGGCTCGTTCCCACCGCCGCGGCGGTTGCCAGCGCTCTGCACGCATATGACGGCATCCGGCGGTTCTCTCTTCCGATGGGGCGGCATCCACTTTGAAAAACATACTGATCAAGAACGGCATCCTCGTTACCCTCGAGCAACCGAATCGAGTGCTCACCGATCACATAATGTGGATCGAGGGCGGCGTCATCAAAAAAATTCTGCCTCGAAAATCCATCGAGAACATCAGGGCTCAGACAGTCGATGCTCACGGCAAAGTGGTGATGCCGGGTTTTATCGACACCCACATGCATTTTTATTCCAGCTTTTCGAGGGGTCTGACCAAAGCGGCGCCCGCAAGCGATTTTCTGGAAATACTGCTCAATCTCTGGTGGCGTCTGGACCGCAAGCTTACTCGGAAGGACTGCTATTTCAGCACGCTCGTGGCGGGGTTTGAGGCTATTCGCCACGGCACGACAACGATTTTTGATCACCATTCGTCACCATGCGCGACAAAGGGATCCCTTGGCGAAATCGCCAGGGCTGTCAAGGAATTGGGCCTGCGCGCCTGTCTTTGCTACGAAGTTTCCGACCGCGATGGCGAAAAAGCCGCTCAGGAAGGAATTGAGGAAAATCTCCGCTTTATTGAGGCGTCCCGGCGAGCCGGGGATGACCATTTGAAAGCTCTCTTCGGCCTGCACGCTTCCTTCACGCTGGGAGAGAGAACGCTGCGCAGGTGCGTGGAATGCGCCGGAAAACACCAGACCGGTTTTCACATTCACTGTGCCGAGGGCGCTGCGGATCAGTCGATTACCAGAAGCAGATTTGGCAAGAGCGTCGTGCAGCGGCTGTCCGATCGTGGCATCCTCGGCCAGCGCACTATCTGTGCTCATGCCGTCCATCTCCAGGATCGCGAGTGGGATTTGCTCGCGGACACGCGCACAGCCGTTGTCCACAATCCCCAATCCAATATGAACAATGCCGTTGGGATCATGGATTTTTTAAAGGCCGCTCGAAAGGGCGTGCTGGTGGGCCTGGGAACTGATGCCATGACCGGCAACATGCTCGAGGAATTGCGCAGCGCGATCTGGGCACAGAGACTTCGGCACAAAAACCCCGGAGTTGCGTTCGCTGCCGGCGTAAATCTTCTCATCCAGAACAACCAACAGATCGCCCAACGCTATTTCCCCAACGTGGGGCAACTGAGGGAAGGTTGGGCGGCGGATGTGATCTGCATCGACTATCTGCCCCCGACGGAAATGAATGCGGATAGCTTCCCGGGGCATCTGGTGTTTGGACTGTCCCAGGCGAGCGTCGATACGGTGATTGTCGGCGGCAGAATCCTCATGAAAAACAAAAAGCTCTCTTTCGCACGTGAAGAGGAAACGGCCGGGCGCGCGCGCACCCTGTCTCGTGCCCTTTGGAAGCGATTCTAGCCGCCAAGTCGGAGCCGAATTCGAGATTCGAAATTCGAGATTCGAGATTGAGAATTTCGAATCTCGAATCTCGAATCGGGAATCAGGCCTCAGGAGCCCGCGGCTTCCTGCTCGACTTTGCCAGCCAGCAAGGGACGGAGATTGGCCAGCTCACGCAGCATATTGAACCAGAACGGCGCGCCCACGCTCAGCGACAGCGCCGTAATCAGCATCCCGAGCAGGTGCCGGCGGCTCGTGTAGGATTGGTAGAATTCCGCCCCGGTCGGAAATGGGTTGGGGATCAAAGTGAGTTCCGACTGCTGCAGCCGGCCCTTGATCTGGTCGGCCGATTTGCGCAGCTCCCCGAGCAACTCCTGTGTGGCTTTGTCAAATTGGCGATCGAAGGCTATCAGGACCGCTTCCCGCTGGTCCTGCGCCGCGATCCTTGACTCCAGCCAGTTCTCGCCGTCAGCGCGCGTGATCAGGTCCCTGGGTACTTCGCCGATCAAATCGGCGGCCGGTTTGCCGACAGTCTCCTTGACCGCTTGCAGGACTTGCGAGGCAAGAGGGTGCGCGGACGCCGTCCCGGCGACCATGGATTCCGCCGCCTTGACGGTCTGATCCGCGCTTTGAGCCAACCTGGCGCGCAACTCACCATTGCTGGCGAGTTGGTGCAGGACACCCAAGGCATCGATTTGCAGGCCGAATGCGACGACTATAGCGAACGCCACGGTGATCATCCTCGTGTTGAGCGCAAATCGTTCGCTCATGCGATCCGAAACCGTGCCGAACCACACGGCAACGCCGGCTTCAATATTCCGGATTTTCCCGAACGCGTTGTCCACTGCCTGGCGCATTGCATTCGCCTGAGCGGGGAACAGGCTCTCCAACTCTCTGGAAATAGCCTGCGCCTTATCCTTCAACTCAGGAGTAATGCCCGGAACAGTGCCCGACAACGTTGCCTGAAGCGCCTTCTGGGCTTCGGGACTCAGGCCGGAATCAGGATCCGAGGCAAGATCATCCAAAAGCCGGATCAACTCGTCAGGACGCAACGTATTGGCCCGAGATCCAAACCAGCGGTTCAGCACGGAATGTCTCAGCACGCGATCCATGATTTCTTCGGCGTGCGTATTGAGCCTGGGATCGACTTGGGCCAGCAGGCTGGCCAACCCGTGCGCCAGGTTCCGCCCACGGAGGTTGGAGACCGCGACCACGATCTGGCATAGAATAGTGATCTGTAAGCTCAACAGCAGCATCACGACCGCGAAAGCAATGATGGTATCGAGGTTTTCAAGGCTCATCTTGAATCGCCTCCCTATTTTAATGAACGATTGTTGGCCGGGTTTTTGTTACCTGCAGGATAACACCGGCCGTGGCAGAAAGCACACGGAAGTCCCCATCGACTGCCACGGGGCGGCAGTTCCGAACCCATACGAAGTTCGCCGATCCACGTATATTTTGAACTTTTCGGTGCGCGCGGCGTCAAATATTAGAGACCTTCTCGACGAGGATCACCATGAAAATCCGCACATTCCTCCTGGTGTTGACATGCCTGGTATCGCTCGTGTCCCCTTCTTATGCCCAGGAATCCAACGTCCAGGAATTGAGTGCCAAGGCGCTGGCTGCGCGATCCAGGGACCTCCGGCGCACCGCTCACAGGTACCACATCACGCCCGATCAGCTGACCCGGGCGCGCTCAGCCCTCAAAGACGCAACTGATTTAGCCTTGCGTCAGGATTCGCCTGGGCCAACAGATTACGCCACGATAGCCCGGCTTTGGGTACAGCTCGACCGGAAAAACGCCCCAGGGGCGGTTGCCTCCATGATTGGAGAAATGTCCAACGAGGCCGAGACTGCGGGAGATCTGGCATCGTACCGCAGGATTGCTTCCCAAGCTCAGCAGCTCCTGTACACGCTCTTTGACCTGGACATCGAAAGAGCCAAACAAATCGCGGATCTCTGGCCGCCGCCTCCAGCAAAACTCGGAGATGAAGGCCAAAAGGCACTGGACCAGTTCAAAGCCGATGTCGCCTCCCGACTCGTGATGCTGAGTCCCTCTGCCCTGTCGGACGATATGTTTGCGCAGGTGCTGCAGTTCCAGAAATCTTCCTCCGTTCCGCTGCCATATCTGGCCAATATGGCCCAGTCCCTGATCAGTTCGAATCAAAAGGACAAAGCCCGGACGCTTTTGGATCAGGCCATATCCAACCTGGGCCAGACGCCCATCGATCCCGGCAAGACCGGCGACTATGAAAGTTTTTTGAGGATGCTGGTTTCTATGTATCCGGAAAAGTCCATCGGTGCTTACAATGCTTACAAGGATGCGCTTTCACGCCAGAATCAGAGTGGGAGCCAGGGCCTGATCTATGAGGCCGGTGATCAAAAAGTGATGTTCAGTCAAAGTGAGTCGACCGCCATCAACATGCTCCGCGGCATGTACAACAGGCCGGAACTTGCCGCGAAATTCCTGGATTCGAATCCCGAGCTGCGGGCCAAGCTGGACCAGCTTGGAGGGCCAGACAACGTCCTGAGCCCATCCCCTATGTCCACGAATCCACCGCCGAGGACTTTTCCTGCAGGGGTTCCACCGCCACCAGGCCCGGATGCGCGCGCCGGCTCAACGGTCCAGGCGCCCGAAAAGCCAATCAATGTCAGCGACTTGTATCGCACATTGCGCGGAAAGGCGGATTTCAATCCTGACATGGTTCGGCGCAAGTTGGAGGACACTTTTCGGAAGAAGGAGAACTTCCAAAGTCTCATCCAACTGGCTCAGATGGCAAGCTACTCGGATCCCGAGCTCAGCTCCATCGCGGTCGAGGTAGCACACGGGTTGCTGCCTCTTATTGATTCCCTCCAGCAGCGGGCGTCATCCCTGCGCACTCTGGTGACGATTCTTCGGCAATGCGATGGCGAAGTAGACCCTTCTTTGCTGAGAGAAGGCTTTATCCTCGCGAGCCAAATGCGCGAGGAGGAGAAACAAAAGGAACAGGCGTCTGCCGTGAACCCAGGCATGATCGGTTCGGTTTTGGGCTCGACTCCCCGGCCCGGCACAAATGTGATTCATCCGTCCGACGACCTCGAAATCGCAATGATCGCCCAGAGCGCCTTGGATGATTTCAGCTCAGCGATACGCTCGGCAAATTCCATCGGAGACGAAGGGGTCAGGATCAAGGCGCTGCTGCTGATCATCCAGACTCTGATGAATTATTATTGAGGAGGTGCGATTCAGACGCTATTCGAAATTCGAGATTCAATATTCTCAATCTCGAATCTCGAATTTCGAATCTCGAATAGAGATATTGAGCGCCATTCGCATCAACCCCGTCTGGCCTTGCGCCGCAAGAGGTAACTTGTGTACCTCCTCGACACCAACGTCGTTAGCTATCTCAGCTGGGGATATTCTGGCACATCTGCGTGCCAAAGGACGCCCGATCGACGTTGAAGATGTCCTCATAGGCGCAACAGCTCTGCTGAAAGGTCTCACCGTAGTAACCAACAACATCAAGCACTTCCGGCAAATCCCAAATCTGAAGGTCGAAGACTGGCTCACATAGAAGAGGCTTGGCACTCTCTCCACGAAATGGCCGTCACCCGCCGGTCTGAGCGGCTGGGACACT